>Ga0210022_1000734_pt1 | contig 23182 bp, 23 predicted proteins | sample CryGeymeta201520_FD_183984 | JGI IMG/M metagenome (GOLD analysis project Ga0210022, IMG submission 183984) | Groundwater microbial communities from Crystal Geyser aquifers in Utah, USA - Crystal Geyser metaG 2015-20 (SPAdes) (version 2) | ecosystem: Environmental > Aquatic > Deep subsurface >... | reverse complement strand
AATAATTTTTTTGATTCTTCCCCTAATTTCCTTAAATAGTCATTCACATAAAAATAATCTGGCTCACTTTTAATCGCCCTTGTTCTTATTTCAAAATCCGGGCTTTTAGAATTGCTTCTATCAAAAAGAATTAGCCCTATGCCAAATCTTGAACAAAGCGACTCTAATCGTCCTATATCTCGTTCTGCGTCTTTCGGCACTACAAGATAAACCTTGTGACTAAAAAGTTTGTATGAACACGCCTGACCAAAGGCAGTGATAAGCTGATTAGTATCTGTTTTTATTTCAGCACTTATTATTTCAATGGGTGGCCGTATTGGATCGGTTTCCGAAAATTTATATATACCCAACACATCGGGCGTACCCCACTTATCGCCAAATTTATTCCCTCCCAGAGGAATAGCTTTTGTGCACTCCTCTAAATCACTTTCAAGATATTCGGCAAAAGACGAATAAAAGCTTTCTTCATCTGGAGTAATCGATTTTTTAATTTCTTTAACAGCTTCTTTTGCAACTTCTTTTGATAACTTTTTTCGCAAGATTTCAGCTTGTCTTTCTTGCGATAAATACTTTGTCAGAATAAAAACTCCGCGCTCTGGCTTTGCGATGTCTTTTATTTTCTTATCTAAATCCCAAATCGTACCATGAATAGTATTTTCAGGTACTTCTGTTAAGCTATCTCTAATCAATCTAAATAGTTCGGAATATCTAATTCCATCAGGTTTCTCCTCTAAAATCTCTAAAACTTTTTTAACTATTTTTTCGCGTTGGATACCTTTCATAAATTATTTTTTAAAAAATTAGTTTTTAAATAATGTTTCAAAACCAATAGTATTTACCCAAAAATTATTAGGATTGTGTAATAGGTATTTTTTAATCTCTTTTCTTTGTGTTGTTAATTTATCGCCCCCATCTCCAATCCCTAAAAGAACATTGGAATAACTACCATCTAAAAACGCAACATAAGAGATATTTTTATTCTGTTCTTTTAAGCTGATAATTTCAATCAATTCGGCAATCTGTTTATCTTGTCCGCCACCAGAAGTGTTTAAATGTTTTGCCTCACATAAAAATATCCTTCCATTCATTTTGATAATTAAATCTAATTTTTTATTTTGCTTTTTGGTAGCTAATCTAACGCCAAGATTTTTACGAACATTTTTTACGCTAAAAATCTTTGAAAATTTAGCTACGCATTTTTGTTTCTTGAAAAAATCTTCCCAACTTTTAACTTCTTGAAAGCCATATTTTGCTAAAATATGTAAAAGTTTTTTCTCACCACATTTTCCTTTTTTGCGACCTGAATTTGAATCTAAAATCGCTTGTATCCATTCTTCGGGAACGGCTTCATTTAAAATTCTTTTATCAAAATATCTCCGGGCGATTTTTTCAAGTAAAACAACATCTCTTTTGGCTAAATCCAAAAAACTGTCGCAAGCGTTTATAAAACAAGAGAATTCCGAACAATTAGAGAATTTCCCTAGTGTTTTTGAAAGTTCCAAAAGATACTTTTTTATAACTTTCTTATCCTCGTTTTTCTTTTGCAGAGTCCTAATCGTTATCAGGATATTTTTAATTTCCTTTGTATTAGAAATATATTTCTGAAGTTGTGGATGTTTCTCGTCAAAAATATAAAAACCATCTAAAATCTTTTCCGGATTTTGCTGGGATATTTTAAAATAACGCAGGTTGTTTTGAATTTTTTTCATCATAGATATAATTTAAAAGCTTATACGCTAATTCAAAAGAAATCCTTTTCCTGTTATTATCTCTAAAATTAGTTAAGAAAAACGAGAGGTATTTACTTCTCCCACGATTTAATTCTTCATTAAACAGTTCCATTAATTCTATCTGGTCGTTTATTGGTATTTCTTCTTTAAATATTAAATGGGCCATATTGCGGGAAGTATTTTTGCCCACAAGACCTACAACGCCATATTTTCTTATATCTTCAAGCTGAATTTTCTTTCCATTTTTACTATCTATGGCCCTTAAAAATAAAACATTCTTTTCTATCAGCTTTTTTATATCTTTACTAATACGAAGTGGTTTTTTATCTTTAATATTTTGAAATGCCAACTCAACCTCATATTCTCCAGACCGCAAGTAATCTTCGGTCAAACGAAAAATTCCTAAATGATTTTCGGTATTTTTTATTCTATTAATAAAATCTCCTCCAAATTGCCAGTTATATTTTCTCTCAACTATGAAAATAATTTTTTTCTTTTCCGGGAAAATAGTGGCGGGAATTTTGTTTTTTTCTAAATTTTCTTTCTTTCTTCTAAAATAAAAAGATATTACATTATAAGTTGTGTCTTCAAAAACTCTTTCGGAAAAGATATTTAATTTTGCGATTTCAAATTTATCAAAAAATAAATTTCTGATTTTTTGAGAGTTTTCCGCGCAAAGAAAATTTAGCGGAACAATTAAAATACCTTCGTCGCAATTCAAAATTGAAAATATGGAAACCTGATATAAATCTTCAAAACTTGAATGCGTCCCGAAAAAAAATCTTTCTTTGGTTTTTTGATCCGCTTTGTTTTTGTGTAAATACGGCGGATTGGTACAAACAAATTTATATTTCTGGGGAGAATTTATTGAGTCATTATTAAAAACATTTTTATCATCAACATATTTTTTATCACAATCAAAACCGACAGCTTTTTTGCAGCCATTTTTGCGAACCCACTTTATCAAATCTTGATTGCCAGCAAAAGGATCGGTAACTTCTTTATTTTTCATAAATCCTTCAAATCCTTGCAGAATATAATCAGAATTTGTAGTAAAAAATTGTCCAAATTGCCTTTTCATAAGAGGTTTTTACCCTACTATCATTTTACTTGATTTTTAATAATAATTCAAATTCCGCCGGCACGCTTGCGTGCGATAGGATTTCGGCGAGCGGGCAAAAAATGGAGGGGTTTTAGGGGAGGAAATTTTTTGCCCGCGAGCCGACGGGTTTTCCTACCCGCCGCCGCAGGCGGCGGGCTAAAAGTCAGCGTCAGGGTTTTTGCTAAAATAAGTTCGGATTTTAACCAAAACACACCGCCATTTAAAAATCCGGATTCATTCCGGATATTTGTTTAAACTTCGAGTTTAAACATGTTCAAACTTCAAAGTTGAACATTTATTGGTCTTGGCCGGGGACCGCTCTGGCAATAACTATTCCAATCACTTCTTTTGCCCCGGCTTTCTTTAAAACTCGGGCGCACTCTTCCATGGTCGCGCCTGTGGTATAAACATCGTCCACTAAAAGAATTTTTTTATTTTTGATTAATTCTTTATCTTTTACTAAAAATGCTCCTTTGATATTTTCTCTTCTTTCCTCGTCAGATAGTTCCACTTGGGGAAGAGTTTCTTTTATTTTGATTAGGCAATTAGTGATTAAAGGGATTCCAAAAAAATTAGCAAGCTCTTTTCCAATTTCCTCTGCCTGGTTAAATCCCCGCCACTTTAGTTTTTTTCTCTCAAGAGGCACCGGGACTAAAATGAAATTGACAAAGTCGGCTGTGGATTTCTCTATTAATTGAAAATGAGTTATTATTAAAGAAGTTAGGGGAATTACCAGCTCCTTGACAAAAGGTTGGTATTTAAACAGCTTTATTAAATTTTTAATCAAAGGTTGTTGATAGGGGAGAGCAAAATATAAATCCTTGAGTCCGCCAGCTGGCGAATGAGTTTGATGTTTTTGATGAGTGTTTAAAACCCCAAGAGTGCTCTGGCAATCTTCACAAAGATAGTTTCCCTCTCTCTGGCAGCTAAGACAGAATTTAGGGAAAAGAAGGTCAAAGATGAAACCTTTAAAATTTTTTAACATACCATATTATATAATGATATGATATAATATAAAAAGGTATTATGATTTGGACGCCATTAGAATTCATTCCAAAAAGAGCTTTAGGAATAGACGTCGGAACGGCTTCTATTAAAATGGTGGAGTTATCTCGTTTAGGAGAGAGAAGGAAATTGGAGAACTACGGCGAGATATCTGCTCAAATATTTTATCAAAAGCCATTCCGGACTTTTGAAAAAAGCACCCTTTCGCTTTTCACTCAGGATATCTCCCGGGCGATAAAAGCAGTAATGGATGAGGCAAAAATGAAAACTCGCCGAGTCGTCTTTTCTATCCCCGATTTTTCCAGTTTCTTTACTTCTTTTGAATTACCTCAAATGACCAAAGAAGAATTACCCCAGGCAGTAAGATATGAAGCCCATCGATGTGTCCCTTTGCCCTTGGCCGAAGTAACCCTGGATTGGCAAGTCATCGAGGGTGGGGTTTCTGACCAAAAGAAAGAAAAATTAAAAATTCTTTTAGTAGCTGTTCCTAATGAGGTTATTAATCAGTACCGAAAGATTGCTGAAATGACCAAACTTGAACTTTTAGCTTTAGAAGCCGAAGTCTTTGGCTTGGTAAGGTCCCTGGTCGGCGAGCGCAAGGAAACCATTTTATTAGTGGATATCGGAGCTCAAAGCACTACTTGTAGTATTATTGAGAAAAGAATTTTAAAAATGTCCTATAGCTTTGATATGTCAGGAAATGAGTTGACCGAGGTGATAGCCAAAGGGTTGGGAGTTGATTATAAAGAAGCCGAAGCTCTCAAAGAAAAATATGGGATTTCATCTCCGTCCTCTTTGGACGCCACCCTTCCACCACCTGCTCCGGCTTCGGAGGTAAGGGAAATATTGCTTCCCTTGGTTGATGTGATTTTGAAAGAAATCGAGAAAATTTCTCAGAATTTTTATCTAACAGAGGGGAAAAACATTCAAAAGATTATAATGGCTGGAGCTTCCAGTTTCCTTCCCGGTTTAAAAGAATATTTCCAAAGTTATTTTAAAAAAGAAATAGAAATTGGTAATCCTTTTTCGAATATTTTTTGCCCCCCGATTTTAGAGCAAACTTTAAAAGAAATGAGCAGCGCTTATGCTATAGCTGTCGGCATGGCGTTCAGAGGCCTAGAATAACATATGGTTGAAATCATTCCCAGAAAGGCGGTAGAACTGCCTCTCTGGCTAAAAATTTTATTTTATGTTTTGATTTCCCTGCTTATTATCGTATTTCTGAGCTACTTTATTTTGGGACACTTCCAAAAAAAATCTTTAACGGAACTCCAAAATTTAGAAGCCGAAATCAGCAGAGAAAAAACCCCTCAAAAAATTGCTTTGGAGGAAGAAATTTTAGGTTATCAGAAAAAAATTGGGGATTTTGGATTAATACTTAACCATCGTCTCATCCCATCAAAATTTTTCGATTTTCTTGAGGAAAATATCCATCCCAAAGTTTGGTTTTCCCAAATCAGTTTGAGTCCCGAGGCAGGGCTCGCCGTAGTTTCTGGCCATGCCGAAACTTTCCCGGCCTTAGGCCAACAAATCCAAATTTTAAAAAGAGAAACCACCCTCAAAAACATCGACTTAGCTAAAATTTCCTTAGGGAAAAAGGGAGAAATTGAATTTACTTTAGATCTTTCCTTCGACGTTAATTTTTTCAAATAAACTATGCCTCGCCCACTTCTTATTATTATCGGACTTTTTTTAATGCTCATCTTGGCAGTTGGTTTCACTTTCCCAAAATATAAAAACCTGACTTTACTTCAATTAAAAGTGAAAGAAAGAGGGGTTGACCTCCAATTAGAAAAAGAATATTTTTCAAAACTTACTGAAACCTCAGAAAAACTAAAAAAATATGAAGAAAGTCTTGCCAAAATCAATTCGGCTTTATCTCCCGACCCTCGACTGCCGGCTTTGTTTAATTTTCTTCAGACGGCCGCTTCTCAAAATGGTTTAGTTTTAAAGAAAATAGCTCCCTCCCCAACCAATCCCTTAAAGGAAGAACTGCTTAAGGAGGGCTGGAGCCCAAAAATCCGAGAAACGGGAGTTAATCTAACGGTTGCGGGCACTTACTCATCTTTTAAAAATTTTATTTCTACTTTAGAAAAAACCTCCAGGATGATTGAGCTCGAAAACATTTCTTTTTTAAGTCCGGAAGGGGAGGGTCCCATCGATTTCAACCTCAGAGTTAAAGTCTATAGTTACTAAAATGGCGATTACTTTTTTAGAAGAAAGAAAGGTTCAAAGGCGCTACGTTTTAATCTTCCTGCTCCTCATTTTAATCGCTGGCTGGGTGGTTTGGCGAAACCTTTTCGTTAAAGAGCAGCAGCAGGTTTTTCCAGCCGGAGTTTTGGAACAAGCTAAAAAAATAGAGCTCGATTTTAAAATTCTAGACAACCCCATTCTTCAGGAGCTGCGGCTTTTTGAAGATATTAAAACTTACGGAGAAGAAATTTCGGGAGGGGAAGCAATAGAAAAAGTTGGTAGGGAAAACCCCTTCGTACCTTATTAATATGCCCCGTAGTAGAATTTCAAACGATTATGTTTTACTATATCTATGTCATTGAAAGCACAAAGGATGGCGGTTTATATATCGGCTACACTACAAACCTTACTCAAAGATTAAAAGAACATAATCGAGGTTTAAATTTTTCGACCAAACCAAATAGACCGTGGAAACTTATCTACTACGAGGCGTGTCTTAATGAGAATGATGCCAAGCGCAGAGAAAAATATCTGAAAACTTCACAAGGTCAACGCCTATTGAAACGTAGGCTTAAAGAATATTTTTATTTAAGAAAAATTTAATTTGAAATTTCACTACGGGGTATGCCAGATTTAATTCGGCAATTAGTTAAAAAAGGAATATTAGACCAAGAAAAAGCGACGGCTTTAGAATTTGAAACTAGAGAAAGCGGAAAGCGGGAGGAAGAGGTAATTTTGGGAAGAAGGATTTGTTCTGAGGATTTTTTATTTGGTTTAAAAAGTGAAAATTTGAAAATATCGCTAAAAAAAATCACTGTTCAGGAAGTTCCCTTGGAAACTTTAGGGATGATTCCGGAAGAAACTGCCAGACACTATCAAATGATTCCCTTGGTCAAGAAAAACAATACCCTTGAGGTGGGAATGGTTTATCCTGAAGATTTGAAAGCTCAAGAAGCTCTAAAGTTTTTGGCTCGCCAGGGAAAATTCAATTTTGAAGTTTTTCTCGTCACCCCCACTACTTTTAGTAATCTTTTAAGACAATGTCGGACTTTGAGAAGGGAAGTGGGAAAGGCTTTAGAGGAGTTGGAGGCGGAATTAAAAGGGGAGAAACTGGAGGTAAGACTAAAAACGGCAGCTGAATTTGAAAGGATGGCCGAGGAAGCTCCGATTACCAAGATTGTTGCCGTTATCCTCAGACATGCCGTGGAGGGGAAAGCTTCCGATGTTCATATTGAGCCCACCCGGGATAGGCTAAGGGTTCGTTTCAGATTATTGGGAATTTTACACTCTTCAATCTTTCTACCTCTTAAAACTCATCCAGCCGTGGTGGCCAGAATTAAGATTCTGGCAAATTTAAAAATTGACGAGACGAGGATTCCTCAAGACGGCAGATTCACGACAATAATCGACGGGAATTCCATTGATTTCCGAGTTTCTACTTTTCCAACCACTTTGGGGGAAAAAGTGGCAATCAGAGTTCTCGACCCAGCGATCGGTCTAAAAACTTTTGGAGAATTAGGACTGGAAAAGAGAAATCTTGAAGTAGTTAAACAGGCAATTGAAAGACCTTATGGTTTAATTTTGGCTACCGGTCCTACTGGCTGCGGGAAAACTACAACTTTATATGCCATACTTCAAGTTTTAAACAAAGAAGGGGTAAATATTGTTACCTTAGAAGACCCGGTAGAATATTTTATTGAAGGAATCAATCAGTCCCAAGTTAGGCCGGAAATTGGCTATGACTTTGCCGTGGGCCTTCGCCACATAGTTAGACAAGACCCGGATATTATCATGGTTGGAGAAATTCGCGACCAAGAGACTACATCCTTAGCTACCCACGCCGCCTTGACTGGCCACATTGTATTAAGCACCTTACATACTTCAAATGCAATAGGCGTAATCCCCCGACTAATTGATTTGGGAATTCAACCCTATTTGATTCCTTCTACTTTGAGCATTGCCATTGCCCAAAGATTGGTGAGAAAGCTATGCGATAACTGTAAAAAACGCGGCTTAGCCAAAAAAGAAGTTAAAGATTTAATCTTAAAAGAGTTCGAGGGTCTTCCTTCCCAAGCTAAAAAGGATTTTGGAATCCCCAAACCTCTCTATATCTGGCAGGCGGTAGGCTGCAAAGAGTGTAATAATGAAGGTTATACCGGCCGCATTGGTCTCTTTGAAATTTTGTCGATGACCGACGAACTTGCTGATATAATTCTAAAAGAGCCTTCGGAGAGAGAAATCAGCAAAGAGGCCGAACGCCAGGGCATGGTTACTATGAGACAAGACGGCATCCTGAAGGTTTTGGCAGGCATTACTACAATAGAAGAGGTATTACAAGTTGCTGAAGAAAAATAAACAACCTACGAATTACGAATCAAACCGAATTACGAATTCGTAATTCGCCTGCCTGCCGACAGGCAGGAAAAAATTCGTAATTGATAGGAAAATTTGTGAAACAAATTTTATTAGTGGAAGACGACCCTTTCTTAATTGACATTTATGCAACCAAATTCAAAGAAGAAGGTTTTTCGGTTAAGGTAGCCAATGACGGGGAAGAGGGTTTAAGAAAATTAAGAGAAGGAGAAGGGAATGAAGAGAAATTTGACCTCCTAGTCTTAGATATTGTTTTGCCTCATGTTGATGGTTGGGAGATTCTTAAGGAAATTAAAGCCAGTGAGAAATTGAAAAATTTAAAAATAGTTATTCTCTCTAATCTTGGCCAAAAGGGAGAAGTAGAAAAAGGGGTGAAACTCGGAGCAACAAAATACTTAATTAAAGCTCATTATACACCGAGCGAAGTAGTTGCGGAAATAAAGCAACTACTGAAGTGAGGTCGAAAAGAGATTTATCTCTTTGAACGCCGAGCTTCTGTCGCGCAGAAGCGAAGGTCGAAAAGAGATTTATCTCTTTGAACGCCGAGCTTCTGTCGCGCAGAAGCGAAGGTCGAAAAGAGATTTATCTCTTTGAACCCCAAGTCAAGTAGTAGATGAGATAAAGGAAGTCTTAAAATAACTTATGGTTAATAATTACAAAAAACAACTCGAAGAACTTTTATCCTTGACTGTAAAAGAACAGGCCTCCGACCTCCATCTTTCAGTTGGCCATCCGCCAATCCTAAGGATAGCTGATAGATTAGTCCCTCTTTTAAAAAAACCAAAATTGTCTCCGGAAGATACCCGAGGTCTGGCTGAAGACCTGATGACCCAAGAACAATTTCAAAGATTTCTTCAGGAAAAAGAAATTGATTTTTCCTATTCCTTTCAAGAAAGGGCCCGGTTTAGAGTCAATGTTTTTTTTCAAAGAGGAGGGGTTTCCTGTTCTTTGAGGTTAATCCCGGCTAAAATCAGGACCATTGAAGAATTAAATCTTCCCTCAATTATCCACCAGTTCGCCAGGGCTACTCAGGGATTTGTTTTAATTAGTGGCCCATCCTCTCATGGAAAGAGTACCACTTTAGCCGCCCTGATTGATGAAATAAACCACACCAGAACCGACCATATAATAACTATTGAAGACCCTATCGAATATGTTTTTGAAGATGACAGAGCAATCATTGACCAAAGGGAAATTTATCAAGATACTCTTTCTTTCGCCAAGGCCCTCAGGTCAACCTTTCGTCAGGACCCGGATGTGATTATGGTTGGAGAGATGAGAGACCCTGAAACGATGGCCACCGCCATCACTGCTGCTGAAACCGGCCACCTGGTTTTCGCCACCTTACATACCAATTCGGCTGCTCAGACTATGCATCGGATTGTCGATTCTTTCCCTTCCGAGCAGCAAAGCCAGATCCGCGCTCAGTTGTCAGGGTCGCTTTTGGGAGTGGTTAGTCAGAGGTTAATTCCGAGAATCAAGGGAGGGTTAATTCCGGCTTGCGAAGTAATGCTCAATACTCCCGCTACTGCCAATTTGATTCGGGAAAATAAAGCCCATGAGCTGCCCTTGGTTATTGAAACTTCAGCCGAAATTGGGATGATATCTCTTAATAGGGCTCTGGCTAATTTAGTGAAAATGAAAGAAATCTCTTTGGAAAACGCCATCAATTATTCTTTGAATCCAGCCGAACTAAAAATGCTCGTCAGATAACCCTACGAATTACGAATCACTACGAATCTACGAATATGAGAAAATTGCTTAGAAGGAAAGACTTAATTTATCCTGAATTAAGTTATACAGTTATTGGTGTTTTATTTGAGGTTTATAATAATCTTGGTCCAGGGCATAAAGAAAAATATTATCAAAAAGCAATGGCAGTATCCCTAAAAGAGACTGGATTATCCTTTAAAGAACAAGTTTATTCTCCAATAATTTTTAAAGAGAGAAATATTGGTGAATATTACCTTGATTTTTTGATAGAAAATAAAATCGTTCTGGAAATAAAAAGTGGAGAAAAATTTTTAAAACAAAATATCTCCCAAATTTATTCTTATCTTAAAATTGAAAACTTAAAATTAGGAATTTTAGCCAATTTTACCAAAGAAGGCTTGAAATTTAAAAGAATCGTCAATATTTAAGATTCGTATATTCGTAGATATTCGTAATTCGTAGGGATATGAAATACAATTATCAGGCTAGAACTAAAAAAGGAGAAGTTCAAACGGGAATTGTTGAGGCCTCTTCTCGAGAAGCAGCCATTGTCCTTTTGAGAAAATATGGCCTCTACGTCACTATTTTAGAAGAAGCAACTGCTCTTCCTATTTATGCTAAAAGACTAAAACTTTTCGAGGGAATCACTCGCCAAGATATTGTTTTGTTTTCTCGGCAACTCTCAATAATGTTTAAATCTAAGGTCCCCTTGGTAGAATCCCTGAATGTTCTTTCCAGCCAAACAAGAAACCTCGATTTGAAAGAAAGAATTTTGGATTTGTCCGAGGAGGTGGAGGGGGGAACTTCTTTTTCCGGAGCTCTCTCCCGGCATCCAGAAATTTTTTCCTCTTTCTATATCTCAATGGTAAAAGCCGGGGAAGTTTCTGGAACTCTTTCAGAATCTTTGGAATACCTGGCCGACCACTTAGAAAGGGAATATCATTTAACCAGTAAGATAAGGGGGGCCCTTCTTTATCCTGCTCTGATTGTTGTAGTTGTTCTTTTGGTCATAACCATGATGATTTTTTTTGTTATCCCTAATTTAAGCGAGGTTTTAATTGGCAGCGGCTCAGAACTTCCTACTGCCACTAAAATAGTAATCAATTCGGCTGCTTTTTTAAGAGAATTTGGTTGGGTTCTTGGTTTAGTAATTTTGCTCGTAATATTTGCCGCCTTTAGATATTATCGGAGTCAAAAAGGGAAAAAATTTTTCGATGGACTCTTTCTCAAAATACCGGTTATTGGCCCTTTTTTAAAAACGATTAATCTTGCTCTTTTTGCTGAAAACCTTTCCACCTTGATTTCGGGTGGCTTACCCATTGCTTCTGCTCTTCAAACTGTGGGAGAGATTGTTGGGAACAGCCGTTATAAAGAAGTTATTTTTGAGGCTAGAGACCGAGTTAGAAAAGGAGAGACAATTTCCTCAGTGCTATCTGCCGCTCCCGAGGTTTTTCCTCCGGTTTTTGTTCAAATGACGCTAGTCGGGGAAAGAACCGGGACTCTAGATAGTACCCTGATGAACATAGTAAATTTCTACAAAAAGGAAATAGACCGAACTATTGACAACCTTCTAAGTATTTTGGAGCCCCTTTTGATTGTTATTTTAGGAGTGGTGGTGGCAGGATTAATGCTGGCAATTTTGCTCCCCCTTTATCAAATGGTAGCCCTTTAACCCAGCCCTTTCCTGTATTTTAACTAAAGTTATTAGAAAGGGCTGGGTTAACCCCGCCCTTTCTGTTTATGTTTTATGTCTATTTTTTGAAAAAACCAAAATTTAAATATATTTACATCGGTTTTACTGGTGACCTACAAAGAAGGATGAAACAACATAAGCAAGATAAACCAGATTATAAATTGATTTACTACGAAGCTTATTTTTCAAAGAAAGATGCGCGAGAAAGAGAGCGGCAATTAAAAAAATACGGTTCTTCTTTGGGGCATCTCAAAAAAAGACTATCTGATGGTTTAACCAAAATTTAGAAAGGGTGGGGTCGAAGTTTTCCACAGCTTGACCCCGTTAGAAGTTGTAATATAATGAAGTAAGAATAATTTTTTATAATATGTGTGGATAATTGAACTTCTAACGGGGTTGACTTAACTGAAATGTGGTATAATTAGGGAATAAAAAAACAAAGGTCGAACTTCAATTAACCCCGATAGTATAAATTCTTCGAATTTAACTACGGGGCAAGCAATTAACAAATAATAATTAATTATGATGCAAGTTTTTACAAAGAAATCTAAAGGTTTTACCTTAATTGAGTTGTTGGTAGTGATAGCCATCATTGGCATTTTAGCCAGTATTGTTTTGGTTTCTTTAGGTGGAGCCAGAACCAAAGCCAAAGACGCCTCTGTCAAAGCCAATATGGATACAATGAGATTAGCTCTAGAAATGAACGCTACTGCAGCAAATACTTATGTGTTGGTCGCTGGTAGTGACGAGGAGACTGCCTATAATAATGCAAAGGATACTGCTGTAGCCCAGGGTGCTACATTTATCGTTGCAGATGGGGGATATTTTAGTGCAACCAAATATTGTATTCAATGTACTCTTCCTGGTACAGGAAGCTGGTGTCTAGATAGCGGAGGTTCCGTTGGTGGGACTGCTGTGGCTTGCGATAATACAGCCTTCAATTGCCCATAAAGAGATTTTCGATTGGCTGGAATTAACTGGCCCCCCACCAAATTTGGTGGGGGGCAGTTTTTCGTTTTGGTTAAAAATGCTAAAATGAAAGAATGGAAATTTTAGTTTATATTTTTGTCTTTTTCTTTGGATTAACAGTCGGCTCTTTTTTAAATTGCGCCATTTACCGTCTGGAGGAGGGGAAGAGTTTTTTAAAAGGGCGCTCTTTTTGTCCTCATTGTAAACATCAATTATCTTGGCAAGATTTGATTCCTCTTTTAAGTTTTTTAATTTTAAAAGGAAAATGCCGCTACTGTAAAAAGCCAATCTCTTGGCAGTACCCCTTAGTAGAACTCGCCACCGCTATTGTATTTCTTTCCATTTTTCAATTAACAATTGACAATCAGCAATTAGCAATTCCCTCCATTTTTAATTTTTGTTATCTGTTAATTGTTGCTTGTTTTTTAATCATCATTTTTGTCTACGACCTAAAGCACTACATTATACCGGACAAAATAATCTACCCCGCCATTATGGTATCTGGTATCTGGTATTTTGTATCTGGTATTTTTTTAAATCTTTATACTAAATACGAAATACTAAATACAATATACAGCGTCTTTGGGGCGGCTGTTTTTTTCTTGTTAATAGTCTTGGTATCTCGAGGAAAATGGATGGGTGCGGGCGACATAAAATTGGCCTTTTTGATGGGACTCTTTTTATCTTTCCCTAAGATCTTAGCTGCCTTATTTTTAGCTTTTTTAGTTGGCGCTATAATAGGAGTAGGGCTGATTTTAGGTGGCAAAAAGACTCTTAAAAGCGAGGTGCCCTTTGGCCCATTTTTGGTCACCGGCACCTTTATTGCCCTTTTTTGGGGCGAAAATATCATCAAATGGTATTTAAATTTTTTCAATGTTTAAACCACCGCACTACTTTTTAATAAAAAAATCTATTCAAAAAAACGCCACCAAAAGTGGTGCGGGGTTTACCCTGATAGAAATAACAATAGTATTGGGTATTATCGGTTTGCTGGCTGCTATTGTTTTGGCTAACTACCGAGGAGGAGAAAGGCAATTTGCCCTTTTGCGTTCAACTCACCAGTTGGCTCAGGATTTAAGGCGAGCGGAAGAGATGGCGATATCTTCCCAGAAAACGCCGCTAGAATTCGGTGAGGAAGTTTTTCCCCGAGGCGGCTATGGAATTTATTTTAAAATTGACCCCGGGGACCCCAAAGGATATCGGATTATTTTATTTGCTGATTGCGATGGCCAAGGTGATTATGATGAATCAGGTACTGCGGACTGCGCTGGAGCTGAGTCTGGGTTTGGTCTCTCCCGAGACGAAACAATCGAAGAACTCACTTTAGAAGAAGGAGTCGTCATAGAAACTCTTTCTCCTTCTTCATCTGAGTTATCTATTACTTTTAAACCTCCTGACCCGGAAATCTCCATTTCTGGCGGCGGAAACATAGCCACAATCACCCTTTCTCTTAAAGATGCCCCAACTATCGCCAGAACCGTTACCGTCAACAAAGTTGGTCTAATTGATACTAAAAAACCATGAGAAAAAATAGTGCGGGGTTTACCATCTTAGAAGTAATTTTAGCCATTACTGTTTTAACCCTGGCAGTGGGAGGGAGTTTTATTTTAATCAGCCAAACCATAGGTTCCGTATCGGTGATTCAGTCAAGACTAATCGCTAGCTATCTTATTCAAGAGGGGTTAGAGATAGTGAGAAATATCCGTGATAGCAATTGGCTTAAAAATCAGACTTGGGACCAGGGGTTGCCGGCAGGGGACTGGGAAGCTGATTATACTACTACTAGTTTTGATGAGGATTGCGAAAACGTAGAGCATTATAATTGTCATATCTATGACGATAACAGTTTTCTTAAAATTCCTGAAACTGATGAATTTTACAATTATTCTTCCGGAACGGATACAATTTTTAAGAGAAAAATCACTATTTCAAAAGAATCGGAAGAACCAGATAGATTTAAGGTTTCGGTCGAAGTCTTCTGGAGAGAAAAGGGCCAACTTCGTTCGCTTGCTGCCCAAGAATATTTATATAATTGGTATAGCTACAAAGAGGAAATGCCACAGGCATGTTATTTAGATGGTATCCCCCAAACCTGCGATGGAGCTGCAGCTACTGCCCTCGGCTGTACCGCTGGCGAAGAGGCCTGCAGAAGATGTGATAACGGCGTCTGCACTTCTTACACCAGCGGTCAGCATGGATGTGAGACAGGCTACGAATGTAACGTGAGTGGCTATTGTGTTTCACCGGATGTTTGTACTGGCATTGCTGATAACACCCAGGTCCCAGGATGTGATGAACTATGCCAGGCTTGTCAAAATAGTACTTGTGGTTTTGCTGACGCCGGTAAAGATCCCGGTAACGACTGCACTGGCGTATATAGTTGCTCGGGATTTATAACAAGATTAAGAAATATGTGTAATGGTTCTGGCGCCTGCGCCGATATTGATGCTGCTGCGTCTGATTGTTCCGGTACCTGTGCTAGTTATTGTAGTAGCGGAAATTGTATCAACACTGATACAGATGCTGGCACCTGCACTGTTTCAACAAAGGTAAGGGTATCAAGCGGTGGAAACGGGTACTGTTCTAGCGCTGATTGTATATGGAATTTAGGATATGACTACCGCAAACAAATAACTATTGATGGTTCAACAGCCGGTGCTCAGACCAACTACCAGATGAAGCTCACTGTTTACAAAGGTTCAGGGACTGATTCAGCAGGAGTTGTATACCTCAACAACCACTGCCGGGATGATTTTAACGACATTAGATTTACCAAGTCAGACGGTGTAACAGGATTAGACCACTGGCGTGAATCATATACCTCTGGCACTTCTGCTGTCTTTTGGATAGAGTTTGATCCCGTACCTGCTTCCCCAGGCACAGTAAACTTCTATATTTACTATGATAATTCTTCTGCTTCTTCAGCTTCCAATTTCGACAACACATTTACAAAAGATTTTGGAGAATCCGGTCTCGCGGGATTATGGCACATGGATGAAGGTTCTGGAAGTTCAATCGCTGATAACTCCGGGAATGGGAATACCGGGACTTTTTATGGCTCGTTAAGCTGGGAGGGCACAGACGGAGGACGTTGGGGCAATAGAACCGATATAAAATTTGCAACTGGCTCTGCTTTATATTTTAGTGGAGATGATACAGTTGTATTTCCAAATTCCGCGAGTCTGGATATTACTGGAAACACGCTATCACTCGAAACCTGGATGAAGATTACTAGTTGGTATACTTGGGGTAGAATAATGGTTAAAGGAAATTATCCGGCAACAACCTGGCACTATAGTTTTGGAGAATCAAATGTATCAGGAGTCGTAAGTTTCGGGGTAAAAGACAGCGGGGGGGGAAGTGGCGTAAATTACTCAATCTCATTAAATGAATGGCACCATGTGGTAGGTGTTTATAATAATGGACTTATGTCAGTATATGTAGATGGAAGTTTGTATGCAACATCCACAGCTGTTCCTCCAATAGTTTCTACTGGCGTTGCTTTTAGTCTGGGTCATCAAGCAAACCGAGGTTACGAGCCCTACATAGGTGTTCTTGATGAAGTTAGGGTTTATAATCGAGTTTTATCAGCGGGAGAGATCGTGGCTCATTATGAGAGGCGCAAGTACGCCTCCCCTGAGCCAACCTGGGGAACTTGGGGGAGCGAGGAGTAAGCAGTTGGACAAAATGGACAATGGTGTGTGCCAGATGGTTAGATAGATGGCACAGATGGTGCACAGATGGTGTCAGACACGATTTCGATGTATAAAATATGAAATTAATGAGCATTCAACATATACAAAAGGGGTATACTTTAATTGAGATTTTGGTGGCAGTTGGTATTTTTACTATATTGATTGCTGCTCCCACCGGTTTTTTCGTTGGCTCCCTTAGAGGGCAACTAAAAACTCTGGCTTCTCAAAAACTTTTAGATAATACTTCCTATACCTTAGAATATATTAGCAGGTCTTTAAGAATGGCAAAGAAAGAGTTATCAGCTGACCCTTTGACTGCCTGCTTGCTTGAAGGCGGAACGATTCTTTATGGCCATAATTACCAAATCACTCGAGGTGGCAACGGTTTAAAATTTATAAATTATAAAAATGAATGCCAGGAATTCTTTCTGGATGAAAACGACCATCGGCTGAAAGAATCAAAAAATGGGGCAGCCCCTGTTGCTTTAACCGCCGAAGATTTAGAAATAACCTCTTTAACTGGCCTGAAGTTTAAACTTTCTGGAGAATCGCAAGCCGATACCGACCAGCCCCGAGTAACCCTCTTTTTAAAAATAAAGGGAGCGAGGGGGCAAAAACCTGAGCTTCAGCCAGAAATCAAAATCCAAACTACAATTTCTCAAAGAAACTTAGATGTGCCATATTAATAAAACTCAAAACTCAAAACTCAAAACTCAAAACTCAAGAGGTGTTGCGCTTTTATTTATAGTTTTGATTACCAGTTTGATTTTAGCTATTGGTTTGGGGCTCACTGTTCTTTTGATTCAGGGAATGAGAATAATGAGCGAGATTGGCTATTCAGTAGTTGCTTTTTATGCTGCTGATAGTGGCATTGAAGCTGCCGTTTACGACCTTTATCAACATCCGGCCCCAACTTCTACTCATTCCAACTCGTTTGATATTGCTTATTTGGGAGATGCCCAATATGATACTCAGGCAAAATGTTGCCATTTTATTTTTGTTGATAAATGTTCTTTTAGAGACCCTGCTGATCCCGAAGATGGAAGACCTCCTTGCCCTTTAGGGGATGAGAATATTGGCTCTAATGACCCTAATAACCCTGATTATTGCAACACTACAAAATATTGTCTAAAATCTCGCGGCAGTTACCAAAGAGTAAAAAGAGCCATCGAAATCAATTATTAATATGACAAAGGAGGAGGCAAAAAAAAGGATTGAAAAGTTAAAAAAGGTGATTAATCACCACCGTTATCTTTATCATGTTTTGAACAAACAGGAGATTTCTGATGCTGCTTTGGACTCTCTAAAACACGAACTTTTTAAATTAGAGGAAATGTATCCCGAATTTATTACTCCTGACTCCCCGACTCAAAGGGTGGCTGGCAAACCTCTGGAGGGATTTAAAAAAGTTTCTCACCCTCTCCCAATGTTATCTATGGAGGACGTTTTTTCCGAAAAGGAGCTTCGAGATTGGGAGGATTACTTAAATAGACTTGCCCCCCACCACTTTTCGCAAAAAAGTGGTGAGGGGGTTGAATATTTTGCCGAATTAAAAATTGATGGATTTGCCATCACTTTAATTTATGAAAATGGTATTTTTCTCGCTGGTGCCACCCGGGGTGATGGCAAGATAGGAGAAGATGTCACTCAGAATTTAAAGACAATTGAAAGCATTCCCTTGAGTTTGGAAATCCGGAGAAAACTACCAGAGAATGAAGAGATTGCTAAAAATCTCCAGAAGCTGATTGAAAAGGGGAAAATTGAGATTCGAGGCGAAGTTTATATGGAAAAAAAGGCCTTTGAGAAATTCAATGAAGAACAAAGAAAAAGGAGCTTAGCTCCTTTCGCCAATCCCAGAAATTTGGCCGCCGGCTCCATCAGACAACTAAATCCAAAATTGGCTGCCTCCCGGCCTTTAAAATTTTTGGCTTATGATATTGTTACCGATTTCGGTCAGGAAAAACACTCCCAAGAACATCGGATTTTAACTGCTTTGGGTTTTAAAACCGACCCTGGTAGAGAATGTCAAAGTTTACAAGAGACTGTGGAATTTTGGCGGGAGGTGGCAAAAAAAAGAGAAACCCTGCCCTTTTTAATTGACGGGATAGTGATTAATATCGATGACAATTCTTTATTCAAAAAATTGGGGGTAGTGGGTAAAAGTCCCCGAGGAAGTCGGGCTTTTAAATTCGCTCCTCAACAGGCGACAACGGTTATCGAAGATATAAAACTTCAGGTGGGAAGAACGGGAGCCGTCACCCCGGTTGCCCATTTGAAACCGGTTCAGGTCGGCGGGGTAACGATTACCCGAGCCACTCTTCACAATGAAGACGAAATAAAAAGATTGGGAGTGAAAATTGGAGATACGGTTATTGTCGGCAGGGCAGGGGATGTTATTCCCGACGTTGTCAAAGTTTTGCCGGACCTTCGAACTGGTAAAGAAAGGGAATTTCATTTTCCAAAAAATTGTCCGGTTTGCGAAGCTAAATTAAAAAGGCCAGAAAGCGAAGTAGTTTGGAGATGCCCGAATCCAAATTGCGGAGCCAGGAAAAGAGAATCTTTATATCATTTTACCTCAAAGAAGGCTTTTGATATCGAAGGACTGGGCCCAAAAATCATTGACCAGCTAATTGATGAAAATTTAATTTCCAGCGCCCCTGACCTTTTTGAGTTGAAAGAAGGAGATTTGATTCCGTTGGAGAGATTTGCCGAAAAGAAAACCCAAAATATCATCGAGGCAATTAAAAAAAGTAAAAAAATTTCCTTAGCTCGTTTCATTTTCTCTTTAGGGATTCGCCATGTTGGCGAAGAAACGGCTATTGCCCTGGCTAATTATTTATCGAGCGTTAGCGAAGATGGAGATGAAATGAAATTTCATCGACTTGGCAGTATCGAAAAATTAAAAAAAACAACCAAAGAAGAACTGGAGAAAATTCCCGACATTGGGCCGGAAGTTTCAGAAAGTATTTATGATTTCTTTCAAGAAAAAAGAAATCAAAAACTAATTGACGACTTAATTAGAGCCGGAGTAAAAATTCTAACTCCGGAAAGAGTTGGTAAAAAATTGACAGGCAGAACTTTTGTTTTAACTGGCACTTTAGAAACAATAACCCGCGAGGAAGCTAAAGAAAAAATTCGACTTTTGGGTGGAGAAATTTCAGAAACGGTTTCTAAAAAAACCAATTATATCATTGTTGGTAAAAAGCCCGGCTCTAAATATGAGCGAGCCAAAGAACTAGGAGTAAAAACAATCAATGAAAAAGAATTCCTCCATCTAATAAAATAAAGCACCCGAGGCCCGTCCTCGGGCGATTCGGGGTAAACCATGCCTTATAGGAAACAACAATTTGTAAATGGTGAAATTTATCATATTATTTTAAGAGGGATTGACGATAATTTGATTTTTAAAGATATAAATGATTACTATCGGGGAATATTTTCCATTTACGAATTTAACAACAGCAAACCAGTATCAATTAAAGAACGTAGAAAGATTCGAGCCAGTATAAAAAAAATTCAAGCTACCCGAGGCCCGTCCTCGGGGGCCGAGGTGGATGAGCGGGATAAGTTGGTAGAAATCTTAGCTTTTTGTTTTATGCCTAACCATACTCATTTGTTAGTGAGACAACTCAAAGATGAAGGGATAACTAAATTTATGAGTAAGGTCGGCACTGGTTATGGAGGATATTTTAACCGGAAATGTAATCGAAAAGGTTATGTATTTCAGAATAGATTTTTGGCAGTTCATATTGAAGATGATACTCAATTGAAAACTGTATTTGTGTATATTCATACTAATTCGATATCTCTAATAGAACCAAAATGGAAAGAAATAGGAATTAAAAATCCAGAAGAAACTATCAAATTTTTAGAAAATTATAAATGGTCAAGTTATCCTGATTATATTTCAAAAAAGAATTTTCCTTCAGTAACCGATAGAGATTTTCTTTTGAAAATAATGAATGGTGAGCAGGGCTGTAGAGAGTTTGTTGAGTATTGGATAAGATATAAAGGAAAAATTAAAGAATTCGCCAAACTCTCTTTAGAAGAATAAATTGAAACCCGAGGACGGGCCTCGGGTAGCTTAATGAGGGAGATAATTTTACATTTTAAAAAACTGGATTGGATTTTAATTATTACTGCTATTTTGCTGGTAGGGATTGGATTATTATCAATCTATAGTTCCTCTATTGGCAGGGGGGATTTTTTAAATTTTAAAAAGCAAATTATTTTTTTTACAATATCCCTCTTTTTGATGTTCATTTTCAGTTTTTTTGACTGGCGAGGGTTAAGGGAGAATCCCTATTTAATTTTAATTCTTTATTTTCTTTGTTTGCTTGGACTTTTGGGCTTATTCTTTTTCGCTCCAGAAATTAGAGGGATTAGAAGCTGGTATAGATTAGGTCCTCTCACTTTCTCTCCGATAGAATTTGCGAAGATTGTTTTAATTATTTTATTAGCAAAGTATTTTTCGATGCGTCATATTGAGATGTATCGGGTCAGACATATTCTACTTTCTGGAGCTTATATTTTACTTCCAATCGTTTTAATTTTTCCTCAACCGGACTTAGGTCAGGTTTTAATCCTGATTGCCTTATGGGTGGGGATTCTACTTATTTCCGGAATAAAGCTCCGCCATTTCTTAATTTTGGTCTTATGTTTCCTTTTAATTTCAATCTTAAGCTGGTCTTTTTTATTAAAGGATTATCAGAAAGAAAGAATTTTAAGTTTTCTTTTTCCCTATGACCCGCTGGGAGTAAGCTGGAGTCAGAATCAGGCAAAAATAGCTGTAGGCGCCGGAGGAGTTTTTGGTCAGGGTTTAGGTTCGGGTTCTCAAACCCAGTATGGTTTTTTACCTGAGCCCCAAACCGATTTTATTTTTGCCGCCATAGCTGAAGAGACGGGGCTTCTAGGCGTATCGGTTTTACTTTTTCTTTTTTCAATTTTAATCTGGCGAATTATGAAAATTGCGATTTTGAGTCAAACTAATTTTCCCCGCCTTTTTGCCGCAGGTTTCTCTATTATTTTAGTTTCTCAAGCTTTCATCCATATCGGCATGAATCTCGGTCTTTTGCCGATAATTGGAATCCCTTTGCCTTTGATTAGTTATGGCGGCTCAAGTTTGATTGCAACCTCTATCGGGTTGGGAATAGTCCAGGGTATAAAAAGCCACTAAACCGCTAAAAAAGTTTTCCACAGTTGACACTCTTTTTTAAGTGTTTTTTTATTTGTATAATAAGATAATCTGTGGATATCTTGGATATCCGATATAAAGTTAATCATGGACAACAATTCAGAATACATTTCATTGCAAGAGGCTGCAAAATACTGCTCTTACTCGCAGGAATATTTGGCATTGAGAACCAGGCAGGGAAAATTGAAGGCCGTAAAATTTGGAAGAAATTGGGTGACTAAAAAAGAATGGCTAGAAGAATATCTGCAAAAAGTTGAAGAGTATAATGAAAATTTAAAAATCAAAAAAGTTGTTGCTCCACCGGAAAATCTTCCAGTAGAAAAAATTGCAGAGGTCAGACCTCTGCAAACTAAACCAGCGATAGGAGTAAGATTTGCTTTTGTTGTGGCGTTGGCTTTTGTTTTATTGGCAACCGGAATTGTTTTTGGTAAAGAAAGTTTTAAAAATGTTTATCGAGACATTGAGCCCTATACATATATAGTAGGGGGGGCTGGAGATATTATTGCTGAGAACGTGGTGGAAGTTTTAGCTGATACCATCTCTGATATTCCTCAAAGCTTTGCTACTGTTTCTCTCGCTACCGTTAGCATCGGAGATGTTTTTAAAGAATATAGCCAGTGGATTGCCGGAAATACGAGCGAATGGTTTGGTTCTCAAGTTAAAGAAATTGCCCTAGGGATTAGTACCATTCCAGAAATATTTGGCGAAAAATATTTTGTTGCTAATAAACTTGTTGAAGAAAAAATTTCAACTTTTAAAAAACAAATTACTGAAGGCGGTCAAGGAATAGTGGAGACAATAAAAGGAATTCCTCAAATGGTTACTAAGCCATTTAAAGAAAAAGTGATAATAGAAAAAGTGGCAATAAAGGAAGTTGCTCCAGAAATAACTGAAAAAGAGATTGAAGAACTTAAGGAAGAAATCGAAAAACTCAAGAAAGAACCAGTAATTGTTAAAGAGGTTGAAAAAGTAACCGAGGTTACCAAGATTACCAAAGTTGAACCAGTTAAAGAAATCACTAAAGAAACAGTAATTACCAAGATTGATGAAGAAGAATTGGCCCAGCTCAAAACCCAGATAGCTGAATTTACTCTCTGGGGAGCTGATATTGAAAACCTGCGAGAGATTACTAAAAAACTCCAGGCTACTCCAACTTATACCCCTGCTCCTTCAGCTCCAATTTACATTGGTTATCAAGGCATTCAGGTTGGGGGAACAGGAACTTTTGCTTCTTTAGGAGTTTCAGGCTCAGCCGGAATCACTAATTTAGGAGTAGGAAGCTCAACCTCTCTGGGCTCAACTTCTTCTGATACCTTAACCGTTAATGCCACTTCCGCCTTCAAGGCGCCAGTGGTAGCTGAAGGAGGCTTAACTGTTGGCACTGGCACCCTGCGCATTGATACCTTAGGTAATCTTACTACCACTGGAAATATCACTACTACCGGCACCGGAGACTTAACTGTGGCTGGTGATTTAAGTGTGGCCGGAACCCAGACCTTTACTGGCGCAGCCACC
>Ga0210022_1000727_pt1 | contig 23222 bp, 19 predicted proteins | sample CryGeymeta201520_FD_183984 | JGI IMG/M metagenome (GOLD analysis project Ga0210022, IMG submission 183984) | Groundwater microbial communities from Crystal Geyser aquifers in Utah, USA - Crystal Geyser metaG 2015-20 (SPAdes) (version 2) | ecosystem: Environmental > Aquatic > Deep subsurface >... | reverse complement strand
GTTGGTATAGACGATTTTTGTATCATATAAAACATTGGGCACGCGGTAGATGGATGATATGGGAAGCATCATTACGCTTGGAGTCGTGGCTCCCCACGAGGTATAGGCTCCGTTATCGAGTGTCATTCTTACATCTCGAAATGTAAGCAACCCATCCTTGTTGCATCCCTGTGATATCCAGGTCCTGGTGGACTGCCTCGGCGAAAGGGCATTGAATTCCTCCTCGCGGTTAAGCACTATCTTGACCGGCCTGCCTGTCTTATATGCCAGCAGGATGGCGATGTATTCATATCCGTGGGTGTCAAGTCCGGTTCCGAAAGACCCCCCAAGGGTGGGTACAACAACCCTGGTATTCCTGCCCTTTAGCCCCATCGCGGCCAAGGCGCGGTTGAAATCATTTTGCGCCAGAAAGGGTATCTGGGTCTTGGTATGAATGAGGAGGTTGTTTTGCAGGTCAAATTCAGCTATGCACCCGGCGGTTCCCATGCAGGATTGCTGTATGAGCGGGGTGGTGAAATATCCTTCGGCAACATAGGCTGACTCAGCCTTTGCCTTCTCCACATCCCCTGCTACGAATTTCCATGGCACGGGCACAATATTATCCGTCTTGGGTTTTCCTCTGGGATCTGTTTCATGTATGAGAGGCGCCCCCTCCTTAAGGGCCTCTTCAGGATCGAATACACCTGGCAGTTCCTCATACTCCACATCTATCAGCCGCAAGGCCTCCTCAGCGATTTCCGGATCTATCGCCGCCACGGCTGCGACTTCATCCCTGAACTGCCTGACCTTACCCTTCTTCAAGGCGAAGTTGTCCTTTATGAACCCTATGCGGATCTCCGGGGTGTTGTAACCGGTTATGACCGCCCTGACACCCGGGAGTCTCTCTGCCCTGCTCGTATCAATGGATTTGATTCTCGCGTGGGCAAAGGAGCTGAACTTTATCTTCCCGTAGAGCATGCCCGGTCTTGTGAGATCGTGAATGTATATCGCCTTTCCCGCGGCCTTGTCAGGGGCGTCAGGCCTTGGTGCCTCAGTGCCGATAAACCGTAGTTGATCCATCTGTTACCTCTTTAAAAAAGTTATGACTTATTACCAAACCGTCATGAGGCGATTTGCATCGCCCCTGAGGCTGAAAATCCTTTTGCAATCTCTTCTCTGTTTCCAAAACTATTTCGGGATCGGCATCGCTATTGTCTCTTAAAAATAAGCCCTGTCTGCTCTTCTCTACTGAGATTGTGACCCCGATACCGATACCGACACAACTGGAACAGCGTGGTGCATTTTCACGGTAAACGGCAACACAAAGAAACATGGGACGATTTTCATGTAAGCACCTTTTTTGCCCTTCCTATGTCGCAGCGCCGACGCTTTTGAGAACCGACTCCACTATCTGCACATAGCCCGTACATCTGCAAAGATTCCCCGAAAGCGCCCTCCTCACCTGAGCCGCGGTCGGAGTTCCGACCTCATCAAGAAGCGCCTTGGATGACATGATCATGCCCGGAGTGCAGAATCCGCACTGGATGCCACCGTTAGCGACAAACGCCTCCTGGATGGGATCGAGTTTGTTTCCCTCTCCTAAAAGCCCCTCTATAGTGACAACGGATTTTCCATCAATCTCAAAGGCAGGATAGATGCAAGAGTCCACGGGAATTCCCTCCACAAGCACCGTGCAGGCACCGCACTCACCCTGGCCGCAGCCCTCCTTTACGCCCGTAAGCTGGAATTGCTCCCTCAAGACCTGCAAGAGCATCCGGTGGGACTCGACCTCGGCAGAGACTTCGCGTCCGTTCAAAACAAAGCTCAACATCTTCTTCATTATATTTTCTCCAACAAGCTTATCCACAAAGCTATCATTAAGATGGATGGCTATCCTTATCGTATCGCCAATCGGCAGGGATATCAAAAACTGTAAAAGTGAAGGGCGTCCCCCAATGCGCGAGGGCGTCCCCCAATGCGCGCTTTATGAGGACACCGGCCACCTGGCGTCTGTACTCCTCTGTTGAACGCACATCCGTAATAGGGCGGACTTCTTTAGACGCCGCATCCGCTACCTCAGCCAGAAGACGGAGATCCACCCTCTTTCCTTCGACAAGGCTTTCGCATCTCTTGAGCCTCATGGGAACCGGCGCCACCGCGCCTGCCGCCAGGCGGCATCTGACGCACACATCCCCATCCATTACCACGAGGGCCGCGGCGTTTATTTTTGCAATATCCTGGGAAACCCTGCCCATCTTGATAAAGGCGCTTCCGGTTCCTTCCTGGAGCCGCGGGATGGTTATCGCTTTAAGTATCTCTCCGGGTTTAAGCACTGTAGCCCCGGGTCCTCTGAAAAAGGTATCTACGGGAACCTCTCTTTTTCCCTCAGGTCCTTCAACCCTGACGGATGCCTCCATGACAAGAAGAGGCGGAGCGCAGTCGGCTGACGGAGCGGCGTTACAGAGGTTTCCCCCAATGGTTGCGACATTTCTTACCTGGGGATTTGCAAGAACCCACACTGCCTGGTGCAGGGCGGGATAGTGCTTATTGATGTGATCGCTTCGCTCAATATCCCTTAAAAGAGTCATCCCGCCGAGAGTCAGATCTCCTTTTACCCTGATGCCGCTCAGGCCGGAGACCCCTGTGAGTGAGACGAGAGCATCCAACTTGATGGCCCTCTGTTTGAGCCTTATGATTACGTCGGTTCCTCCGGCAACGTATTTCGCACGGCCCTGAAACCGTTCCATGTAGCCGTACGCCTCATCCAGAGTGCGGGGCTGGTAATATTCAAATCTCTTCATCCGCTTGCCTCACTAGATAAAATCGCAAAAGGTCCAGATTGCAACGACAAAAAACTAAACGTTCGCAGGTTCAAGGTTAAAAGTTCGCCTGAGCCGGAAACGGAAAACCTTAAACCCTTAACCCGTGAACGGAATCAAAACTCCCTGTTGTCAAAAACTCTCTTGCTCTTGCGCTCTGAACGGGGAAGCGAGCCATAGTCAAGCGCTTCCACATCTGCGCTGACAAGGATATGCTTCTTTATCTCGCGACTCACCTTCTTGGCCAATTCGTCATTTTTTTCCGGGCCAAGGCCGTCCTGTCGCTCAACCTTTATTGTCATGTAATCCTTACCATCTTTTTTTCGGTCAAGGATTATCTGAAATTCGCTTCCCACCCCTCTTATCCCGGAGAGTACATAGTCAATCTGGCTGGGATAGATATTTACTGCCCTGAATATTATCATGTCATCAGATCTGCCCAGTAACCGGTCATGCCTTGGAAGGATTGATCCACAAGGACATTCGCCGGGCAAAAGTCTCGTGAGATCCCTTGTCCTGTACCTTATAAGAGGAACCGCCTCTTTTGTGAGGGTGGTAACCACCATCTCCCCGACCTCTCCCTCAGGAACCGGCGCCATTGTCTGCGGATCAAGTATCTCCAGGATATAGTAGTCCGCCCAGTAGTGGATTCCCGTGTGACACCGGCAGTCGAGGCCTGTGCCGGGCCCGTAAAGCTCAGTCATGCCGGGGATATCGAACATGTGCTCCACCCCTAACAGTTCCTGTATTCTCCTCCTCATTGCATCGCTTGATCTCTCCGAGCCGAAGATCATCTTTTTCAGGGCTATCTTGTCTCTGATCCCCCTTCTGTGCACCTCCTCCGCCATCAGGAGTCCCATTGAGGCGGTGCAACAAAGAACCGTGCTCTGGAAATCCACCAGGAACTGACACTGCATATCCAGATTGCCGGGCCCCACGGGCACCGCCATGGCTCCAAAGGCCTCGCACCCCATCTGAAAGCTTATGCCGGCCGTCCACACGCCGTAGCCCACAGCTATCTGCACTCTGTCATCAGCCGTAAGCCCTGCCATTTCGTAGCAGCGGGCAAAGAAATGCGTCCAGTCCCGTATGTCTTTCTGGGAGTAACACAACACCTTGCGCTTTCCGGTCGTCCCCGATGAGGCATGTATCCTCACCACCTTCTCAAAGGGAATGGAAAGCAGAGGAAACGGATACCCTTCCTGGAGATCCTTGGCGGTTGTAAAGGGAAGACTGCCCAGATCTTTGAGAGAACTTATCTGATCTGGATGAATGCCTGCCTCATCCAGTTTTTTCCGGTAAACCCCCGAGCCTTCGTAGGCGTGGCGTACCGTCCATTTAAGCCCCCTGAGTTGAAGATCCTCCAGTTCCTGTCTGCTCTTAACAGAGGGCATGAACGTCTTTGTCATTTTCTATAATACCTCCATGAAGCCGCACGCTTAGAAAACGGGGCTCGTTATAAATAGTGTCCATCCGGAAATGAGATAGTTTCGTCGAGTTCAAGGCGGGCGATAATTTTAACCACAGGAATACATTGACGTATTTCGAGGATTAAAATTTGAGCCCAACGCCGAAATCGGTGAAAATAGCCATTTCCGGATGGACACTAAATAATAAAAGCCAACTGCAAAACTATGACCGCTCGTCATTCCGGGGAAAGCCGGAATCCATAACGCATTGATTCAAGGATGGACTGGATTCCCCTATCAAGCCGGGGAATGACGAAACTGTGAACTTTGCAATTTCCTCATAAGAAAAAACGAATGCGGTAGATCTTATCGTATCTTTTCAATAAATCGGGGAAGTATTCTTCTCGGACGCGATTCTGGATTCCAGCTCTAGCTTGAATGACAATGAGTTGGCGTTTAAGGTCATTGCGGCAAAAACCGGAATCAAGGCTCATTATCCACAATTATTGAGATGATACACGCGTATCAGCTCAAAAAGCCGAGGTAGGTGCGGCTTCAGCCGCACGGGAACCGTGCGCCCTGTGTCTGAAGGCGCACCTAAAGAAGCTGATTCCTTGTCTGCATGTACTGGTCTGCGCAAAGCCTTCCCCCCAATTATTGAGCTGATACATACACGCTGTCCTTAATATTATTTAAGTTTAGCATCCTTATCAGACCAACTTCACTGATCCTACCGAAAAGGCCAGGAGAAACTGACCGGCGTAATAAAGCGGAAGCCCTATCAGGCGGTTTATGAAGCGCTTACTGATAAAACGGTTCCTTGCAACAAAGATATCGGAAAGATAGAACAAAAACGTCCCTGAAATGATAAGCAGGCTCGCCTTTTGGCTTAGAACACCGCTTGCGCCTGCTGTTATGGCGCTGGTGAGCATAAGGCTTATGACGCAAATATATGCCAGAACGGGAATCTTCATGTCTCCGAGATAGGGGAGAAGTTTTAAATAGATAATTATCGCAGCGATGGCGGAAGCAAGAACCGCAATAACAAAATAACCCCCGAAGTTAAAGAAGCGCAGGAAAGCAGCCAGATAAAACACATGCCCGATAAGGAAAGATACCAGTCCTGTTCGAAAGGCCCAGGGCGATGAAAACGCGAGAAGAACATCCCCGGCAAGGCAAAATACCAGCCCGATCAGAATCGGCACGAAGTAGGAGCGGTCAGGATGTGGTGCGGTCAGTGCGGCCGTCACGAACAGAGAGGAAAGGGCAAATTTTGAAAGCGCCTTGCCGGCTGCGGACTCCACCTTCTCGAAGTACAGAAGAACCAAAAGCAACAAAGCGGAAACGACAAGGATCATAATTATTCCCTGGTATGATGGGTTTCTGAGCTATTCGGAAACTGCGGTCAACAGCCTGAGTCTGCTAACCCTCCTCTGTCAGGGGCCTTACGGATAGCACGGGGCAGTGAGCCTCTCTTATTACGCGGTCCGTTGTGGAGCCTACCAGTAGCTTTTCAACCAGTCCTTGTCCGCGTACCCCCATCACGATAAGATCAACCTGGTTTACAAGCGCATATTTGCACACCTCCTCATGGGCAAAGCCGGCCAGCAGCGCGGTGACGGGTTTGCACCAGAGCCTTGCCTCAACAGGTACCATATTATCAAGGGTTTCTTTCAGATATACCCTTAGATCCTTTCCGGGTTGCTCAACCAGGTCATTTGCCTGCCTGCTCAAGTTCTTGTAGGTTGGAGGTTCGATAACATGGACTAGATGAAGCTCGCTTTGAAATTCCTGGGCAAGGCTCAGGCCGTAATTGAAGGCCAGATCGGAATAGGGAGAAAAATCGCATCCCACAAGTATTCTCCTAAGTCTGGGAGTAATGGGAGAAGGCTTGAAATCATCATCCTGCTTTCCCCTTACAGCCAGAAGTGGACAGGGCAGTACCCTCATAAGTCTTTCAGTTACAGACCCCAGAATCATCCTCTTAAGCCCCGAACGGCCGTGTGTTGCAGTAATGGCCAGATCAATAGCTTTTTCACCTGCAGCCCTTGCCATTTCGTCGGCCGGGTGACCAACACTTATGATGGGTTCCCATGCGACATCAAGCCCCTTCATAAGCTCTTCTACGTGTTCCCTGGCATAACTGAGGAGGTGCTTTTCCTGGATGAGGATATCGCTCATTCCCTCTCCGTAGATTACTGCTGATGTGACATCTATGATGTGACAAACATAGAGCCTGGCCTTCAGCTCGGTGGCCAGGGCAGCGCCGTAAGACAAAGCGAAATCCGAGTAATCAGAAAAGTCAATACCGCACATTATCTTGTCAATTGGAACGCGCATGGTCTCCCTCCTTTTTCGCAGTTGAACCACCCCAATCACCTTACAAATACCTGACTAATTGCCATGCCCGTATAGGGCAAAACGAAACATGAAAATGCGACATGCCTTAAGCCGACTCGATCAGGAATCCAGGCCGTCATTTAAAACCGAAACAAGAACTGGATAGCGGCCCCCGGATCGGGGTCCGGGATGGTCTACGCCGCCATGACTATCCAGTGTCCATCCGGAAATGGCTATTTTCACCGATTTCGGCGTTGGACTCAAATTTTAATCCTCGAAATACGTCAATGTATTCCTACGGTTAAAATTATCACTCGCCTTGAACTCGACTAAACTATCTCATTTACGGATGGACACTATCAATTTTCCAGTAAACATTACCATCTTTGCGGAACAGATTCAACTTAGGTGCTCAAGAAATTTCTGAGAAGCCTTTTCAATGAATGTAAAAAACGAGGAACTTGAATCTGCTGAGGCGCCGCAAAAAGCGGCTGAGAGCCGGAAACTGGAATTTTGTCCTTATTCGATGCGTTGAGAGCTGCGTTTCGATAGATTACTTGAGATCAGGCCTGGTCGGGACGAGAGGATTTGAACCTCCGGCCCCCTGAACCCCATTCAGGTGCGCTACCAGACTGCGCTACGTCCCGACAGACTTAGCGAACATCTTATATCAACCTGAGCTATTGTCAAGGAAGAAATGGAATATGGCACTTGTCATGAAAGACCGAGACGGGTATCATGACAAGTCAACTTGATAAAGGGAGGTCAATAGCCGTTGTCATCTATAAGAGTGGTTTCTCTTCTTGAAATGGAGCCTGAATTGAAAGGAAAGGTGGCCGGATATTTCGAGGATGAAGGTTACTGCGTCAGGAGCTTTGATGGAGTTATACCATTTCTCGAATTTCTTAAGAATAACCCCGTGTCGCTGGCATTGGTGGGCCTATCGGAAAAGTCGGAAAAGGATGTTCTAAAATTAATTGTAAGGCAGTCTCCGATGGCTTCCGTCATCCTGATGACTGATCTATCGGAAACAGACGTGCATGAGATGGCTGAGGGCTATGGGATACTGGGAGCGGTGCCCAGGTCTGAGCCGGTTCCTGCCTTAAAGGAACTCAAAGATCGCTTTGAAGAGATTTCGGGGATTATTGAAAGCTCGTTAAAAAACCTGCCTCTTACAGACTGAGGAAAGATACGGGGATTATATGTCTTTAATTTCCCCATGGATTAGGAGTTAAGGATACGCTTGAGTTTGAATAGAGTTGACTTGACGATCATGCCGGGGGGCACAACAAAGGATGAAAATCACCCCCACCCATCCCTCCCATATCGAGGGGGAGGGAGAAAGGCAATGGGCATTTTCATATAAAACGTAAATTGAGTGACTTAAGCTGACCAAGGGGCGGATGCCCCCAGGAGCGGGACTTATCGGAGGACGGCGGCGTGAGCCAGCCTTTTTGCATCAACAACAGAAGCATCATTATAATTGTCGCCTATGTCAACAGCAGACTTGGCGCAGTCCATTCGCTCTTTGAAGGGCTTCCCTTTCCTGAGGAGCGATTCAAATCTCCCCAGGATTTTTTCTTAAATGAAGACGAATGGACCACTTATGAAAACTACGAGAGGGTATTTAGAAGGGCAAAAGAACTTATAGCCGAACCGGATTTTTATTTCAGGTGCGGAGCCTCGGCAGCCCGGCTGCGATCATGGGGTAGATTTCATCATTTTGTAACGCTTTTTGCAAGACCCAGCGACGGCTTCAGACGTCTGCCCTTCTTCAACAAGAACTTTAATGATACTAAAGAAATAGAAGTTTTACTGCCGCCATCATACGATAGGGCATTAAGGAAGATGAGAGTCATCCTCAAGGTGGAGTTTCACCGCGATTTTGAACCAAACAGAGACTATCTGGGCGATCCTTACCTTAGGGGCATAATAAGCTGCATACCCACGATATGGGGGCTTCCGCCGGCGATCATAAGACAGCCGGTGTGTGCCTATGATCCGGCGGTATTGTTCCTTAAGGAGCCTGAGTTTCTGCCTTACGCCCTTGCTCCCTCTATGGAATATGATCTCCTTACGGTTGTAGATCCGCTTACGGGCAGGAGATGCGCGGCAGGAAGGGGGGTGGCGCTTGAGCAGGATCTGGTGGGCGGAAAACCCATATATATGGGTAGATACAGAGATAGGCTGACTTCCGGCCCATGCGACACCGCCGGCGACCCGGGTACCGGTATCCTGATAACAAAGACCATGAGGGCAGGCAATCGAGTTCTCCTTGCAGAAGGCGAAATATACGGGGCCCCTTATTTTGTTCTTGATATACTCTATGACCGCCTTTCAATGGCCCAGAGGCTGAAGCATATCTTCACGGCCCAGACAGGATGCGAAGATTCGAGCAGCGAGTTGATACAGACAATAGAGAGGCTCAGGGAGAATATCAGAGAGCGAAATGATGCCTATAGCGCCCTTGAAAAGGCCAACGATGAACTCCGGCAGGCAAGGGCGCTTCTGGATGAATACGCGAAGGGTCTTGAGAAAAAGATCGAAGAAAGGACCGCCAGCCTCAAAGAGGCCCGCGAGGAACTTCTCAGGCTCAACAGTGATCTTGAGATAAGGGTGAAGCAGCAGGTTGACCAGCTTCAGAGGTACAGCGAACTCAGGAGATATCTTTCGCCCAAGTTAACGGATCAGATCCTTTCAGGAAATCACTCCTTTGCAACCGAGCTTCGCAGAAAAGAGATGACGGTTGTTTTCACCGATATAAGAGGTTTTTCAGCTCTTACGGACAGCCTTGAGCCGGAGGAGGTCTTTCAGTTACTCAATAAGTACATAGCAGAGATGATCTCCATAGTGCATGCCCATGACGGGACGCTCAACAAGATCACGGGCGATGGGATCCTTGTATTTTTCGGGGACCCTATTCCGATGGATGACCACGCTGAGAAGGCCGTCTCAATGGCCGTGGCCATGCAGAGGAAGGTCTCTGAATTGAACGATGAATGGAAGAGACTCGGCCATGAGCTGGGGATAGGCATCGGCATCAATACCGGCTTCATGACCGTGGGAACGATAGGGAGCGAATCCCTGAGGGATTATACCGTGATAGGGACCCAGACAAATGTGGCCGCGCGGCTTGTCTCGCTCGCGACCGCAGGACAGACCCTGGTAAGTCACAGGACATATAGCCGCGTGAGGGAAATCTTCGACTCTCAGGAGTTGGGGGAGATTACGGTCAAAGGGGTCCACAGCCCTGTAAAGACATACCTGATTCTCGAGAAAAGCCGGGCTGCGCCGGATTAATAAGTGACTGCTATGCCCTTGATGGGCGAAATAAGAGATGAAACCCTTTTTTTTACCAAAGTGTTGTAAGGGGGGGACGATTAATAAAAGAAATAACCAGATGCTAATCCTCGGTATCAGCTCAATAACTGGGGGGATGGCTTTGCGTAGATCAGGACATGCAGACCTGGAATCAGGTTCCGTAAGGTGCGCCTTCAGGCGCAGGGCGCACGGTTCCCGTGCGGCTGAAGCCGCACCTACCCCGAATTTTTGAACTCATACAATCCTCGTTAGAAAACTACTTTATAGGCCTAATTTGAGCGGGCCTGTAAATCTTAGCCAGAGAGTGGGGCGTGATGGACAACACAGTTGCGGTTACAGTTACCCTTAGGGAAGGCAGTGTCGGGAGACCAAAGAGGCTTGAGATGATTCGGGAAGAGCCTCTTTCAATAAGGATACAGGAGCAGCCTTACGCGGTTGTCATGCGGACTCCTGGAGACGAGCAGGCGCATGTGGCGGGATTCTGCCTTGCCGAGGGAATAGTGGAAAGCCTTCAAGATATAGGAACTATTTTCTCGTGCGAGGAAGAGGATACAAATGTTGTGAACCTCACAGTGACTCCCGAAAGGCTCAAATCCATAACAACGGTCCTTGAGCGCAAAGGCTTTGTGAGTCAGACCAGTTGCGGCATCTGCGGAAAGGAGATGGTCGAAGACCTCTCCCAGATGGTGCAGGCATTGCCTGAGGGCCCCTTGATAGACCTTGAAAGGGCCTCTGCATGCCTCGATGGGCTAAAGGCTATGCAGATACTTTACCACAAGACCAGAGCCTCACATGCGGCGGCGATCTATACGCCTGATCTTGAACTTTTGTCCCTGGCAGAAGACGTAGGACGCCATAACGCACTGGATAAGGCAATAGGAAGGCTTTTCCTGCGAAACTCCCTCCACCGTGCAGGGGTGCTGATACTTTCTTCCCGGATAAGCTATGAGCTGGTTCAGAAGGCCGCAAGGGCCAAAATTCCCTTTGTTCTGTCCGCATCCAGAGCCACGGCGCTGGCGGTAGAACTGGCGGATTCCCTCAACATGACACTTGCGTCTCCTTCCAAGGAATCAGGGATTCATGTCTATTGCGGCTACGGCCGCCTGAAGCAACCTGAGGCTTTGAGTGCCGGGACTGGGAAACAGTAGCAGAAAAGTGCCTTAAAAAGGCTTTGCCGGCGATTGCGGCAGGATATTCTTGACGGGCGCCCTTATACTGCACGTTCCAGATTGATGGTCTTTGATGGGCTGAAATTGTTCGCGCTGAAAAAATGTATCAGCCTTGAATCGTTCCATTCAACCAGTGTGCTTATCTTTGTGACGCCCAGAGATTTCACGTGGGCGATAAACTCATTGAGCAGCCTTTTCCCGAGGCCTTTATGCTGGAAGTCGGGATCAACCCCGATCGTATCCAGCGTTGCCTTTTCCTGGGAGATACCATATTCTCCAATATAGAGTTCCCCCATAACGAAACCTGCCATGGCTCCGTCTTCCTTTTCGGCAACAAGCGACGCAGGCACGTAGTCCCTGGATTGCAAGAGCCTCTCAAGCTTCATCCTGTAATAATCAGGGCGGGAAATCCCCACTATTTTTTCGTCAATCCTGACCAGGGCATCAAAATCATCAGCCTTCATGAGTCTGATCTTAATGGCGCTCTTATCCATGTTTCTCTCACTCCCGTTCACAGTATCCTTGTATAATTTAAAGGGTCTGGTGGAAACACCTCCAGCCACAAAAACCCAAACTGGTCTATGTTGTCTTCGAAACCAGACATTGACAACAGGACCATGATGCCCTTCTTTACGGGGATCCAGATTGCGATCCCGACTCAGGCGAAAGAGCCGGCTGCCTCCTTTTCTGATTTCCGATCTATGCAGCCTTTTCCTTTGCTTTTCTCGCTACCGTCCTCTTTTCTTCAGGGACAGGTGGGGGCACCGGCTCGCCGGACAACTTCCTTATCGCTCCAAACCTTGGTGGACATGCCTCAAAACAGGTGCCGCACTTGATACATTTTTCCTGGTCAATAATATGGATAAGGTTTTTGCCGCCTGATATTGCTTCCACCGGGCATTTTTTTGAGCAGATCATGCAGGCCTGGCACTTGTCCGGATCAATGTAGTAGGAGACTACATCGCGGAACAGACTATCTATTTCTTCTCTTGCGAAAAGCGTTTCGTATTCTTCTTTACTGGCGATACGGGTTGAAAGCTTTTCCTTCATGACCATCTTGATGTAGGGGACAAGCCTTGCGACACTCGTTATCTTTGACTTGAGTTCAGCCTCGTCAATGCCTTCGGACTTTCCGAGAGGCCCAAGTTTCTTGATCCTCGCAGAGAAGGTATTCATTATCTCGGCGAAATGGATGCCTTCACTGGAGGACAGAAACTCGATTCCGAGTCTGTCAGGATTAAATCCGATGAACTCAATAATTTTCTTGCACAAAAGCACCATGGCTAGAGCATGGTAGTTGCCGTGAGTGACATAATTACACTCATTCAGTCGGCAACCGCCTATGATCACTCCGTCCATACCGTTTAGAAAGGCCCTGAGAACAAATGCCAGATCAACTCTACCGGAACACATGACCCGAATAAGCCTTGCTTCAGTCGCATATTGTAGTCTGGAAACTCCAGCTAGGTCGGCAGCGCCGTATGCTCACCAGTGGCATACAAAGCCTAGTATTTTCGGCCTAAAATTGGGATCTGTGACCATCCGTATTCACCTCTTTTATCTGCAAAAATGCCTGCTTATACATGACAATAAATTCAAAAAGGATTAAGCCGCCGCATCAACCTGGCTCAATAGTTCTTCATCGGTAAAATGCTTAAGCTGTATTGCCCCTGTGGGGCACTTAGCATTACAAAGCCCGTCACCCTTACAGATGACAGGGTTGACTATTGCCTTTTTACCCTGCCGCGTATCACGAAATTCTATCGCGCCATAGGTGCAGGCGGAAATACATTGTCCGCACCCGATGCAACTGCTCTCCTTAACCTCACAGACAGAGCCTGAAACCGTCACGGTATCTCTTGAAAGCAGGGTTATGGCCCTGCCGGCGGCTCCGTATGACTGGTTAATTGTCTCTGGGATATGTTTGGGATAGTGGGCGATACCGCAGAGATACACTCCGTCCGTGCCGAATTCCACCGGACGCAGCTTCACATGGGCTTCCTTGAAGAAATCATCAGGCCCGAGGGAAACCTTGAATAACTGAGAGATATTGACGTTATCCTTCGATGGTATGACTGCAGCTGAAAGGGATACAATATCCGCGTCTATCGCCAGTTTTTTGCCCAGGATATAATCAGGTACTGTTACTCTCAATACGGGTCGGCCTTCCTCTTCCGCGGTTTCCACGCAGGGTCTGTCCTGCGGTTCATAACGAACAAACTTTACGTCTTTGTCTGACGCCTCCCGGTAATAATCTTCTCTGAATCCATAGGTCATCATATCCCGGTACAGGACATGGATATCCATCTGGGGGTTGATCTCTTTAAGTTTCAGGGCATTCTTTATCGCATGGCTGCAGCATATCCTGGCGCAGTAGTTTCTGTCTTCATTTCTGCATCCGACGCACTGGATCATCACCAGACTTCCGGCGCTCAGAATCTTTTCATCGCCCCTAGCAATTCTTTCCTCGAGTTCGAGGGTGGTGAGCACCCTTTCGTCCTGTCCATAGAGATACTCCGTGGGTTTGAACTCATCGGCGCCTGTGGCGATTATGGTAGCGCCGTGCTTTATCTCCGCTGTGCCTCTTTCGGATTTAATCTTTGTTACGAAATTACCAATATAGCCTGAAGCATCTGTTATGGCGGAGCCCGTATAGACATGAATCATGGGATGTTTATAGACCTTACCAATGAGGTCGTTGAGAAATGCCTGCACATCCAGCCCCTCAAGCGTATAATGAAGCCTTCTGGCTATGCCTCCCAGATCCGTATCCTTTTCGAGCAAATAAACATCGTGTCCCTGTTTGGCCAATGATAGGGAGCAGGTAATTCCGGCAATTCCTCCGCCCACTACCAGGACGGCCTTGTTCACCGGGAGATTAATCTCCTGCAGGGGCTGCAAGTGGCTCGCCCTGGCAACAGACATGCGGATAATGTCCTGCGCCTTATTTGTAGCCTCTTCTTTCTCCAGAGAGTGTACCCAGGAGCAATGCTCCCGAATGTTGGCCATGTCATAGTAATATTGATTGATGCCTGCCTCTCTAAGCGTATCCCTGAACAGGGGTTCGAGTGTCCTCGGGCTGCACGCGGCGACAATAACCCGGTTAAGCCCCTTTTCCTTTATCGTGTCCGTTATCTGTTTGGCAGAATTAGTGGCGCAGGAAAATAGCTGCTCCTGAGCATATACAACATTCGGGAGGGTAAGGGCGTATTCCACTGTGGAAGGCACATTAACTATCCTTCCGATATTAGCCCCGCAGTGGCATACAAAGACGCCAATCCTTGGCTCCTCCTGAGAGACATCCCTTTCAGCAGGATAGATTCTATCCTTGGTCAGCTTTCCACGCCGGTAATTGAGGAGCTGGCCGCATTGAGAGCCGGCGCCGCTTGCGCTGAAGACTGATTCAGGAATATCGGTGGGTCCCTGGAAGACACCGCTCACAAATATTCCAGGACGAGAGGTCTCCATAGGGTTGACCGGGTTCACTTTACAGAACCGATGCTCGTTTAGTTCTATGCCGAATTTTTCAGCTAGGGATTTAACTTCAGCAGGAGGAGTCAAGCCTACTGACAATACAACCAGATCAAATTCCTCTTCCTTTACCCCATCATCATGGGTGGAGTATCGAATGGCGACGCTCTTGGTTTCAGGATTTTCCCTTACTATAGAGGCATAACTTCTGATGAAACGGATTCCTGGAAGCGCTGCCGTCTTTTCATAGTATCTCTCGAAGTCTTTACCGAAGGAGCGAATATCGTTATGGAATATAGTGCACTGGGCATCCGCTATATGATCCTTTGTCAGGATAACCTGTTTTTGGGCGTAAGTGCAGCATACGGCGGAACAATAGCTGTTGTCGCCCGGAGTAACGCGCCTTGAACCAACGCACTGGATCCAGGCAATCTTGTGGGGATGGTCTTTGTCGGATGAACGCAATATCTCGCCTTCGTATGGACCCGTTGAGCAGAGAAGCCTTTCATAATCCATGCTGGTCACAACGTTCTGCATTTTTCCGTAGCCGTATTCCGACTTTAAGCTCGGATCATAAGGCTCGAGTCCGGCTGAAAGTATTATCGCCCCTACATTGATATCAAATGTCTCGGCAGTTTGGCCCAGGTCTATGGCGTTATTCTGACAAACCCCTTCGCAGATTCCGCATTTCTTCTCTTTAAGATAAAGGCAGCTTTCATCAATGTAGGCTATTAGCGGAATCGCCTGGGCGAAGTATATGTGGACGGCCTTATTCTTGGATATTTTCTGGTTGAATCTGTCGGGATATTTTACCGGGCAATATTCCATGCAGGTGGTGCAGCCGGTGCACCTGTCTTCTATTACATATCTGGGCTTTCTGGTCAGAGTGACCTTGAAGTTGCCGACCTCCCCAGCGACTCTGTCAACATCGGTTAATGTCATGACCTCAATGTTCGGATGCCGGCCGACCTCGACCAGTTTGGGAGAGAGAATTCACATAGAGCAGTCATTGGTCGGGAAGGTCTTGTCGAGCTGGGCCATGTGGCCGCCTATGGCCGGAGCCTTTTCAACCATATAGACCTTAAAGCCGGCTGTTGCCAGATCAAGCGATGCCTGAATTCCGCTTATCCCCCCTCCCACAACTAGAACATCACCAAAATTTCTACCCGAAAAGGCCTCGCAAGGCTGCTCTATCTTGTCCTTTTCCAGAGTCTCTTTTTCCACGTCTCTATATCCTCACAAGATTTCTTTGATTAAAAGGCCGGCAGCCGATTTTTCAACCGGCTGTTGACTAAATCACTTCTGCTATGATCTCGGTTATGTCCTTAACTTCGATTTTGTCCACAGCATCCCTGGTCAAGCGGCTGTCTTCGAAGTTGGTTATGCAGTAAGGGCATGCTGTTACAAGAACCTCAGCTCCCTCCTCAAGGGCCTGATCTATTCTGAGATCAGAAAATCTCTGTCCTTTCGGAGTCTCCATCCATATCCTTCCGCCTCCGCCCCCGCAGCAAAGGCTGTCCGCCCGGCATTCCGGCATCTCAACAAGCTCAAGCCCGGGCACGCTATTCAGTACCTCCCTGGGCTCTTCAAATATCCCATTGTGACGTCCCAGATAACAAGGATCATGGTAAGTAATCTTCTTATTATAAGCTTTACTTAATGTTATACGGCCTTGCTTGATCAGATCAGAGAGGAACTGGGATATATGAATGATTTCAAAATTGACCCTGAAATCGGGATACTCATTCTTGAAGGTATGATAACAGTGAGGTGAGGAAACAAGGATTTTCTTTACGCCGCTGTCAATAAATGCCTTTATATTCTCCCTTGCCAGACGCTTAAAGAGCTCTTCATCTCCGGTCTTTCTGATGCTCTCACCGCAGCAGCTTTCCTTTTCTCCAAGTATGCCGAAATCCACGCCGGCCTTGGTAAGGATAGCGGCTGTGGCCTTTGCGACCTTCTTCATCCTCGGGTCGTAGCTCAGGTAGCAGCCCGGGAAATAGAGGATTTCCATGCCTTCTTCAAAGGCAGGGACAGATATGCCTTCCGCCCATTTGGCCCTGTTTTTTCTCTCCTCGTTTAAAGGATTGCCCTCTGCTACAAGGCTTGCGTTTATGGTACGGACAGACTTTACATGAGGAGGAAATATACCGTATTCATTAGCGATTCTTCTTAATGCAATGCCTGAGTCTATCTGCTTGACATCTCTGGGACACCTCTGAGGGCATCGGCCGCAGGTTGTGCAAAGCCAAATATCTTCGCTTTCTATCTCAGTGAGGCCGAAGGTCGCCTCCCGCACAAGTTTGCGCATACTGAATTTTGTGACCTTGTTCCAAGGGCAGACGGTGTCGCATAATCCGCATTGAAAACATTTCTTAAAGGCATCTCCGCCGCTTGCTTTTATGACGTCTATGATCTCTTTGTAAGGGGCTACGGTCTCCACTGTATAAACCTCTTCTCCTGCGGTAAGGTCTCAGCCCTTCTTTGACATTGAAAGTCGCGCAACGGTTTCGGTTATCTTATCCAAACCGTACTTGTCCAGCAGGGCCTCGAGACCTATCTCCATATCTTCCTTTTTTACTTCTTCCTCTTCATCCACTTCCACTTCCCTTTCCTCATAGATCAGGGCCTTGTTGAGGCACCACTGAACACACAAGGGCTCTTTCTGTGGTGGATCGTCTTCGCACATATCGCATTTAAGAGGGAGACCGGAGTCAGGCTCCTTGAAGAGATCCCGGGACGGGCATGAGGCCCTGCAGAACGCGCATTCATCGTATTCCTTCCCGTCAATGACATACTTGTCTCTGCCGGTACACTCGGCCTTGGTGTATTCACCCGCATAGACCGGAATGTAGATGTCCTTCAAGGGTTCATGAATAACACGGATGCGGCTTCTGGCCGGGTTATTGCTGCTGTATTTGGGCGCAGCGTGAAAGGCGGAGCAGATCACCTCACATGCCCTGCAGCCGTTACATTTATCAACATCAACTTTTATCGTCTTAACTATTTTCTTTTTCTTTTCACCCATGACGATTATGACCTCTTAACTGGTGTTCTTATCTGTTTTAGCTAAAGTCTAGCTTGATGGGGCGGACTCCTTGTCCGGCAATATCCCCCTCTTTATGAAGTCCTCGCCTACAAAGTCGAGCCCCAGTTCGTGCAGGGATTCCTTAGTCGGTATTCCATCCTTATTCCAGCCCCTGAACTTGTAGTATTCGTTTAAAAGCTTTTCTTCAAGCTCGGGGAATCTCTTTTTCCAGTGGTCTTCAGGCGGCTTTTCGTCTTTTCTTCTCATCCCTCTTCTTACGTTTAGCGCCCTGACAAGATTTCTGTTCCTTCTTGCAACCTGTGTCAGTCTGTCCTCATCCATCTCAATGCCGGCGCCCGCGGAAATGAACTTGGGATAGTTGTGTATATGGTAGGGCGGCTTTAGGGGAAATGAGGAAAGGCCCGCGCAAACTCCCAGCGCATCGTCTATGTAGTGCATCCTTTCCTGCCAATCCACTATGTCGCAGGTAGCCTCGACAGTGGGATAGAAGGGGATGGATTTTTCTCCTCTAAGCTCCCAGTCAAGAAAGTATTGCTTGAATTTCTCATCAGGGACCTGTATCCAGTCCTTTACGAATGCCTCCCTTTCCTCTCTGGTAGGGAAGGGCGACTGCGGGAATTGACCTTCTATCTGGGTGATGTTTATCTTCTCACCGGTGGCATACATAAGGAAATAGATTGGATTTAGCATGCCCAGTTTGAGAGGAAGCTGCTCATGCTTTTTAATGTTATTGTGGGCGTATGCCTCGGCTCCCTTGCCTATCTGCTGTGCTGCCCAGTGTGTACCGTTGGCAAGTATATCTCCTATCCCTTCCCTCCTCACGATCCTGTCTAGCAGCCAGTAGAACCTTTCTTCGTTATCGGCCGGGAAACCGGGCATATCCTGATCGGTGAGGATGCCTGCCTCATAGAGTTCAACTGCAAAGGCCATTACCTGGGGGGCTGAAAAACCGTCCACTCCGTATTCTGTTGCCCTCTGCGCAATCTTCAAGCCGAAATCCAGATCAGACATCGCGGCCATCGTATAGGTAAGCTTTGAGAAACACTTCATCATGTAAGTGGGGAGTCCCGGCACAGTAATGGTCCCGCCGCATTTCATAGGGCAGTTATAACAGCTTATGAGGCGCGTGCGCATTGAATCCAGGGTCTCTGCCCATTTCTTTGCGATCTCATCATTCCAGAAGTCTTTCCTCCGGAGTCTCGCGTTTCCCCATGCGAAATTCTCGGTATGCCATTTCTCGTCATGTACCGCCATCTCCTGAGGCGACCCAAGACCGGCAAGAATCGGCATTACTCCCTGGATGGGATTTTCGTTACGCCGTTCTATGTACTTAAGCACCTCATTGCATAGGGCCATAAATTCTGCAGGGCGGGCCAGCTTCAAATCCTTGGTCCCCCGTACGGCAATGGCCTTCACACCCTTATCGCCCATTACCGCACCTAATCCTGCTCGGCTTGCACTAGATCTTCCCTGTTCTATGGAGGCGAAATAGACCTTGCTTTCTCCTGCAAGGCCTATGGAGGCTACCTGAGCCTTGGGTTCCTTGAGTTCCTCCCGGATTAGTTGAGCTGTTTCTACCGCGCCCTTCCCTTTGAGATGAGAGGCGTCTCGTATTTCAACCTTGTCGTTGTTGATCCATATATAGACAAGGTCGGGCGACTTGCCCCGGAGTATGACCTTGTCATAACCTGCATACTTTAGTTCCGGCGCCCAGAATCCCCCCATCATCGAGTAGGCCATCAAGCGGGTCTGAGGAGAGAAGGTTGAAACAACGGTTCGATTGGCACCCGTTGCCGGAGTGCCGCACAGGAGGCCTGTCCCGAATATAAGGAGATTTTCGGCAGAGAAGGGCTCTGCCTCGGCAGGAACCCTGTCCCATAATATCCTGGCATTGGTACCAAGACCTCCCAGGTGCTCTTCGGTCAGCCTCGGGTCAGTCTCGACCCTGTCAATACTCCCCTTTGAAAGATCTATTTCAAGGTTAAATCCTGTCTCAGCGTACCTCATTTTTGAACCCCTTAACCTATGTTATAAGCCTTACCTGACAATGCCTGTTGCCTTTGCGATCAGCTTGAATATTGCAGTAAACCAATATCCCTAACCCTCGACAGTAAACGGTGTGACCTTCATTCTTTCTTTGTTGTGGCTCTTGTCGTTCATGACTGTTTATATGAAAATGCCCCTCGCCTTTACTCCTCCCCCTTGACGGGGGAGGGAGGGGTAGGGGTGATTTTCATCCTTCGTTGTGCCCCATTCAGGCATGGGGGTTAGAGAGGACCAACCGCTTCAAAGCTCTTTTCTCAGATTTATGAAGCTGCTCCTGTCGAAGCCCAGGGTCTTAAAAAATGACAAAAGGTCTGCCGAATCCCACCTGACAGAGGTAAATATATATTTGATGGCCTTCTTATTGTAGAAAGCTATTATCTCCTCAGCGAGCAGCTTTCCGATGCCCTGTCCCATCCACTTGGGGTGAACGCCCAAGTTTGCAATCCATGCGCTTTTCTCAAGACCGTATCCGCCATAAACGATGTAGCTGATCATAAATCCGGCAATCTTACCGTCAATCTCCGCCACAAAGCTTGCACTCTCACCCCTCAGGAGCTGCGCTTCTACGATGCGTCTGAAGTCGGTGGCCGGCGGATCCTGCATTATCATTGTATGGATTCGGTTGATCTCGTCTGCGTCTTCAACCCTGATTGGACGGATTATGAGATTTGCAAGTGACTCGCTCATTACTTTCCTAAAACCCTCAGTCTATCCGGATTATTTTCACCCGGGATCCCACCCAGTCAGGGGGCAGATAGACCCGGCCGCTGTTACCGCTGAGCTTGACGGTCTTTTCTACCATCTCCTCCCCGAAAACCTCAAACTTGACCCTCTCTGTTGGCGAATCGGGTTCAAGTTGAAGGGGATCCTTTGATTTTTTGTCGTTTGGCATATCAGTAAGCATCATAATCAGGTAAGGCGATTATAAATCATAACTAATTGGTTTGGATGAATAATTATAAATTAAAGACCTAAAATAAAACCTTACCTTTAATTACATTTTAGCTACATCATAACTATATGTCAAGGAAAATATGGTCTCGGGCCCCTTTGCCTTTGATTCCAAACCCTGATAAGATAAAAGCTATTTCCAGGAGGCTTACAGGAAACCATGTCGGAAGCCCTTGCCGTTTATCTTTCACCCACTTCTATAATAGATTCAGAAGATACTGAAGTAATAGCATTTGCCCGGTCCGTTACAAAAGGAATTGAAGGGGATGTTGAAAAGGCCGTGCTCCTCTACTATGCCGTTCGTGACGGTCTTAGATATGATCCCTATTACCCCTTCTTCAAGCCCGAACACTACAGGGCAAGCTTAGTGCTTAAGAGCGCACGCGGCTACTGCGTGAGCAAGGCCTCCGTCCTCTGCGCTCTGGCCAGGGCATCCGGGATACCTGCGCGCCTTGGATTTGCGGATGTGAAAAACCATCTTTCGACCAGGCAGCTCAGGCAATATATGGGTTCAGACCTATTCGTATATCATGGGTTCAACGAGCTTTATCTGGAAAATCGCTGGGTCAAGGCGACACCCGCCTTCAACCGTGAATTGTGTGAACGCCACAGAGTGCTTCCCCTGGAGTTTAACGGGCGCGAAGACTCCATGTTCCAGCCATTCAATATGGATAGCCAAAGGTTTATTGAATATGTGCGATACCACGGCGTCTTTGCCGATGTTCCGGTGGATTCCATAGTGCAGGCATGGAAAGAAGCTTATGGCCTCGGTCGCGTGGAAGAATGGATAAGGACGTTCGAGGCCTCCGGAACTCTTGCCGCGAGGGACTTTAACAGGGAGGAGGTAGTTGATTGAAAACCGGTCATGCCGGGGCAGTTCGGGCGGGTCTTTTTAGGCGAAAACCCCGCGTCAGGGCGTTTACCCTGAGGCCATGCCCGAATGGGGCACGATGAAACATGAGAATCACCCCCACCCCTCGTCGAAGGGAGGAAATAATGCAGAGGCATCCCGGTGTACCTACGGCAAAGGGGGAAGGCTAAAGGGAACGGGCATTTTCATATAAAACCTTTGCAAAGCGGCTATTACAGCCCGCCGTCAAACCCGGGCCTTTATGATGCCTGAATCATTCGGCCCTTGGAAGTCGAGCCTTTCGACATCGCGGGCGCCGGCCTCAAGCAGCATTTCGCTCAACTGCCCTTCCGAGTAGGCCCTGCCGTCCTTTGTGGCCACAAGCATATTCAGGGAAAATATTGCCGGAAATAGCGGGGATGCCAGGTTTTCATCAAGGATGAATTCATGGATCATTATGATGCCTCCCGGCCTCAGCGCCCTAACGGCCTTTTTCAAAATGGCTAGACAGGTATCCGGCCCCTCTCCGTGCATGATATGAGAAAGCCATGCGACGTCGTAAGGGCCTTCTATTGGGTCCTTGGTGTAGTCTCCGGGCTGGAATGTTATTTTGTCGTTGAGTCCGAATCGGGCAATGGTTTTTTGGGCAAAAGGCCTTGTCTCTTGCATGTCGAACACGGTGGCTTTCAGCTCCGGATTTTTCAGGCAGAAATGGATCGCATAGGTGCCGGGACCGCCTCCGAGATCAAGTAGATTAGCCCTACCTGAGAGGTCCAGCTCCTCGGCAAGGCGGGGAGCTATCCCCATCGCGAGGGTGAACATGCCCATAAGGAAGGCCTCTCTTTCGCCATCCTCAAATACGGATCTTTTCCTTACAGGTTTTCCGTTTCTTACAGCCTCGTGGAGTTTGGCCCATGCCTCAACCAGATAATGATGATGCATTATCATGTGCCCGATATAGCCGGCACTATCCTTGATCAGATACTTCCGGGCCGACTCGGAGTTATGGAAGCCTCCGGCCTCTTTGGTAATCAGGCCCATTGCCGCAAGCGCGTTACAGAGCGTCTCAGTTGCCCTGTCGTTTGTGCCCGCTCGCCTGGCCAACTCCACGGCGCTTAAGGTGGAATCCCTCAGAAGCGTGAATATTTCCAGTTTTACGGCCGCATGAAGCGTGCAGGTCTGCCAGTATATCCCGGAGAGCCCCAAAATATCCTTTATCTCCCATTTCACCTTCTCCATAAAACCACCTCCTCGTATTCATAAATATAGTCATATCTTCCAATTTCCTTTCTGAGGCCCTGGAAGATACCCCATTGCCTGGGACTACCCACTAACGGTCATGCCCTGAAAGGGGCTCAACGAAGGATGAAAATCACCCCCACCCTGCCTCCCCCGTGGAGGGGGAGGAATAAAGGGAAGGCGCATTTTCATATAAACGGTCATGCCCTGAAAGGGGCACAACACAGCATGAAAATGCCGCACGTCATTCCGGACTTGATCCGGAATCCAGGTATAAATGACTGGATACCGGCCTACGCCGTTATGACAACCTATTTTCATAAAAAGTGAAAGAAGGAACATGCCGCAGCTTGACATGAAATCCAAAGGTCTTTATAATATAATTTAATGGTAGAAAATACAAGACGCAGAGATGGGAACCCATGAAATTGACCACGAGAAGCCGTTACGGCACAAGACTGATGATTGACCTTGCTCAGCACTATCAGAAAGGCCCTGCTCAGATAGCCGATATATCGCGAAGGCAGGAAGTATCTGCAAAATATCTGGAACAGATCATCATACCCCTCAAGAAGGCAA
>Ga0210022_1000713_pt1 | contig 23414 bp, 24 predicted proteins | sample CryGeymeta201520_FD_183984 | JGI IMG/M metagenome (GOLD analysis project Ga0210022, IMG submission 183984) | Groundwater microbial communities from Crystal Geyser aquifers in Utah, USA - Crystal Geyser metaG 2015-20 (SPAdes) (version 2) | ecosystem: Environmental > Aquatic > Deep subsurface >... | reverse complement strand
AGACTATCCGGGAGGTGGCATGAAGCTATACATGTTGCAAAGAGCAGTCTGTGGTGCCAAGAACTTTTTCAAGACAGACATCTATCTGAGATAGCAGAACTATTTTTTGGCAACTGTAGAAGATCAGTCCAGCGATTGTCCGAAAGGCCGACTCCGGCGGCCTGTAGGACGGGCGCCGGAGCGAAGCTCAGCTCGCCCATTCGCGGCGCGCCGGAGGCGTGCCGCGAACGTCACTCCTCAGGCGCGGCCTTTAGGACGTCGCCTGCAGGAGATTGTTGGATGCCTCCTCCTACGATAAGAATGCTGACAAGGCTTCCTCAATCTTACCTGCAGAAACACGGAAAACAGCCATCTCCTCATCGGTGATGTCTTTTGCATGGGCGTCACCGCGAAGCTCGTTGATGGTCTTCAGATCTCGCTCAACTCTTTCCAGGTCGCGGCCAAGGATATTCTTGAAGCACCTCCAGTGCTTCCTGATCACTTTGGGAATGTCCGAGAAGAGAATTCCGGACCTGTTTCCATCAAACAAGTCGCTGTAGGGGTATCCTGCGCAGCGGGCCGATCTGGGGGAGCCCAATATCGCGAGAACGCTGTCCCGCGCATCGCCTGCTCCGAGACTAGCAAGCAGTTGCATTCTGCAGAGCTTTCTCAGTCTCTGCTCGATGTCGTTTCGCCGTTCCGAGATTTCCGATCGTTTCTCCTCAACGGACATGTGAAGCTTCTTGTATTTCTCGCGTGCCTGTAGATGACGACGAATGACCTCGATACGGAAGTCGAATCGCTTATCGACTTCCTGAAGGACGCCATAGCCGAGAAGATGGTTGGTGTAGAGGGGACTTAGTTCCGCGAATTCCTGAAACGCCTTGATATCTCCCCGCGAGAGCATTCGGAGCATCTCGAATTCATCATTAAAGTACTCTCGAAGCACGCTGAGTATCATTTCCATGAATTGAGTGTAATCCCGTAAGAATATGTCCAATGCGCGTGAATACAGCGTCTTGTCAACTCGGATCGGTCTTTCAGTGCCTGATATCCGGTGAATAACGCTGCATACGTGGCGCATGAGATAGGGATGCCCGCCGCAGTCTTCAGTGAGTTTCCCATAAATCGTCTCGTCGAATCGGAGTCCCATTATTCGCCCAAGTCGGCGTACCATCTCCCTCGTCTGAGGGACATCAAATCCCGGGATGTACTCCAAGGGCACTTGGGCGAAGAGCGGATTGTCCGTTGTGCCTACTGTCGATAATTCGACGCATAGGGGATTTGTCCCGACCAGAAGATATGAAAAGAGGCCTGAAAATGACTGGAACAAGGACCGGATGGTCTGCCAGAAAAGGACGAAGTCTTCCCCCTCCCGCCAGTGCTCCGTAGGAGATACTGTCGGCGTAATATTTTCCACTTCATCGAAGATGAGCATTATCGTCTTTGAGCCCAGTGCCTCTGACATTCGTCTCAGGTGCTTCTCAAACAGTAACGGCGCTTGGGATTCAGTGTAGTCTTCAACTTGTCCCAGTCGCTCATTCAGTTCGTTCTGTTTTCGGACGGCCATGAGAACGTGATGAAGGGCTTGATTCCAGCGGAGTCGGTGAAAGGCTGGCGTTTGGCAGTCTATGAAAGCGGATGCGCCGTCGACCTTTGCTAGTCCCCTCTGAACACCGAATATTACGGAAGTTTTTCCTGTCTTGCGTAGGCCGAAAAGTCCAGACACTTGATTGGATCTGTGTCTGTTGATGAGCGAATGTACAAGGTCGGTTCTCCCGAAGAAGTACAGATCCTTCTTTAATGGGCTTTCGGAGGCGAAGAGATCTCTGGCATAGAAGTGCTCGATGAACCGATTCCTGAAGAAGTAGGGATCGGATCCAGAAGTCCGAAGCTCTTCGTAGGTGAAAGGAATGACAATCTGTGCCTCTTGGTCATTCTTGAGGAGTTCCTTGAGCTTGAAAGCGATGTCGGGGTCTTTGCTAACCAAAACGCTGCAAATACGCTCAAGGCGGAGAGCTTGGTGCAGTGGGGTCGCTTTGGTGATTGCGTCAAGCGTACGAGGTTCGAAATTCTCGTAAGGGCTGAAGAGAAGCCCCATTTCCCGGTCGAGATTGAACATCTCCTGGAAGATATCTATCGGCTTGATTAGCGCATATCGGTAGTTGCTTGTTGGACTCAGAAAGATCTCGCGTTCAGTTGCGTCGAAATGGGAAAGGACCACTTGTGGGTTAATCCCGGGCCTAACCTTATCTTCTATACCTGTAGGGTCCATTGTTTCTCCAATTCTCTTCGCATCCAAACAACAGCCATCACCCGCGTGCGGCATTTTGCGCGTCGGGTGCATGGCTTCGTTAGCTTACCCTTTCATGCTTTTTCTTGGCCTCTGCCAAAACGCCCATCAATGAGCGGCTAGTCTGTCTTTTCTCTAGGGTTCTCGATATGGTATCCCAGGTGAACTTGCCCGTTGGAGCCAGGACAGCCGCGCCACCAAGCAAAAGTGCCAATGCTGGGAATAGCAGAGCGGCTCCAGTGACACCGGCAATTAGCGCAGTGTGAATCGCTTTTCGATCATACTTTTCCTGAATGCGCCTTATCTCGTTTTGGTGCTCGATCAAGACCGAGGCTATCCCTCTGCTTACTTCAGCAGCTACTTGGTTCAGATCTTGAAGAGTTGCTTCATGTAGCCGTTCTGTATATTGCCTCAAATGTTTACGAAATTGCTCATTTTCGCCACGCTTTCGTAGCTCTACAATGGCTTCTATCGGGATGTCTCCAAGCCACCGAAGCTGTTGCGCACCAAGAGACCGGATCTCTGCAACGGATCGAGCATCCAACAAAGAGAGCTTTTCTAACCTGTGCTGAAAAAACTGAGTACAGAGGCTGTAATAGTGCCAATGAACTGGAAGAGAGAACATTGGATTTGCGACAAGTTCTTCAGCATTTTCGAATAGGTGGTAAAGGGGGCCAATCCTTTCGGTAAGTGCTAAAAGGGCGACCAGAGAGTCTGGAGACTTTTCCGCCAAATTCTGATACTCGGTTGAGCGCCATGTTTTGATGTCATCTTTGTAGCGTTGGATTGATACGTTCAAAGGCTCCCCTAAATCTCCACCAGGTCCGATGAGTAGTCGATTCTTGTCGACCCCTTGTAGGAACTCAGTTGAATGCTGGTGTGAGAAGTCAACGAGTTCTCTGTAATTCTGGAATGAATGACCAAGAGAGTCTCCTAAGACCGCAGTGACCAAACTAAGCTGGCCTTCACGCGTTTGTGGATCTTGTGCTTCAAGTGATTTCTCCCAACTCGGGAAGACGACAATTGCGGGGTACGTAAATTCTGCATCAATCAGAGGCTTGAGGTGAAGTAATATAAACACCTGCTCCCAGAAGAGTACGTCCCGGAACCGCTCCTCCTTCCTGGGAGTTTCTACCCAAGGTAACACAGGATCAGGAATCAGAATGGTATCGGCATACATCAGCATTTTTCGGACTGAGTCCAAGTGACTGCCCGTAAATCGGTTTGTGCCGCCCAGGACTAGTTTTATGCCGCCCAACTGTTTCGATTGCCCATAGAATCCTTGTTGTCTGCACTCTTCGTAAAATTTAGTAAGCTCTTCGTAGACCCATGGAAAAGCTTCTGCCCCACGGGCAGCGAATTTCTGCGCATTTTCGTGAATCCAATCACGAAAGGACTCAAGAGAGGGAACGGCTCCGATCCCTTTTCCAGAGATCATTCTGAAAAACTCTTCAAGGATGGAAAAGAGCCTGCACTGGCTGTTCGCCAACTTCAAATCTTCCGATTCTGGCATGAGAGATTACCTCATGAACACTGATCTGTATTCAGGTGCCAAATCCAAGAAAGCTAACACCAGGGCTGAGCGGCGCAAAACCAAGCGGCCAAAGGCTTTCGGAGGATACCACTGAATTGGCCCCGCGTGGTTTTGCGTCCGGCTCCAGCCCTTCGTTCGGCAGACTTTGCTGCCCCGGCTCCGACCGGTCGACCCGTGCATCCTCTATATCTTCAAGGTTCCCAATGACTTCCCTTTCTCAAGGTGAACTCTCGTTGTGGATGGCAGATCCTTGTCATACTTAACTTCCAAATGACCTTCGGGAATGTTCCAGAACTCTGCCAACAGCTCTGCAAACTGATCAAAGGTGAAGCCGCGGAACGAAAAACGCCAGCCCGGATCCTCAGCATCCTCTTCCACGATAATCAGCTGTTCTTTCCCTTGGCACTTGACGCTGCTGAGAACAGGAGGATCTTTCAGGGCGATTTTAATGTTTACCTTCAGAATCTCCGGAGTTTTGTTGGGCAGAACCCCAAGGGTGCCTCGATAGGGGTCCAGTACGTGCTGAACGTAGACGATAGACCCACAGTACTTCGCAACAGTCTCGATTGCGAACAGCTCGGAAAGGAACTTGTTCTTGAGCTTCGCTCCACGAAACCTTCCCTCATGGTCGAAGTACACCTCATAAAACATGCCGTTCAAAACATGCTCTGCCCACTCGGCGGGGAGCCTCGCCAGCTCACGCCGGAGGTCTTTCATTACGGCTACCGCTCTGTTTTCACCTCCGACGGCACATTGGTAGATGTTTCGCCCTAGAACGAACGCCTCGTCCGGCGTCCGCTTCGACCAGTCCAACCGGAAGATCTCCTCAACTGCTGGGCTCTGTTTGTACCAGTTGGACGTTCTGAGTCGCGTTACTATTTCGGACACTTCATCACCGTGTTTGATGGGAAAATCAACGTCCGCCCGGGCCGCATCCGAGTAGGAGAAGTGGATCTCAGTGAGGAGCATCACTCCGGAGTCCCGTAGTTTATCAACGATTTTATCTGCGAATTCTATGGGCGTCAGGTTCGAGAGGTCCACTGACCCGGTGGTCTTGAGCACTCCGGGCACCTCGACGGTCGTGTCGAAGAAGGCCGGGAGGATGTACTCCTTGTTCTCAGAGAATGCCCTTGCCTGCGCGCTTTTCCGCTCGTGGTTGGTCCATAACTTCACCTTGTATGCCTCTGAGATGAACATGACGGTGAAGAAGGCTTGGTTCTGATACACGTCCGAAAAATGCGTATAAAGGTCTTTGCCCCAGAGCTTCGTCTCCTCGAACTTGTCGTAAAAGACTTTCACGCCTTCCTCTTGAAGACGTGTGGCCACCTTGTCGACATAATCCCGATCTTCCCCTGCGAACGAAAGTGCGACGTGGTACTTTTTCATGGATGTACTTCCTTTCAGGTCAAAACTCCACTATCAAACACCGCCTGAATGTGGTCAGGCAAGGGCAGAGTCGCCAGCGCTCACTACTCTGCCCCGTGGAGAACATCTGAGTTAAGCTGAAACAGGCATTCGAAGTCGACCCATTTCTGTTTCCGTCAGGCCTATTCGAAGCCGGGGAGTTCAAAACTCTATAGCCTGCCTGTTTTCAGCTTCAACGAACTTGTTCGAGTATACCCCTCTTTATGGTGAAAAGCATTCTTCCTGTCCGGGATCACATTGAGGGAAGGGGGCTTGTTTTGAATATCCATCATATCACTATCCTGCCTCTCCATAAAGTTCGCAGCGCGTATTTTTGTCTTTTGCCGGCTCCTGTCCTGGTATTGGTTCAGCAGCGGTGAGAATTGCGCCTGGGTTTCCCCGGGAAAAACATCGCATTTCATCACCCTCTCTGCTTTCTTTCCCAACCTGTGGCTCTTATCCTGTCTCCGGCGTCCAGTAATGTGTCTGGAGCTCCCGAGCGCCTCTGATCCTTCTCCCCCAGCGATCTACGATAAGAAACGGAACCATGATCCCCTTCCTGCAGATACGACAAAGCAATCCATCAGTTGTCTCTATCCTGGCGCACTCCTCGGTTGTTGGCTCCCTTTCTTTCTTGGTGCAACAGGGCCTACTTTGATAAACTTTGGCAGTTTTAAATCAACATAATTTAGCTGGACGTTTCTTACCTCTTTAGGTTCACCAGACTTCATGGTCTTACAAAATTCCTTGGCTATTGATTCTGGAGTAGCGCTAATACCACCGTGAATACAATAGAGCGGTAACATCCCACTTCCATGTTCAGCCGATTCATAGTAGGCGTACCAAGGCTCATTATTCTTGGGTATATCTGAAAAAGAAACGTAAATGTCATCATCTGACAGGACAATCTCAAAAGAGAGCCGAATCGGTTTTTGGAATTTGCTTCTTAGAGCAATTAATGCAAGAGGATCTTCCATCGTCGCACCTTAATTCTAGGAGTTAAAAGGCTGGTCGAGTCCTTACAATTTGAGTAAGCTGTGGCCATGTTTAGTTTGTCTGCGATTACGGCTTCAACTACGGTTGCTCCAAAATGCAATTCGATTGTAAGGAGGAAGGAAGAACAGAGACACAAGGACTTCTACTGAGTACTCCTCCTCACTCCAAATGGTGCTGCTCAGCTCGGTTCTCCAGTTTCCCCAAGTGCCTCTCCAGTGCATCCCTTTTTATCTTGATCAGACCACATATCAGGAATGGATTCTTCATGTCTTTCGGGAAGCCGCAGCGATCGCGAGAACATGACGAACACCGATCCGAATCAAAATCAACCTCCTTTCCGCAGCAACATTTCCAGACGTTCTTTTTCCCCAAAAGCCCTTTCTTCTCATATTGTGGGGCTTCAGAAAATCTTTTCTTGATGGCCTCTTCCAATGTTCCGAGACCAATAACATCATCAAAGCCGTAAGCGACCTGATCGACAATGGCGTACTGAACCCCTCGCTGGGCAACAACCTCATCTGAGTCAGCGATCAATTCCAGTACCGATTCCAAATTAAATAAATCACCACGGATCGCAGTAGTTAGACTACAGGAAAATAGAAAGTCACCTCGCCTAGCGCAGGAGTATATTACTCGTTGCCCAGCCTCAGCCGGAAGAGAAAGGACGTATTCCTCAAATTTCTCTGAAAAACCAGGCTTCATGGAGGAGGAAGCACTAAGGGTTAGGCCGGAGTCCCCAGGCACGCTCAAAGACTGCTCGATGTAATCTAAAAAAAACTCGGCAATCTCTTCCATTTGATTTTCAATGATAAAGTGCCATTCCCCATCCTTGGACCAATCAAGAGTTCTGTGAGAAGCTTCTCCAGCGATCCGCTCTCTTTTAAGGATTGTCCTGAACTCGGATGCGTTGATCCCTCTTTGAAGGGTCGATCCAGCATCCTTGGATTCATGCGGTGTCGGTAAGGATCTCACAGCAGTTCCGGTTGCTGTGACCATGAGCATCCCTTTAATACTCCCAGAAATCTCGTCATGGTCTACACGGAGACCCAGCACGGCGTTTGCACCCAGCTTTCTTGCCTTTTCAGATAGTAGCTCGATAGCCTCATTACTAATTCTGTCAAGCTTCTTCTGATATGACCTGGAGTGGGCTCCGAAGAAATCAGTGAAGTCTGATAAGTTTTCAGCAATGATGCCAGTACCTATAACGATGTGGGCTGCGACAACACCCAAGTAGCTATCAATCTCCCATCCTTCCAGATTGGAAGTAGTTGTTAGAATAAGAGGACCGGCATATCCCATAACCTAATGTTACCTCTCGGCAAAAATGAAAATGCCTCGCCTTCTGGTCAAAACCCAGTAAGCCCCAAGAGCAGACAGTTGATTTTTCTAGCTGGCTACTATGACCGGATTTGTGCGCCGACCGATTAGCCCTCCAAAACCTTCCAGCTTCCGCCACTAGTAGTAGCTTAGTTTATTAAGAAAGTCGTTTTCACAATCAACTCCCACTCCGCCATGACCTTGCTCCAATTGCCCTGATACGACTATTACAGCTATCTTCCCTAACAGCCCTAACGACCTCTTTCTCCTTTCCTTTGACTGATTATCTCCGGGTGAATTATATACTTGCCTCTTCCTACCCTTTGGGTGAAGGTTTCGTAAGTTGGGCTGTGGTTTCTGTCGATCTCCGAGTTTGAAAGAATTACTCCAGTATAGGACTTGGGATAGTCTTTGAAGTGTTGGATCACCTCTCTCCTGGTGACAATACCGTTTCGGCCTATCTGGCCATCAATCACGGCGTCTATGATTTCTTCCTTGAGAGTCATTATTCAAGACATTCTATATAAACAAGGCAATAGGTCATTAAAATATCAACGGATAATTCCTCTCTACTTACAGAAGTACCATGTTCCAGTAACTCCCTATCCACTCCTTGATAATTTCTTCTTCAACTGGACCCAAATCAATGAAGACAGCAGCTATATAGTCTTAAGCGACCATTACAACTTCGAGCCTGACATTGACGGAGTCAACTTCCAAAGGTGGCTCGATTTTGACGGTGATTTCTTCTCCAATATTGAATTCCCAAGGGTTATCGGTCTTGATGAAGACCCCGGTTGAGCTGAAGTTTGATATAGTGAATTTTTGCTTTCTTTTGCCGATGGTGGCAAATAATTAGATATCTGCCTTAAACATATCACGTTTGTCCTGCTTTGTTCCCATTTAACCCATAAAATATCAAGTTTTCTTTTTAAGTAAAAGTGCCTTTCGTTTCTCTTTGTAAATATTTATCGTCGACTTTGACAGTAGCATGGAGCTAAGGAACTGTGCTAAACCATCTAAGTCTGGGAAAAGGGATGCTCTGTTAATATTCATTCTGTAGAGTTTTAGTAAAAAGTCTTTTCGCTTAGATCTGCATATTCTAATTACTTTAATATTACTTTTGATATCATAATCTTTTACCTCAGTTAGCATTGCCTTCAGATTATCCTCAAAGGTTTTCCTTATATCGCTTGGACATAGAAATGTTCCCTGCTGGACAGACAGTCTTTTATTAAATCTATCCGGAGTGATATGATAAACAAATTGTTTAATTTCATTTTCAGCATCTGGGGAAAAAAAGTTTTTGAAACAACTTCGGCATTTTCCAGGCATAAAACCTTTATCAATTACGTCTAAATATCTTTCAGCTTGTTTGACTAGCCAAGGAGCGTTTATCGCCAAGAGGACTGGGTCTTTTCCTTCCAAATTATCTATTGCGAAGAACAGCCCTACATAGAAGGAATAGGTGAAGTCTACCAGCCTAGTTGGAGCTCCAAAGTGGCGCATCAGAGCCAGGATTTCGACATTGTTAAGATTATGAGGTAAGGAAGGCTCGACTAGGTGCAAATTTCGCCTAAATCGATCCATTAAGGCAAATTCATAGTCGAAAGCATCTGCCTTCTCAAGGCTGAGTGGTTCAAAAACCCTATCTAGTATAACGTTTCATTAAAATCTTTACAAAAGCAAGAACTCGTGGTATATTGATATCCAAAAACGATTGGAGGTAAACAATATGCCACGAAGGAGCCGAAAAGCAAAATTGATTTTAACTCCTGAAAAGAACGAAGAGTTGCAGCGTATTGCCAGTTCACGTAAGGCGCCACTCAGAGAAGTGCAGCGGGCCAACATTTTATTGCGATATTCAGAAAGGATACCGATTACAGATATCGAAAAGATGGTCCACGTTAGCAGACCCACGATTTACAAATGGGTAGAGAAAGCCTTGGCCATGGGGATTGAAGAGGGTCTGAAAGATAAGTACCACCGGCCAAAGGAGCCAGTTATTACGGAGGAAGCGAAGGCATGGGTCATCAATCTTGCCTGCCAGAAACCGACAGAATACGGCTATGCTGCGCAGATGTGGACGCGAAGCGCTCTGGCGGATCATGCAAGGAAATATGCTCCAGAAGCCGGGCATGATTGCTTGAAGAAAGCGGGGAAAGCGACCATCCAAAGAATCTTGGATGAGCATCCGCTTCGTCCGCACAAAATGGCCTATTATGAGGAGCGACGCGATCCTGAATTTGAACAGAAAATGGCGGAAATCTTGTGTGTCTACAAAGAGATCAATCTTCAAAACGAAGCTGAGAAAGTCGGGGACACTCCACCTGTGATAACGGTATCGGTAGATGAGAAACCCGGGGTGCAGGCCATCCGCAATATTGCGCCGGATATCATGCCTATACCGGGAAAACAATCCAGGGTGATGAGGGACTATGAATACAAGCGTCTGGGGACCTTGTCGATTCTTGCTGCGCTTGATTTGCATGATGGTCACGTGATTGCTCAAGTTCATGACAGGCATCGCAGCAGTGAATTTATATCGCTGCTTAAAGAGATGGATGCTTACTATCCTGCCGAATCAGCCATCCGTATCATCCTGGATAACCATTCTGCCCATATATCAAAGGAAACCATGAGCTACCTTGCCAGCAGACCCGGACGATTCCTTTATGTTCATACCCCTAAACACGGCTCATGGTTAAATCTGGTGGAAACGCTCTTCGGCAAAATGGCAAGAACCTTCTTGAAGCACATTCGTGTTAACTCGAAACAGGAACTTAAAGAAAGAATTCTCTTGGGAATCAAAGAAATCAATGATTCACCTGTAGTGCATCGTTGGAAGAAATTCGATTTCGCTCATGCTTTCTAATGTAAACATATTGCTGAAACGATATACTAGTTAGACTTTTCAAAATTATGGAGTTTGTTTCTTACGGTGGCATATTCCGCATTACTATAAAGCTCTACAATGTTTTCAAAGAAAAGGCTCAAATATCCTCCTTTGTAAACATACTAATTGGCTAACTGGAGCGAAGTTCAGCTCGCCCATAGATCGTGGATCGCTGTGCTCTCACGATCTATCCTTATTTGTTAGCTTTCCGCTTGTCTTTTCCCACCCTTTTTTACAGAGGCGGCCGGTTACCATGAATCTGGTTTCTAAAATGACCTATGACTTCCTTTGTATGCGCCTGCAACTCCGAGGGCGGCGTGGGGCGTAAAACGTTTGCTATAGGATTGAGTGTTTCGATAAGATCAGCCTCAACGTTAAGAACGTGGGAGTCGTCTATAGCCGGTGTGGCCACCCAGATGATATGGGACGTGCCCGCTTTCTTGAAGTGACGGTTTTTCCATTCTTTGCAGTATTGAGACCACTTAGCCGGGAAAAGTACCGCCCCTTTGTCCAGAATCTCCATTTCTGACAGCACACCTATCCAAAGAAAACATCTTTCGTCTCTCAACTCCTCAGTGATTCTTTTTTGAAGGCCTGCGTATTTCCCATACCCCGCTTTTCCCAAGTATATATTCTTCCAAAAACCTCTCTCATCATAACTACCCCAAAGGTAGAAGCCACGGCCCGCCTCAATGTTTTTCGTGAGTTCGCGTGTTTTCTTTCCCAACGCTTTTCCGCTAGGAGAAGTCCCGGCTAAAGCAGATCCGTCAGGGTCTTCTTCTTTAACCCAGGTGATAAGTGCCTCTATCGAGAGTATGCCGCTCGTCATAGAATTCAGTCCTCCTTGTTGAGGGCCATCGGTTTCATATCCGGTTCAATCCTTAAGCTAACCATGATTAGGGTGGTTGACTGCACTTGTGCAGGCAGAAGAAGCTTAAACCAGATTTCTACGCGGGGAAAGATGGGTATGTCATACGCTTACCATCGGACAATAGGGTGGCTCTCTTCAGGCGCAACGTCCCCTTCATACCTCTTCGCCATCTTTTCCGCTTCTGCCCTGATCCCCTCCCTCAACGATCCCGGTTCCAATACCTCGGCCTTTGACCCCCAGGTCATGATCCAAAAGCGGATTTCGTCGGTCCCCGCCACTTCAGCCTCGAAAATGATGGAGCCGTCAGCTTGGGGATGGATCTGCTGGGATTCATGCCAGATCTTCTCCTTGATGTACCCGGCCACATCGGGATGGAACCACACCTTTATATGAATGGGCGTCCCCTGGTACACCCCGAAGCTCGATCCCATGAAATCATCCAGGTTGAAATCTTCGGGGACCGTAAAAGTCTCCCGAGTCTGGTGGAGCATCTTGATCCGGTCCAGGGCGAATATCCGAACCTCTTTTCGCATATGGCAGAGGCCGATCAGGTAAAAGGTTCCGTTGAAGAACCAGACCTTGTAGGGGTCCACCTTTCGCCGGGTCTCTTTCTTCCGGCTCATGGTGAAATAGACGATCTCGATAGTCCTGCGGTTCAGGGCCGCGTCGGTCACCCGGTTGATGATCTCCTTGAACCTGCCGTAGTCTTTGTAGGGTTTGATGGCGAGATGGAGGGTCTGCTCGACATTCTCAAGGTATTTGATGGATTCCGGCGGCAGGATGGTCCTGACCTTCTGAAGGAGCGACTCCAGGGATTCATAGAAGGCCGTGTCCTTGAAGACCTTGAGCATATCCCTGCCAAAATAGAGGGCCATCAGTTCGGTCAGGGTAAAGGGGACCGGCATCTGGTGCTTGACCGTATCCAGCAGGGACCAGAGATTCTTTCCATCCACCCGTTCGGTATAGATCGGAAATCCGGCCACCTGCAGGGCTTCCAAGTCCCGGTAAACGGTTCGGGGATTGCAGTCCAGCCCCTCAGCCAGTTCAGCAGCCGATTTCCCATTTCTTGATGTTATCAATGTCTGGATGATTTTCCACTGCCTGCCCAACTGGTCTCCCCTGGCCATGGCAAACCTCCTTAAAAACATACTCAAAAGAATCCGCGAGTTTTGCGATATAAGGTTTTACGCAATAAAACATAACATCAATCATTTTATCAACAAAAATAGCAATCTCTTTTCCAAAAAAATATTAAAAAAATGCATTTTTATTAAAAAAAGTTCCGAGTTATGACCGTATATGACAAACGCCTCTGATATCATGCTCTGAAACAGAGGAAATATAGTCAATGTGGACAGTCCACGGACAGGCCGGAAAGGAGATAGGAAAATGAAGTGTTGGTTATTTTTGATAGGTCTTGGGGCTCTGCTGAGCTTTCAACCGGAATTCTCTGCGCTGGCAGAGGACTTGGGGAGACTCAGCCGTAATCCCTATAACCCTGAATCAACGAGCAACCCCTTTGGGGCAGGCAATCCCTACCGTTCCGACAGTATAAACAACCCGTCTGGACCGTATGGGAGCCCATTCAGCCCGAAATCGGCTACCAATCCTTACGCGACCGATGCCCCGAAACTCTATGACAAGCAAGGTAACTACAGGGGCCGGTTGAGCAGCAACCCATACGATCCGGATTCCATCTCCAACGCTTTTGGAAGTTACGGCAGCCGGTTTTCTCCAAACAGCATCAATAACACGTTCGGCGCAGGCAACCCCTTTTCACCTGACAGCCCCAACAATCCCTTTGGCACTGGGTGGCGTATCGAAGGAAGTGATTGATCAAAATTGGTAATGTGGATGAAAGGAGACCCAACTATGGAAAAAATAATCGGAGATTTCTTGGAACAACTCAAGGTGGGCCGGAAACAGTCTCACAAGAATCTGGCCCTTTACCCGCTCCTGTCAACCTATGCTATCGGTCTGGATTACCTACTCCTGGATGAGGCAATGAGCCAAAACATGATCGAAGTGGTGGAGGTAAGTGAGGGCGGTTCTGTGCCCGAATTGAAGGTGGTGAGCAAATCCGTCAAGATGGTCCTGATTCTGGATGGCGAGGAACTGGTCGGGGCCAAACAGAACCGGATCGTCAACACCACCATCCTGGTTCAGGAGAACAGTACCATTGTGATCCCAGTCAGTTGTGTGGAGCATGGCCGGTGGTCCTACAACACATCAAAATTCAATAGCCAGAACCGGATGATGTCGTCCAATCTTCGCAATATCAAGTGTGAGCACGTCAATTATTCTGTGCGGTCCACCGGTGAATTCCGGTCAGATCAGAGCGCCATATGGGAAGGCATCGCTGATAAGGCGGCCAGGATGGAGGCACACTCTCCCTCCGGGGCCATGGCAGCGATCTACGACAAGGAACGGCCATCCCTGGACAAATATATCAAGGATTTCCATCTGATCGACTCCCAGGTCGGGGCTATTCTCATGATCAACGGCCAGGTTGCCGGGATGGATGCCTTTGGCAGGCCGGACACCTTCACCAAGGTCTTCAAGAAGCTCCTGGAAAGCTACGCGCTGGATGCCATCGACTGGTATGACCCCAATAAGGAACATAAGACGCTCAAAAGCGAAGCGACGAAATTCCAGAAAGCCGCCGATGCAGCCAGTTCCGAGGGTCGTCCGGGTGTGGGGCTAGGCACCGATTTCAGGATTGAATCGAGGAAGGTGACAGGGTTCGCCCTGGCCTTAAACGATCAGATCCTTCATCTGTCTGTTTTTGCAAGAGAAAATGGTCAACATTCTGAGTAACGGCCATCCAGGATGGGAAGATACACGCAGAGGAGAAGAAACAGGGGTTGATCCTATATAATACGAAAGGAGGCTGATATGTCACATGAAGTCGAGACCATGATGTATGTAGGCGATACCCCGTGGCATGGACTGGGCGTCGCCATTCCGGACACAAAATCGCTAAGCATTGAAGAGGCCATTGTGGCCGCAGGGCTGGATTGGGAGGTGGAGCTTCAGGACGTATATACAGAAGATGACGAAGGGGTAAGGCAGGCGATACCTGAACAATACGTAACATACCGAAAAATAGACAAGACTGTTTTAGGGATGGTCGGGAAAGGCTACCGGCCCCTTCAGAACATCGAGGCCTTCAGGTGGTTTCAGCCGTTCCTTGACAGCGGGGAGGCGACCCTTGATACAGCAGGCAGCCTCAAAGGGGGATCGAAAGTCTGGGTCCTGGCAAGGATCAGAAGAGATCCCATGGTTGTCAGTAAGGAAGACGTCATGAAACATTACATCCTCCTCTCCAATTCCCACGACGGAAGCCTCGCTGTCCGGGTAGGGTTTACACCCATCCGAGTGGTGTGCAACAATACGCTCTGCTTGGCTCACGAATCGAGGGCCAGCAAGCTGCTTCGGGTGAAACATACCAGCAGGGTCCTTAAAAACCTTGAAGATATCCGGGAGGTTATCGACCTTGCCCAGCGGGAATTTGCGGCAACGGTTCAACAATACCGGCGATTGGCATCTAGGCAAATCAACACTTCCGATCTGGTGAAATATGTCAGGATCGTGTTCGGGCTCAAGGAGAAAGCCAGGACCCCGGCCCAGGAGAAACAGGAAAAGATTGTGCCATCCGTAATACGCCTGTTTGAAAATGGCCGGGGGAACCGGGTCGCAGGCACGACCTACTGGGGCGCCCACAATGCGGTCAACGAATACCTTAATTATTTCCGGGGGAAGACCCAGGACAATACACTCAACAGCTTGTGGTATGGGAAGGGTGGGGAAATCAACAGGACGGCATTGAAAATGGCCATGAAGATGGCAGCGTGAGGCAGCGTTCAGAAAGCTCTGAGGCCCCTTTTCGTTGACTTATTGATTGGTTAGATGTAAAAGCGCCGAGCATAAAGCCCTCTATATGGGGCTTATTCAAGCATGCAAGGCGCTCAAGATCAATCCCTGGGAGTATTTTTATGACATGCTCAGAAGGATCATGAGCCATCCGCTAAGCCGACTCAGGGAGCTTCTCTCCGACCGCTGGCAGCCTCTTCCCAGAGACAACCACACGGGGTTGCTTCTTAACACTGCTTAATAAATAAACCAAAACCAACCATCGGCCCCCTCGCAATGGGGGCCTTCCACAATACCAAAACCCTAGAGCTTTCCCTATTCGATTTCCAGAGAACCACAGAGGCCCAACCCTCCGCCCTTATATATATGGGGCAGGAGTTTAAACCAGATTCGTAGACAGGGAAAGATGAGTTGGTCATACGCTTACATGCGACGAACTACCTTAAGCCGTACTATGATATATGAGTTGGTGTCGCGGGGGGAGTTTCCGGCACAGGTTCATCTGGGGGGCCGAGTGTCAGGCTGGCTCAATACTGAGGTTACACAGTGGATTCTTGATCGCGCATCGGAGCGGCCCAGGCGAATGGCGGCCTAGTTTGAGATTACAGCACTTGTTTTTTGAGCCCATCAATATGGTCAGCCCACCACTGCATCATCTTGCGACGTTCGGCCAGATGTTCGGCATGGTTGTAGGAGGCTTTAATTTTGTTGCGCTCTGCATGAGCGAGCTGACGCTCTATCACGTCTGAGGGCCAGCCGTTTTCATACAGAGTGGTTGACGCTGCGGCTCTGAATCCGTGGCCGGTCATTTCCTCTTTGCTGTAACCCATACGCCGGAGGGCTGCCAGTACCGTGTTCTCAGACATTGGTCTGTCTGCCGACCTCAATGACGGGAAAACATACTGCCCCCCGCCAGTCAGCGGTTTTATTATACTGAGAACCTCCATCGCCTGGATAGAGAGAGGAACGATATGTTCCTGCCGCATCTTCATTTTTTTGGCTGTCAACGGTTTTTGGCGAATTTCAGCGAACTACTATGGACATTTAAAAGTTGATTTATCTATATTTTTCGGACTTCTACGGCTTTCTTTGGACTTTCAAGGACTTGCTGCTGGCGGAGGGAGTAGGATTCGAACCCACGGCCCCTTTCAGAGCTGCGGTTTTCAAGACCGCCGCCTTCGACCACTCGGCCATCCCTCCCAGCGTGGCATTTTAAAACGGTATGTTTTTATAGCATCTGGGGCGTCTGACGTCAAAGGTTTTTGGATGAAAACTAACCCCGCATGGCCCATAACTCAAAATGTATCAGCTCAATAATTTGGGGGGATGGATTTGCGCAGATCAAGACATGCAGACCAGGAATCAGGTTCTGTAGGTGCGCCTTCAGGCGCAGGGCGCACGTTTCTGTGCGGCTGAAGCCGCACCTACCAAGGTTTTTTGAGCTGATACCTTAAAATCTAATATAAAGAGCACCAGCCCATGGGATTTTGGAGTATTTATCGTTGTTGATCTAAATCCTGTTTACGTTTTTGGCCACAGGACCGCGATCCGTCTGCTCAACTTCAAAAGTAACCTTCTGGCCCTCGGCCAGGGTCTTAAATCCCTGTCCCATAACGGAGGAATAGTGGACGAATACGTCCGTGCCGTCTTCTTGTGAGATAAAACCAAATCCCTTCTTTTCGCTAAACCATTTGACCGTACCCTCTGCCAACGCCCAGAACTCCTTTCATAATACCAAAAAATCCACCCAGTGTTCATCTATCATCTCAGGTCGCTAATTGGCCAAAAGATTTATTCCCCTGGAGCAGGCCCGAGCCGCGGATGCAGTCAGGCCGATTCTATAGCTCAAGAAAAAACCCTCTTACCCGCTTTTTCCCTCAGTAGATTTATAGTCTGAGCATAATCACCTCGCTCGAATATAGCCGACCCCGCCACAAATACATTTGCTCCTGCTGAGGCCGCATCTTCGATGGTGCCGAGATTAATTCCGCCGTCAACCTCGATATCAATCGGCAGATCTCTGGCCTGAACTATTTTTCTGAGGGCATAGACTTTTGGAATCACCTCCCGAATGAACTCCTGCCCACCGAAACCCGGATTAACCGTCATCAAAAGCACCATGGATACATCGCCCAGGACATATTCAAGTGCATTGAGCGGCGTTGCAGGATTCAATACCACCCCGGCCTTTGCTCCCGTGCTCTTTATGTGCTGGATCGTCCTGTGCAGGTGTGTAGCAGCCTCCGCGTGGACGGTTATGAGGCCAGCGCCTGCCTTGGCAAATTCCTCTATATAACGGTCGGGCTCCGTTATCATGAGATGAACATCAAGGGGAAGCGAGGTGACCTTTTTTACCGCTCTGACAATGGGGGGACCGGCAGTAATATTAGGGACAAAGTGCCCATCCATAACGTCCACATGGATGTAATCGGCCCCTGCGTTTTGAACAGCCATAACCTCCTCGCCGAGTCTTGAAAAATCAGCGGATAATATGGATGGAGCAATCTTAACGACAGGTTCCAATTATTCAGTTCCTCCTCTTTGTCATCAGGGCGCCGAAGAACCCATCCATTGAGTGGAGATGAGGGTACGTTCTGAAAAACCCTTCCCTGTCCACAAGATCTCTTGCCCATTCAGGTGCCTCACCGGCAAGAGAGATAATATCCATCCCCTGGTGCGCCGCGAGAAATCTCTCTATCACTTTTTCGTTTTCCTCTCGGCTGATTGTACAGGTAACATACAGAATTCTTCCCTCCTCCCTAAGCAGGGGAACGCAGGCATCCAGCATTTTCTTCTGAAGTTTTGCAAACTGCGGCAGATCCGATTCCAATCTATTCCATTTGATCTCAGGATGCCTGTGTATAATTCCAAGTCCGCTACAGGGACCGTCTAACAGAATCTTGTCAAAAAGACAATTAAAAACACCCGGGGAACAAGCATCTGCCATAACCGCCGAAAGCGACTCTAATCCAAGTCTTTCCGCGTTCTCATTAAGCAGATGAAGCCTTTCCATGCTTATATCCAGAGACACAATAGAACCCCTGTCCCCCATAAGCTCGGCAAGGTGTGTTGATTTCCCCCCAAGCCCGGCACACAGATCAAGAACTCTTTCACCTGGTCTCGGGTCAAGCAGATAGGAACATATCTGGGCAGGTTCGGACTGCACCTGAAAAAGCCCTTTGGAAAACGAGTTCAGGGAGGTCAAGGATCTTGGGAGGCTTTCAAGGAGAAGCCCAGCCGGTGAGTACCTGGTTTCGGAGGCCTTGATATCCTCCTTCTCCATCATGACGGCCAGTTCTTCACGCCTGCACCTGCGCGAATTTGCCCTTAATGTGGTCTTGGGTATGGAGTTTTGGGCCATGAGAAGCCCCTCCGTCACGTCCTCTCCCAGTTCTCTGATCCATCTCCTGACAAGCCATTCAGGATAGGAATAGTAAACAGAAAGGAACGATACGAAATCGCCTCCGGAATCCGGAAAGGATATCGAATCTTTTTCTCTGCATATCTTGCGGAGGATCCCATTGACAAAACCTTTAAGGTGCCTCTGCCGGCTAACAGTTTCAACCTGCCCTACCGCTTCATTAACAGCGGCGGAATCAGGTACCCTGTCCATATAAAAAATCTGATAGAGTGCTATACGAAGGATGTTCACTATCTGAGGTTCTATATCCTTAAAAGGAAACCTCAAGAAAGAGGAGATGATATAATCCAGCTTCAGTTTCCATCTTCTTACGCCCTGCACCAGATTAAGCGCAAAGGCCCTGTCCCTCTGGTCGGCAGGGGGTCTCGCCTCCCACAATTGATCTAGATATCTGTCCTGCTTCCAATGCCCCATCTCATCCCTGTTGAGAGCGAGCAAGGCCAGGTCTCTAGGCTTTTGTCTTTTCATCTTTCAAGAATCGCTTTATCGCGCCTTCCACCATGTCGAGATCCACATCCGTGTTGAAACAAGGTCCGAAAGGACGTCTGTTCAGCACGCCATAGACCGGTATGGGGTATGAGTCCTGTATCCCGCTTGTCAGATCCCTCTCACAGGCTACTCCTATTATGAGGTTGGGTTTCCTTTCTATCACTATTCTTCTTGCAAGGGTTCCTCCAGTGGCAACCGATATCTGAAGTCCATGCCTTTCTGAGAGTTCAACTAAATCCTTTATCTTGCATTTACCGCAGCGTTTACAGTGGCCTACATTGCCTGTTATCCTCACTGCGCACTCACTGTTCTGGAGGCAGTGCGGGAGAAGTATCAGAAGCTTATCATGGTTGACTTTTTTGGCCTCAACATCAACAAGCTGATTATTTATCTCTATAAACGACCTTTCGATCTTCTCCTTACCTACACCTATACACTTCCCGATGAACACCAGAACGGGGAAAAGCAGCCTTATGACAACTCCCCTTATCTTTCTGTTAAAGAATAGATTTCTTCCTCTGATGACCGTAAAAATGAGGGTAATTGTTCCGCCGAGACTTATCAGGACTATCGCGCCGAAGAAAACGGCCAGGATCAGGGGAAGGTGTTTGTGGATGTTGGCCAGCCCTAAATAAGGAACCAGCCACAAGACTACTGCAAGGCCCGTGATTACCACGCATGTCAGAACCAGGAGCAATAAGAATGTTTTTTTTTCAACAGTGCCCATATCAAAGGCCCAGGACGGCTCCAGCTTTTAGACCGAGACCTCTCGAGCATTCATAGCTCATAACTCTCCTTTTACCGGATACCTGCATCTCCCTAACCAGGACAGCCCCTGAGCCTGCCTCAACCACTAAGCCTTCTCTTTCTATGGCGAAAATTCTGCCCGGCACTGGCAAACCTTCCACAGGTGAAACCGCTCTGGATGCAAAGAGCTTGACCCTTGCCCCTCTAAAGGATGAAACGGCACCCGGAAATGGGTCAAGCGCCCTGATAAGGGCCGATATCTGATCTGATGGAGCATTCCAGTCTATCACGTTCATTTCCTTGCTTATTTTTGGGGCATAAGTTGCAAATCTGTCATCCTGTCTCCTTTCAAGGAGAGCAGCTTCCCTGAGGCCTTGAAGACCTTCAAGCAAGAAAGGACCGGACATGACGGCCAGCCTCTCGTGAAGCCCTCCAAAGGTCTCATCATCTTCTATGGAGATCGCCCTCTGAAGGATTATGGGGCCTGTATCAAGCCCAGCATCCATTCGCATCAACGTCAGTCCCGTAGTCTTTTCCTGATTTAAAATGACCCACTGGATGGGAGCCGCCCCCCTGTATTTCGGCAGCAGAGATGCGTGTATGTTTATCGCGCCGCAAGGTGCAAGATTCAGCAGGTCAGGCTTGAGTATCTGTCCATAGGCGGCAACTATAATAACATCGGGGGCAAGTCGCCTTATCTCATTAATAAAGTCAATGTCGGACGCCCTTTGGGGTTGCAGCACCCTGAGACCTAGTGACAGAGCCCTTTGTTTTACCGGAGGGGGAGTTATTTTTCTTCCTCTTCCACTGGGTCGGTCGGGCTGAGTTACAACCGCATCAACCTTGTAACCGGCGCCGACAAGGGCATCCAGAGAATAAACCGCGAAGGCCGGGGAACCCATAAAGACAACCCTGCTTTCTGCGGGCAAACACTTTTCCGGGCGATGAGGCATTATCTTTGTCTAGTCAGTCCCCGGAGAGCAGCTTTTTGAGCTTTCTCTTGTAAAACGCCCTTTTCAGGCTGCTCAAATGATCTATATAAAGGACGCCGTCAAGATGGTCAATCTCATGCTGGAGACAAACTGCAAGAAGCCCCTCAGCATCAAGAGCGATGGGCTTTCCTGTTTGATCCACCCCTGTTACTCTCACCTTTTCGCTCCTTGTCACCTCAGCCGAGAAGTCCATAACGCTTAAGCATGCCTCTTCATGAACTATCTTGCCCTCTTTTTCCACTATTTCAGGGTTTATGAGAACCCTCGGATTCCCTCCAGGTTTTGACGGATTGCCATCGAACACGATAATCCTTCTTAGAGCACCCACCTGATTTGCAGCAAGCCCTATGCCGGGGGCATCCTGCATGGTTATTATCATCTTGTCTGCCAGCTCGGCCAGCCCTTCATCAATATCACATATCACCTCGGCCTTCTCCCTGAGGATTTGGTCTGGGTAAGTCAGGATCTTTAGTCCCTGTGGTTCTGCCATCCCGGAGCACCTCTTAAGTTTATCTAGAAACGCAGCTCGACTTAGTGTCCATCCGGAAATGAGATAGTTTCGTCGAGTTCAAGGCGGGCGATAATTTTAACCACAGGAATACATTGACGTATTTCGAGGATTAAAATCTGAGTCCAACGCCAAAATCGGTGAAAATAGCCATTTCCGGATGGGCACTACTTAGCAAGCGTGGAACATATAATAATTCCTTCAGTCAGATAAATCAAGAAAACCGGCAACAGATCCGGCTTGACTTACAAGAAAGAGTGGTTTAGGGGCATTGTTCACAAATATTTTTCATGATGGTGTCCAGCCGGGAATGATGACACCGGAGTGCGTTTTCGATTGCACCCCGGCTAGGTGAGCAGCATAAAAAAACCTTGTATCCGCAACCTATTGTGGATTAAGTAGTGCCCATCCGGAAATGAGATAGTTTCTTCGAGTTCAAGGCGGGCCATAATTTTAACCACAGGAATACATTGACGTATTTCGACGATTAAAATTTGAGCCCAACGCCGAAATCGGTGAAAATAGCCATTTCCGGATGGACACTAAGTATATATTGCCACCCTATCGAGCAATGGACTTAGAGGTTGAGCCCGTGCTAATCTCATTTGAAGGGACATAAAGGATTGATGAAGCGTACAGCACAATTTCTTTTTGAAGTCGGGATGCTCAAAAAGACCCCCAGAACCGGGTATCAGTTCCTTGGAAGCGGCGGCGAATCAGTGGCGGATCACTCGTTTAGGACTGCCGTCATAGGGTTTGCCATCGCTTCAATGGTGACGGATTGCGACAGAAACCAGGTTGTCCTCATGTGCCTCTTCCATGACTTGGCCGAGGCAAGGACAGGAGATCATAACTACGTCAACAAGAGATATGTAAAGAAAGACGAAAACAGGGTAATGGAAGACCAGTTAAGCGGACTTGAATTTAAGGATGAGATCAAGGGTATTCTCGAGGAATACGAGGCCTGTCATTCATTGGAATCTCATCTTGCCAAGGACGCGGATCAGCTTGATCTCATCCTGGAGCTTAAGCAGCAAATGGATTTAGGTAATCCTAATGCAATAGAGTGGATCGGCTACGCAGTGAAAAGGCTTTCAACAAGTGTGGCAAAGAGTTTAGCTGAGAAAATCCTCAATACTCACAGCGCGGAATGGTGGTTTAACAAGGACACTGACTGGTGGGTTAATGGCGGCACTCAACCATCTAAGGGGGGATAACCCCGGCAGCTTGGAAAAACCTGGAACGTTTTTCTTTATGGGGATATCCGTCATCCTGCATCTGGCGGCGTTTCTTGCCTTCCAAGTAGCTGTTGAAAGCAAGAATCAAGCACCTTTAAGCGATCAGCATGTGGAACTCGAATATGCTTCTGAGGCTGAACCACAAAAAGATAATTCTGCAACGCAGAGCAATCAGCGGGAATGGCCGCAGCTTGACCCGGCAGTGGAAGAAGAAACGATCGCCCTTGATACAAAAGATATTCGCTACAGCCAATATGCCGCAATAATCAGAGAAAAAATAATGAGTAAATGGGTCTATCCGCCGGATGCCAAAGACCAGGGGCTTGAAGGACATGTATTTATTCTTTTTACCATAGAAAAAGACGGCCGTCTGACGGCTAATAAGATATCTTCCTCTTCCTCGCACCCCCAGTTGGACAGGGAGGCCAAGGAGGCCGTGAGGAGAGCCTCCCCATTTCCTCCTTTTTTTTCTTCCATGAAACTTAAAAGACTGCATGTAAATGCCTATTTCTATTACTCGCTAAGACCCCATGCCCTGTTGGGGCACAGCAAAACATGAAAATGCCGCATGTCAAAAGCCTGCTCGATCCTGAATCCGGTTCGTCATTCCGGCCAAGGGCGGGACATGGAAATGAAGCATAAGGAATTATGAAAATCCCCCTACCCTGCCCAGCCGAGGGTGAGGGAGAGCGGAAGCAACCGGGAAGGCGCAAATAAGAGGAATCCATCTAGTTTCCATCCGGAAATGAGATAGTTTCTTCGAGTTCAAGGCGGGCGATAATTTTAACCACAGGAATACATTGACGTATTTCGAGGATTAAAATTTGAGCCCAACGCCGAAATCGGTGAAAATAGC
>Ga0210022_1000710_pt1 | contig 23444 bp, 19 predicted proteins | sample CryGeymeta201520_FD_183984 | JGI IMG/M metagenome (GOLD analysis project Ga0210022, IMG submission 183984) | Groundwater microbial communities from Crystal Geyser aquifers in Utah, USA - Crystal Geyser metaG 2015-20 (SPAdes) (version 2) | ecosystem: Environmental > Aquatic > Deep subsurface >... | reverse complement strand
CGGCTGGCGCGGGTTGGGAGAAATGTGACCCACAGGCACGTAGGTGACGCCGCCTTGCGCCGGCGTCGTTTCGCCGCCAGGGATCAAGGCATCCAGTCCACGACCGAGTCCCGATTTTTGAGGCATATTACACCTTTATCTAGTCAAGTAATCCAAATACACGTGCGATTTCATCTAGCTTAACCTTCACATCAGTTGCGCTCTCTTCAGGCCTCATTTGCTCCGCAACTCGATAATACTCGTTCTTTTTCAAATCCACCTGCGTCTTTTGGAAGAATCTAGGCAAGATGGCTTTGCTGGCAGGAGTATTATTTAGGTATTCATGTTTATCTAAGGGATTGCGATAAACCTCGCCCGGCAACAACTCGTCTCTGAGAAATGTATCACCTGCAGACGCAAATAATGGGCCATTCTGAGCCTCAACAAATCTAAAAAGAGTAGAAGGATGTATCAGATAATTCTCAGCCTCATAGCGCGTCCAGCGACCAATGGTTAGACCTTCTGCAGTTACTTCACGGTCAGGTAAATTTCGATCGTCTCCGTCGAGTAACAAGTATCCTAGAATGCTGGGCTTTATTGCACGCAGGGCAAAGAAATGGGCACGCGCTTCTCGGGGGTGACTACCTTGATTGTTATGCCAAAAAGGTGTTTCAACAAAAAAATGATGAGCAGGGTGATGCAAAATTTTAGCCCAGGTACGCAGTAAATTGAAATCTGTTTCCCCCTCGAGGTAAAGCACACCATTTGATAGTTCAGCTAAGAGAATATCCATTGCGGTAAGCCGCTTGAGCGCTTCGCGGACTTGGTCGCGTTCAGTGTCAGCTATTAGTAGATGTGGTTGGCGATAAAACGATAAGATTCTGTCAGGGCTTGTATCCTCGATTATTATCTCAGAATGGGTAGCTATAATTAGCTGGCATTTTCTTTCAGATGCGATGTTCTGTAATTGATTGTAAATTTGCCTCTGTAAAATAACATGCAAGTGTGCATCAGGCTCATCCAATAGTAGAATTGTGGCGGGTCGAGCGTAGAAGAAACCTAAAAGCAATAACACTTGATGGAAACCACTTCCAGCACTGGAAATATCTAAAATTGGCAGTCCGTCTTTGCCTCTCCTTTGGGGAATTCCTCGAATATATTCACAGTTGATGAAAGGCCTTCCCTCATATTCAGGAGGCAATAACTGGTAGCCGAAGATTTCCCCCACTCGAGAGCATAAATCGTCCCAATCGCTCTTGTCTTCTTTCTGATAAACTTCCAGTAGCAAGTTCCTCAAAATATCCCCCGGTTTGCCTTGCCCAATCAACAAGTCCTGATAAGGATGATCGTAGCGGGTTTCCTCGACGCCAATTCCGGAAAACGGTGGAACGTGAACAACTGACAGATTTAGAGCAGCAGATGGAATATTGTCTATTTGCGATACAGGCGGTTTTACGTAGATTAGCTCGCTGTTTTGGTAGTGAAACTCAAAGGTTAACTTCCAGGGACCACTGTCTTCTTCCTGTCCGCAGAGCGTGATTTCCAAAATGCGCGGCTGACCTAAACGTTGTCCTTCAGCTAATTCCTCCCGTTTAAGGGCAGTCGAGGCATTAGTCCACAGTTGCTTCAACTCACGAAGTGGTATCGCCGTGAAATCTTTCCTTGTTATCGGCACTCCTGTCCGTTGCCTCGCTTTTGATGTTGTTTCAGGGCCTCTCTCGGCTTTCCACTTCTGAAGGGCCATATTCCAAACAGCAATGGCTTGCAAAAGAGTTGTTTTCCCCGAATTATTCGGACCGGCGAGAACAACATGTTGGCCAAGGTCGAATTTTTGGTTTTCAAACAACTTATAGCTTTTAACTTGCACTTGTGTAATCATATTTAGCCTCCAACTTCCGATACACTTATCCCATCACCAACTAACACTTCGCGCGCCAGCAACTCGTAGGCTTTGGCCGCGCTCGATTCGGGCGCGTAGGCCGTGATCGGCAGTCCATAAGAGGGCGCTTCGGCCAGGCGGACGCTGCGCGGGACGATCGCTTCGAAAACCTGCTCGGCGAAATACTTGCGCACTTCGGCCACCACGTCCGCAGAGAGATTCGTGCGCCCGTCGAACATGGTCAGCACCACGCCGCGCACCTTCAAAGCGGGAAAAAGCGCCGAACGGACACGCTGGAGGGTGTGGGTCAATTCGCCCAGCCCTTCCAGGGCCAGGTACTCACACTGCACAGGGATGATAACACCATCTTGTGCGGCGATCAGGCCGTTGACGGTCAACAGGCCGAGCGAGGGCGGGCAATCAATCAACAGGTAATCGAACTTTTCGATCACGGGGCCGAGGGCGTTCTTGAGCTTGCTCTCGCGCCCCAACTCGCTGACCAGCTCCACTTCCGCGCCGGCCAGCGCAGGCGAGGACGGCAGCAGCGACAGTTTCAGGCGTGGATTATGCAGCAGGTTCGCTGAGGCGGGTGCGCCGCCCAGCAGCACTTCATACGTGCCGCCGGTGACGGTGCGTTTATCCACGCCGAGGCAGGAGGTGGCATTGGCCTGTGGGTCTATATCCACAATCAGGACGCGCTGGCCAAAACTGGCAAGGTAGGCTCCCAGGTTGATGGCAGTGGTCGTTTTCCCTACGCCGCCTTTCTGATTGACCAGCGTGTACACGCGTCCCACTAAAATACCTCCACCAGGCAGGTTTGGATTTCCTGCTGGGTTGGGATACCCTCCAGCCCGGGCCGCATGACAGAATACGAAGCCAGCCGGGTAGCGAAGCGGGCCGCCTCCCAGGGATCGCGCGTGGTGTACAAGCGGAAGAAAAAGGCAGCTGCGAAGATATCGCCCGCGCCGGTTGCGTCCACCTCGGGCATGGCGGGGGCGCGGAAACGGCGCAGGTCGCCGTTCCAGTACAGCCGCGCTCCTGCCGGCCCTTCTGTCACGGCCAAGACACGGCAAGCCAGCGCCATGGCCTCAATCTGGCCCTCGTCACCGCCCACGTCTTCGATGCTGATCGCGGCTGCGGCGGCTTTCGAGAGCGCCGCCTGCGCCTCCGGCCAGACGCAGGGGAGCACACGTCCATCCCCATCCCAGGTGCGCAGCCAGCCCTGCGGGGTCAGGCACAGCAAGTCCGGCGAGAAGCCCTCCGCCAGCAGCGGGCTGACCTCTTGCGCGATCGGGCCGATGTGAATGATCGGCGTGCGCCGCCATTCTTGCGCTACATGGCTGGTATCAATGCGCGGCGCGGTGCGATGAATGTACTGGATTCTACCCGCCGGGGTATACACGTTCTCGAAGGTTGTCGTGTGCGGCGTGGGGATCATGGAAATGGTGATGCCGTCCGTCCCGGCCAGCGCGCCGAGAGGCGGCTCCCCGCCCCAGGCCGTGACCACGCCCACGCGCAGGCCCAGGGCGTGCGCCGTCAAGGCCGAATAGGCCGCCGTCCCGCCCAGGCGCGGGCCTTCAGGGGTTAGATCCTGCGAAAGATGTCCGATGACGAGGTAATCCACCGGCTCGAGCGAGACGGGGTTGAGCATGGAGTAATTATACATGAGGAGGGGAAAGGGGAAAGGGGAAAGGAAAAAGTAAAAAGTAATACGTGGTACGTAGAAAATAGACAGGGAAACAAGTAGCAAGGAAACAAATAGCAAGGAAACAAGTAGCAAGGAAACAAGGAACCCCTCTTATGTTGAAGAGGGGTTTACTTGGTTACTTCTTTACTTGTTTACTTGTTTACTTCTTTACTTCTTTACTTGTTTACTTGTTTACTTGTTTACTTGTTTACTTCTTTACTTGTTTACTTGTTTACTTCTTTACTTGCCCTACTTCGGAACGATCGTGACTTTGCGCGCGGGTTCCTCGCCGATGCTCTGTGTGGTCACCTCGGGATGGTCGCGCAATTCCAGGTGGATGATGCGGCGGTCGGCTGCGCTCATTGGCTCCAGCACTTGCCGCCGCCCAGTCTGCCCCACCTGACCGGCCATTTGGCGGGCCATCTTGCGCAAGCTGGCCTCGCGCCGGCTGCGATAACCCTCCACATCCACGACGATCTGCACCCAACGTTCCAACTGCTTGCTGACGATCAGGTTGACGATGTACTGCAAGGCGTTCAGGATCTCCGCCCGGCGGCCGACCAGGAGGCCCAGATCGTCGCCGTGAAGCTCCACGCAGACCGGGCGATGTCCATCTTCGTCCGCTTCGCCGTAACTGACCGAGAGCTTCGCCTCGATCCTCATCTTTGCCAACAACTCGCTGACCGTCTTTTCGGAGATGTTGAGCAACTCGTCCTCTTCAGAAGAAGGCTCAGGCGCAGGTTCGGGTGCAGGAGCGGGCGCGGGGATGGGTTCAGGCGCGGGCGCCGGCGACCCGGCCTCGGGTCCGGGGGGTTGCGTTTCCTTGATCGTCAGGCGGACGCGAGCCTGGCGACTACCGACCCCAAAGAGTCCACGACTGCCAGTGTCCAGCACTTCCACATCCACGGCTTCGGCGGGCAGGTTGAGCTCCACCAATCCTTGTGCTACGGCTTCTTCGACCGTCGGAGCGATCTTTTCCAGTGTGGTTCGTTCGTTCATTTCGACTTCGCAGCCTCTTTCTTCGCGCCGGGGAGCAGATTCCGCCAGTTGACCTTGCCCAACAGGGCATATTGCAGAATGCCGACCAGGTTGCTGATGATAAAGTAAACCGAAAGGCCAGAAGCAAAGGTCAAGGAAAAATAGCCCAACAGGAGCGGCATGTAGAGGGCCATCATCTTACCCATCGCCGCGCTCTGGTCGTTGGGGTTAGTGGAAGGTGGCATGGTCAGTTTGGATTGGACGTAGGTGGTCAGGGCAACAATGATGGCCAGCGTCGGGTTAGGAATGCCGCTGGTCAGGAAGGGCAAGAAGATCTTTTCTGGCGCTTGACCCAGATTCATCCACAAGAAATGACTGTTCAGTGGCAGCAGGGCCGGGGTGTCGAAGACAGCGTACACGCTGCGAGTGAGGGTGAGCAATTGCAGCGGGGAAGCCACCAGCGCACGCATAATGCTCTGGTACAAGCCAAAGATGATGGGTATCTGGATTATAGTCGGCAGGCAGGAGCCGAAGGGGCTGATGCCGAGTTCCTTGTAGAGCTTCATCTGCTCCTGGGCCAGTTTTTCCTTATCACCCTTGTTTTTCTTCTGGATTTCCTGCCACTTCTTGGATTGCTGCATTTCCTGCATCTTCTGGCTGCTCTTGATCTGGGAAGCCATCAGCGGATGAGTGACCAGCCGGATCAAGATGGTGAACAGGATGATCGCCAAGCCGAAATTCCCGCCGAAGATCCCATAGATCCACAGCAGAACGTTGGTAAGAGGGGTGACAATAAAGGTATCCCACATGTTATCTCTTCTTCCTTATTTCTTTACCGGTGTGAACGCCCACTTCTGGACGCCGGCCTGATCCAGAGCAATGAGCAGGGACTGGCCTTCCACTGGCGCGACCAGGATCAAGTCACTGCCCGCCACCGGCGCGCCGTATAGTTTACCACTTACAGTCAGATTCCAGGCGTTTTGGCCTTGTGTATCCACCGCATACAGGTTGCCGGCTTCCGTCCCGAACAGGACATGATCGCCAGTTACCAAGGGGGCGCCGAGGATTGGACTGCCCGGTTGCAGGCTCCAGTCTTGTGCGCCAGTGGAGGCGTTCAACGCATAGAAGTTGCCGTTCGAGTCGCCGAAGTACAATGCTCCATTGCTAAGAACTGGCGCGGACCAGACAAAATTGCCCGCTGAGAACTCCCACAACTGCTCACCGTTCGCCGTATCCAGTGCGAATACGTCGCCGCCGAAGGTAGCGACGTAGAGTCGCCCGTCGCCTCCCAATACCGGCGAGCCAAGGATCGCGCCGGTCAGCGCCTTATCCCAAACCAGCTTTCCGGTGCGGGCATCCACGGCGTAAACTTTACGGTCGAGGGAGCCCAAATAGACCCGTTGGCTGTCGGTCACCGGTGTGGCCCAGATCGCCTGCCTGGTCGCGAACTTCCACTGCAATTCGCCTTTCAGGTTGAGCACGTAAAGATTGTAATCTGCATTGGGAGCGTAAATCAGGTCATTGGCAACCAAAACACTGCCGACCCAGTGGTCACGCGCTTCGGCGTACTGCCAGTTGACCTGGCCGTTTTGCGGGTTCAGGCTGTAAAGGACATGGTCATAACCGCCGACGATCAACTGCCCGTCTGGGGTTAGAACCGGCGCGGCAAAGAAAGATCTTTTGGCGTCTGCCTTCTCCGGGAAACGCCAAAGCTCGTTACCGTTCTCCAGGTTCACCGCGTAGACCGCAGCCGCCGAGGCGACGTAAGCCGTCGCGCCATCCGCGCTGATGCCCGGCCAAGAGGAGGGCGTCAGACCGGTGACGCAGCCGCTCAGTAAAAGGCCCAAGGCGAGCGCACCTGAGATAAGAAGGATGATTTTTGTTTTCATGGAAAAGAGTCTATCTCCTATAGAACGGGGTCGTAACCCCCGGGATTGAACGGGTTACAGCGCAGGATACGCCAGGCAGCCATCCAGCCGCCCTTCAATGCACCGTGTTTGTAAACTGCCTGATAGCCATAATGTGAGCACGAAGGGTAAAAACGGCAGGCGTTGGCCGGCAAGCCGGGCGAGATGGTCATCTGGTACAGGCGGATGAGCGCCAACAAGGCCAGGCGCGGCCAGTTGCGCGGCGTGTGCGCCAGGTCGCGCACGCGCGGCTCATCCGAGTAATCATGGGGCAGGTAAGCTTCAGCCGTCATGGGTGGGGGATAATAATCCAGCGCGGGACAGGAGCGTGAATAGGGCTTCCTGGGTCTGGGTCAGGGCAGCGGAGGGGAGCGGTTGACGGGCGATCAGCACCAGGTCGAAGCCAGGGACGATCTTCGGGTAGAGATTCTGCATCGCCGCCCGCAGCAGACGTTTGGCCCGGTTGCGCTGGACAGCGTTCCCGACCGTCCGACCGGCAGCCACGCCGACCCGCACCCCCGGCGCCTCAGACGCCGTCCCACAGGGATACCCTTCGGGTACGATGTGCTTCGCGAAGACAAATAACACGATAAGCGGGTGGGCATAAGACTTGCCAAAACGCCGCACCCGCTGGAAATCGCCCGACCGGGTCAGGCGAAAGCGACGCTTCACCTGTGCCTCGCCTTCTCCCTGACTTGACATGCGATCGCGACGGTAGCGCAGAGCATCCACATCCGCCGCACGGAACGCCTGCTACCACCTGACCCGCTTGACGTGTTGGTTGCTGCGGACTGCCAGCCTGGAGCGGCCTTTCAGCCGCCGGCGCTTGAGCACCTGGCGTCCATCTGCGCTGGACATGCGCTGGCGGAAACCGTGCACGCGCACGCGCCGCCTGATTTTGGGTTGATAAGTACGTTTCGTTGCCATGCAAATTCCTTTATTAAGATAATTTCGAAAGTGGGGCGCACCTTCCAAGAGGTGCACCCCACCTTTTAGACTGGCAGGCTATTATACCGTAACGTATGGGATTGGTCAAAGTAGGTTTTGTCGCAATGGTGTAGAATAAAGGATATGTAGTTCTCCAAGGAGGAATGCTATGTCAAAGAATATCGTGTCCGCATGGTTGATCCTGCTCGCTTCGACTGCGCTCTGCGCAAGCCTGGCCGCCTGCGAGCCAACGGGAAAACCATCTGATGATCATCATGAATCCACCCCTTTAGCCACCCCCTCCGCTATCTCGCCAGAATTGACAAGTGCGTCTCCTGCAATTATTGGTAACTTACCGGATGTAACTTCGCTTTCCGATTTTACGCCGGGCGTGGGAGGAACCGGAGAGCTCGTGACCAATCCGTTTGACGGAAGCATACAAGCCGCAATCAATACGGCGCACTTTGGAGTTGTCCATGCGGGCAACGCCGTCAGCGTTGAATCGGCTCATAACGGAACTGTTTGGTGCTTTAGCGCCATTCCCGCAAACATCTATGACCCCGATCACGTATCGGATCCAAAGGGAGATCTTCTGGTCCGTCAGGAAAACGGAGTGGCAAAATACGGTTTCAATCAGGTATTGTCAGAAGTTCTTGTGCCCCGCGACACCGACTCGGCAACCCATTCGTGCGTCCTGGGGTATGCGCTACAGGGGAATACGGATTTTAAAGCAGGAACACTGCGGATGCTTCTTGTGCGTACAAACAGCAATGGGTCAATCGACGTTGTTGGCTCCATGCAGGCGGGGTTTTCCAGCGGCGAAGACGTAGAGGTCCGCGGCGGCGCCGTCTTTGTCAACGGAGAAAAACAGGACTGGACGCTCTTTCCCAACATGGCACTTGCTACCCCGACGGAAGTGTATATCCCCCGCCAGGTGGAGCTGGTGTTTGCGCCGGACGGGACCATAGTTCCGGATTCGTGCAAAGTGGTTCCCGAGGCAACCGCGGACAATACGCTGACCCTCAACGGCCAGCCCCTGCCCGACGGGACAGTGATAGATACCTATCAAAATATTACCAGTATATCATCGGGCGTGTATCACCAACCAACGCTTTTAATCGCCGCTCGTGCGGTTGCGATAGAAAAGCTTATTCCTGAGCCAGACAAGGGTCGGGTTGATCCATATCTGCTATGCTACAGTGTCACACTGCCGTCGGGAGACACTATTGTGATCGCATCAGTCTTTGACAATACTAGTGAGCAGGGGTTTCAGACCTCAGTGTCCAAACTTCCCGGTACAGACGTTGCCGGCGTGACTCTTGACCAAACCGCAGAGCACCCTACACCTGCTGTGGGGATGCACAATTCGGATTTTATCGCGCTGTTTACGTCGGGAAAGATTATCGGCCAGCAGGTGCTGCTTCCTTTCGCCTATGATTATCCAAGCGCCGATAGGGCTGTCGGTGAAAATACGGCTCGGGCGGCAATCGTTGATGCGCTGAAAGCAGGCCGGTTGCCGCAGCCGGTACATTTTAAGCCGGTTTACTTTAACACAATCGGCGCTCGTTTAATCGTGCCTTCGAGCTTGGTGCCATAACCCCGAGATATTGCATCTTTATTTCCCACACGGTATGCTGGAAAGAGCATGCGTCGCTGTTTGTTTTTATTAGGTTTCTTTTTTGTTTTTTTCTTTCTTTTCGTGCCGCGCGCCTATGCGGAGGTTTGTTACGCGGCCCGCAATATTGCCCAGTTTGCGTGTATCGATGGTGAACAGGAATGTATAGCACCATACCAAGCGTGCGCCGGAGATCCAAGCCGTGATTGTGACCATTGTGACGCAGACGGTGTCTATTATTTTACGGGTGTGGGACCGTGTAAGGCTTTTTGTGGCGGTTGGGAAACAGCAAAGACGTGTGCGTCGACCGGATCGTATCTTTTTGCCTGCAGCGCGCCGCCGGATTGCGCGGCGCATCCCAATATTACCACCTGCAATAGCGGTCTCGAGCCGGGCACGTGTACCACAAACACGGAGCAATGGGAATATGGCTGTTGGGGGCCGGGCGAAGGGGCTCCCACATCAACCCCCGCACCCGGTAATTGCCCCAATGGAATTTGCGACACAAGTGAAGATCCCTGCAGTTGCTCTGCCGACTGCGGCGAGTGTTCCGTTATATTGCCCACTGCTACCCCGGACCCAAATTTTCCTACCCCCACTCCCACGCCGGGTGCCACCCCCACTCCCACGCCGGTGCCAGGCTCGATCCGCGCGCGGGCGATGCAGGTTTCCGCATCCGATACGTCCTGTACGGCGGTACGCGCTTCCGGCACCGGAATTGACGGCACCGTTCACCAGTTTACCCCGTCTTCGGATTCCAATCCCGCCCCGCTGGCCCAGAGCGGGAGTTCAGTGGAAACCTGTGAGGTCTTTTCTCTCAATTCAGATCAGCCATTCGATTGTTTCTTGCGTGGCCTGTGAAAGGTCCGAGAACACGCCCCGACGCGCGGGGGGCAGCATGTCCGCCAGGATGTACATCGCCTCGGCCGTCATCTTCGTCAGTTCGGCCCGGTCATCCCGCCCCAGTCCGGGCTTGAAGCGGAACGGGCGGCCGAAAAGCAGGCTCACGCCCGGCTCCTTCCAACGGCGGCTGAAAGGCAGCGCCGGCAGGCCTCTTGTCCCGTCCACCGAGATGGGCAACAGCGGCGCGCCGGTCTGGACGGCAAGGTATGCCATGCCGTCCTTGGCCTCCAGCAGCGCCGGTCGGCGCGTCCCCTCCGGCGCGATCCACAGGATCTCGCCCGCTTCCAGCACTTGTAAACAAGCCCGCAGGGCGCGCCGGTCCACCTCGCCGCGCTGCACCGAGATGACGTTCCACAGGCGCGGGAAAATCCCAACCACGGGATAAGCGTAGGCCTCCACCTTCGCCAGCGGCACGATGTTGCGCGGCACGGCGTGGATGATCAGGATCGGGTCAATGAACGCGATGTGGTTACTATAAAGGATCAGCGGCCCGCTCGCGGGGATATTTTCAACGCCCTCGATCTTATCCACTTTGACAATCGTCGCCACCAGGATGCGCATCACAACGCGTAGGAAGCGGCGCATCGGCTCATAACGGGCATGATGGTAGCCAATTGCGCTACCATGATGGTAGCCAATTGTGCTACCATGATGGTAGCCGACTGCGCTACCATGTTCATAAGCCAATGATTTCTCAGTCATCGTTCACCTCGTGGTAGCCGCAGGCTACCATCCACATACGAATAAACTCCTCGGTATTCAGGAGGTAGTTGACGCGCTAACACTTCCATGATCAGACGCGTGGCCTCCCGCAGCGCGCCTTGACGATTGGCCTGCCCCGGCAAAATGAACGCTTTTCCCACCCTCAGCGTGACCGGAGTCCGGCGCAGCCGCTTCATATTCCCATAAAGACGGGCGTTCTGCGTGCCGGTGATCGTGACCGGCACGAGCGGGACGCCGGCTTTGATCGCCAAAAAAGCCGCGCCTTCCGTCCCCTCTTCCAGGCCTCCGCTGAGGCTTTCGCGTCCCTCCGGCGCCACGCCGACGAATTTACCGGCCCGCAGGCCCTCCAGCGCGGCCCGGATCGCCCGGCGGTCCGGCTGGCCGCGATGCACCCAGATAACCCCATAAGCGTGCATGAGCGCGCCAAGCACAGGAAAGTTGTACAGCTCGATCTTCGCCAGGGCTTCCGGGAAGATTGGCAAAAACGCGAGCATGATCAGCGCATCCGCATCACCGAGGTGGTTCATCACAACCAACGCCGGGCCCTTCTTGGGAAAATTCTCCAGGCCGGATACTTCCGTGCGCGTAAAACAAAAAACCAGGAAACGCACCAGTCCCTTCAGCAGCCTGCGTGCCAGCCGCCGCGCCGGGGTCAGGACGGGCAAACGGGTCAGCTCGGGCCGCCAGACCTCACTGACCGGTTTATCCCCGTAGTTAGAGCCTATCCGGATAACCGGCTCCCGGCGGCGTCCCCGCCGCCGAGGACGGCGGCTGGAGCGTTTTTTGGATACCTCACTGACCGGCTTGTCCCCGTAGTTTGGGGGCTTGGGCGGGAGAGATGGCGCTATCGGCATATACGCCTCGATATTCCTCCGGCAACAAACCGGCGATGTGCGACATCACCAGATCGGCGTTGCGCTGGCGCGCCGCGCGCCGCTCGGCGCCCTTCCCCTCAACGGGCGGCAGGCGGATCGGCTTACCGATGCGCATCTCCAGCGGCGGACGGTTGCCTTTCGAAGCTTTTTGCCGGAAATCATCCGTCGTGCCGAGAATGCCGACCGGGATAACCGGTACGCCCGTCTCTTCGACGATATACGCCACGCCGGGCTTGGCGCGCCTCATGCCCGGGGCGTGCGAACGCCCTCCCTCCGGGGCGATCAGCAGGGGCTTGCCAGAGCGGATAACGGACAGCACCGTATCCAGCGATTGACGATCGTACTCACCGCGGTGAACGGGGATGCCTCCATAGAGGCGCACCAGCACGTTCTGGCCGGGCCTGTGCCAGATATCCACCGCGCCCATCGATTCGAGCATCTCGGGCCAGAACGAGAGCATAAAGGGCGGGTCGAAAAGCGAAACGTGGTTCATCACAGCCACGTAGGGCTGGCCATAAGAGATGTTTTCCTTGCCAATCATTTCGACCGGCGCGAGGATATGGAACAGGGCGCGCAGCGCGCCCTTCAGCATAGGACGAACCAGCACCCGCCAAAACGCCACGCGATACGTTTTCACTTGCATGGTGACTCCTCTTTAGTCGCCATTAGCGCGACCACTTTGGTCGCCAATAGCGCGACCACTTTGGCGAAGGCTTCGTCAGCATTCAAATGATCGGAATCAACGATGACGGCATCCCGGGCGGCTTGCAGCGGCGAGTGGGCGCGGGTGGAATCGATCTTGTCTCGTTTACGCACCCCAGCCAGGATTTCCTTATAGTCGGCTTTTCCGCCGCGCGCGATGATCTCGTCGTAACGACGGCGGGCGCGCTGTTCGGCGGAAGCATCCAGGTAGATTTTCAAATCCGCTTCGGGCAGGACGACGGTGCCGATATCGCGTCCGACCATGACGACGCGTCCGCGCAGGCCGATGCGCCGCTGCTGGGAAGCCAGGGCTTGACGTACGCCTTTATAGGCCGAGACCTGCGAAACGTTGGCATCCACCTCGGGGCGGCGCGTCTCCCAAGTGATGTCTGTCAACCCCACAACGACATCACATGTGCGGCCATCTGCTTTGGAGGGTGGGCGCACATCAATCAACACACTTTCGGCCAGCGCGGTGACGCCGATTTCATCGTTCACATCCACACCACCTTTTAGCGCCAGCCAGGTCACAGCGCGGTACATGACGCCGGTATCGAAAAATAAATAGCCGAGCGCCTCGGCCAGCCGGTGACCGAGTGTGGTTTTGCCCGATGCTGCCGGGCCGTCTATGGCGATGATGGAGGGTTTAGGCATTCTCAATTTACGATTTACGATTGACGATTGCGAGATTAGAGAGTAGAGAGTAGAGAGTAGAGAATAGAGAATAGAGAATAGAGATTCGTAACAATTACTCGAATCCTGCCTCACGTTTTACATCTCACGTTTTACGTCTCACGTTTTACGTCTCACGTTTCACGCATCACGCATCACGGCGAAGATGTTGCTTCATTACCGAGAAACAAATCATCCCGCGCCCACAGCACGATGCTTTCCGTCTGCTGGGACATTTGGCGATAGACGAACCAGCGCAGCCATTCTTCGGGCAGGGCCTCATCCCAGGCCAAGGTCTGGTACCAGACGAAATCCTCGCCGCGGTAGGCGGCGCCCAGGTTCAACTCCACGCCCTGGGGAGCGATGACCAGCGCCGGGGAATCAGCCGGCGAAAGCGCGTCCGCCTCTTTGACCTCCCAATCGCGCAGCAGCCAGCGCAAGGCGGGCGAATCCACGCCGACAATCGTTACCGGCAGGGACGCGACATGTCCCTTGTTCCAGTCGGAGAGATCATCCATTGTTTTTTGCAACAGATCGGCTTGGGCTGTCTGAGGCGAGGGCGACCAAAGCTCGGCGGTGAGCGGCTGGCGCAGGCCGGCCGCGCCCGTAGCCGCGCCGAGTGTGAACGCCACCAGAAACGCCGCGCCGCCCCAGGCTGCTCCCAGGCGCGCAACTTCTGTAGACCAGCCAAAGGCGACAAGGGTCAAGCTCAACCCCAAAATGAGCAGCGCGCCCAACAGGACCAAGAAACGCGTCTGCGCGACCTGAGGAACAAACGTCTGCCCACTCACAGCAGCCAGGTTCAGCCAGACGAAGACCAGGATCGAGGCCGTCAGGGCCGTCACGCCGGCCAGTTCCCATCCGCCGACGCCTTCCATCCAGGTGTGGCGGCCGAGTTCGAGCGCGGCCAGCGCCCAGAGCGGGAGGAGCGCCCAGGCCAGGTCCGCGACCTGCCGCGCCGGGTAGGCCAGCGTCAGGAGCAGGGCGACCACCGCCCATAAGCCCAAGCTGATCACCAGGCAGTCTTTGCGCAGGAGGCCGCGCACGAGCGCGACGAGGCCAAAGATGAGCGCCATTAACTGATAGGCAGCCAGCGCGGTGAGCAGGTGCGCGGCGCGCACGCCTGAAAGCGTCCACCAGCCCTTGAAATACGCCAGGATGGAGGCGACGAAGGCGCTCAATCCGTTGGGCGCAAGGAGGAAAAGGCTGCCGCCCAGGAGTAAGGCGCCGAGGAGGTAGATGAGTGCAGTTTTCCAGTGTTCAGTGAGCAGTGAACAGTGATCAGTGAACAGTGATGAGTAATGAGTGATGAGTGATAAGTGCTGCGTGTTGCGTGATTCGTGAGGTGTTGGAGGATGGGTATCCTCTTCGGTAGAGGAGGATGGGCATTTGGTGTTGAGGGCGCGGGTGAGGAGTAGCGCCAGGGCGAGGCTGACCAGCCCGAACCAGGCGGATGAGCCGGAAAGCAGCGCCAGCCCGCCGAAGATGCCTGCCAGCGGAAGGCGTTCCTCGCGTCCCATCGCCCAGGCTAGAACGAGAAATGAGATTGCCAGGATCGAACTGCCAGCCGTGCGCGAGAGGGCCAGCAAGCCAGGCTCGAAAGTCAGCGCAAAGGCCAGGATGAGCGCCGCGGCGCGGCCGAGGCGGTCGCGAAAGAAGAATGGCGCTAGAACCAGAACACTGCCAGCCAAAGCCGGCCAGAAGCGCGCCAGGAAATTGCCAGCGCCGAAGATGAAAAACAGGACCGAAGTCAGCAGCACGTAAGCGGGATTCGGCCCGACACTTGCACCTGCTGCAAGTGCAGGTGTGGCCGGGTGTGCGCCGCGCGCGACCTGCAACGCCTGGAGCGCCCAACCCGCCTCGAAATCCGAGAGCGGCAGCGCGCCGAGGTGCAGGAAGCGAAGGGTCAGCGCCAGGGCAAAGGCGAGGGCGTAGAGAATATGTTCGAGGGTGAGGCGGTAGTTGGTCATGGGTGTATTTTACATGGATTCCAAAGAAACTCCGTCAACGAATATCCAACGAATAACCGAATGAGCATCAACACACCGAGGCATTTGCTTATTCGTTGGGGTTGTGGTGAGTTACGGCACTTCATAGATCGTTACATTGCCATTTTGATAGACCGGATGGAGGAAGCGTTGGAACTTCGTTTCGTTTACACGGTAGGCAACGCGCTCCAGCGTGCCGACGTAGACATAGCGGACCTGGTACTGGCTCAGGACGGCCTGGGCTGTGTTCCAGTCACTGGTTTCGTACAGGCGTTGGATGTCGTCCATGCGCGTGCCCTGCTCAGTGTAACCGCCGCGCCACTGGCCCTCGTGCATCGGCCAGCCAAGCACGGTGGGCAGACCGGTGTAAGTCGAAATATGGGCATAGTCGGAGTAACTGGCGTCCGGCGTGGTAGCCTCGACGATCACGCCGTAGGGCGCCGTTTGCAGCCAGCGGATGGCATCAGCGTCCGCCGGGTATTCGCGTTCGAGGTGCGCGGCGCCGTCCAGTGTCCAACCGAAGGGCGGATTAAAGTCGTTGGTTTTGGTCAGCAGGCTGAGGGTCGGGTAAGTGAGCGCCGCGAAGAGCAGAAGCACCAGCCCGATATTGTATAATCCGTTCCAGAGGCGGCGCAGATTCGTCAACATCAGCGCGACGCCAAAAGCGGCCGCCAGGCTCCACAGCGTCCAGGCTTGATAGTAGAACTTGAAGATGGTGTTCATGCGCCAGCCGAACTGGTCGCGCAGGTAGACGAATTCGGGGGCGAGGACGAGGAGGGAGGCGAGGAGGATGAGCAGGAGAACGAATGGCTGATGGCTGATGGCTGATGGCTGATGGAAGTTGGCTTCATCGGTCGCCAGCCTTTTGGCATTGGTTTTCACCAAAAATGCGATTGCAAGCGCCAACAACGCCAACAAGGTTAACAAACCACCAGCATAGGATAACCGCTTGAGATTCGCGCTTGCGAAAAAGGTGCGTGCAGTGGTCGCGCCCTGGGATTGTAAAAACGAGGCGGCAAATTCAGGGAGGCGCAGCTCGGCGAACCATCCCATCGCCCAGGAAAAAAGCCACAGGAAAAATACCAGGCCAAGCGCCAGGCCGATCCCCCAGAGCCAGTTGGCCGGGCGTCTCTCTCCCCGCCAAAAGTAGAAAAGCAAGGCAAAGATCGGAACGAGCAGCGCACCAAACATGACCCACAGGTGCGCGCCGCGCGTCGGGTAGATCAGGTTGGGCAGGATGCCGCCGGCCTGCGAGGAAAAGCTGACGTAAAACGGCAAATAGAGCAAGAGCGCCAGAACGCCAAGCGGCAGGCCGAGGGCGAAGAAATCTTCGAGTCGCTCCCAGCTCCAGCCGCGCTCACGGAGGCGCGCCAGCACGTACGCGCCCATTATCAAGGCGGTGTAGGCCAGGATATCCCAGGTGTTGAGGAAGGCCAGTCCGCCCAGGATGATGGCTGTGACGAAGAAGCCGCTGCGATTGATGAAGAGGCGCAAACCGAAGAGACTCGTCTCGCCGCGCCAGCCGCCCAGGAAGAGATTGAGCGCGGCGGCAATCGCCAGCAGGCCAAAGGGCATGGCCAGCACGTGGGGGTGCAAGTCGCCCAGCAAATAGGAGAAGAAGGGAAACTCGTCAATGATCTCGTGCCAGACGCCAGCCAGGTCGTAATCCTGCAACACGCGCGAGGCGCGCCACCACCAAAGGTAACGATCCGGGATCCAGCCGAGAGGCTGCGCGGGCAGCAGGGACAGGTCTTTGATATCCAGCCAGGTCCAGAAGTTGAAGGTCGAAGAGCCTGCCCTGAGCTTGTCGAAGGGTCGAAGGTCGGAAGGTTGAGCAGAAGGCCAGAAGATGCCGCGTTGATGAAGAACTTCAAGGAAGCCCTCGAGGTTGGAGACGAGGAGGAGGAAAAGGGGGCCGAGGAAGGCAGTAATCAGTGATCCGTGATCAGTGATCAGTGATGAGTGACGAGTGACGAGTGACGTGGAACGTGAAACGTGATACGTGATACGTGATACGTGATACGTGGAACGTTCAGCCAGCAGGTTGTAGAGCAGCCCGTACGCGCCGATGGCGCTCAAGGCGAAGAGCAGGGCGAGCATCAGGTTGAAGGCCACGCTGCCCAGCACACCGGTCAATTTGGCCAGCATGGCCGTCATCACGTAGCCGAAGTAATAGTACGAAATGGCATAACCGGAAAGCCAGGGATCGCTCGGTGGGAAGGTCGGCGAGCGCAGGATGGCGTTGATGAAAGCCAGTTCCATCGGCTTTTCGGCGCCGCTGATCTCCGGGTTGGCGGCTCGGACGGCAGCCCAAAAGGCAAAGGCAAGCAGGAAGAGGAATTCGGTGGTGAAGATCAGGCGAAGGTTGGATTTCAACCAGGTGACGAGTGAGGAGTGAGGAGTGAGGAGTGACGAGTGACGAGTGACGAGTGGCGAGGGGCGAGGGGCGAGGGAGGGTTGATCGTCGGCGGTTTGTTGGTCGCGGGATGTTCTCCAAAAGGCCCAGGCGCTCAGACCCGCCAGGATCAGCAATGCCAGGATCAATCCGCTGAGGTTATTCGGCAAAACCCCCAGCGAAGCCAGCAGCCAGAAGATGTAGCCCCACAGCAACAGTCCCAGCGCCCGCGAAAGGCTGTAGCCGCGATCAGCCAGGGCCGGAAAGAGGCGGTAGGCCAGGGGAAAAGTCAGCAGGCCGATAAATGAGACAGCGAGATACCAGGAGAAAAATGAGAGCATAGGAAATCAGCCTAGATCACAGCACTTTCACCATTCGTTGATAACCGCGTTCTCCGCAGCGCTGCTGCACGCGGGAGTAAGCCACCGTCTCCACGATGCGGTATCCCAAACGCAGATAGAGCTGGCGGGCAGCGTCATTATGCAACGCCACGATCAGGGAGCACTTTCTCAAGCCATGCCCGGCCGCCCGTTGCTCCGCAAACGCCAACAGGCGCGTGCCGATCCCCTGTCCCTGGAATTGAGGCAAAACAGCCAGGTCGCTGACATAGTATTCATCCCTTTCAGCCTCCCGACCTCCGGCCAGCGGCAAGAGGCGTACCAAGAGGCGCAGCACCTCGCCCAGACCCAGGATTCTAAGCATCGGCCTTCCCGTGAGGAGATCCAGGCGGGTCATGATTTTCGCAGGATGAGCCAGCAGTAGCCCGGCGATGTTCCCATTTTTCTCGGCGATAAAAGCATGTTCTTGACCAAAGCGGTTACTCCCGGCGATAAACAATCGTTCCAGCACATCCAGCGTTTTGGCCGGGTTGCCATTTCCAAAAGTATATTCGCCAAAGCGGCCCAACGCCAGGTGCATCAGCCTGGCGGCCAGTTTCGCATCCTCCGGCCGAGCTGGGCGAACGATCAAATTATGTTCCATTTCAATCCCTATTTACAATGTCGGCAGCACGAACAGGCCATCCGGACCAGGCTCGAAATCCATGACTTCGACAACAGCCTCCAGATTGATCGGCCCGTAAACGTGAGGGAACAGTTCATCCGGCCGATCCGCCCCCGGCTCCCAGCGGACCTCGGGCCTGAGTCGGCGCAGGTCAACGACCAGCAGCACCAGTCCGCGCTGACCGGCGAAGAGCGCATTGGCAACGCGCAGTACCTGCTCGCGCGTCGAGCAATGGATGAAGCCCTCGCTCGCCAGCGTGTCGGCGGCGTAACTGCCCGAGTTTTGCGCGGCAAGCCAGGAGGTCCGGGAGGTGATGTGGAGGATGTAAGACATGTTTGCATCTCAATTATTACGTTTTACGTTTCACGTTTCACGCATCACAGAACACGTAAAGCGTAATGCGTAAAACGTAATCTATGGCAACACCTCATACACAACCGTCTCCCCATCGCGGTAGGCTTCCTGCCACAGCTCGCCGTTATAGGCATCGAATTTTATCAAACCTTCGCCGATATATTCGGCGCGTTCCAGTTGCCCAACGATGATGTAGCGGACATTGTACTTCCTCAAGAAGGCCTGCGCCGCGGCTGGGTCGCTGGTGGTGTAGAAAGTGGTGATCTCGCCGATGCGATCCCAGACCTGGTTGGACATCAGGGCGCGCTGCTGGCGCTGGTGCCAGTTCCAACCGACCACGCCCGGCAGGCCGGTGTAGATCGTGAAGCGCGAGCACCAACGGTATTCGGGGCAATTGGCCTCCACGATGACCGGCGAGCCTGGCACGTTCTCCTGCATCCAGCGAATGGCGTGGTAGTCTTCGCTCAAATCTATGCTTACGCCGAAATCGAAATAGTGGGCATAGGCCATGTAGGTCATGCTGTCGAGGGTATGCGGCGCGTCAGGGTTCATGCGATCACGGACTTTGGACATCCCGGCGATCAAGAAATAGAGCAGCGCAAAGGAAGCCAGGATGACAGCCGTCACATTCCAGGCGGAGCGCCAGCGAGGCAGCCATTTCGGGATTTCGGAGAGCAGCCAACCAAAGGCGGCCGCGGCGCTAATCCCAAGCATGACCCAGGCCTGGAGATAGAACTTGAAGACGGTGTTCATCCGCCCCACGTCGCCGCGCAGGACAATGATCTCGACCACCATCGTCAGCAGCAGACTGGTGCCGACCATGAACAGGATCAGACGCTTGCCATCCGGCATCGCTGGCCGGAAGGTCAGCAGCGCTGCCCAGACTGCCAGCGGCAAGGCCAGCCAGAGAATGGTAAAGCCTTTCCAGGGGACATTCTGGCTGGGACTCATGACCCAAATTTGCTGGATGAGCAGTACCATAAGGATGAGTATTGGCGCAGCAAGGATGAGGTCCCGATAGGGACGCAGTTTCTGCAGGGCGGAGACAGGCGTCTCAGCCATCCACTGGCGCGTCTCCCAGGCCATCCAGGAAACGATAAAAAATAGGGACACACCCCAGTGGACGAGATAGGAGGAGATGCTCGAGCGCCCGCCTGTCCAGGCTTCGACCTGGTTGTAAGCCTGCGCGAACCAGTGCGTGAAAGGCTGGTAGAGCAGCATGGACAGCCCAACCAGCGCGACGACCGCGCCAACTGTCAGGAGGAGGCGTTTGGTCCAATTCAGCAGCGGTAGACGGATGCGTTCCACGTCGGCGTAACGCCAGACCGCATAGGCCAATACAATTCCACTCAGGGTGAGATAAGTGTAAAAGTCCCAGGTGTTGGTCGGCTTGAGGGCGCCAATGACCAGGCCAGCCAGGAAAAACCCCAGGAAAGCATCCATGCGGCTCTTCCACCTGGCTTTCGCCAGCAGCACCGAGAGCACCCAGGCGATCACCAGCACCGTCAGCGAAAAAGCGATCATGTGGGCATGCAGATCAGACCACAGGAAAGTGAAAAGTGGAAACTCGGTGATCGGGCTGCCGGAGACGTCTGGCAGGGCGCGGCTGGGCGTCATCATCCACTCGCGGTTTGTTAGAGGAAAAACCGGACCGCTCAGGGATAAAAAGAAACCTTTTATCGTCCACCAGAGGCGGGCAATGAGGTTGGCTTTATCAACCGGCGGCGCTCCCGGCGCAATGATGCAATCATGGACGCTGTAATCTCCAAGCTGCGCGCTGGGAGCAGCCAGGCACATGAAGCCCCGGTAGAACAGACGGACTGTGCCAAGATTGCCGAGCAGGGTCAGGGCAGCCGCGGCGGCAATTGAAGGGATGAAAGATGAAAGATGAAAGATGAATTTTTCCATCTTTCCGCCTTCATCTTTCATCCCCTCGACTTCGCTCGGGGCAAGCTTTCCGCTTTCATCTTTGGCTGAGAGATTCCACACCACCGAGAACGCCCCCAGCGCCAGACAGGCGAAAAGCGTAGGCAGGATGAAATTGTACGCAATCGAAGGGAGGATGCCCAGCAGTTTGACCGGCGTGCCGACGATCACGTAACCGTAATAATAATAGTTGATGTATCCGCCCGCAAACCAGGGATCATACGGCGGGAAAGCGGTGCTCTTCAGGATGGCGTTGAAATAGGAAAAATCCATCGGACGCTCGCCGCCGTCCGGGTCATGCCAGAGGTCAGAATTGCCGAGGCGGATGGATAAATCCAACAGGAAGAAGGCTAGGAAGAGCAGTTCCACCATCAGGAAATACTTCCAGCGCTCGCGAAATTCCTGCTTCAACTCCGCGCGTTGACGCCAGGCCTGCCAGCCACCCATCAGCGCTACCAACCCCAGGGCGACTCCGATGGTCGTCTGGCTGTACGAGAGGCCGAGCGAGCCGCCCATCCAGGCGAACCAGGCCCACAGCAGCAGACCGACGACGCGCGCCAGCGGGTAGCCCCTGTCGCTCAGGCCCGGTAAGGCCGCGCGTACGATGGGATAGGCGAGCAGTCCCAGCGCCAAGATGGTGACGTACCACAGCACCAGCCCGATGACCGGATAGTGATTCTGCAAATCTTGATAACTGAACAGCTCCGACCAGGCGCCGCTTACCTGCTGATCCGCCAGGCGTTCGGAGGACAACATCAGGTCTTTGTAGGTGCTGGCCTGCTTGGGCGTCAGATGGACTACGTGGGTCAGGTCCACCGCGCCGAGGATGGCCTGGACGTGCGCCGGGTCGTAATCCGGTCGCTTTTGGAAGATGAGCACCTTAGAGTGGTCATACACGGTGAAGGCTTCCTCGGCAAACTGGTCGTTGATAGTCAACGGGCCGAGGTTCGGGAACGATTCGAAGACAGCGACCAGATCAAAGCCCAGGTTCCCCGCGAACATGCCCGGCTTGGCCACGTTATAGCACCAGATGAGATCTTTATCCGGCGGACAACCAATCAACTCGCGATAGTAAGTCGTGGTCAGCGGGTAACGCTCCGGGATGCGGGTGACGCTTGCCCACTGGCGGTTGGAGGAGATAAAGATGTAATCGGCCTGGTCGAGCGTGGTCTGGAAGCGCGCCAGCTTATCGGTGTTGTCGTCCCAGTAGATCTCAAGGTTCAGGTTGCCGTTGTAGATGCCTCCGTAGGCGTCGTATCCGTCCAGGCGGAAGGGCAGGCCCATGTCCCATTCGGTCTCGTTGGCCGGCGCGGCTCCGCTCAGGGCCAGCGCGCCGCCGGTCGTTGCCAAGTGCAAGAAGTAGGTTTGACCTTTCGTTACTAAAACGGGTTGGTCGAGCGTCAGGGCGTAAGCCTCGCCGCGCAAATCCTTCAGCGGGGCGAAATCCGACGTGAGCGCGGCGCTGCCGAGCACCTGATCCGGCTGCGGCTCCGGCGCGGAAGCGATAACCAGGCTGAAGGTCTGGGAGGCGCTCGGCGTGATAACGTTCACGGCGCGGCCGAGCGTAATATCTGCAAGCGTCCCGTCAGCGTTGGCGACGAAGGAAGTGGAATAAGGCTGGTCTGGGCTGACCAGGCATTGCGGCAGCGCCTGGATAAGTTGGTTCACCTGCCCGCTCACGGTTTGGAGTGACAGGCTGAGCGGGCCGCACATGTCCACCTGGCCGGCCGGGTCAACCAACTGCACCTGGAGATAATATACCTGTTGGGCGATCAGGGACAAGGGCGGGTCGAGAGACAAAGCCTGCGCGGTCGAAGCTGCCGATCCGATCGGAAGGGCCACAAATGCGGACGCGGCCAGCGGCCGGGAATCTTCCAGCGCCTGGCGGATGATCAGCAGCAGGTTGGCCGTCTGAGCGGGCGAACTGACAACGAGGTGCGGCAGATAGACCTGGCTCAAGATGCCGTCGGCCTGGGCGGTAAAGCCGGAACTATAGGGCGCGCCGTCTTGAAGGCTGTAGGCATACGGGAAGGGCAACGGCTGCTGGTAGGCACTCCCGTCCGCGGTCTGGATGCGCAGGTTGATCGGCCCGGGGACGTTTTGAAAAATCCAGCGTGAAGCCGCGAGGCGCGTTTCGGTGCGCGTGTAAATCCTAGTAAATGCAAACGCCCAGCATGTTGTCAATAGCAGGATCACTACACCAATTATGGTTGAAAGGATTGTTGGCAGGTTTGCACGTTTGCAGGTTTTCAGATTTGAACCTTCCAACTTTCCAACCTTCCAACCTGCTAACCTGCCAACTTTCCAACCTGCCAACCTGAAAATGACCCAAGCCGCCATCATGGCAAGCAAGGGATAAATGGGTAACTGGTAGCGCATGGTGGGATTGAACTGGAGCGATTGCCAGAGGAAGTAGAGCGCGGTCCAACCCCAAAGCAGGGCGTGCTGCCTCCATTCGCCTTTCAGGATGCGCCAGCCCATCCACAGGAATCCGGCCCAGGCCAGGATGCCCAGCGGCAAGCCCAAGCCCCAAACGGTCAAGTTCTCGAAGGAAAACAGGTGCGAACGGCGCGCCCACTGGAGCGCAAAGGGCACGTCCGCATCGCCGCTCGCCTGGGTGCGCTGCTCCTTGATATTGGCCAGCCACTTCTCGTTCGGCGTCACGCCAAAGAAACCCGGCCCGCTGAAGGCGTAGGGCTGGAAAATGCGGAAGGCAATGATTGAAGCGAGAGCGCCGATGATGAGGAAAATGATAACGCGCTCGAGTGATAAGTGACGAGTGACGAGTGACGAGTGACGAGTGACAAGTGACGAGTGACGAGTGACGAGTGACGAAGGCTCTTCCGTCTCCTGTCGCCTGTTTGCTCTGAAATATCTCAGTGCAAACGCGGCCGGCAGCACGATTGCCAGGACGGCCGCATTTAGCTTGGAT
>Ga0210022_1000705_pt1 | contig 23531 bp, 11 predicted proteins | sample CryGeymeta201520_FD_183984 | JGI IMG/M metagenome (GOLD analysis project Ga0210022, IMG submission 183984) | Groundwater microbial communities from Crystal Geyser aquifers in Utah, USA - Crystal Geyser metaG 2015-20 (SPAdes) (version 2) | ecosystem: Environmental > Aquatic > Deep subsurface >... | reverse complement strand
GTCGCTGTCCGTATCCGTGGTGTCATCGGGCGTCGTATCCGAGCCATTCAAGATGCCGTCCCCGTCCCGGTCCGGATCAAAGTCGCCGCACAGGCAGTCCTGATCCAGGTCGTTGAGGGCGTCGTTCGTACAAGCGTCGCAGGCGTCGCCCAAGCCGTCGGCGTCGCCATCGGCCTGGCCAAGGTTGGGGACGACCGGGCAATTGTCTATCTCGCCCGCCACCCCGTCCGAGTCCTGATCGCCGGGCACCCCACCCGGGAGGGTGAAGGCCCCTTCCAGGTGCAGGGAGTACGGTACCCCGCCGAATCCGGAGGGGTCGCCATCAGGGACCACGGTCTCGTACTCCACCGTGAAACGAGCAGCACCATCGATCGTCACGGCGGCCGGGGCGCCCGCCCCCATGTTGATGCTCGGGATGCCGTTCCACGTCACCCGCCAGCCGGAAAAATCGAGGGTGTGGTCGCCGTTGTCGGTGATCGCCACCGTGGTGAAGTCCATTCCCGTATGGCCGAAGAAGGCCCACGGCACATCGATGTGGGCAGACTCACTGCCGTCCGGATCACCACTGTGGCTGCCGGAGGCCGGCTGCACCTGACCGATGACGATGCCGCCATCCGGCCCCGGCGCGAGGGGAACCTGAACTGGATCATTGCCATCCGCCCCCATCTGGAAGTAGCTCCCGGCGGTCACGGGAATGTTCGGCCCGGGGCCTCCAACGAGTACGCCTACATCGAATCGCAGGAGAGTCCCGTCCGGGAAGGGGCCGGCAAAGCCGCCGCCGGTGTCGCAGGCGTCGGCATCGTCGGCGACACCGTCCTTGTCGCCATCGGCCTCGCAGGTGGTGAGGCAGCCGTCCGTGTTGTCCTGGTTGCCGTCGTCGCACGCCTCACCTGCCGCCACGTTGTGCGTCCCGTCGCCACAGCTCGCCACCGTGCAGTCCACGTCGCACGTGGCCGTCTCTCCCCCCGTCCCGGCGCCGTCGCCGTCGCACGCCTCACCCGGGCCGACGTAACCATCCCCGCAGCTCGCCGCCTCACAGGTGGTCAGACAGCCGTCCGTGTTGTCCGCGTTGCCGTCGTCGCACGCCTCCACCCCAGCCTGCGTAAACCCATCCCCGCAGCTCGCCGCCTCACAGGTGGTCAGACAGCCGTCCGTGTTGTCCGCGTTGCCGTCGTCGCACGCCTCGTTCGGATCCTTGAAGTTGTTGCCGCACTGCTCGTTCGAGGTGCAGGTGGCGTTGCAGCCATCCCCGGCGGTGGTGTTGCCGTCGTCGCACGCCTCACCTGCCGCCACGTTGTGCGTCCCGTCGCCACAGCTCGCCACCGTGCAGTCCACGTCGCACGTGGCCGTCTCTCCCCCCGTCCCGGCGCCGTCGCCGTCGCACGCCTCACCCGGGCCGACGTAACCATCCCCGCAGCTCGCCGCCTCACAGGTGGTCAGACAGCCGTCCGTGTTGTCCGCGTTGCCGTCGTCGCACGCCTCCACCCCAGCCTGCGTAAACCCATCCCCGCAGCTCGCCGCCTCACAGGTGGTCAGACAGCCGTCCGTGTTGTCCGCGTTGCCGTCGTCGCACGCCTCGTTCGGATCCTTGAAGTTGTTGCCGCACTGCTCGTTCGAGGTGCAGGTGGCGTTGCAGCCATCCCCGGCGGTGGTGTTGCCGTCGTCGCACGCCTCTCCGGCGTCAACCACGCCGTTCCCGCACGACTCCAACGTGCACGTCGCGCTGCAACCGTCGCCACCGGTGGTGTTGTGGTCGTCGCACGCCTCCACCCCAGCCTGGGTAAACCCATCCCCGCAGCTCGCCGCCTCACAGGTGGTCAGACAGCCATCCGTGTTGTCCGCGTTGCCGTCGTCGCACGCCTCCACCCCAGCCTGGGTAAACCCATCCCCGCAGCTCGCCGCCTCACAGGTGGTCAGACAGCCGTCCGTGTTGTCCGCGTTGCCGTCGTCGCACGCCTCCACCCCAGCCTGGGTAAACCCATCCCCGCAGCTCGCCGCCTCACAGGTGGTCAGACAGCCGTCCGTGTTGTCCGCGTTGCCGTCGTCGCACGCCTCCGTGCCCCGGATCAGGCCATCGCCGCAGATCCCATCACAGGTCGATGGCTCCCCGGAGCAGGCGTAGCCACTCTCCACCGTACACGTCGCCGCACAGCCGTCCCCGGCTGCGGTGTTCCCGTCGTCGCACCCCTCCGGCACGTCGATCGACTTGGTGTTTGCCGCCGTGTCCACCACCCCGTCGCCACACGAGGCGACGGTGAAGTCGAAGTTGGCGTTGAAGCCGCTGAAGGCGCCGTCGAGCATGCCGTACCCGCGCACCCCATCCGGGTTCACCGGGTGGGTCGCCGGACCGTCCGTGGAGGTGTAGCTCTTCTCCCCACCTGTTACGTTCACGTCCCAGACGTTGATCACGTCGATGTCGGAGGTGCTACTCCAGTTAAAGAGGATGTGGCCCCCCACCTGGCCCGCAGCGACGACGACGCCGGTGTAGACGGCCTCGGGGTGGTCAGGAGAGAGGGTGTCGAAGGTGTAGGTCCCAGGGCCGAAGGTGGTGCCGCCGTGGGCGGTCCAGTTACTGCCGAAGAACGTTGTGGTGGAGGCGACCGACCAGGCGCCGTCTCCGATGGAGCCGGTCACCGTCGAATCAACACCAACGGGGCCGCCGGAGGGATCGAGCATGGTGAAGGTCGCCCCGGTCATCGTCGCCGCCGGGGCGGTGGCGGCGATGGAGACGATCCCGGCGGTCATCAGGAGGCAGTGGATCCACTTCATGGCGAGCTCCTACGGGCCTTTTGGCCTCATGGGTTGGCCGGGGGGGACCCCGGCGCGGTTCACAGATTTACGGCGAGGTGAGATTGAAGAAGGGGCCGGGGGAGGCGGTCGCAACCCGGGGGTACAGCGGAGAAGTGACATCGATCCCGCGGCCCGCGGTTGACCCGCCACTCCCTCCGACCCGAACGCCCATTGCGCCTACTCCCCGCGACGGGCCGCCGACTCCACCCTCCCGGCACACGGCCGCCTGTCGCCTAAAGTGCAGCGCGAAGCTAAAAGATAGGCTGGTGGAGTGTCAACGGCGGGGCTCTTCGCGATGTGCGCCAATCAGGCTGGGGTGGCGCACCACCCGCGCCACAGGGCGCGGTAGGCCGCCTCCACCCGCGGGACGAAGGCGGCGCCGTCGGCCAGGGGCGAGGCGGCGACGGCCTGCCGGAGGCCGGCGCGCAGGCGGCCAAGGCGGTCGACGTCCGCGGCGAGGCCGGTGGCGGCCGCCAGGTACTCCGCCTCCGTCGCCGCCACCCACTCGGGGTGGCCCGCCGCCTGCAAGAGGCTCGCACCGACGCGGCCCATGTGGAGATTCCCCGCCAGGGTGACCACCGGCACCCCCTGCCAGAGGGCCTCGCAGGTGGTGGTGGTGCCGTTGTAGGGGAAGGTGTCGAGGGCGATGTCCACCTCCCCGTAGAGGGCGAGGTGGTCCGCGACCTGCTCGGTGGGACCGCGCAGCTCCACCCTCCCCGCGTCGATCCCCCGCGCCGCGAACCAGGCGGCGTAGCGACCGCGGGTGGGGGGATCGTCGAAAGAGGGGTTCTTCACCAGGAGGCGCGCCGCGGGCAAGCGGGCGAGGAGCTGGCACCAGAGGTCCACCACCGCCACGTTGATCTTCGCCAGGTTGTTGAAGGAGCCGAAGGTGACGTGGCCGCGCGTGGCCGCGGGCAGGGGGGCCACGGGCGGCGCCTCGGCCGAGGGGCAGAAACAGAGAAAGCAGCCGGGCAACCGCACGAGACGCTCGGTGCATCGCGCCTCCGCCCCCGGGGGGTCGGTGATCTCGTCCACCAGGCGGTAGTCCAGCGCCGGGACGCCGGTGGTGTCCGGGTAACCCAGGTAGGTCACCTGCACCGGCGCCGCGCGCAACGCACAGGCGACGAGCAGCTCGCTGCTCGTGTGGCCGCCGAGCTCCACCAGCAGGTCGAGACGATCGTCGCGCAGCCGCCGGACGAGGGCGTGGGGCGCCAGCCCGGCCACCCAGCGCCACTGGTCCACCCAGCCGTGGAGGCGCTCGGTGGTGGCGTCGCCGCCGGGGAGGTGGGCGTACGCGTAGACCTCCACCTGGGCGTGGTCGTGGTGGGCGAGGAGGGGCTCAAGAAAGTAGGCGACCGAGTGGGTACGCAGGTCGGCGGAGAGGTAACCGACGCGCAGCCGGCGCTCCGGGTCGCGGCGGTTTTGGAAGTGCGGCGCAGCGCCGGCCACCCCGTGGGCCGCACCCCACGCCCGGTGGTCCGCGAGCAGCACCGCGGGGTCGGCGGCGGCCTGGTAATGGAGGGTGAGGAGCAGGTTGGAGTGGGCACGGAACGAGGCAGGATCAAGCTCCATAGCCTTGCGGTGGGCCGCCGCGGCCTCGTCGATCCGCCCTTGGCTGCACAAACAGATGCCGAGGTTGTCCCACAAGACAGCGGCGCTCGGGTTCAGGCGGATCGCCTCTTGGTTGGCATCCACCGCCTCCTGAAAGGAGCCGGCAAAGCGCAGGGCATTGGCGAGGTCCGCGTGGGCGCGCCAGGCGCGCGGCACCAAGCGCACCACCCGGCGGTACGCCGCCACCGCCTCGGCGAGCCGGCCGAGGTGGAGCAGGCAGTAACCCAGGGCGCCGTGGCTCTCCGGATCGCGCGGCTGCTTGGCGCACAGCGGGGCAAGCATCGCTGCCGCCTCCGCGTACCGCCCCTGGTTGAGGAGCTGCATGGCCGCCGCCTTCTGCTTCGGATATCGGGGCGCCGCCGGGGCCATAGACGGGAACGGTGGCGGCCGGGAGCGCCGATGGCAACTACCCTCAGGCGGCGGGACCACGACGCGCCGCGCCCATGCGTCTGTCGGACTTTGGCAATCGTGGCGAGGCGAAGCGGGCTCGAGTCCGCATATAGACCCGCGCGTCGCTCTCCGGGGGGCCAGGCAACGACACACGGGGCGATCCGCGCCCCGATCCGCGGGTCGCCTCGCTCCGCTTGCCGCAGTCGATCGACCCAGGCCGGCCGACGGCGAGGCACACAACCGCCGCCTACCGCGGATAGCTCATCCGCCGGGATCGACACACCGCCCACGCCGGCGCCCCCCTCGCTGTCGTGGCGGTTGCGCCCCCGCTCTGGATCCGCGGCCCAGGTCCGCACCGGCCGCGGAGGGCTGGCTTGCGGCCCGCACCGTCTACCCCGCCGGGTAGCCAAACGCCTCGACGTACGGGGCGAGGGTTGGGAGGATCGGGGCGAGCTGCTGCTGGTAGTGGCGCCACCGGCCCACCGCGGTGCGGTCGATGGGCGAGGCAACGGCGGCGTAGCTCGGCGTGGTGACGTCGCGCTCGCCCGCCCGCTCGTGGAATCTCAGGACCGCCTCGTCCCACGGCAGGCCGAGGAAATCGAGGAGCCGCCGCGCCCCCCCCTCCAGGTCCGCCACCAGCGCCTCGTAGCGCACCTCCACCCCATCGAGCGGCAGCACCGCGCGGTAGTGGGCCCCCAGCTCCATGGCAGCACCGTAGAAACGGGCGGTCCGCTCTAGGTCGAGAAAATTGACCATCGCCTGGTTGGGAACAAAGGCGCGCATGTAGCACGACAGGCAGCAATCGCGCGGATCACGCACCACGAAGACCACCTTGGCGCGGGGGAAGAGGCGATGGACGGCGCCAAGCTGCAAGAGGTTGAGGGGCAGCTTGTCCACGAAGGTCACCCCCTCGGCCACCGGCGCCACCATCTCCTCCGCCAGCTTCCAGTAGTGAAGGCGGAGCCAGGCGAGGTCGGTGGGGGTAAGGTCGGCGAGCCAGTCGGGGTAGGGCACCTGCCGCCGCTTCAGCAGCCCCGGGGCGTCGGCGAGCAGCCGATCGAGGATCGCCTGCTCGTCGCTCACCACCACCCCCCCCACCGAGGCGAGGAGCTGCTCCGTCAAGGTGGTGCCTGAACGGGGAAAGCCCACCAGAAAGACCGGCGACGGGGTGTCGTCCGCGGGCTCGTCGCCGCGCCAACCGGCGACCCGCTCGGCAGTGAACCAGGCGCGGCTCTGGTCGATCTGCTTGAAGATCGCGTCGACGTCCACCCGGCGCGGGTCGAAGGTGGAGGCCATCGCCCGGTTGGCAGCAGTGAAGGCGGCGAAGGCGGCCTCGTACTCCCCTGCACGATCGAGGAGCTTGCCAAGCTCGGCAGTCACCGCGGCACGCCGGAAGGGGGGGAGCCGGGTCGCCACGAGCCCCTCCAGCCTCGCCCGCGCCGCCGCCACCTCACCGAGACGCGCCTCCACCTGGGCGAGGGTGAAGGCGGCACGCGGCTGGCCGGGGTCAAGGGTCAAGGCACGCTCCGCCGCCGCCCGCGCCGCCGCCAGGCGATGGAGCCGCTCGCACGCGGTGGCACGTTGGGCAAAGAGCTCCCCACTCGCCACCCCCGCCGCCTCGGCCGCCTCGGTGGCCGCTACCGCCTCACGGTAACGGCCGGCCATCAGCAACGCCGCCGCCAGGCCGAGGTGGGAGTCCTCGTGGGTGGAGAGGAGGCGGATCCCCTCGCGAAAGGCCGCCGCCGCTGCGCCGGCGCGCTGCTGGTCGATCAGCACCCGGCCGAGGGCGGCGCGGCAGTCGGGGTCGATGGGGTTTGCCTCCACCGCCCGCTGCAAGCAGCGCGTCGCCTCCTCGCCGTGGCCCAGGCCGCGGTGGCAAAGGCCGTAGAGGAGCCACACCTCGGCATCCCCGGGGTCGGCCCGGCAGAGCTTGGCGCAGAGCTGCCGCGCCCCCTCCAGATCGCCGTCGCGAAACCGGCGGAACGCCTCCTCGCGCTCGGCCGGTGACCTTCCCTCACGTGGTGCCATAGTCTGCTCCTCAAGTTCGTGCCGCACCACGCGCCGTCGCCCGGGTGGCCAACCCCTCTACCCATCGCCATCCGCGACCCAGAGATTGAACCGGCCGCCGATCGCCGGGAGACCCTACCCGAAGGACCACACCACAGCCACGGAGCCACGGTCAGTCCTCCTCGGGGTCAGTCCTGCAAACCAGCAACTTCCAGCAGAAGCTGGTCGCGTAGGGCGTCGATGCGGTCGCGAAGCACGGGCTCTTGTGCCGCACGCTGCCGCAACCGCCGCGCCGCCGAGCTGATGGTGCTCTCCTCCCGTCCCAATCGGCGTCCCACCTCGGCCAAGGAGCTGCACCGCAGGTCGGCGGCCAGGGTCCCCACCACCGCCCGCGCCTCGGAGAGCCGCCGTCCCTGCCCGACCGCGACAAGCTCCTCCGGGGTCAGCGCGTAGGCCTTACCCACCGCGGCCAACACCCTCTCCAGGGAGATGCGAGCAGCAAGCAGCCGCACATCCGCCGACGACACGGCCCGCGTGAACTCGGCCTCGCCGAGGACGCGAGAATCCTCGGAGCCGGCGTGAAACTCGGGCCGGTGACCCTCTTCGATCCCGTCCCCAACGAAGCGGAGGTAACGGCGTCGGGCCGCCAAGCGCCGTGTCCCAAACTGGCCGAGCACCCAGTCCGTCGTCAGCCAGGCCAACCGCGCCTGGCCAAGGTACGCACGGTGGCTACTCCAGGGGTAGGCCTCCGCCGCGTCCACCAGGTGCGCCCGTACCGGATTCAGGTGGAGGTAGCGCACCAACTCCAGCAGGTAGCTGTCGTGATCCACCAGCACCGCCTTGTAGCGCCCCTGAAACAGGTGGCCGACCCGCTCGTGCTCACGATTGATCCGGCGGGTATAGCGGAACGCCAGGTTCTGCATCGGCTTCGCCAGTGGCTCCTCCCCCACCTGGACCGCCAGGTGGAGGTGATTCGGCATGCAGCAGAAGGCGTGGATCCGATAGCCAAACCGCTCCGTCCCCTCCTCCAGCAAGCCATAGAGGTAGGCGTAGTCCTCCTCCGTGAAAAAGATCTCCTGCCCACCGTTGCCTCGCAGCATCACGTGATAGACGCCGCCCGGCAGATGGACCCGCGGTCTTCGTGCCATGCGCGAGCCTAGGCGCGCCCTGGCTCAACTTGCAAGTTTGCAGGACTGACCCCAAATCTGTTTATCCTGTTGCATCTGTGGTTCCATCATTGCTGCCATCCGGCTCTGGAGGGGTGTGATATGGACAGCGACGCAACCGGTGAACCAACACCGAACCGCGGCCCGATGGTCGCCGCCGCGGCCATCGCCCTCCTTGCCCTCTTCGCCACCGCCGAGGCGATCGACCTCAACGCCCGCTACGACTACCGCTTCGCCCTCGCCGCCCTCGGCGTGGCCGGCGCGGGCGCGGGCCTCGGCGCGGCCCTTGGGGAGTGGCTCCGCCGCTCGTTCCAGCGCGGTCGACCCCTCGCCCTCCCCCTCGCCGCGGCGGGTGCGGCGGCCACCTGGATCGCCCACCTCTTCCTCCCCACCGCCGCCCCCCTCGCCTGCTTCACCCTCCTCCTCCTCCCCGCCCTCCCGGCCGCCGGGGTCGGTGCCACCCTCGCCGCCCGCAACGAGGGCGAGGGGAGGAGCGGCGGCCACGCCCCGGTCGCGGCGGCCGCGGGGACGGCGGCCGCCACCGCGATTACCACCTACGCCGGCGGCCCACTCGTGGCCAGCCTGACCGCCGCCGCAGGCCTCGCCCTCCTTGCCCTCGCGTCCCGCCCCGGCCGCGGGGCGCGCTGGCTCGCCCAAGGGACCCTCGGCGGCCTCGTCCTCGCCTGTTTGGCGACCGGCTACCACCTCTCGCCCCCCCCGCGCTGGACCACCGGCCACGGCGCGAAGCCCCTCTACCGCGACCTCGCGGTGGGCGAGGCGAAAGCGGTCGCCCACCGGTGGCTCGGCGCCAGCCGCCTTGATCTCTTCACGGCGCCGTGGAGCGGCGGCCACCTCCTCGGGTCCGCCATCGACGGCCTTCCCCTATTACCCGCCCCGGCCGCCGCGCCAGACCCCACGGAGAGGCTCTGGCTCCAAACCCACTTTCCCCTCCTCACCCTCGGCCTCGAGGCAACACGGCCACGCCGCCTCCTGATCGTCTCCCCGGGCGGCGGCGTCGCTCCCCGCCTCGCCCGCGACCTTGGCGTCCCCGCGGTCGTCGTGGCCCCGCCCACCCGCCTCGCCCGCCGCGCCCTCGCCGCCACCCGCAACCGCCCCGGCGACCCCTTGGCGGACGCCGGGGTCACCGTCTCTTTTGCGCCCCTCCTCCGCTACTTGGCGCTAGACCCGACTCCCTTCGACGCGATCCTCCTCACCCTCCCGGCGGAGGAGGGAGGGTGGCTCGATCGCGACCCGGCCGCGGGCGGCCCCTTCACCGCCGAGGCGCTGGCGGCGTACTGGCGCCACCTCACCCCCGACGGCCACCTGCTGGTGGTGACCGGCGACGGCGCCCTCTTCGGCCGCGCCCTCCTCACCGCCTGGGAGCAGTGGCAAACCATGACCGGCGAGGCGCGCTCCCTCGTCGCCCACGCGGCGGGGGTGCGCCTCCTCAGCCTCGGCGCGCGGCTGCCGCTGCTCCAATACCTCGCGCTGATCCGCCGCGACGGGGGGGTGGGTGATCTCGGCGAACGGCTCGACGCCGCACTGGCGGCGACCCGTGGCCGCGGCCTGGGGCCGGACACCTCCCTCGCCCCCCTCTTCGGCCCCACCACCGCGGCCAAGCCGCCCTACCACGCCCTCGCCACTGCCGATGTGGGGGCGGCCCGCCCCGCCCTCTTTCAGGCCTTCTCGTGGCACGCCCAGACCGCCCTCGACCTGCGCGCGGCCACCGCCGACCGCCCCCTCTTCTTCCAGATCGCCCACGACCTACCCGGCCCCCTGAAGGCGCTCCTCCTCGTGGCGCTGGTCGCCCTTGCCGCCCTCCTCCTGATGCCGGCCCCCGAGGTGCGCCGCGTCGACCACCCAACCGCCGCCGCCCTTCCACCCCTGCCCCTGCTCCTCGCCACGAGCGGGATCGCGACGGCCGCACCCGCGGCCGGGATCATTGCCCTGGCGCTACTCGCAGCGCCGGCGGCCGGAACCCTCTCGTATACGGCGGCCGCGGCCGCGGCGGGCGCGGCCGCGGGAATCGGCCTCGCGGCACGGCGCGAAAGCCACACGGCGTGGAGCCGGTGGGGCGCGGCGGCGGTTGCCTACAACCTCGCGCTCGCCGCCGCCTGCGCCACCCTCGCCCCGCTGCTCCTCGCCGCGCCCCCCCCCGCCGCCCTGCTCGCCGTCGCCACGGTGGCCCTGGCAACCACCCACCTCGCCGCCCGCCAACTCCACGCGGATACCACCGTCCTCGCCAAGCGGCTACCCGCCCTCGCCCCCTGGCGTCCGGCGGTCGCCACCACCGCCCTTTTGACCGTGGCGGTGGCCACCCCCTGGGTCGTCCAACTGCATGGCATCACCTCCGTCTGGCTCGCCGCCGCCGCCGCCCAACTGGTGACCGCGGCCACCGCCGCCTGGTGGCTCCCGCGCGGCCGCGGGTAGACCGTAGGGAGACGTCCCGCTCCCTACGGTCGGATGGCGGGCGAGAAGCCCGCCATCCACGGGGGGTGAGCCCCCCCGGAGCCTTGCCCGGGTGGCGAGGGGGGCGCGTGGCTCCCCCTCCAGATCAGAACGGAGTTCTCACCGGGAAGATCGGGAGCAGGTGGTCCCGTGCGGCGAGGCCGGCCAACCCCCGATCGGAGCCGATCCCCCTCGCCAATCGGCCCAACCGGACCCGCCGGGCAGATCGCCGGGGCGCAATGGGGGCTACGTCATCGTCCGCAGGTAGGTGGTGAGGATCACGTTCAACAGGACGTGGGCGACACACAGCCCCACCACGTTGCGGGTGCGCAAAACGACCATGTCGCCGCCGATTCCCAGGGTCAGGGTGAGGGCGGTGGCCCCGCCCACCCCGAGGCAATCGGCGAGCGCGCCGATCTCGTCGAGGTGGCCCACGTACCAGGTGACGTTCTGCACCGCAATGGCAAAGAGGACCGGGCCGTGGCGCGCCAGGGTGAGGAGGATGAAGCCGCGGGTGAGGAGGTCGGTGCCGGCGGCAATCACCGACATGCAGGCACAGATCACCATCGCCTGCCCAAGCGGCGCGGTGCGCACCGCGTGGGTGTGCATCATCTCGCCCCACGAACAGTGGAGGAAGGAAACCAGGGCAAGGGTGTAGAGGGTGCAACCCAGGACCACGCTCCAGCCGAGGTTGCGGGTCGAGAGGCCGAGCTCGCCCAGGTCCATCCCCAACCGCCGCATCGCCCACGCATAGGGGAAGACGCCGAGGGCGACGATCTGCCACACGGTGGTCAGGACCATGGAGGGGAGCGGACCCTGCGGCAGCGGGAGATTCACCACGGCGGTGGGAAACCACAGGGAGAGGATCCCCAGGAGGGTCACCCCGAGGGTCCCCAGCACCGCGTTCACATCCCGCTGCCCCATCGCCGCCACGCGCATCGCCACCCCCGATCACTCCGCCGCCCCTCCGGCCGAGCCGCCGGATCCTACCCGACCCCCCCGACCCCGAGGTAGGCGGGGCCGCCCACCGCCGGCTTGTCCCCGCCGAGCCTCCACGGCCTGCGCCAAGGCCACCCCAGAATCCCGCCCCCCCGGCGACCAGGCCGCACCGCGGCGCGGATTGCGGGGACGACCCGCGTCTACCGGGCGGTACACCACGCCTGCCACGCGGTGCGGTAGGCCGTCTCGACCTGGCGGGTGAAGGTGGCCTCGGCACACAGGGGCGACGCCGCAACCGTGGCGCGCAGGGTGCGACGGAGCGCCGCCAGCCGTTCCCGATCCGCGGCCAGGGCGACCGCCCGCTCCACGTAGGTGGCCACGTCACCCGCCACCCAATCGCCAAGCCCCACCGCCCGCAACAGGCTCGCCCCCACCCGCCCCATGTGCAGCCCGCCCGCCAGGGTCACCACCGGGACCCCCTGCCAAAGCGCCTCACAGGTGGTGGTGGCGCCATTGTAGGGGAAGGTGTCGAGGCCGATATCGATGCGGCTGTAGCAGGCAAGGTGGCCGGCGCGCGCCGCCTGTCGGGCGAGGAGCTCCACCCGCTCCGGCGCCACCCCGTGGTGGAGGAAGCGGCCGCGCAACGCCTCCCCGGTGGCCGGGTCGTCGAGGAGCGAACTCTTCACCACCAGGTGCGCCCCCGGGCTCCGCCGGAGGATCTCCGCCCACGCCTCCACCACCCCGTCGTTCACCTTCGCCAGGTTGTTGAAGGAACCGAAGGTGACGTGGCCGTTCGCCCGCAGCGGCGGCTCCGCCACCGCCGGCGCGCCGGCCGGCGGGCGGTAGCAAAGGAAACAGTCGGGCAGACGCAGGAGCCGCTCGGTCGCCCAGCGCTCCGCCCCGGGCGGGTCGGTCACCCCATCTACCAGGCGGTAGTCCATCGCCAACAGGCCGGTGGTGTCGGGGTAACCGAGGTAGGTCACCTGCACCGGCGCCGGCCGGCGGGCGAAGAGGGTCAGGCGGTTGGACGCAGTGTGGCCGGACAGGTCCACGAGCACGTCCACCCGGTCGCGCCGGATCCGCTTCGCCGCCTCGCCATCCACCATCGCGCTGATCTCCACCCAGTGGTCGGCGAGCCCCCGGATCTCCTCGGTCACCCGATCGACGAGTGGCGCGGCCGAGTAGCAGACGATTTCGAACCGGGCGCGATCGTGGCGTTCCACCAGGGGGAGGAAGAAGGAGGCCACGGAGTGCTCGCAAAAATCGGCCGAGACGTAGCCGACCCGCAACCGCCGTTCGGGATCGGGGAGGTTGGCGAAGGGGTCCGCCACCGCCCCCCCGCCGTGCGCCGCACCCCACCGCCGGTGCTCTTCCAAGAGCGTCTCCGGCGCCTCGCCTTCCAGGTAGTGGAGGCAGAGCAGGAGCGAGGAATGGAGCCGGGCGTGGCCCGGCGCCACCGCCAAGCCGTGGCGGTACACCGCCACCGCCTCCGCGGCGCGCCCCGCCTGGCTAAGGGCGGCGGCGAGGTTTTCGTGGGTGTTGATATCCGCCGGGTACAACTCCAGGGAGCGGCGGTAGGCCTCGGCCGCCTCGATCACCCGGCCCTGGTGGTGGAGGGCGAGCCCCACCCCGGCCCACCCCTCCGGATCGCGCGCCAGCCGCCCCACCACCGCCCGCCAGTGGCGCTCCGCGGCCAGGAAATCGCCTTGTTCAGCCACACACCGCGCAAGCCAGCGCCGCGCCTCCGGGTCCCGCGGGGTGGCCTTGCACACCGCGCCGAAGAGCCGTGCCGCCTCCTCCAGCCGCCCCGCCCGGAACGCCTCCTCCGCGCGCGCCCGCCGGGTGGCCAGCCGTCCCTGTGGTCTTGCCATCACGCCCTCCAACAACCCCATGGCCCGCGCCGCACCGGCCCCAGCCACCATCCCGCCCTCCACCACCGCCCAACAGATCGCCCCCCCTCACCCACCCTGCCCCTGCCAATAGCCGGGGTTGAGGTTGTCCGCTCGCCGTACGGTGAGAAGGGGCGATGGCTCCGGTCCGTGCTGTTGACCCGTACGCATCCGGCAGAGTTGACGGCGGCGCTCGATCTCCGGCGCCGGGCAACCGAAGTTGCGCAACAGCTCAAAGAGCTGAAACCCGGCAGAATCCAAGTAATACGAAGAGAAGGCGCGCCGCCGCTCGATCGCCTCCAACAGGGTCCGCACGAACCAGCGCCCCGGCGCGCCCGCTGGATCTTCCTGGTCGAACCGCGGCAAGGGTGGGACGAACGGCTCGCGGAAGGTCACCCGCCTGGTTCGCTGAACCTCCGTGAACGCCTTCTTCAGCACCTCCAGCGCCACCTCGCGGGCCCCCCATGCCCAGGCGGCGCGGGCCAGGGTCGCCAGCCGCGTCGGCGAGCCGTTCGTCGCGCACAGGCGACGGAGGTCGCGATACGCACGGCGCACGCCGGCAAGGCGTTGCGCCGCGGGTAGCCGCCCATCGCTCGCGCCACAGACCATCCGCGCCGCGCGCTCCAGCGTCGCCCCATCGCCCTGCCCCTGCCAGCCGCGCCCCACCCCCCGGACAAAGGGGAGAGCCCTAAACTCCGCGGCCGCCACCATCCCCGCCGCCTCCCCCTCTTGGGGTGCAGCCACCAGCCAGCCGGCCGCCGCCAGCTCCGCCGCGCGCCCCTCCTTGCAGCAAAAGAGATTGAGCTGGTACGGATCCACCTCTGCACCCCTCTCGAACGGCGCCAGCACCCCGACCCCGGGCACGAATCGGTAGGTGGAATAACCCAGGGATTCGAATGCCTCGATCAGCCCGTGGTTCACCTCCGTACCGTTCTTCAGCTCGAACATGACGAGTGGGCTCTCCTCCGCGAAGAGGCCGCGGCCACCGCGCACCACGTTCACCTCCTCCCCCTCCGCGTCGAGCTTGACCAGGTCGATCCGCTCCCAGCCGAACTCCTCCCGGCACCGATCGAGGGTCCGCAGCTCGACCTCCACACCCCCCGCACTGCCGTCGCCGCCGAGGGCGTTGAGCTCCGAGCTCTCGTTCAAGGCGAGGGTGGCGCTCCCCGTGTGGTCCGACAGGGCCGCCTCGAGGAGGGTCACGTTGGCCAGCCGGTTGAGGGCCACGCTGCGCTTGAGGTGGGCCATGGTGGTGGGGGTGGGCTCGAAGGCCCAAACATGGCCCGTCTCCCCGACCGCGCGAGCCAGCGCCACGGTGTAGACGCCGTGGTTGGCGCCGATGTCGAGCACCCGCGCCCCGGGCTGCACGACACGGGGCAGGAAGGGCCACTCGTCCTCGAACCACGCCTCCTGCTCGCGCAGGACATAGGTGGTAATCACCGCCAGGGAGGGCGGTACCGAAAACCGCAGGCCACCCGCGACCTCAACCACCGCCTCCCCCGCGACGGGTGCCGCGACCTCAGCTTCCGACTCGCCCATCAAGATCCCCCCATCGCCAATCGCCCGCCGGTCACGGTTGCCCAGGGGTCGAAGCCTAGCCAACCCCTGGGCAACCGCTGGTTGGTGATCCTGCCCCACGCCACCGCGCGCCGCCACCCACGACACGGATCACCCCCCCTCCGGGTTCAGCAGCAGGCTCATCAACCACACCCCCTGGGCGGTGGCGTGAAAGTTGCTGCGCCCGCGGGCAAGGCCGATGCCGTACTGGGTGAAGCCGAGCCAGCGGCCGCTGCCCAGCGAAACCATCGGCTGGTCGGCGCTCCACCCGCCATCCGGTCGCTGGGCGGCGAGGACCCGGCGAATCCACACCGGTCGCACCCGCGCCCGCGCCCCCGACTCCACCAGCATCACCACCCGCTGGAGGTAGACGTCCACCACCCGCGGATCCCAGGTGAGCTGGCCGACGATCCGATCCTGCAGGTGGGCCACCACCGCCGCCACCTTGACCGGGTCACCGCAGCGCCGCCGCTGCATGAACCGCAGCCCCATGAGCTGATGGGTGACACACGCCGGCTTGAGGCGGTACGGCAGGGGGTCACAGAAATCCGCCTCGCCTTGGCGGACAATCCGCTCTACCGCGCCGAGGCGTGGATCGCAGGTGAGCCCGTAGAAGAAGAACTGGTCGTAATAGGGCAACCCCTCCACCTCCCGTAAGGCGAGGGGCGACGTGGAGGCTTCATCAAAGAGGTGGTTCCAGATGGACTTTTGCAGGCTCGGGTAACGCGCCTCCCAGCGCTGGAAGAGCTGGGAGAGGCGCGGATCTCCGGTGGCTTGGGATGCCTCGCGCACCATCCACCACAGGACCGCGTTGCGCTCTTCCAAGAGGGCGGCGGCGTTCCCCTCCAACCAGCCGACACCCCGTTCCAGGCTCGCGGCCAACTCCCCTCGATCTGGCGGCACCACCGCTCGGCTGTTACCCCAAACCGCCGCCCAGGAGGGCGAGGGGGCAAACCACCGCCCCCAACGCCAACGCCAGCCACCGCACCGGTTTCACGCACGCCGAGACACGGCCGCCGCGCGCCGGCGCCATCGCCCGCCCAAAACCACGACCGCCCCGCCGACGAGGGCCAGGCTGGTGGGCTCGGGCACGGTGACATCCCCGTCGTGCACCGCCCAGGCGCGAAAGCTGTTGAACGACACCGTCGTGTCATCCCCAAGCTGTTGGCCGAGGTGGAAGTCGAAGCGGAACGCCCAGTTCGGGAGGGGATAGATCGTGCCGCTCCAGTAGGTCGCCGCGGCCAGGTGGGTGAAGGGGCCCGTGTTCGCCAACCCCCACCCTGGCTGGGGCGGATCACTGAAGGCGGTGGCGTCCAGGCCGTAGTACCCCAGGTTCTCCAGGTTGACGTAGAACATGTAGGCCATCTCGCTGGCGGGGCTGTACGGGTAGGCAGAGCCCGGGGCGCTGATGTTGAACCCCTTGTCCTTGGCGCCATTGAAGGTCCCGGGCGAGCTCAGGATGAAGTTCGTGCCGTTCAACGGCGACACGCCCGGCAGGCGCCAATCCTGGACCCCCCCAAAGTCGAGGGTTGCCGCCCACGCCACGGCGTTCGCCCAGCTCACCCGCCCGTCGTCCGCGAAGACGCCGTCGTCGAACGCGGTCCCCGCGATCGCGTTGGCATCGCCGAGCCAGGTGATATCCAGAACATCGTCGTAGAACATCGTCCCCCCGGCGCGGGAATGGAGCGCCGCGTGGGCCGCCGGGATCCACCCCAGGGCGACCACCATGACGACAACACACCGTAGCGCGACGCGCTGGCGGGGATGGGAACGGCTTGATTCCTTCTTCATGGCCTTTCTCCTCAGCGGCCGCAGGCGCGGCCCGGGTCCAAAACCCAAGGGGGGGGAAATCACCGCGAGACGATCTTTGCAATCTCTGAGCCAGATCGCCGAGTCACCCCCTAACGCCTTGGCGCACCAAACCCCAGCACTCCGAAGGTGGCCGCAGAGACGGCCAGAGCCCGAACATTCAGCGGTCCAAATCTCATATCGAGACACGGCGGTTGGCGGCGGCCCGCCTGGCGCGCCATCAGGGGGGGGGCCACCTACCCATCCTCCATCCCCAACGCCTTGAGCAACGGTCCAAGGTGGCGCTCGTAGTTTCGCCACCGCCCCGCCGACCCCTTGTACATGGGCTGGCGCACCTGATCGTAGCTGAGGGTCGCCACGGTCCGCCGCGTCTCGTGAAAGTGGAGGCAGCGGTCGTCCCACGCCAGACCGGCGAAGGCGATGATCTCCCGGATCCACCGCTCCGGCTCGCCGACCAGGGCCTCGTACTCCACCTCCAGCATGGGCAGCGGCAGGACCTCCCGCCAGTGGTCCATGAGCCGCCGGTACTCCCGGCAATAGATCCCGATGGTCTCCAAGTCCCCGGAAAAGGCGACGCTCTCCAAGAAGGAATTGGAATAGATCGACACCGCCACGTCGCGCGGATCGCGCCGGATATGGACCACCCGCGCCCGCGGAAAGAGGAGGGCGTTGAACCCCACGTTCCGATAGTTCTTAAGCATCTTGTCCGTGACCCGAAGGGCGTCGGGGGCGAGGTGCGCGAGGTGGTCAAGGTAGCGGCGCGCCAGGCGGTCGAGGGTCCGGCTGGTCAGGTGGTGGAAGCAGTCGGGATACCCCCCCTTGCCGTACCGCCCCTCCACGAGCTCGCCCACAAAGATCCCTGTGTCCTCAATTTCGCCCGCCCCATAGGCATCGGGATGGCTGGCGAGGATCTGCTCCACCAGGCTGGTACCCGAGCGCGGCGTCCCGATGATGAAGAGGGGGACCTCGGACGCCACCGTCGCGCGCGGCGCCTGATCGAAGAAGGCGCGGGTGAAGGTCTCGATGAGCTGGTCCGTGGTGGCGATGTGCGCCTTGGCATCGAAGTCGTAGGCGCGCAGTTGGTTCCCCTCGCGAAAGCAGGCAAACGCCTCGTCGAAGGCACCTCCGCGGTCGTACAGCTTACCGAGGGCAAGGCAGACCTCAGACCGCTGTTCCGGCCGCAGCCCCTTCTTCACCCGCAGCCGCTCCAGGTACGCCACCGCCTCATCACAACGCTGGAGGTGGCGGCAGATGTTGGCCAACACCGACCCCACCCCCGGATGTTCCACCCCGGCCTCCAGCAGCGGCGCGATCTTCCCATACGCCCCCTCCCAATCCCGCTCTTGGTCGAGGATGAGGGCCTCGCCGACCCGCGACTCCACATCCTCCGGACACTCCTTCAGGGCGCGCTGGTACGCCACCCGTGCCTCCGGCAACCGCCCCAGCTTCGCCAACGCGACCCCCAGGGCGCGCTGCACCTCGGCGACCCGCGGCGCCACCTTGGCCGCCCTCCCCAGGTGGTCCACCGCCTCCTCCAAGTTCCCCAGCGCGAGCAAGGCAGACCCCAGCCGGAAGCGGGTAGCGACATGGTTCGGATCCGCCTTCAGCGCCCGCCGGTACGCATCGATCGCCGGCGCAAGCTGTGCCCGCGCCATCAGACAGTCCCCCAGGCCGTGGAGGGCCTCATGCCAGCGTGGCTGGAGCCGCAGGGCAACGTGAAACGTCGACTCCGCCTCCGCCGCCTTCCCCTCTTGCAAGAGGATCTGGGCGAGTTCGAGAGCCGCCTCGGCATAGGTTGGCTGGAGCGCCACGACGCGGCGAAAGGCCACCTCGGCCTCTGCCAGCCGGCCGAGCCCCTTGAGGGCAGCCCCCAACCCCGCATGGGCGACCGCCGCCTCGGGTTGGAGCTCGACCGCGCGCCGCAAGTGGCCCACGGCCGCCTCGAGCCGCTGCTCCTGACCCGCGATCGAGCCGAGCAGGTAGTGGACCTCGGCATCCGCCGGCGCCTGGCGGCTCAGCTCCTCACAGAGCGCCCGCGCCTCCGCCCACCGCCCCGCCTGCAAGAGCGCCTGCGCCCGCGCCTTGGGTCCCTTTACGCCGCCGCCCTTGGCCCGCTTCGCCATCGTCACCCTCTCCTGGAAACGCGGTTATACGCCTCCCGGCAAAAGCCGGCTCCCCGGCGACCCGGCCCCGTGGGGCCGCGCCGCCCGGGGAGTTGAGGAGGGAACCGCCGTCCCCTCCCCGGCGGCGCCAGCCACCCGGGGCGCAACCCGGCACCCGCCCCCTACCCTATCCCCAACGCCTCCCGCAGCGGCCCGAGGTGAGCCTCGTAGTGGCGCCACCGCGCAAGCGACGAGGTATAGATCGGCTGGCGCACCTGGTCGTAGCTCGCCGTCGCCACCTTCCGGTGGGTCTCGTGAAAGTTGCGGCACCGGTCATCCCACGGAAGCCCCACGAAGGCCACCATCTCCCGGCTCACCCGCTCGCTGTCGGTGACCAGATCCGCGTAGCGGACCTCGAGGATCGGCAGATCCAGCACCGCACGCCAGTGGGCCATCAGCCGCTGGTAGTCCCGGTAACGCAGCCCCAGGTTGCGGAGATCCGTGGCATAGCCGTGGGTGAAGTTGAAGTGCTGGAAGTAGATCGACAGACAGGTATCGAGGGGATCGCGCACGCAGTGGATCACCCGTACCCCCGGCAGGATCATGGCGATGAGGCCAAGGTTCATGTAGTTGCCCGGCATCTTGTCCGTGACCCGCGCGGCCCCTTGGCCGAGCCGCTCGATGCGGGTGAGATACCGGCGCGCAAGGGTGTCGAGCTCGCCCTCCGCCATCGCCTCCATGCACGCCGGGTAGACGGTGGCCGGCAGCCCCGCGACGATCCGCTCGAGGTCGACCAGCTCGCCACCACCGAAGACCTGCGGGTGGCTGGCGAGGATCTGCTCGACCAGGCTCGTCCCCGACCGCGGCATCCCGAGGATCAGGATCGGCCGGTCGGAACGCAGCTTGGCACGGGCCATCCGGGCCACGGCGTCCGCCGAGAAACCGGCGATCAGACTATCCACGTAGGCCGTGTGTCGAGCCGGGTCGTACTCCCCGGCCGTGTTGCGGTTCGCCTCCTCGTACTCTCCAAAGGCCCTGTCGTAGTCACCCAGCTTGTCGAACAGCCCCCCAAGGGCAAAGTGGACATCGCACCGCGCCGGCGCGCTCGGTGGCAGGGCGGCGAGCAGACGGCGCGCCAGGGCGATCGCCTCCTCAGCGGAGCCGTGCTGCCGGCAGACCTGGAGGTAGACCACCACCGTGGTCACCTCGACGACCCCCTGGTCGATCAGCGCCCGCACCCGCCGGTACGCCTCCCCCCCCTCCCCCTTGCGTTCGTAAATCTCCGCCTCACCCGCGATCGCCGCCGGATCGCCCGGCCGAATCTCCAGGGCCCGCCGGTACGCCACCAGGGCCGCGTCGAGCCTTCCTGCATAGCGCAGGACGTTGGCGAGCGCCTGGTACAGCTCCGCCGCCTCGGGGAAGGTGAGCAGGCCACGCCGCAGCACCTGCTCCGCCTCCTCCAACTGGCCCAGATGGGCGAGCAGCCCGCCCAGGTTCACGTGGCCGTCGAGGAGCTGCGGGTCGAGCTGCACCGCCTTCCGGTAGTGGACCACCGCCTCGTCGCGCCGCCCCACCGCCGCCAGGGCGCTCGCTAGGCCGCAGTGGCCCTCCGCCGAGTGGGGCGCCAACCCGAGTGCTGCCTCGAAGCAGCCGACCGCCTCCTCCCCCTCCCCCCCGGCGGTAAGCGCCTGCCCCAGGCCGCACCGGAGGGTCGCCTCCCCCGGGGCCACCGCCACTGCCTGGCGGTAGGCCGCCGCCGCCGCCGCGTAGCGTCCTGAAAAGAAGTGGGCATTCCCCAGGTAAGACAGCGCCTGCACATTCTGCGGGTCCACCTCCAGGACCCGCTCACAACACCCGACCACCTGCGCCATCCGCCCCCCCTGGCCATGCACCGCGGCGCGCAAGAGCCACGCCTGGAGGTCGCCCGGGGTCGTCTCGCACACCTCCCGCAACAGCCCCTCGGCCCGCGCCAGGTCGTTCGCCTGCAACGCCTGCAACGCCCGCTGCTTCTTCTGGTCCAGGGCGGCAAACAGATCCACGGCGCTCACTCGCCCGCGCCGCCGGCGAGGCCCAACCCCTCCAGCAGCGGCCCGAGATGGCGCTCGTAGTTCCGCCACCGCCCCACCGAACCGGTGTAGAGCGGCTGGCGCACCTGGTCGAAGCTGGCGGTCGCCACCGGCCGCTCGGTCTCGTAGAAGCGGAGACACCGCTCGTCCCAGTCGAGCCCCAAGAACTCGACCATGCGCCGCGTCTCCCCCGCCAAGTCCCCGACCAGGCGCTCGTAGTTCACCTCGATCATCGCGATCTCCAGGGTCGCCTCCCAGTGGCGCATCAGACGCCGGTACTCGTTGTAGAAATGGGCGATATCCCCCAGCTCCCAGGAGTAGGTGTGGGTCCGGTTGAACTGCTGGAAGTAGATCGACAGACACGTATCGCGCGGGTCACGGGTGCAGTGGATCACCCGCGCCCCGGGGAAGAGCTGGGTGATGAGACCGAGCTTCAGGAAGTTGTGCGGCATCTTGTCCGTCGTCCGCGCCGCCCCCCCGGATCGCTCCGCCAGCCGCTGCAGGTGTGCCTCTGCCAGCTCATCGACCAGCGCCGGCGTCAGGGCGTCGAGGTGCGCGTAGTACGGACCGCCGAGACGGGCGCTGAGCAGCCCGGCCATCCCGGTCACGTCCGCCAACTCCCCCGCCCCGTACACCCGCGGGTGGCTGGCCACGATCTGCTCCACCAGGCTGGTCCCCGAACGCGGCATCCCGAGGATAAAGATCGGCCGCTCCGAGAGGTTGCGGGCGCGCGCCAGGCCGGGGAGCGCCGCGCGGCGATAGCCGTGGATCAGGCCGTCGATCTCTGCCGTGTGCGCCTGCCGGTCGAAGCGGTGCGGCGTCAGGTCGTTCGCCTGGCGATAGTGGTCGAACGCCGCATCAAACCGCCCCATCCCGTTGACCACCCCCCCGAGGGCAAAGTGGACCGTCGCCCGGTCCCCCCTTCCCAGCCCCTCTTGGGCCAAGAGGCGCTCGCCCAGCTCGACCACCTCCGCGCAGTCACCCACGTACCGGCAGATCAGGGCGTAGGTCATCACCAGGGAGGGGGTGATCACCTCCTGGTCCAGCACCCCGCGCAGGAGGGCGTACGCCCGCTCCCGCTCCCCCTTCCGCTGATACAGATCCGCCTGCTCGATCCGCGCCAGGAAGTGGTTGGGCGCCACCGCCAAGGCGTCGTCGAGGTGGGCAAGGGCGAGGTCGAACCGGCCAAGAACCCGGTCGATCATCGCCAGACCGCTGTACACCTCGACCGCCTCCCGGTTCAGACGCAAGGCCCGCTGCAAACACCACTCCGCCTGCTCCAACCGGCCGGTGAGCAGACACGCGTTGCCGAGGCCGTACATCACCTCGTAGTGGTTCGCGTTGATCTTGGCCGCCCGCTGGTAGCTGGCGATCGCCTCATCCTGGAGCCCCATGGCGGAGAGGCAGTGGCCGAGGCCGTAGTTCGACTCCAGGTGGTCCGGCTTGCACGCCAGGGCGCGCCGAAAGAGCGGTTCCGCCTCCTCCACCCGCTCCGCCAGATAGAGGCCGTTCGCCAGGTTGCTCAACACCCCCGGGTCGTCCGGGGCCAGCGCCCGGGCCCGCTCGAGGGCCGCGAGCGACTCCGCCCGCCGGCCAAGTGCCGCCAGGGCGCTCCCCAGATGCGAGTGGGCGCGGGCGTTGGTCGGCTCGAGCGCCACCGCCCGCCCGGCACACGCCAGCACCCCGTCGTACTCGCCGCGCATCCCGTGGATCATGCTGCGCAGCAGCCACGCCTCCCCGTCCTGCGGACGGCGGACGCACACCTGCTCCAAGAGGGCGGCCGCCTCCTGCAAATGGCCACCTTGCAGCAGGCGCACCGCCTTTTGCCGCTGCGCCCCCACCACACTCCCCTTCGCCTTGGCCATGGTCGCCATCCTCCCCTTCCGTGGCGGACAAAATCAAACGTCCCCACCGGGCGCCGCGCCTTCGCCGGCGATCGCGGTCCAACCGGCCGCGACCACCGAGGTGGCCAACCCACCCCGTCGCCCCTCGCCATCCGCCCTCCGCCGCGCACGACCCAAGGCGCCGCCCGCGCCCCCACCGCACCCATACCCCCCACGCTGCTGAACGGGACCGGCCCTGCGCCCCTCGACCCCCCCCCGCAGCCACCCGAAAACGAAAGAGGCGCCCGGGTCTCCCCGGGCGCCTCGATCACACCCCAACCGCTGCCGGTCGGGATTACCGCTTACGCACGGAACTTGCGGCGCAGCCCAACCAGGCCGACCAGCGCCGAGCCCACCAGCGCCATGGACATCGGCTCCGGAATCTGGCCGCCAGTGAAGGAGACCGGCTGGTTCATGTCGAAGTCGGCGTTGTAGCCGGGGAAGGGGCCGTCGATCATGCCGAGGCCGTCGACGCCGGTGGGCGGGTTCGCCACCCCGTTCACCATCACCGGCCCGGAGAGGCCCGTCGCATTGTCCCACACCTGGACCACGTCGATGTTCTTGGTTGAGCCGTAGTCAAAGAGGATGTGGCCGCCCGTGGAGCCGGCGGGGATCTGAATGCCGGTGTAGGGGTCACCCTCGATCGTGGCGATCGAATAGGTACCCGGGGCGAGCAAAACGCCGTCGTGGGCAGTCCACTTCAGGCCGAAGAACGCCTTCGTCGAGGCAATGTTCCAGGTTCCGGCGGTGACGTTGAACCCACCCGTGACCTTGGTATCGACGCCGATGGTGGAGCCAGACGGCGACCGCATGTTGAAGGTGATGGCGGCGTTCGCGGTGCCCGCCATCCCGATGATGCCGGCGGCCATGGTCA
>Ga0210022_1000697_pt1 | contig 23801 bp, 17 predicted proteins | sample CryGeymeta201520_FD_183984 | JGI IMG/M metagenome (GOLD analysis project Ga0210022, IMG submission 183984) | Groundwater microbial communities from Crystal Geyser aquifers in Utah, USA - Crystal Geyser metaG 2015-20 (SPAdes) (version 2) | ecosystem: Environmental > Aquatic > Deep subsurface >... | reverse complement strand
CTCCCTTGAGGATGATGAACTCGCTGATGAATATGTTGAAGGGGGGCGCGCCCGATAAGGAGAGCGCTCCGATGAAGGTCAGAATGCCGAGCAGGGGCATGGAGGAAAGGACCCCGTTCACATTTTCGATTTTGGTTGTTCCATAACGGCCCTGGATCCTGCCGGAGGCAAAGAACATCAGGGGTTTGGAGATGGCGTGATTCAATATATGAAGGAGGGCGCCGTACATCCCTGCGGGCCCGCCGATTCCTACGCCGAGGCATATGATGCCCATGTGTTCGATGCTGCTGTAGGCGAGAAGCCTTTTGAAGTTGTCCTGGACCAGGATGAATATGGACGAAAGCCCGACGGATATGAGCCCGAAGATCATCAGGAGGCTCCCTGTGAACATCTCTCCGGCGGAGGGCTGTACGATGGAGACAAACCGCATGATCCCGTAGAACGCCGTATTCAAGAGAATCCCGGAGAGGAGCGCGCTGATGGGGCTCGGGGCCTGGCTGTGCGCGTCCGGAAGCCAGTTATGCACCGGAGCGAGCCCGGCCTTGGCGCCGTATCCCACAAGGACGAAGATGAAAGCGAGTTTCATGGTGGCAGGGTTCAGTTTGGAGGCGATGCCTTTCAGCACGGTCCAGTTCAATGCGCCTTCCGTCCCGATGACCGCCGTGGATGCATAGTAGGTGATGAAAATGCCGAGCAGGGCGAAGGTGATCCCCACGGTGCAGAGGATGATGTATTTCCATGCCGCCTCGATGGCCAGTTCACGTTTGGTAAACCCGAGGCCGATCAGCAGCGCAGAGACGATGGTCGTCGCCTCGATGGCGATCCACATCAGGGCCAGATTGTTTGCCACGGTCACCAGAACCATGGTGAAGACGAAGAGGTTCAGGAGAGCGAAGTATCTCCCGACGCCTTTTCGGTCTATGAGCCCGACCTTTTGTTCATGCTCCAGGTACCCGATGGAATAGACGGCGGATGCAAGGCTGAGAAAAACCACCAGCGCCATCATGTATGCCGAGAGGGCATCCATGTAGAAGATGCCGCCCATCCATTCCATGGGGGACGATATGGAGGAGACCGCCGTCGGGATGGAGAAGGCAGTGAGAGAGAGGGCCCCCGCAAGGCTCGTGTATCCCATCCATCGGGTGCTCTTGATGGCGTAGCATGCGAAGGCCGTGATCAGCGGTATGAGAAGTACCGGTAACATTCGTTCTATCCCTTCAACGTAGTCAGTTTATCCAGGTCCGCGGAGGCAAATACGCGCTTGATCTGTATGGCGAATATCCCAAGGATGATCACACCCATCAGCATATCAAATAAAACCCCCAGTTCGATCAGGGTCGGCATCCCGTATGTGAGGGAGAAGCCGGCGAGGAAAAGTCCGTTCTCCATAAACAGCAGTCCGATCACCTGGGTGATCGCCTTTCTCCGCGTGATCATGATGAAGAGCCCGATAAAGATCACGGCGATGGAGATCTGGAGGACGTTTTTAGAAAAACCCGTGACGAAGATCCCCTGTTTTAATGTACCGTAGACTATGGCCACCAGGATGCCGGATATGGTGAGAGACATGGCGTTGCTGACGTAAGGCTCCACCTCACGGGTGACCTTCATCTGCTTCACGATCCTTCTCAGAAAGACCGGGATGATCACCCCCTTGCTCAAGAAGGTCACCAGGGATGCGATATAGAGATGCGTCTCTCCGACCACAAGGGCCGTCATGGCGACCAGCAGGGAGAGGAGCCATGAATTCAGGCTGTATGCCTTGACGCAGGACTCCAGTCTCCTGATGGCGTTCATGGAAACGGCCGTGAGCAGGATGCCTGCGGAGATCAGATCAATCACTGAGAATGCATGAACCCAGTTCTTCACCTCGCTTCGCTCCCTCGTAAATTGAAAATTGTAAAGTGGAAATTTAAAATTGATTTTTTTTGTCTGTTCACTTGTTTCCTCTTTTCATTTTACAATTTTCAATTCGGCATTTTCTATGCCGCTACTTCCCCATCATGATGTACGTCAGAAGCGAGAGAAAGGCCAGGACAAAGGCGCTTTCAAGGAGCGAAGGGAGCTGGAAGAACCTCATCTTCGCCCTGCTGGATTCCACCCATGCCATCAGGGATCCCATCAAGAGCATCTTCAGGATGAAAATCACGAGCGAGACGGCCAGGCTGAAAAAACCGGCGCCCGTCGCCATGCCCAGGGGAAAGAATATATCCATGGTCAGCGTGAAAAGGAGCATCTGCTTCATGTCGTGGGCCCATTCCATCAGGGCAAGATAGGGGCCCGAATATTCCAGGATCATCCCCTCATGGATCATGGTCAGCTCGAGATGGGTATCCGGGTTGTCCACGGGGATACGGCCCGTTTCCGCAATCACGGCCACGATGAATGCGGAGAGGGCCAGGATGTGCGAGGGTGAATAAAGCAGGCGCTGTGTCTCTGCGATACCGGCGATGTTTGTTGATCCCGCGGAGATGGCGGCCGTGAAGAGGCAGAGCATCATCATCGGTTCCACGAGGATGGCCACGGTCATCTCCCTGCTGCTCCCCTCTCCGCCGAAGGAGGTCCCGGCGTCCAGGCCGGCCAGAGCCATGAAGAATCTTCCGGCGGCAAGGATATAAATGAATGCGATGACGTCGCCCATCATGCCGAACAAGGATTGGGTGGTGATCACCGGGACCATCATGGAAGCGGTCAGGGTGGAGACAAAGACGATGAAAGGCGCCGCCTTGAAGATCCAGGAGGCGACTCTCGACAAGACCATCTCTTTTCTGAAGAGCCTGATCAGATCGTAATAAGGCTGCAGCAGGCCCGGCCCGACCCTTCCCTGCATCCTGGCTTTGAGCTTCTTGATGAAACCCTGGAGCAGCGGCGAAAGCAAAAGTATGATCAAAAACTGGAAATAGGCCATATCATGTCCCAAACAGAAGAAGCAGAATCAGCGTGACCAGGATATACCCGAGGTAAAGGTGAAGGCTCCCTGACTGCAGCAGCCTCACCTTTCCGGCAACCCTCTGAATGAAGCCGGTTGCGGGTTCATAGATGTACCGTTCAAAAAAAGGCGTGATCTCACTGCTGTATCGGATGGACCTCACAAAGAACGGCTTGACGATATAAGAAACCTTGAGCTCTCTTCTCGGGAGGTAGATCCTCTTGAAGATCAGCCTGATGGGTTTGGAAAACGCCGTGGCCGTATATTGCATTCTCGGCGTGAGCGCAGGAATGCCGCAGTCCCAGGAATCCGCATAGACGGTCTTTTTTTTACGCCTGAGTGCAAGGAAGAAAACCAAAGCGGCCGAAAGCATGACCGCCATCGTGATCAGGATGGCGGCCGGAGATACCGCGGTGGAAGATCCTTCTATTCGAAGAAAGCCCAGCCCGGAGACGATGCCCGTCGAACCGGTCAGGGGGAAAGAGACGGTCGAGGTTAGATTGACCACGAGACCCGGGAAGATGCCGAACAGCAGACAGAGAAGGGCCAGGATTCCCATGGCCGCCGTCATGGATGGTGAGGATTCCTTGGCCTCCTCCGCATGACGGCTCCTCGGCATCCCAAGGAAGGTGATGCCGAAGGCCTTGACGAAACACGCGGCGGCCAGGGCCCCGGTCAGCGCAAGAGCGGCGCCGCCCAAGGGAGAGACGATCTTGGATACGATGGACGGAGATTCAAAACCGAGAAGCAGAGACTGGTAGGTCATCCACTCGCTCACAAAACCGTTGAAAGGGGGGAGGGCGCAGATCGAGATGGAACCGATGAGGAAGAATAAACCGGTATAGGGCATGGACTTGATCAGCCCGCCCATCTCCTCCATGTTTCTCGTATGAACGGCATGCATGACCGAGCCTGCTCCGAGAAAAAGGAGCCCCTTGAAAAGCGCATGATTCAACGTGTGGTAGAGCCCGGCCGCGAGGGCGATGGCGGAGAGGGCAAAGAGTTCATGACTCTGAAACGTCATGGAGGCGCCGATTCCGAGGAGGATGATCCCGATATTTTCCACGCTGTGGTAGGCGAGGAGCCTCTTGATATCGTGCTCCATCAGGGCGTACAGAACGCCGAGGATGGAAGAGACCGCACCGATGATAATGACGGTCATTCCCCACCACTCCGGTCCCGGGCCGGCGATATCCAGGACGACCCGGATCAACCCGTAGATTCCGGTCTTGATCATCACACCGGACATCAGGGCCGAGATGTTGGACGGTGCGGTGGGATGTGCCCTGGGGAGCCAGGTATGCAGGGGGACGATCCCCGCCTTGGTGCCGAACCCGATCATGGCAAAGACGAAGATCACGTGCTTTAAGAGATCGGGGATCTGTGCCGAGCGGGTCTTCATCTCAGCGAAATCCATGCTTCCGGTTTCTTTATATAAGATGAGGAAAAGGGCGATGATGAAGGCGGTGCCCATATGGGTCATGACCGCATAGATAAGCCCGGCCTTCGAGGAGGTCTCATCCCGGTCAAACGTGACGAGGAAATACGAGACCATGGACATGGTCTCCCAGGATACGAGGAAGGTAAAAACATTCCCTGAAAGGACAACCGCAAACATACTCAGGATGAAAAGGCTGAACAGGAAACCCATCAGCCCCTGGTTCTTGAGGCTTTTCGTGTAACCGATGGAGTAGATGGATACCACGGCTGCAAGGAGCGAGATCAGAAGGACGAAGAAACCGGAGAGGGGATCCCCCCGGAACGCAAACTCGAAGAAAGTGGAGACGGGAATGGAGACCAGGTCTCTCGGCGGTAAGAAGAGAAGATGCAGGCCGAATGTTAGAAAGCAGAGAGACCCCGATAAAGAGAGGAGATAGACATGGGTTTTTGTCCGTGGAATCGGAAACAGTGAGACGATTGCACTAAAAAGACACAAACAGGCGCCTGCAATAAAGTAACCTTCAGGGTTCATGTATGGTTTTCGCCTTCTATATTTAGAGGAGAAGTCCGGATCCAATCCATGTCGTGAGGCCGGATCTGACCCTCCCTGCTGATCGGGTTGATCTTTCTATCATCCGCTATTGAAAACAAAAATATTAACATGGGATACCCTTCAATGCAAGTACATTTCATAAGCCCTGTCATTCCCCGACCCCCGATCGCAGTCGAGGGCAGGCTTGATCGGGGAATCCATGGTTCGACAAGCTCACCATGACAATTGTCACCCTAAGCCTGTCGAAGGGTGGATTCTCCGGTCAAGCATGCCCTCCGATCCCCCGATCAAGTCGGAGGACAGGCCCGATCGGGGGACCGGACAATGACCATGAAGGAACTGAATGTCGGATCAGGTCCGGCATGACGAAGATCGATTCGGATTTTGTATTCCACTCTCTATGTCTTCTGCTGTTTTACTCCGTCAGAGACTGATGTTCTTGAACGGAGTTTATTGTTTCCTTATCTGAAGCGGGGCTTTTTTTGTGTGTGAAATCACACATTTTTGATTGTTTTTTCTCTCCTCTCATGATAATCTTGCTCTGCATCATATATATAAATCGGGTTCTTCTCCCATATAGTGGGTAAAAAGGGTTCGAGGATTCCAGGGGTCAAGGGGTCAAGTGTTTGTTTCCCAGTGATTTTATCAGTTTGTTATTTTGTAAATCTCCAAGCATCATTGATAAGATTGGGGCCCTTCCTTTAACTCCTTGTCGTGTTGGAGCGCTTCACTTGACCCCTGATGTTTTCACCCACTCTTCTGGAGATGTCTAAAAATCATAAAGGTTCAAACATGTTCAGAAGTCTGGAGGCTCGTTTCATCATTTTTCTTGTGCTGATTCTGACCCTGGCTATCGGGACATCGTCCTATGTCTACCTTCAGATGCAGTACAGCCAGCTTATGGAGGTTTCCAGGGAAAGGCTGAACGATATTTCAGCAATCATCGAAAAGAGCATCCGGTCCTCCATGAAAGAGGGGAGAAGCAAGGATGTGAGGAGCATTGTTGAAGCCGTGGGGACGCTGAACGATCTCGAAAGGGTCAGGATCTTCTCCAAGGATGGGGTTATTCTGGTCTCCAGCCTTCCTTCCGAGCAGGGGAACAAGGTGGATGCCCATGACCTCAAGAACTTCCATGAGCAGAATTTCTCGACCACCTTTGACATGAAGAATATATCACAGCCCATATTCTACGTACTCAAGCCGATCATGAACGAACCGGTCTGTTACAACTGTCATGGAAACTTGCCAAACCAGGTCAACGGTGTTCTGGAGGTGGAGGTCTCCATGAAGGGGATCCATGAGCGGATCTCAACGGGGCGGAAATTCATGATCATGTCGGCCTTCATCACCCTCATGGTCCTGATCCTTGCCATCCTGTTCCTGCTGGCCCGGCTGGTGAACCGGCCGATCCAGGACCTGATCAAGACCATGCGCAAGGCCGAAAAAGGGGACCTGACCGCCCGGGTTGTGCCGGATGACACCCTGGAACTGGAAGAACTGGGCCGGAACTTCAACGCCATGATTTCAAGGCTGGAGAAGGCACAGCAGGATCTGAAAGATCTGCATGAACAGCAGATGGAGCGGGTGGACCGCTTTGCCACCATCGGCGAGCTGGCCGCAGGCATAGCGCACGAGATCAAAAATCCGATTGCCGGCATCGGGGGGGCCATCCAGATCATGATGCAGGATCTGCCTAAGGATGATCATCGGCGGGAGATTTTCGAGGAGATCCTGAAACAGATCGACAGGATCGACCGGGACGTCAAGGATCTCCTGAGTTACGCCAGGACCACCGAGCCGGAGTTCGCCGACCGGGACATCAACAGGGTGATCCATCAGTCGATCTTTCTGATCCAGGATCGGGCCGCCCAGCAGAATGTGGAGGTGGTCACCCATTGCGATGAAAGGATTCCGAGGATCAATATCGACGAGAAGCAGATCCAGCAGGTTCTGGTCAACCTCGGTTTGAATGCGGTCCAGGCCATGCCTCAGGGTGGCATCCTGATGTTTTCCTCCAGGAAGAAGGTCTCTGATCATCATGAATTTGTGGAGATCCAAGTCAAGGACACGGGCAAAGGGATCCCTTCTGAGCACATGTCTAAAATTTTCGTCCCGTTTTTTACGACCCATCATACCGGCACCGGCCTGGGCCTGCCCATCAGCAGGAAAATCATTGAGCAGCACCAGGGGAGGATTGAGGTCAAGACCACGCCGGACAAAGGGACTTGTTTCACGATCCTGCTCCCCTTGAACCGGGATGGTTCAAGGGGATAGCCTATAAGGTAGTATCAATTGTAAATATCCACGTCCAAAGGAGTGGATATTTACTCAGCGAGGTCTTTATGCCGGCTGAGAAGAGGGCTTCATTCAGGATACCCCTCTCGGTGAATGTCACCTGTCAGGTGAATCAGCAGGAGAGGAGCGAGCCCTATCAGGTGGACTCGGTCAACATCGGAGAGGGCGGCGTCTTTCTCAAGACCGATATTCCCCTCGGCATCGGGACCGAGGTACAACTGGAGTTTTCGCTCCCCGGGAGCGCGGAGGCATACCGCATCGGCGGTGAGGTCGTATGGTCCGGAAGCGTCTATCAAAGGGACCAAGGGGCTGTGTCGGGCAAAGGGATAAAGTTTCTGGACTTAAATCCCAGGTTGTGGAAACGGTTGTTTCAGTTGCTCAAGCAGGAACCATGAATGACGGCTTCGTAAAAAGTCCATCTGCGGCGTTGCGCTTCATCCTTCGTCATTGCAGCGTACCTCTAAGTACGCCTCATTCCTCAGGATTCGCGCGCCTTGCATCTGGAGCTTTTTACTGTGCCGTCCCACTTGAGGACTTTTTACGAGTCCACCATGAATAGAGTCTGTGTGCAAGGCAAGAGGATCAGGCGCCCCTTGGCATGGGGGCTGGCATGGATCGCCATTTCTTTACCCTGGACCGGCTGCAGCAGCCGCTCTGATGAGGTTTCGGGGAAAGAAGAGACGATCACGGTTTCAGGGTCCGCTTCAGTCATTCCCACGGTCCGGACCCTTGCGGCGGCGTATGAAAAGGGGCATCCCCATGAAAAGATCCATTTCCTTCCAAGTGTTCATTCCGGGGGAGGGGTGGCCGGGGTGAAAGACGGCGCCTTTGATATCGGTGTGGTCTCCAGGGATCTCACCCCTGAGGAGGGAGGGTTTCCCATCTGCCGCTACCCGTTCGCCAAAGACTTGCTGGTCTTTGCCGTGCACCCCGGTATCGAGGTCCGGGAATTGTCCACGCAGGAAATCGTGCAGATCTATACCGGGAAGATCACCAACTGGAAGGATCTGGGCGGGCCGGATCAGGAAATCGTTGTCCTGGACCGCCCTGACTATTCCTCGGCCAAACAGGCCTTGAAGAAGTCCTTGTTCAGCGGGAATTGTGTGATCACTCAGAAAGCGATTATTCTGGAACGCCCCGAACAGATAGATGACTCCCTGCAGAGTATCCCCGGAAGCATAGGCTATACGTCCTACAGCAGTCTCCATGCGCTGGGCACGGTCATCCCCATCATCCGGGTGGACGGGGTTATGCCGGCCCTAAAAAATTTTCAGAGCATGGGAAACAAGATTTTCCGCACCTATACCTTCGTGTTCAGGGACCGGCCGCAGGGTATGGCCAAACGGTTCATGGACTTTGTCTACGCCCCTTCGGGTCAGGATATCATCCAGTCCAGGGGACTGGTCCCCGACCGCCGCAAGATGGTGGTCGCCCTTGTGCCTGCAATCAATATCGTGGAACAGGAGACGCGCTATCGCCCGTTGGTTCAGTATCTTACGCTGAAAAGCGGGATCCCTATGGAGTTGGAATATGCCCCGACTTACCGGGCGATTGTCCGGGATTTTTCAAAAAGGGCGTTTGACGGGGCGTTCCTGGGAAGTTTCGCGTACGCCCTGGTCCATCACAAAACGCCTTTGGACGTGCTGGGGAGGCCCGAAGAGCACGGTCAATCCACTTATAAGGGGGTCCTGTTTGTGCGCAGGGACAGCGGGATCAAATCGTTTAAGGACCTCAAGGGCAAGACCTTTTGTTTCGTGGACAGGGCCACTACGGCAGGGTATCTTTTCCCCCTGATCTATTTTAAGGAGCATGGGGTCGCCGACCCGGATGCGTTTCTGGGCAAGATCGTCTACTCCGGCACGCACGATGCAGCGATCATGAGCGTCCTGAACCGGGATGCCGACGCAGGGGTGGCCAAGGATCTGGTCTTTCAGGCCTTATCCCAGGAGAATCCGAGGATCGGCCGGGAACTTAAGGTTCTGGCCTCCTCTCCGCCGGTCCCCACCAACGGGCTCTGTGTGCGCAAGGATATTGACTGGGATCTGAAAGAGGATTTGAAGAGGATCCTGCTGCAGATGGATCAGGACCCCGAGGGACGGGAGGTTCTGAAAAGATTCGGGACGGACCGGTTTCTCCCCACGAGCGATGGAGATTATCAGAATCTGTATGATATGATCAAAAGACTTGGGCTGGATCTCGAGAGTTTTCCCATGCAGAAGCAAGGCCTTGCCCAGGAATGACGCATTTCCGGCCTCATCGCATGGGGCGGTCCCGTAAAACGTCATCAAGAGATGACGGCCCTACGGCACCTGTCTGCCATGGCACAGGCAGGCTCGAATACGACCGTATTTACGAATAGGACCACTAAGGCGGATACAATGAATCGTTCCGGTGTCTGGTCAGGCGCAAGCATGCGGACCAAAATCCTGGTTCCGTTTGTCCTGATCTTTGCCTTCAGCATCCTGCTCGGCACATCTTACTTTATCCATGTCGTATCCGGCATGACGGCGTCCAATATCGAAAGAGAACTTCACAATCTTTCCCGGATCGTATCCGAGGATCTTTCCCGTCAGGAACAGCGGATCATCTTCCACGCACAAAGCATGGCTGAAACCAAGAAGCTCGCCGATCAAACCCTGAATACCAGCCAGGTCCGCCTGCTGCAGATCCAGGAACTCCAGGCGCTGCAATCGGAAAAGATCCGGTTTTTAGGGATCTACAGCAAAGATCTCACCAGGGATGACCCCCTCTATCCTCTTGTGAAGAAAGGGCTCAGGGGGATCAGGGTCACCGCCTTGATCGAGACCAGGAGACAGGAGGGCGTCCTGCTGAATCTGGTCGGAGCGGCGCCCGTGCCTGATGAGGACGGGGTCCATGATGTGATTCTGCTCGGGACTGTCCTGGACCATGACTTCCTGCAGGATATCCGGACCCGGACAGGGGCGGAGATCGCGCTGTTTGACGGCCAAGGAAGAGCCGTGGCCGGAACAGCCGGGGACCTTGCAGAGATCCGTAAGGTATTTGAGACGGCATGGGCCCAGCCTGGCCCTCCGGTGAACAGCGGCCTGAATGACCGGTCCTTGAAATCTATTGAGATTTCGGGAAGGCCCTATAAGGCCGTCCTCGTGCCGCTGATGGTTAACGATCAACGGGCCGGCGCCATGGCCCTGATGGCGCCGACCAGCGCCTTTGCCTCGGCCCTCAGGCTTTTGATGATTGAGGCCGTGGTCTATGCCGCGTGCATCATCGTGGGCATGTCCCTGCTTTATCTCCTGGTTGTCCGGGGGATTACGACTCCGCTCAAGGCCCTGGAAGGGGCATCCAGGAGGATCGCGGCCGGAGAAACGTTTGAGGCCGTCGCCGGTTCCTCCACGGACGAGATCGGGACCCTCGCGCGGACATTCAACCGGATGGCCGCCGCCCTGCAGAACCGTGAACGCGAGCTTCGCCTTACGGCCGAGGAGGCCAGGGGAAAAACCGAGGAGCTGAATTCCATCCTCGATCATATGACCGAAGGTGTGGCGGTTCAGAACCGGGACCATGTGATCGAATATATGAACAGGGCCGCGGTCCAGGCCTTCGGCAGTTCTATCGGGAAGAAATGTTACCATGTCTTCTACGCCAGGACCGAGCCCTGCCATCCCTGTTCCGTAGAGGAGATTATTATCAAGAAGAATCCTTTGTATCACTACAGCACCCTGGACCACGCGGGGAGGTATTACGAGATCATCGCCCAGCCCCTCCACGACCTGGATGGAGAAACCAAGGTCATCACCTTGCGGCGTGACGTGACCGAGCGTATGCGCCTCTTTGAGCAGGAAAAGGAGATGCAGCGAAAGATCCAGGAGGAACGCCTCGCCGCGATCCGCCAGGTGGTGGTGAGCATCAAGCACGGGATCAATAATTCCCTGACCGCCATCTTTGGGGCCCTGGCGTTTCTGAAGGAAGTCAATCCCCCTCTTCCCGGGGATGCAAGGGAGACGGTCCTCCTGCTCGAATCCGAGGCCAGAAAGATCCAGGATATCGTATCGAAACTCTCCAGGATTACTGATCCTGTTGTGACCGAGTATATGGATGATATTACCATGATCGATCTGGACAGATCCTCGGAATAAGGAGTTATACATAGCCTTGTAAGTCAACAACACTATGTCATTCCCCGACTCGATCGGGGAATCCAGCCAGTCAAACTGGATTGTCCGGTCAAGCCTGTCCTACGATCCCCCGATCAAGTCGGAGGACAGGCCCGATCGGGGGACCGGACAATGACAAACAGCTAATGCTTAGATCGTTCTGGAGAATATGCGTTGGAGATAATTCGCAGTCAATTAAGACTGCTGAGTATAAAAGGGGTCCGTCCCTATTAATCCTTTGAGGAGTGCTGACGCATGGCCAAAGCAAAGATCCTGGTGGTGGACGACGAAAAGCTGATCCGCTGGTCTCTGAGACAGAATCTGGAAAAGGAAAATTATGAGGTTTTTACCGCCTCAAACGGCGAAGAGGCCATGGAGATATTCAACCAGGAGCTGCCGGACCTCATCCTGCAGGATATCAAGCTTCCGGGGAAGAGCGGGCTCGAGATCCTGGAACATGTGAAGAGGCTGCGCGAGGAGTCCCTGGTGATCATGATGACGGCCTACGGGGATATTCAGACCTCGGTCAAGGCCATGAAACTGGGCGCCTACGACTTTGTGGAGAAGCCCTTTGATTTTGAAAAATTGAAACTCACGGTGGCCAAGGCGCTGGAGACGGTGAGTCTGAAAAAGGAGATCCATGTTTTTAGAAGCCAGCAGCAGGCCCAGTACGGCCTTTCGAATATCATCGGCCGGACGCCGGCCATGCAGGGAATCTTCAAGATGGTGCAGAAGATCTCCAGGAGCGATGCCACCACGGTGCTTCTCCAGGGGGAGAGCGGGACCGGAAAGGACCTGGTCGCCAAGGCGATCCATTATGAGAGTTCCAGGGCCGGGGATCCGTACCTGGAGGTCAACTGCACCTCGCTCCCCGAAACCCTCATCGAGAGCGAGCTTTTCGGCCACGAGAAGGGGGCCTATACCGATGCCAAGTCCAAAAAAGACGGTCTCTTCGAGTTGGCGGACGGCGGGACCGTTTTGCTCGATGAGATCGGCGACATGCCCCTGGGCACCCAGGCCAAGCTCCTCAGGGTTATTGAAAGCAAGACCTTCAAGCGCCTGGGCGGAGTCAAGGACATTCTGGTGGATGTGCGGATTATCGCGGCGACCAATAAGGACTTAAAGGGGGCTTCAGAAAACGGCTCGTTCCGCGGGGACCTCTATTACCGCCTCAAGGTCTTTCCCATCTTTCTCCCTCCCCTCCGGGAGCGCAGCGAGGACATCCCCCTCCTGATCCGGCATTTCGTCAGTTATTTTGACCGTGAATTCAAGAAGAAGGTCCGTGGTGTGTCCGGAGAGGCCCTGGAAATGATGATGCGGTACTCCTGGCCCGGGAATGTCAGGGAACTGAAAAACGTGATTGAGAGGGCTGTGATCCTGGAGAGCTGTGATTCGATCCTCCCCGAACACCTCCCCCCGGAGATCACCATGCCGGCAGTATTTGCCGAGACTTCTTCGGAGGCGATCCATCTCCCATCCGGAGGGGTCTCCCTGACCGAGGTCGAGAAGGCTTTGATCCAGCAGGCCCTGGAAAAGGCGCGGGGCAATCAGGTCCATGCCGCAAAGCTACTCGGGATGAGCCGCGACACCCTGCGGTACCGTATGAAAAAATTCGGCCTGCTTTGAGAGCCGGCCGATGGCTCGTAGAGAGGTGTGATATCACACAGTCATGCGTGTATTCACGCTCCTTTTCTTTACCATGGGCGGATGGGAGTGGAATGCCGCCCCTAATAACCCATTCTTTCCGTAGACCTTGTCTTGTTTTTTTTCTTCAAGCAATACAGTATGTTGCAGGCAGGTTTTCTGTATGGATGATTCCATATGTTTTCTCTCCGGTAAAAAAAGAACGGTTTTTTAAAAGGTGGTATTAAAATTGCATTTTAAAAATAGGATTGTCCTATTTTGCTTGAACCTTACTTGGAATATTTATGATCAGCCGGTCACTGCTTGTGGTGGATGACGAGAAACTGGTCCGCTGGTCCATCCAGGAGACCATGGGAAGGGAACACTTCAAGGTCGTCTCGGCCTCGAACGGGACCGATGCCATTGAAAAGATTCATCAAGAACGTTTCGATGTGATCATCACCGACTTGGTCATGCCGGGGAGGAACGGGATTGACGTGGCCAGGCAGGCCAAGAAGCTTCACCCCGATACCAAGGTCATCATGATAACGGCTTACGGGTCCACCCTGGACAAAGAGGAGGGCAGAAATGCTGGGGTCTCTTTCTTTCTCGATAAGCCCTTTCAGGTCGATGAGGTCAAACGTGCGGTTTCCCAGGTTCTGTCCGCAGCATAATCATGGAAAATTTTTCTGCTCTTCTTCTGTTTCCTGGATGGTGATATTCATCGGGTTCTGTCTGCTCATGCCGTCCGGAAGTTTGCCGGCTGCGCCCGGCCATGCCGGACTGCAGCAGGCTGATGCAAAGGCCTGCTTTAACTGCCACAAGGATCTGGCAGCGCCCCCGGTGAATGGGTCGGTGCACCTCCCATTTGCCTCCGGTGAATGCACGACCTGCCATGAGCTGAAAGAGGACAATACCTTCAAGATCGTGAACACCGGCGGGGTTCTGTGCTACATGTGCCATGAGCCCAAGAATACCAAGGCCGTGGTGCACGGGCCCGTGGCCTCCGGGGACTGCACCCTCTGCCATAGTCCGCACCAGTCCCCGAATCCCAAGCTCCTTCTCGCTTCTCCGGTCAGCAAGCTCTGCTTCGCCTGCCATGACGAAGCCATGGCCAAGCACAAGTTTGTGCATGTGCCTGTGGCCGGCGGAGAATGCCTGAGCTGCCATGACCCGCACGAATCTCCCTATGCCAAACAATTGGTACAGGAAGGCAAGAACCTCTGTCTCATGTGTCATGCGGACATGGAGGAGCAGCTCAAAAAGAAGCATGTCCATGCAGTCATTGAGATGGTCGGGTGCACCGGATGTCACAGCCCGCACAGCACCGATAACAAACACCAGCTGCTCAAGGCGCTCCCGGATCTCTGTTATGGCTGTCATTCCGACAAGGAGGAGTATGTGAAACAGGTGAAGTACCCTCACGGAGCTGTGGATGCCAAAGGGAGTTGCGTGACGTGTCATAATCCTCACGCTTCGGATTTTGACAAACTACCAAAGGCCAAAGAGAATATGGACATCTGCCTCACGTGCCACAATCGGGTACGCAAGACCTCCCACGGCTATGTTCTGAATATGAAGAAATGGTTCATGGACAATCCCGAGCACCACGGTCCGATCCTGACGGGGGACTGTGCGGTCTGCCATAATCCGCACGGTTCGAACTATTGGAGGATGCTGAGAAAGGCGTTCCCGTCCACATTTTACACCCCCTTCAAAGTAGAGGAATACAGTCTCTGTTTTGATTGCCATGATAAGGAGCTTGCCCTCGAAAAGAGAACATCCTCGGCCACAGGCTTCAGAAACGGAGATAAAAACCTCCACTACGTGCATGTGAACGACCCCCGGAAAGGGAGGCGGTGCGTGGTCTGCCATAATATTCATGCCACCAAAGGACCCAGGCATATCCGTGAATCCGCAAAGTTCGGTAACTGGGAGATTCCCATTCATTTCGAAAACCTTGAAAACGGGGGCCGATGCGCCCCAGGCTGCCACTTTCCGAGGGCATATAATCGTTCCGAAGACGTGAAGAATCGTTGAACTGCAAACACCTGCCTGCCGGAACCTCGATCTATTATTTCACATGTGTAAAATCACTCATTCCTGGGGTAAACCACGCATTTCGTCGGAGAAATCCAAGGCTCAAACATCAGATATAGACGCCATAACCTATTCAAAACAAATGCTTTTGCGTTTTAGCGCTCTTTCCAGCCCGAATGGCATGAGGTTTGCAAAGAAATATATGCAAATGACGAGGTGCTTGAGGAAGAGGGTCTCTTGAAATACAAATCCTCAGGAAAAGGAGGTGATGATCTAAAGAATTAAAAAAGGCTTTAGAGGAGAAGTAAGTTTGATGGAAATTCACTTCAAAACAAAATGAAAAAGAAAGGTTGGTATGACAATGAAAAAATTTATTACAGTTTTCTACACAGTGATTATGACCATCGGTCTGACCGCATCGGTTTCCTTTGCCAACGGCTCCGGAGCCGGTATTGCCACTTCTCCGCACGATTTCAGCGCTGAGGTCTGGAACCACAGGGCAGAAATCTGCCGCGTCTGCCACGTGCCTCACGATCACGGCCGTAACGATGCCATCGGATCCGAAGGTCTCCTCTGGAACCATCAGTTGAGTTCCGCAACCTACTTGATGTATGCTGAGGATACACATACTAATTTCATCGACGGCGTTGCAGATCCCGAGCCCACGGGTGTCTCCAAGCTCTGCCTGGGCTGCCATGACGGGACCGTCGCTATTGATGAATTTGACAACAAGGTCGGGACCCCTCAGACTACCTTCATCAGCGCTTACAATGCCGGATACCAGATCCCCGGGATCGCCGATGTCGGGTCGGACAAGAACCTGAGCAATACCCACCCGATCTCCATTGTGTACGACAATGTGGCCGATCCCAATCTCAAGCCGACCACGGCCCCCATGGGTCTTTCCGGGACCATCGCGGATGTGCTGGACGGCGGTAAGGTGCAGTGCAGCTCCTGCCATGACGTTCATGACCATGAGTCTGTGGCCAATACCCACCTCCTGAGGGTGGCCCAGACCGTGTCCCAGGGCGGAAGCGCATCCGGGCTTTGCCTGACCTGTCACATTAAATAGTCTTCGTGACCAGGCCGTATAATGGATGTCAAGAACCCCTGTGCCGATTCGGCACAGGGGTTCTTTTGTTAGTGAAACACTTGCACTGCATGGACTTATGATATCTCTGTACAGTCCTATCGCTCCTTTCGGGGCTTGACAGTGCCTGGCAACAATGTTAATCTGTTAATAAAAACAAGACATTAGGTCATGGTCCGAGTTCCTCGGACATCCGCCAGGGCCGGGTGGACCATCTTTTGCTAACCAGTCAAGCAGGGGGATACGTGAGCCATGAAAAAAAGCATAGGTTCCCGAAGATCTGTTTATATTCTCTGTATGCTCGTGATCGGATTCTCTCTCCTCTTCGGCGCAGGGTGTATGCCGAAGCGGCCTGAACTGGGGACCCGTTTCTTTCCGCCGCCGCCCAACCCTCCAAGGATCCAATTTCTGAAACGAATTTCTTCGTCAAAAGATGTGGAGCGCCATTCGGAATTTGAGACCTTTGTGGTCGGGGGAGTCAAAGCCAAGCGCTTCGGCAAGCCCTACGGGGTTGCGGTTCATGACGGCGTGATCTATGTCTGTGATGCACAGCTCGGTACCGTGATCGTCATCGATCTGATCAACAAGAAGTTTGATTGGCTTCACGATCAGGGCCAGGGCAAATTGTCCAGGCCGATCAATATGACCATTGACAAGGACGGGACCAAATTTGTGGCCGACTACGAGCGGCAGCAGGTAATGGTCTACAATGCGGGTAATGAATTTGTCCGGGCCTTTGGAAACAAGGAGCAGTTCAAGCCGATCGGCGTGGCGGTCTACGGGGAGAAATTCTATGTGGCGGATACCCAGGACCACGAGGTCGAGGTCCTGGACAAAAAAACCGGTGAGCGCTTGGACATTCTCGGGGAGCCGGGTCTCGATGAAGGGCAGTTCTACCATCCCACGAATGTCAGCGTGGATCATGAGGGCAATCTCTACATCACGGATACCATCAACTTCAGAATCCAGAAATTTGATCCTGAGGGGAGCTTTCTCCTTGGTTTTGGAGAGGCCGGGGATGTAGCCGGGAATTTTTCCCGTCCCAAAGGGAATGCCGTGGATAGGAACGGCTTCATTTATGTGGTGGATTCCGCTTTTGAAAACGTGCAGATCTTCACTCCGGAGGGAGAGATTGCCTTATTCTTCGGAGGCTGGGGTGATGCCCTGGTGCCGGGCGCTCTCTGGCTTCCCGCCGGCATCTGCATCACCTATGATGAAAAACTGCTTAATTATTTTGAGCAGATCCATCATAAGGATTTCCTGGTCGACTACCTGATCCTCGTGGCCAGCCAGTACGGCCCGCCCTACGTCAATATCTATGCCTTCGGGAAGGCCCGTGAAGGGAGTCCCCTGGAAAAGGGTGAAGGAGAGAAGGCCTACCGTGAGGGAAAAGAGAAAAGGAAACCCGAAGCCGGAAGTGTCCCCCAGGCTACGGATATTGAGCCGCCTAAATAAGAAAAATTAAGAAAAATCCATTATGACGGCATCGGATTCCATGCATAAGTCAAGACTCAGGCGGGTCATTCTGTGCCTCCTCTTTTTTCTCAGCCTTGCCGGCCTGGGCTGTGATCCGGTCTCCAGACACCATCTTCTGACCGTTTTTTTTGACGGGGTGCCTCCTCTTGATGGCACCGGGGCGGCGAACACGGAGGAAACGGAGACAAAGGAGGCCGGTATCGGGGAGTCTTCGGAACCAGGGGCCAAACAGCAACGACCTGCGGCAGCCGAAAAGGGGACGGAAGCAGCCGAGAACCCTTCCGTACCTGTTGTCACCCAGGTTCAGCACCCGCCCTATGCTATGAAGATGTGCGACGGCTGTCACCAGACCACCAAGAGTGCGACCGGGGCCCCGATCGGTTTCTCTCTCCTTGAGGAGAAGCACAGGCTTTGTGCTATGTGTCATGACCAGATGTCGCAGGAGGAGTTGGGGAAAAAATATGCATGGGTTCACGGACCCGTACAATACGGGGCCTGCACAGAGTGTCACCATCCCCATGAATCGGCGAATCCGTATATGTTGAAGGTCTGGCCGGTACAGGATCTCTGTTTCCAGTGTCATGACAAGGAAAGGATCTTCAAAACCGATCAGCATGCGGACATAGGAGATACGGATTGTACGGAGTGCCACTCTCCGCATGGAAGTCAGGCTCGCTATTTTCTTCGTGATTCATAGGAGAGAATCCGGAGATTAGATAAAAAAGGGGATGTCTTGTTGCGGATGAAGGAGATCACAAGAAGGGGGAGGATGATGTGTCTTGTTCTCAGCCTTTTGTGTTTTGGTTCTGTTCCGTGGATTCGGGCGGAGGAGGTGACTCCCGTTCGCATTACCCGGGTCCGGGGTCATGTGGGGCTGGGTTTTGAACAGGAAGACGATTCCCGGGAACGGACCGGCACCGATCAACAAATCAAGGATAAAGACCGATCTTTCCTTGAAGAGCTGGGTATGGGATTCGACGGCTACATCTATCATCCCCGTCTGCTGGATATCAAAACCAATGCGAAGCTGCTTCATCAACAGCAGACCGACCGTTCGAATCTGCAATTCGAAGAGAACGTCCAGGACCAGCTTTTCAATTATTCCATATTCATGAATATTCTCAAGGAGCATCCTCTCTCCCTGCAATTGGCCGCGGACCAATCGGTCCAGGATACCAACAGCAGTTTCTTTGAAAGCCGCCAGCTTACGAACAGGCGCAAAGAGGTGTCGGCCCGCTATCGCCACAAGGTTTTTCCCACGCAGATGGGATATGAAACCAGGACATCCAAAGGAGAGGGCCTGGACTTGACGGATGACAAGATCGACACGGTCTATTTGAATGTTGAGAACGACTCTGCGCTGGGAAGGAGCAATATCCGCTATGAAAACGAAGAGAAGACGCAGGCAGTGGGAAACATTAATCTGCTGACCAATATCTATAATTTTTCGAACTTCTTTCAATTCGGAAGCGACGACAGGCACTCCCTCTCAAGTCTGATCCGTTTCAGGGATCAAAAAGGTTCTACGGATATTCGGGACGCCAGCATGGGGGAAGGTCTCTATTTCAGGAATACCGAGAACCTGGAGAGCTATTATTTCTATACCTATGAAGATACCAAACTTCCCGATCAGGTGACTACATCTTACCAGCACCGTGCGGGAATAAAACACCAGCTCTTCGAGAGTCTGACATCCGGCCTGGAGTTCAGGGGCGAGAAATTCCGCGTGAATTCCGGCGCCGACGATACGCTCGGCGCCGAGTTATCTCTCAATTATCAGAAGAAGATTCCTTTCGGGAGGCTCGCCCTCAATTATCGGTCTATTCTGGAGAGCGAGGATGAAAACTTATCGGGAGACCATATCCAGGTGCGCCGGGAAGCGCACCTCTTCGGGGAGAATCCCGAAGGGAACGATGTGATTCTCCTGGACCACGATCTTGTGAATACCGGTTCCATTGTCCTCCTCAACGAGGATGAGACTCTGATTACGGACCCGGGGACAGGCCTTCCCATTGAAGAGGGGATTCAGTATCGCGTGGAGGCGGCGGGAACACTGACCAAGATCCGGCTCCTGCCGCCGGACGGCGATTTTCTTTTGGGACGGACGGTCAAGGTGGACTATGAGTTTGAGCCTTCCCCGGCCGTGGAATTTACGACCCGCACCCATATCTATGGCGCTCGGTTTATGATCAAAGAGATATGGACGATCTTTTATGACGCGGGGAGGACCAACCAGGCCTTAGTGAGCGGTGTGGATCTGGAGCGGCTGGAGGACACAAAAAACAGGGCCTTCGGGACTGAGGTGGCCTGGAAGAATTCCACGACGCGGGCCGAGAAAAGGGTCTTCCGGTCTCGCCGGAGTCCCTATGAACGAACCACCTACTCCGAGGCCCTTCAGTTTCGGTTAAATAAAATGTCTTTTGCGACACCGATTCTGAATCTGGGAACCAGCTATGGCGAGTCTACGACCTTCCAGGACGTGGAGAAGACCATTGATCGGCTGTTTATGGCAAAATTATCTCTGGGGTTTCCCCGGCAGATCAAATGGGATTTCGAGGCGAGATATCGGAATCAGGATCTGATAGGAGAAAAGCAAAAACTGACCGAATATCGAACCAATCTCCGTTGGGACTACAGGAAGCTCAGTATGATATTATCCTATGAATTTGTTCAGAGGCGAAGGGAGTTCTCCGGCGATGAGGACCGGTCACGTATTTTTTTCCGGGTGAATCGATTTTTCGATACCTTGAGGTAAGGAAAACATGACTCAATCAAAAATATTCAAGAGGATGCGGCCGGCAGGGGCGGGGCTCCTTTGCCTGATCTCTCTCCTGGGGCAAATCCTTTCAGGTTGTGCGGCCCCATCCGTCCGGCACACGGCTGAGGAACAGAAAGATCTGGTCTGGCCTTCTCCCCCGGAACGGCCCCGGATCACTTACAATCGGGATATTGTTTTTCCCCGAGACATCCGGCGGGACTCCGGGGTATGGGACCGGATCAAGGAACTGATTACGGGCAAGACGCTAAGAGAGATGGTCAGACCCTACGGATTGACCGTAGATGCTGATGAGAATCTGCTGATTGCCGATCCCGGTGCGCACGTGGTCCACATCTATCATCTTCCTGACGGAAGATACCGCTACCTTCCACAGCGGAAGGACCCGGTTGTTCTGCTCTCTCCGATTGATCTGGACGTGGACGTGGATGGGCGGATCTATGTCACGGATTCTGCGGCCGGGAAGGTCTACATTTTTAATCGTGAAGGACGTTATGAGAAAAGCCTCGGGGATTTTCTGAGGCCGACCGGGCTGGCCGTGAACCAGACCCTAAGGAGAGTTTACGTGATCGATACCCAAGGGCAGAGCATACGGGTTTATCACACCTCCGGCGAGCATCTTTTTGATTTCGGGGGGCGGGGAACGGGGCAGAAGGAGTTTAATTATCCCACCCATATCTGTCTCGACCAGGAGGGACGGGTTTTTGTCACGGACTCGATGAACTTTCGCGTTCAGGTCTTTGATCCGGAGGGGAATTTCCTGCAGGTCTTTGGACAGGCAGGAGACGGGCCGGGGAGCTTCTCCAAGCCCAGAGGGGTCGGCGTGGATCAGGAAGGACATATCTATGTGGCCGATGCCACCTTTGACAACGTTCAGATCTTCAATTCCGAAGGGGAGACGCTCCTCTATTTCGGGGCGCCGGGAGAGGAGTCGGGCAAGTTCTATATGCCTGCGGGTGTCGCTATCGACAAGGGGGACCGTATTTTTATCTCCGACTCCTTCAATCGGAGAATACAGGTCTTCCAATTTCTCCATGAGGAGGAGATGCCGGCTCCCGAAGAGTAAGGGAGCCTGAAAAATTGTGATGGAGGTGCGGACACGTGATGAAGAATAATAATCGTACGATTCGGACGCTTATGGGGAAGGGATTCTCCGGGGCGATTTTTTGTCTATGCCTCTTTATGTTTCCGGTTCTCGGCCGAGCGGCCATGAGTGTGGTGGACTCCGTACACAACCTGTCCGCCACCGGACCCGGGCCCATCAAGGCCGTGACCGAGGGTGAGGTCTGTGTCTTCTGCCATACTCCGCATCGGGCGGAGTCCGTGGGAATCCTGTGGAACCGGAAGGACCCCACGCAGGTTTATACGACGTATCAGAGCACCACGGTCACCACCACCATCGGGCAGCCCACGGGCGCCTCCAGGATGTGCCTGAGCTGTCACGACGGAACCATCGCCCTGGGTGAGGTGTCGAGCAGGGCCGTTGAAATCCAGATGACGCAGCAATTTTTGGACACAGGCCCTGCCGCGCTCAGGACCGACCTTTCGGACGACCATCCCGTGTCGTTTGTCTATGACAGTACCCTGGCTGCGGCCAATCCCGAGTACCGTGATCCGTCTCTGTACCCGGATGAGATCATTCTGGACCGGAACAATGAATTGCAGTGTACCTCCTGTCACGACGCCCATGACAATAGCCTCGGCAAATTCATGAGGGCGGACAATGTTTTTTCAACGCTCTGCCTCTATTGCCATCAAAAAACCGGGTGGCCGGCCTCTTCCCACAGTCTTTCCACGACGGCCTGGAACGGGACTCCTCCTGACCCATGGCCGCATACCGGTTGGATCACCGTGAACAACAATGCCTGTGAGAACTGCCACCGCCCTCACACAGCCGGTGGGAGCGTGCGATTGTTGAACGAGCCGAATGAGGAGGACAACTGTTTCCCATGCCACAATGGAAATGTCGCCTCTGCCGACATTCAGAGTGAATTTTCAAAGGTATCGGTCCATCCGATAACAGATACGGCAGGTATCCACGATCCCAAGGAGGATTATCTCACGGTTTCAAGGCATGTGGAGTGTGTGGACTGCCACAATCCCCATCAGGTGAATCATACCGCATCTTCGCCGCCTCAGGTGAGTGGGAGGCTGGCGGGGGTGACGGGAGTGAGCGCATCGGGCACGCCGGTAGCGAGTGCGTCATATGAGTACGAAATCTGTTTCAAATGTCATGCAGACAGCGCCCAGGGCGCTGCGCCTATCCCGAGGCAGATCCTCGAGTTGAACAAGCGTCTTCAGTTCGATCTGAACAATCCCTCTTATCACCCCGTGGAGGGGCCCGGGCGGAACCCGAATGTCCCCAGCCTGCTGCCGGCCTATAACACGGCCAGCGTCATTTACTGCACGAACTGCCATAATAACGATGCCTGGCCAGGGGCCACGGGCCAGGAGCCGGCCGGCCCGCATGGGTCGCAATGGAGCCATCTCTTGAAACGGCGATATGAAACCAGTGACAACACCCCGGAGAGTCCGGATTTTTATGCCCTCTGTTACCAATGTCATGACCGGAACAATATTCTGAATGATCAGAGCTTCAGGGAACACAATAAACATATCGTGGGAGAGAGCACCCCTTGTTCGGTCTGCCATGATCCCCACGGGATCAGCAGTTCGCAGGGGAATGCAACCAACAATTCCCATCTGATCAACTTTGATACCTCCGTGGTCCTCCAGAACGGCAGCGGCCTGCTGAAGTTTGAAGATCTGGGGACCTTCACCGGGAGGTGCTTCCTGAACTGTCACAACAAGGAACACAATCCAATGACCTATTAATAATAAGGAGAGAACCCTCATGATAAGAAGAATGACTTATCTTCTCTTTGCGCTGGTTTTTTGCGCGGGTCGGTCTTTTGCGGCAGAGTCGCCTCCACAAAAGATAGTTGCCGGCGTAGACGGCACCGTTATCACCGATCTGCAGTTGCAGTCGGAAATGAACCGCCTCATGCCCAAGACATTTTTTCACCAGGGCGTGGATGAGGCAAAGCTCAAGAGTCTGCGCGAGGAGGCCCTCAATCACCTCATTGAGAAGGAATTGAAGTACCAGGAGGCTGTGCGTTTGGGGCTTGAAGTAAAGGATAGAGAACTGAAGAAGGAACTCAAGAAGGTGATCGAAAGTTATCCCAGCCGCAAGGTCTTTGATGAGCGTCTCCAAGCCGGGAAATTTACTACAGACGATGTCTTGAACGAGATCCGACGGAATAAACTGGTTGATCTGGTTTATCAGAACCAGGTGGTTGAAAAGGTCCTGATAACTGAAGAACAAGCCAGGGAATACTATGAGAAGAACAAGGAAAAGTTTGTCCAGCCTGTTCAGATTCACCTCAGGAATATTCTCCTGAAGGTGCCGCCGCTGGCCGATGATTTTGAGAAAAAGACCCTCCGGG
>Ga0210022_1000696_pt1 | contig 23804 bp, 20 predicted proteins | sample CryGeymeta201520_FD_183984 | JGI IMG/M metagenome (GOLD analysis project Ga0210022, IMG submission 183984) | Groundwater microbial communities from Crystal Geyser aquifers in Utah, USA - Crystal Geyser metaG 2015-20 (SPAdes) (version 2) | ecosystem: Environmental > Aquatic > Deep subsurface >... | reverse complement strand
ATTCTTGATGTAATTCTACCATGAATACAAGAAAAATCAATACAAAATGCTTCTTTTATTGAGATTTTCTAAAAGATTTTCACTTAATCAATTAAATCAAATGGGAGGGTTTTTCAGAGACCTCGTACGCGTTACATAGATATGAGACTCTGGATGATATTTTAACAAAAAATCTTATTGGTGTCAAATTGTCGAATTGCCTCACCTAAAATCTATTTGAAATTGAATCGTTGCCTCACATAAAAATCTATTCAAAAATTTAAATGGAGGTAAAATGAAATGAAGAATTTCGAAGAAATTCTAAAGAAACTGAAGGAAGGAGGATTTATGAGTTTATCCTTAAAAGAGAGAAAGGCAGTAGTCAAGGAAGAGGCAACGAGATACCAGAAGGCAACAAAGAAAGAGAAAGGTCATATGCTTGACGAGTTTGTAAAACTCACTGGGTATTCAAGGTGTTATGCCTCTTATGTTTTGAGGATGTATGGAAAGAAAGTTGTTGTTGATTTAGAAAATGGTAAAAGGACTGTATTCATAGGAGATGACTCGTACAATGGAAGAGGATTAAAGATAGGAAAAAGAAAAAGGAAAAGAATATATGATGATAAGACACTCAATGCTCTTGTATATTTATGGAGGGTATCAGATTACTTATGTGGCAAAAGACTAAAAGTGTATCTTGATGAAACAATTCAAGTATAAATCGCAAAGACAGCAATTAGAAAAGATTAAAAGAGATTCAATGAGTTTAAGTTTGATGAAGAAACGGAAAAGAAGTTAATGATGATAAGTCCTGCAACAATAGATAGGTTGTTAAAGAATGAGAAGATGAAGTTTAGACTAAAGGGAAGGTCATTAACTAAACCAGGAACTCTGCTGAAACATAGCATACCTATTAGGACATTTGCTGACTGGAATGAGAAAGAGCCGGGCTTTGGAACCTGAGGAAAGGATTACAGGTTACAAAGGACTAAGAGGCAGATCTTGGATTCGTAGGAAAGGAGTAACGAATACAAAGGATTAAGGGCACGATGGAGGCGATCTGAGAGGAGAGTTTCTCTATTCCCTTGATGTATTCGTAGGAAGGGAGCAACGAATACAAAGGAATAAACAGATGTACTTAGTGGTTGGGAAGGGTTAAAAGCAATAAAGAACAAAGCACAGGTATGGACATTCAATGCATTGAAGGAGATCAAAGAGAGATTATTCTTCCCTCTAAAAGGTATTGATTCAGATAATGGAAATGAGTTTATCAATGCACATCTACTTAATTACTGCAAGAAAGAACATATCACGTTCACAAGAGCAAGGCCATACAGGAAGAACGATAACTGTTTCGTAGAACAGAAGAACTATTCTGTTGTAAGACGTGCCGTAGGATACCTGAGGTACGATACAGATGAAGAACTCAGGATAATGAATAAACTGTATGATGTATTAAGTCTCTATATAAACTTCTTTTTGCCTTCAATGAAGCTCTTGGAGAAAACAAGAATAGGGAGTAAGGTAATAAAGAAGTATGATAAACCTCGTGCACCATACAGAAGAATCATTGCTTCAGATGCAGTATCAGAAGAAGTAAAAGAGAAACTTAGAAAAACATATGAAGAACTAAACCCTCTTTCGCTTAAAAGGCAAATGGATAAATTTACTCAAGAACTTTGGAAGGCATATGAGAAAAAGATGAAGGAAAGAGAAAAGAAAATACAGAAAGTCGATGAAAAATTACCCAATGATTTTCCTTTATCTCAAAATAATTTCGTATATAATCGCCTGAAAGGAGTAGCGATTTACTCTTCTGTAACCTGCGATCTGTTCAGCAGGTTCCAGAAGATTAAATTTAAATGAGGCAACCAAATAATATTTCGTAGAATCGCAAAAACAGCGATTAGAAAGGAGTAAGAAAATTACGTAAGGCAACACGGCGAATTAACTAATATTTTTTTCATCAATACTTTCATAAAATTTTGTGTAGTCACTTTCAAACCTTAGTTTAACATTACCAGTAGGACCGTTTCTTTGTTTTGCAATGGATAGTTCTATCTCATTTCTGTTGTTTTCATCGGGTCTATAAAGAAACATAACTACATCTGCATCCTGCTCAATACTGCCTGATTCACGAAGATCTGAAAGAATTGGCCTTTTGTCATCCCTTCGGTCAACTGCCCTGCTTAATTGAGAAAGAATAACTATAGGTACTTTAAGCTCTCTGGCTAGGTTTTTAAGTCCTCTTGTAATTTGAGAAATTTCTATAACTCTGTTCTCGACTCTTTGTTCCATTCGAACGAGCTGCAAGTAGTCAATTATAATAAGTTCGATATTTGTTTCCATTTTTAACCTTCTTGATTTAGTTCTTATATCCATAAGGGACCCATCAGGACTATCATCAATATATATAGGTGCCTCGTAAAGTGCACCGTAAGCTTCGGTTAATTTTGTCCAATCCTCGTCCCTTAGGTAGCCAGTTTTTAATCTCTGCATGTCCACCTTGGCAAAAGAGCATAACATTCGCTCAACAAGTTGCTCTTTTGCCATTTCGAGGCTGAAAAAAGCAATGCTTTTTTGTTCTTTGATTGCAATATTTTCAGAGATATTTACTGCAAGAGAAGTTTTGCCAATGCTTGGTCTGGCTGCTATTACAATGAGGTCTGACCTCTGGAAACCTCCAGTTATTTTATCCAGTGAAGGAAAGCCTGATGGCAGCCCTGCAATTCCCAACCTCTGCTTGTATCGTTTTTCTATCTCAGAGAAACTATTACCAAGAAAATCTCTTATTTGAATAAAATAACTTTTTGACTTCTTTTGAGAGATAGAGAAAATTTTTTGCTCTGCAGTGTCAATAAGTGTATCAATTTCAATTGCTTCGTTAAAGCCTAATTCTGATATTTCTGCACCTGTTTGAATTAACTGCCTCATCAAAGACTTAATTTTAACTACTTTAGCATAATATTCTGAATTTGCAGAATTAGGCACAGAGTCTGCAAGGCGAGCAAGATATGAAATGCCCCCCACAAATTCAAGTTTGTTTATATTCTTGAGCTCTTCTGCTACGGATACAATGTCGACAGGTTTTTCGTTAAGCGAAAGTTTAAAAATTGCATGCATTATTAGACGGTGCTCTTCTCTATAAAAATCTTCCGGTCTAATTGCTTCAATAACTTTATATACTGCCTCTTTGTCTATAAGCAAAGAGCCAATTACTGATTGTTCTGCTTCAATGCTATGTGGTGGTACTCTTAAAATGCTCTCGTCAGCCATAAATTATCACTCTTTTTCGACATGTACTTCAATTTGAGCTTGTATTTCTTTGTGTAATTTGACAGTGACAAAATAAACTTCGGCTTTCTTGATTGGAACTTCGAGTTTAATTTTCTTCTTATCTATATCAATGTTAAAAACCTTTTTAATTTTGTCGGCTATATCTGATGAAGTTATCGAACCGAAGAGTTTTTCTCCATCTCCCACTTTTGTTTTAAAAGTGAGAACTTTTGATTCAAGAATTTCTTTTTCTCTTTTTGCTGACTCTTCTTTTTTGTTTTCAACGTTTTTTTCCAGTCCTTTTGCAGATTCAAACGACTTTTCATCAACTAATTTAGCATACCCTTTGGGAACAAGATAATTTAAAGCATAGCCTCTTGAAACTGAGACTATGCTTTTTGCATTTCCGAGCCCTTTTACATTAACAAGTAGGAGGACTTTTGCCTTCATCTTCTTATGTAAGGAAGAAGGGCTATTTCTCTTGCCCTTTTAATAGCTGTTGCCAGTTGCCTCTGATGTTTTGCACAAAGACCGGTATTTCTCCTTGGAAGTATTTTACCTTTATCGCTTATAAATCTTGATAATTTTGCAATATCTTTGTAATCTACTCCTTCTCCTTTTATGCAGAATGTACAGACCTTTTTTCTTGGCTTATAGTAAGCAGATTTCTTTTGGAATTTCTTTGTTCTTTCCATTCTTAGTTCCCTTTAGGAAAAAGGTACATTGGGTTCGTTATTTTCATCGGCAGGTTCTTCTGTCCCCGCTTCTTTAGATGTACCAGTAAGCGTATTCAAGCTCCATGCAATTATTTCTGTTATCCATTTTTTCACACCATCAACTTCATAATTTCTAATCCTCAAGATTCCTTCCACAAAAACAGCGTTTCCCTTTTTGAAGGTTTTCTCGACTTTTTCTGCAAGTCTATTCCAGGCAATGATCGTTACAAAAAATGTATCTTCTTGCCATTGCTCGCTGTCTTTCAGTTTGAAGTTTCTATTTACAGCAATTCTAAATTGAGCAACTTCCTTACCTGTAGGCGTGTATTTTATATCAGGGTCAGCAACAAGCCTGCCAGTGAGAAATATTCTATTTACGTCAGACATTCCCTTCTACCTCCTGTTTGTTTTTTACTTCAGGGGCTACTATAGTGGGTTTCTTTTCCTTTTTAAGAATCATTGACCTTAAAAAGCCCTCGTTTACTTTGAAGAAGTATTTTAGGTCTTTTACAGACTTTTCAGGTAGTTCGAGGTATGTTAGGACGTAGTAACCCTTGTTTTGGTGTTTAATAGGATAAGCGAGGCTTCTTAATCCCCACTTGTTTTCACTTTCGATAATTCCTTTGTTTTTCTCTGTGAAATCTCTAAGTTTTGCAATAAGATTGTCTCTCTCCTCATCTGGAAGAGAAGAGGAAACAACGTAAAGCATTTCATAATAACTCATTTAAGCCTCCTTATGGTCTTAAGCCTTACAGAATCTTTCTGTAAGGAAAGAGTTTCCGCATAATATTATATAGAATGCAATATTTTAATCAAGTTTTTTTATAAGTTATATTTTCTCTTCAGGCAAATTAGTTGACTCGATGATATTTTTAATAATGAGAAATGCCGGTGTCGCAATGATTACACCGAGTGCTCCCAAGAGTACTCCTCCTATGGCAATCATTATTATAATAATAACAGGTGAAATTTTTAGCCTTCCACCTATGAAGTGCGGAATTACGAAATTATTCTGGACGATTTCTATGATCGAAAATAGTATTGCAAAAACTATTAAAGTTTTTAAAGATGTAAATAACGAAATTGTTCCTCCAACAATAAAAACAATCGTAGGACCTACGTATGGCACTATTTCAAGAATCGCATCCAGCGCACCTATTAAAAGAAAAAATTTTATACCAGATACATAAGCTGCAAGTCCCATAAAAAAACCAGTAAATATTGAAATAAGAACAAGTGTACTAAAATATGTCCTTAATGATATGTTAGTTTTTGTGAGAAAATTTTTAACTACTTCTCTAGAACTCGGTTTTACATTTCTTAATAAAACTCTGTAAAGAATTTGTGATTCGTTCATAAAAAAGAATCCAAGCATCATTGAAAGTATTATCGAAGGAATAAGTGTTATTTTGTTTATTGTAAATCCCATCCATTTGCCTAAAGCCAACCTCATATTTTCTTGTAAAATCAGGATTAAGTTTTGAATTATTTGTTCTGAGTTTTGCCCGGTCTGTCCAAAAAAGCCCTTAACCCAGGAGAGAATTGCAGAGATATTTGCGTATATATCTGGCAATTTCAGTGTAATTTCATTAACGCCGGAGATAATCACTGGAATAAAGAAATAGATTATTAAAGAGAAAATAACAATAAAAATTAGCATTGAAATGAGAGATGCTAACCATCGTGGGGTCTTTTTTGAAATATAGTTTGTTACGGGGAGAAGGATATACGCAATTATAGCACCATACAGTATTGTTGGCAAAATCACTCTTACGCGGTAAATCAGGTAAAGAACTAATATCGCTGCTCCAACAGTTAGACTTTTGTAAAATATTAATTTTAGTTCTTTATTCATTCTGCGAGGTTGTAATTGATGAGACTGAATCCCCCTCTCCCCTGAATTTTACAATTCTGACTCCTCTTGAATATTTTGACATTACAGGTATCTCTTTTATATTTATTTTTATCACATTTCCATTTTTTGACATGACGAATAATAAATCTTTATCTTTTACGACTTTAACTGCTTGCAATGTACCTGAAGCTTTGTCAAGTTTTATTGCTTTGACACCTTTTGAGCCTCTTCTAACTTTTCTTATATCTTTCGCGCACAGCCTTTTCCCGTATCCATTGGTAGTTATGAGCAGTAGCCTGTCTTCGTTCTTTACGACCTCTCCTTCAACAACAAAATCGTCTCCTAAAAGTTTTATTCCCCTTACGCCTCTTGCAGTTCTGCCCATTGAACGTATTTGTTCGTTGTTGAATCTAATTGCCTGACCTTTTGCTGTTGTAATAAGTACTTCGTCTTTGTCCTTAGTCGCAACAGAAGAGACAAGCTTATCGTCGTTATCAAGGCCTACTGCTATTTTTCCGCCGCTATAAACATTTTCGAATTGAACTATACTTGTTTTCTTAACTACTCCTTTCTTTGTTACTAAAACAATGTTTTTTACTTTTGAGTCTTTTTCTAAAGCAAGCACCGATGAAACAATTTCATCTTCTGAAAGTTTTAGAATTCTATGAATTGCTATCCCCTTTGCTTCTCTTTCGCTTTCAGGTATCTCATAGGCTTTAAGGGCATAAACTTTTCCTTTGGTTGTAAAGAATAAAATTCTGCTTTTTGTAGTTGTGACTATGATTTCCTTTGCGTAATCTTCCATATTTTTCGCCTGCCCAAGTACTCCCTTTCCGCCCCTCCTCTGGAGCCTGAAGGTGTCAAACGGGATCCTTTTTATGTAGCCATCGTTAGTTATAGAGAGGATAGTTTCTTTATCTTCAATAAGATCTTCAATACCAAATTTTTCTTCTTCGAATTTTAGCTCGCTTTTTCTATTATTGCCGAATTTATCTTTTATTCTTTGAAGGTCTTTTTTTATCTCTTCCCAGAAGGTTTCTTTTCTTGTTAGAATTTCATTGAACCTTTCAATGTTTTTTTTAGTGGAAATAATGTCCTCGTTTATTTTTGTATTTTCAAGATTAGTTAATCTTGCCAATCTCAGGTCAAGTATTGCTTTAGCTTGTGTATCAGTAACTATAAGAAGTTCAACAAGCTTCGAAAGTGCTTCCTGGGAATCCTTTGAGGACTTGATCATAGTAATAACTGCGTCAATTTTTTGAATTGCTTTGCTCAACCCTTCAAGTATTTCGAGATGCTTTTGAGCTTTGTCGAGTTCAAAATGGGTTTGTCTAATAAGTGTTTGTTCTCTAAACAAAAGGAATTCTTTTAGGAGCTGTTTTATCGAGTAAATCTTTGGTGCATTGTCCTTTATTCCAATAAGAATAACCCCGTACTTAATCTCAAATGGAGTATGTATTTTAAGCAGATTTTCAAACACATTCACATTTGTGTCCTCGGAAAGCTTTATTACAATTCTTACGCCATCTCTGTCTGATTCATCCCTTAAATCTTCTATTCCTTTAATTTTTTTGTTCTTTGCAAGGTCTGCAATTTTTTCTACGAAGAAGGCTTTATTAACCTCAAAAGGAATTTCAGTTATAACAAAGTCAACCTTTTTATGCTTTATTTCTTCAACATGCCATTTACTTCTTATGGTTACGCTTCCCCTACCTGTTTCGAAGTAGTCCTTTATTCCGGAGTTTCCGATTATATATCCGCCTGTTGGGAAATCTGGCCCTTTTATAAAATTTAAAAGTTCTGAAGTAGTTACCTCTTGCTCTCCCATTATCTCTTTGTCGATAATATAAATAAGAGTATCGATGACTTCTCTAAGGTTATGAGGAGGAATGCTTGTTGCCATACCAACTGCAATGCCTGAGGAGCCATTGATAAGAAGATTAGGAATTCTTGCAGGAAGAATGACTGGTTCCTTAAGAGTATTGTCGAAATTTGGAGAAAAATCAACTGTGTTTTCATCAAGACCTTCAAGCAGCTCAAGGGAAATGTTTGAAAGGCGTGCCTCAGTGTAACGCATTGCAGCAGGCATATCTCCATCGATTGAACCGAAGTTTCCATGACCATCAACAAGAGGGTATCTCAAAGAGAATGTTTGCGCCATCCTTACTAGTGCATCATATACTGACGTATCCCCATGTGGATGATACTTGCCGAGGGTCTCTCCAACAATTCTTGCGCACTTTTTATAAGGCCTGTCAGGGAAACAGCCAAGTTCATTCATTGCATATAGTATTCTTCTATGAACAGGCTTAAGCCCATCTCTTATATCAGGAAGTGCTCTTCCTATGATAACACTCATCGAGTAGTTAAGATATGATTTTTTGACTTCTTCCTCAATTGGGACGTTAAGTACTTTTTCTCCAAAAAGATCTGCCACGTTTCACCTCATATATCAAGATTTATTACTTCTTTTGCATGTTCTTCTATGAACTTTCTTCTCGGCTCTACCTTTTCTCCCATTAACAGATCAAACAATGCATTTGCTTCCTCGGCTTCTCTCATTGTTACCCTTAGTATTAACCTTTTCGAGGAATCCATTGTTGTTTCCCACAGTTGTTCTGGATCCATTTCACCCAAACCCTTGTATCTTTGGATTTCAGCTTTATTTGGGTCAGTTAACCTTGAAAGTGCCCTTTTTAATTCGTCGTCAGAATACGCATAATAAAGGGATTTTCCGTGATTTATCCTGTAGAGAGGAGGTTGAGCAATATATAAATAACCACCATCAATGAGGCTTTTCATATACCTGAAAAAGAATGTAAGAAGAAGAGTTCTTATATGAGCTCCATCTACATCTGCATCAGTCATTATAATTACTTTGTGATATCTCAGGTTTTCAGCCTTGAAATCCTCTTTTACACCACAGCCGAGAGAAGTTATAAGGTTTTTGATTTCCTGGTTTGAAAGGGCACGATTCAGGTTTACTCTTTCTACATTTAATATTTTGCCTCTCAGTGGCAATATTGCCTGAAACCTTCTATTTCTCCCTTGCTTAGCGCTTCCACCTGCCGACTCGCCTTCAACTATGTAAATTTCAGCTTCTTTTGGGTCATTAGTTGTACAATCGGCGAGCTTGCCAGGAAGTCTTCCTGAAAAATCAAGAGCACCTTTTCTCCTGATTAGTTCTTTTGCTTTTCTTGCTGCGATTCTTGCGTTCTGTGCAAGAAGAGCTTTCTTCAGGATTTCCTTCAGCTCTTCAATATGCCTGTCGAAATAAAGAGTTAAAGCATTTTTAGTAGCATTATATACTTTGTTCTTGATGGGAGCGTTGCCAAGTTTTGTTTTTGTCTGTCCTTCAAATTGGGGTTCAAGTATTCTCAAATTTATAATTGCAGTAAGCCCTTCTCTTACATCGTCGCCTGTCAATGTTTCATCCTCTTTGATAAATTTGAGTTGTTGAACCTCATCGTTAAAGACTTTCGTGAGAGCAAGTTTAAAACCCACTTCATGAGTGCCCCCTTCTGTTGTATGAATGTTGTTGACGAATGACATAATGTCAGAGCCAAAACCACTATTGTACTGCATTGCCAATTCTATGAAAAATCCTTCTTCGTCTTCTAAAAGATAAATCGACTCCGGGGGCATAACTTGTTGATCTTTATTTACTTCTGCTATTAAATCTTTTATTCCGTTTTCTGATTTATATATTTCACTTTCATTGGTGTTTTCGTTCAAGAATTTTATTACCAAGCCCTTGTTTAAATATGAAAATTCTTTTAGCTTTGCTTTAATAATTTGATCTTTAAATTCAAGTGTTTCGAATATTGTTTTGTCGGGTTTAAATGTAATTTCAGTGCCATTTTGTCTTTCTTCTTCAGAGATTCCAACTTGTTTAAGTGGGTATTTCGGGGTTCCTCTTTCGTATTCTTGCTGATAAACCTTTCCGTTTCTCGTTACTTTTACTATTAAATATTCGGAAAGGGCATTTACTACCGAAACACCAACTCCATGTAAGCCACCTGAGACGTGATAAGCTTTTCCTTCAAATTTTCCACCGGCATTGAGCTTGGTAAGCGCCACCTCAACCCCTGAAACTTTTAATTCAGGATGAGTATCTGTTGGAATGCCTCTACCATTGTCTATCACTGTTATGCTTCCGTCTTTTCTCATAATTACTTCTATTTCTGTGCAAAACCCAGCCATTGCTTCATCTATACTGTTATCGACAACTTCAAAGACAAGATGGTGTAAACCACTTTCACTTGTTGAACCAATATACATAGAAGGTCTCTTCCTTACATGTTCGAGACCTTCGAGTACCTTTATACTGCTTGCATTGTATTCGCTATTGATCATAGAGCCTCCATATAGTTAAACACTATATTTTATCAGAAAAAAGAAAAAAGTAAAATTGCAAAATGCAAAGTTAAATCTTGTAGTTTTAATATTTTGCTAGAATTCGTTAAAATATATAAGGAGATGATACGATGAACTGGAATAATTTGACAGAAAGAGCTCAGCGAGCAATATTGGTTGCTCAAGAAGAAGCTCATGTTCTCAATAATGATTATCTGGGCACTGAGCATCTTCTTCTTGGACTTGTTAAGATTGAAGAAGGCATAGCTTATAAAGCTATTACAAGTATGGATATTGATCCTGACGAGATAGTTAAGCGAGTGGAGTCGTTTGTCAAAGAGAATAAGCAAAATACTGGACAAACAAGTAGAGAAGAGGTTATTCTTACTCCCAAAGCAAAAAGAGTACTTGAACTTGCAGAAAGAGAAGCAATAAATCTTGGAGATTCATATATTAGCACTGAACATATTTTGCTTGCCATAATTCATGAAGGTGGCGGTGTAGCTATTAAGATACTTCAAGATTTAGGCATTGACCTTTCCAAATTTGAAGAAATTATTTATTCAATGATTGGAGAGAAAAGCACATCACAGAGCAATAAATCTTTTTCTACTTTCGTCCAGAATAAAACTCCTACACTTGACCAATTTAGCAGGGACCTTACCATCCTTGCATCAAGAGGAGAACTTGACCCCGTCATAGGCAGAGAAGATGAGATAGAAAGAGTTATTGAGATATTAATGAGAAGAAAGAAAAATAATCCTGCAATTATTGGAGATCCAGGTGTTGGTAAAACGTCTATAGTTGAAGGACTTGCCCGGAGGATTGTTGCTGGTGACGTGCCTGACTTACTTAAAGGAAGGAGAATTGTATCTCTTGACCTTGCTTCTATAATTGCTGGCACTAAGTATAGAGGTGAGTTTGAGGAGAGAATGAAAAAAATACTTAAAGAAGTATCAAGGACCCAGAGTAGTGTTATTCTCTTCATTGATGAATTTCATAATATTGTTGGCGCAGGTGCAGCAGAAGGAGCCATTGATGCTTCAAATATTCTTAAACCTTCCCTTACAAACGGAGAAATTCAGGTTATCGGGGCAACTACATTAAAGGAATACAGAAGATATATAGAAAAGGATGGTGCTTTGGGAAGAAGATTTCAACCTGTGTTTGTCAAAGAACCTTCAATTGAAGAAAGCATTGAAATACTAAACGGACTCAGGGAAAGATATGAGAGGTTCCATGGAGTAAAAATTACTGATGAAGCAATTACGGGAGCGGTAAATCTTTCGATTAAGTATATAAACGATCGATTTCTACCTGATAAAGCAATTGATCTCATTGATGAAGCCTCGGCAAGAGTGAAGTTACATCTATCTAAAAGCTCGGAGATAAAGGAAATGGAAAATAACCTCAAATCAGTAAAAGAAAGGAAATTTCAGGCCATAAGAGAGAAAAAGCTTTTTGAGGCAGATAAGATGAGAGAAGAAGAAAGGAATATACTTAATAAACTTAAATCATCACTTTCTCAATCCAATGATGAAATTCCTGAACTTACCCAGAACCATATAAGGAAGGTTGTTTCATTATGGACAGGCATCCCTGTTGAAAAACTTGTTTCTGACGAGAAGAGAAAGCTTGTTAATATGGAAAGCGAGTTGCATAGGAGAATTGTTGGTCAAGAAGAAGCTGTAAAAACTGTGTCAAGAGCTATTAGAAGAGCTCGCTCAGGTCTCAAAAACCCTAACAAACCGATTGGCAATTTCCTTTTCCTTGGGCCGACCGGGGTAGGTAAAACTGAACTTGCTAAAACTCTTGCAGAATTTCTTTTTGGCAGTGAAAATGCTTTAATAAGATTTGATATGTCTGAGTATATGGAGAAATTTGCAGTTTCAAGACTTATTGGATCGCCTCCGGGATATGTGGGATATGAAGAAGGTGGTCAATTAACGGAAACCGTTAGAAGAAAACCTTACTCGGTAATTTTATTTGACGAAATTGAAAAAGCACACCCTGATATTTTTGATCTTTTGCTGCAAATCATGGATGAAGGAAGATTGACGGATTCGCAAGGGCATACTGTTGATTTTAAAAATACTGTAATAATACTTACTTCGAATTTTGGAACAGGTCTTTTGAAAGATAAAGCCATGGGTTTCGCATTAGGCGAAAAAGAAGCTTCTTTTGAAGACAAGAAAAGGAAACTTCTTGCATCTTTGAAAGAAATATTTAAACCAGAGTTTCTCAATAGACTTGATGATATAATTGTCTTTTCTCCCCTTACACTTAAGGAAATGGAGGAGATAGTTGATATTATAATGAGAAAAATTGAGAGAAACGTATCAGAGAGTAATATAACAATAAAGCTAACGAATCCAGCAAAAGAATATCTTGCAAGAAAGGGGTATGATTCTAATTTTGGTGCTCGTCCACTTAATAGGCTCATCGAGAAAGAGATTGAGGATCCTATAGCTTTGAGGATTCTTGAAGGTGAACTCAAGGAAGGAGATGTAGTTATTGTTGATTATAATCCCGTGAGAGACCTGATAATTTTCGAAAAGGAGAAAGACAAGGTTGGTTCAAAGTGAAAACATAAGAAATTTTTCGATAATTGCCCACATAGACCATGGCAAATCAACACTTGCAGATAGGTTTCTTGAGCATGCTGGTCTTTTAATAAATATACAGGAAGGGCAGGTATTAGATACTCTCTCTCTTGAAAAGGAGAGAGGTATTACTATTAGATCTCATCCTGTTGCTCTTTTCATTAAGAACAAAACTGGAGAAACTTTTTATTTTAACCTTATAGATACTCCAGGGCACGTTGATTTTAGCTATGAAGTATCAAGAAGTTTAAAGGCATGTGAAGGTGCTGTTCTTCTTGTTGATGCTACACAAGGAGTTGAGGCGCAAACGATTGCTAACACTTATCTTGCGTTAGAAAACAACTTGGTGATTATCCCGGTTATAAACAAAATTGACGTTAAGAATGCCGATATTGAAGGTACGGAGAAGGAAATTAGAGAAATTCTTGGTTTTTCGGAAAATGAGATTTTAAAAATAAGTGCAAAACTTGGTACCGGCGTTACGGAACTTATAGAGGAAATAATAAGAAGAGTACAACCTCCTGGAGGCGACCCAGATATGCCACTGAGGGCACTTGTTTTTGATTCTCACTTTGATACTTATAAAGGTGTTGTCGTCTATGTGCGACTGAAAGAAGGTAGAATTAGAGTCGGGGATAAAATAAAATTTATGTCGACTGGCAAAATATTCCAGATTGAAGAAGTTGGTATATTTAGACTTAAAATGGAAAGTGTAGAAGAATTAAAAGCAGGAGAAGTGGGTTATTTTGCAGCTATAATTAGAGATCCGTTAGATGTAAATATTGGAGATACTGTAACAAGCGTTGTAAAGCCGGCTACTATACCTATTCCTGGATTCAGGAGAAATATTCCAATGGTTTTTGCTGGGATTTTCCCCATAAATACAAATGAATTTGAGAATCTTAAAAAGTCCCTTGAAAAGTTACATTTGAACGACCCTGCCTTTAGTTTCGAGATGGAGACATCAGAAGCTCTTGGCTTTGGTTTTAGATGTGGATTTTCGGGCTTGCTACATATGGAAATTATGATTGAAAGGCTTAAGCTCGAATTTGGACAGGATATTATTGCCACAGTCCCAAATGTTGAGTATGAAGTTGAACTCATGGATAGTAAAATTATCAAACTTGATAATCCTGGTAAGTTTCCAGAGGAAACAAAAATAAAGGAGATAAAAGAACCAATTGTAGAAGCTTCAATTATGACTCCTCCAGAGTATATTGGAAATGTACTCGAGCTTATTAAATCAAGAAGGGCAATATACAAAGAAATGCTTTATCCACAGTTACAGAGGGCTATTATAAGATTTGAAGTTCCATTGCAGGAGATAATTATAGATTTTTTTGATAACCTTAAGTCTATTACAAGAGGGTATGGGACGCTTGACTACGAGCTCAAGGGGTTTAAGTCTTCTGATATTGTTAAAGTCGATATCCTTATTAATAAAAAATCTGTAGATGCTCTTTCTTTTATGGCACACAGAGAAAAGGCAGATTATATTTCAAGGAATCTGCTTGGAAGAATGAGAAAAGTTATACCAAGACAGATGTTTGAAGTAAGCCTCCAGGCAGCCATCGGCGGCAAGATTATAGCCAAAGAGAGAGTCGTACCTTTTAGAAAGGATGTGCTTGCAAAGTGCTATGGGGGAGATGTAACAAGAAAACGAAAACTTCTTGAGAAACAAAAAGAAGGCAAGAAAAAAATGAAACAAATAGGAAACGTTGCCATACCCCAGGAAGCATTTTTTTCTATTCTTTCAGTTAAAGGTGAACAGAAAAAATAATACAGGTATATCGGTTTATCTGCATATACCATTCTGTCTAAAAAAATGCAATTATTGCGATTTTATTTCGTTCGATTATTCTTTTGGAGATCTTCAGAAGTATTTATTATATCTGAAGAAAGAAATAGATATTTTATTCTCAAAATTTCCTGCATCCAGGTTTTCTCTTAAATCTCTTTATTTAGGTGGTGGGACGCCTTCTTTGATGAGTGCTGAACTTCTTAGCGATCTTGTAGAACATCTTTCCAAATATTTTGATTTCTCGACTTTGATTGAGTTTACTATCGAGGCAAATCCTGAAACTGTAGAGTTTGACAAGTTTAAAGGGTTCAGACAATTTGGAGTTAACAGGGTTAGTTTGGGCGCACAATCGTTTGATGATGAATTATTAAAATTGCTTGGAAGGGTGCATGACTCTAAAAAAATTTATAAAAGTTTTGAAATACTTAGAAAATCCGGGTTTGATAATATAAATCTTGACCTTATGTTTTCATTACCTGAGGAAACTATCGAAGATGTTATGTTTTCACTGAGCGAGGCCATTAAACTTTCGCCAGAACACATTTCATTTTACTCGCTTACTATAGAACGAGGCACTAAATTTTTTAAAATCAGGGGCAGTTTAGGAATACCCCAGGAAAATGAGCAAGCGAAACATTATAAAATGGGCATTAAACTCCTTGAGGGTCATGGTTATAAGCAGTATGAAATCTCAAATTTTTCAAAGGAGGGCTTCCAATCTATTCATAACCTATCATACTGGCTAAGCTTTCCCTACGCTGGTTTTGGAATAGCAGCAGGAAGTTTTATTTCAAGAATAAGGCGTAGAAATGTTCTGAACTTAAAATCCTATTATGAAAAAATTGATTCAGGGATGCTACCAATTGGACTTTTTGAACACTTAACGGAGAAGAGACAGAAGGGCGAATATATTATGATGTGTTTAAGACTTAAAGGAGGATGCAAAAATAGCCTTTATTATGATAGATTTGGTGTATTTCCTGTTACCGATTTTGGAAACGAAATAAGCAATTTATCTAAAATGAAATTGTTAAAGGCCGATAAAGAAGGTTTCTCTCTCACTTCAAAGGGTTTGTTAATTACAAATCAGGTAATGGAGTATTTTATTTAGTTTTCTTTCTTAAACTAATTTTTCCCTGGCTTAAAAGGTATTTTAGAATATCTCTTCCATCCTTGAAGTTTATTCCTATTTCTTTTACAATTGTTACAAAGTCTTTTTTATTATCGATTTTTTTGTAAAATTCAATGTTTTTTTCTCCATATATAACTGTATTTACAGCGACCCGACCAGCTTTTTTTAAAGGTATTACTTCGTCTTCGGGCATCAGTTTATCCTCTTTATTCTTAGTTGTATGTATCAATTCTTTCTCTTGTAAGCTCGAAACAAGTGAAAGTGTTTTTAGCTCTCTAAAAGGAGAAATTTTTATCAATTCATATAAATATATAGGTTCCTTTACAAACGACAGGATTTTCCACTCTTCCCCGGACAGTTTTATTTCATTATTATTTTTAGTTTCAGATAGGGTTACTGTTAAATTTTGAGTCGGGAAACGGCTTTTAATTTTTTTCCATTTTAATTTGATTGAATCTATTGTTGAAAGTAATTCGGAAAGTTCACCTGAGAATTTTGACTCCGGGATATTATCGTTTTTTTTGAATTCAAAGAAACCCTGCTCAAGGCTTATTATTTTTTCTATTGTTTCAGCGGGTTCCTTTTCTCCTTCTGCATCAACCGGCTCTCCATTTTTAAAATACACAATCAGTGGTGAGGAATTGTTATTAATTATAAGTTTACCCGTTGCTTTTATGTTTTTAATAAAGCTTATAAGAGTTTTAACATCAACTTCAGTTAAATTCCCGTTTAAATTCATTAAAATCCCCCTTTTTAGAATTATATTCAATTATATTAAATTTTCAATTAATTTTTACCGTAGCAGAAAAGCTATTAAATCTTTAGAAATAGCTTTTCCTAAAATAGTTTAAAAACAGTATAATAAAAATGTGGAAGAAAAATTAAATTTTGTAATAATAACAGGGCTAAGTGGAGCAGGCAAAACTAAAACAATTGGTATAATGGAGGACCTGGGCTATTTTTGCATTGATAATTTACCTCCAAACCTGATAAAGGATTTCCTTAAAATTTCAGAAAGAACTGAAGGTAAGATTAATAAAATTTGTGCAGTAATAGATGCAAGGAGTGGAGAATTTTTAAAAGATCTACCATCAATAGTCGAGGAGCTCAGGAAAGACGAAAAAATATCTCTAAAAGTTATATTTCTTGAAGCTTCGTACGAGGTTCTTGTAAGAAGGTTTTCAGAAACTCGTAGAAAGCATCCAATTGATGAAAAAGAGCTTAAGGGCAGTATTGAGCGAGAGTTAATGATACTTCGGTCAATCAAAAAAATTTCTGATCATGTAATAGATACCTCTAATTTTGAACTTAAGAACCTTAAGCAATTGATAGTTTCATTACTTTCCTATCCCGAGCAAGAAGCTATGAAAATATTAATTTTAACTTTTGGGTATAAATATGGAATACCAATTCAATCAGATATTGTTTTGGATGTTAGATTCATACCAAATCCATTTTATGAAGAAGAACTTGTCGATTCAAACGGTTCAAGCGAAAAAGTAAAAGATTATGTTTTGAAGTTCAACGAGACAAAAGAATTTTTAAGGAGACTTGAGGACTTTATTTTGTATCTCATTCCATATTATATAAGGGAAGGCAAATCATATCTCACTGTTGCTCTTGGTTGTACGGGTGGAAAACACAGGTCGGTTGCAATTGGAGAAATCCTTGCAAGTTTTTTAAAAGGGAAAGGTTATTCAATTGAATTGGAGCATAGGGATGTGAAAAAATGAGATCAATAGAACATTTAAGATTTAGATGGATGTTGCCAGGAATGAGAGTAAAAAGATATATAGTAGCAATAATCATAGGGTTGCTGATCTTATTTTATGTATTGAGTATCTTTTATGTTAACTATGCCTATAGCAGAACCTCTTTTTTGAGGAAGTTTTTTTTCTTCTTCGCGGACCTTAACATCCCTTATAAAGACTTTGTGCTGCCACTTTTTCTGGTAATTGTTATAATTATTGCAGTTGTTTTAATAATTTATGGAATAAAAAGGCTTGTTCTTTCAATTGCTCAATGCCTTGCGCCCGAGAAGAGCGATAATGAGATTATGGATATTGTTTTCGAAAAAAGAAAGGAAAATCTTAAAAAAAGAGTAGTTGTTATAGGCGGAGGCACTGGTACTACTTCTGTCCTCCAGGGGCTAAAGGATAAGTTTGTTAAAGTGTCGGCTATAATTACCGTAGCTGACAGTGGTGGAAGCTCAGGGAGGATAAGAAGAGAAATGAAAATCCCTCCTCCAGGAGATATAAGAAATTGCCTTGTAGCTCTTTCAGAAGAAAACTCTCTTACTTCTAAACTTCTTTCCTTTAGATTCAGGGAAAAGGATTCTTGTTTGAATGGACATAATTTAGGAAACATAATTATTGCAGGGCTTACAAGAATTACAGGCGATTTCGGCGATGCTGTTATTGAGTTAAGTAAGATGCTTGAAATTAATGGAGAAACAATGCCTTTTACAACCGAAGATGTAACTGTATGTGCAGAATTTGAAGATGGAAATATCATTGAAGGTGAAGCAGAAATAACAGAGAGCCATGGAAAAATAAAAAGGATCTTTATAAAACCAGACTACGCAAAACCGTATATAAAAGCCTTAGAAAGAATTTCTAATGCTGATTTAATAATAATTGGACCGGGAAGCCTCTATACCAGTATAATACCTCCAATGCTCTTTTCGTCTGTGATTGATACAATAAGAAGAAGCAAAGCAAAGAAAGTTTTTGTTGTCAATATAATGACAGAACAGGGTGAAACTGATAATTTCTCTGCATCTCAACATTTAGAAAAAGTTATTGAAATCCTTGGAGAGGGAGTAATTAACTATACTATTGTCAATACAAGGGGAATTAGCAAAAATACTCTTGATAAGTATGCGGCTTCCGGCTCAGGCGTTGTAGAAGGAGATATAAATAGAATAGAGAAAATGGGAATAAAATGCTTAAAAGGAGATTTTGTCCTTGAAAGGGGTGATCTTGTACGGCACAATCCAGAGAAACTCGGCGAAACCCTAATGAATTTAATAAAAGGGAGAGTCTAAACGTTTTTTTAAAAAGGGAATTATCACTAGTGTATGATTATCCAGAAAGTGAATTTTATGGTTTTGTTATAAGTAATGGGAAATATTTGCTTTCTTCAAATTCAGTAAGCCTGTCATTTGGCTCCAAAGAAATTTTTGTTATAAGGAAAATAATTTCTCTTACAAATCGCGTTGGACTTCAAAGAACTTCAGATATCTTTAAGAAAGAAGGAGGTTTATTTTTTATTGAATTTAAAGGAGTTAATAAACTCTTAAATGTTGATGAAATACTTTTAAAGGTTTCAAAAGGAAAAATTGATGAGAAAAAAAGTTTTTTAAGAGGAGTATTTCTTGGCTGTGGTATACTTTCTTCTCCTCCCTCTTATCACCTTGAATTTAGATTCGAGCATGAAAAAGAAATGAATTTTTTAAGCAATATGTTTAAAAACATGAACATAAAACATTTGAAAACCAATAATCATATTTACATAAAAGGTAGGGAAAATATAAAAAAGTTTTTGCACTTTGTAGGAGGTATTGAGACTTATCTTTTCTTTGAAGAAGACGCCGTTGAAAGGGAAGTTTCAAATACTACCAATCGCAAAGCTAATTTTGAGTTTGCAAATCTTGAACGACAAACAGCTGCAACAACGAGACAGCTCAAATTTTTGAAGGACATTAAGGATGGAGGAGATCTTGATAAAATGCGCAATGACCTCAAGGAAATTGCGATAATGAGGCTCACATATCCATATCTTTCTTTAAGTGAGCTTGCAGAAAAGTCGAATGGTAGATATTCTAAACAATCAATATATTATAGACTAAGAAAAATAATGGAAGCTTATGAAAAATAAAAATGTGCAAAGAGCTTCTCTTAAGTTAAGGTTTGTTCCCTACCTTGCCTTACGTGCCAGGGTATTTGAATTTAATAACCTCGAACTGAATGACTTTATAAATGATTTTTTCGAAACTAACCCTTTTATTGAATTTTCGAATTTGTATTCAGGCGAGGATTTTGTTTTTGATATTCCCCAAAACGTCGAAGACATTTATTCGTTTTTAAGCCATCAACTTAATATGCTTGAGATTGATGATAAAGATAAAAAAATTGCTCAATATATAATAAATAACCTTAATGAAGAAGGATATTTCAAATTGCCCTTGGTTATTATTGCGAAAGAATTTAAAGTAAGTGTAAAAGAGGTAGAAAGAATTCTTAAATCGGTTCAGTCCCTCGATCCCCCTGGAATTGGTGCAAGAAATCTCAGTGAATCTTTTATTATTCAGCTTGGAAGGGAAAGCCCGATTACACCCAAAGTTAAAAAGATTATAAATGATCATTTGCAGGAGCTTGCGAGTGGTAAGTTCGACAAAATTTCTAAAAAATATGGACTTACGAAAGAATTCCTTAAAAAGTTGAAAGAAAAAATACCTTGCCTTAACCCTTCTCCAGGATTAATGTTGAAAGAGGCTAAAAATCTTGTGAGAGTACCTGATATTATAATCGAGAAAGATGGAGAAAATTTAAATACTTTTTTAAATAAAAACTTCAGGAGAGAGTTTGTAATAAACGAAAAATACAGAGACATCTTAGATTCACTTGATAAGGGCAAAAAAGAAGAGTTTGAATTTTTGCTTGAAAAAGCAATGTGGTTGCAAAGAGCCATCAATCAAAGGGAAGATCTGCTAATAAGAATAAGCAATAAAATTCTTGCTGTGAATAAAGATTTTTTTCTTGGTATAAATGCTTACCCCGTGAAAATGTCGCTTGATGAATTCTCAAATTCTCCTGACCTTTCGGAATCAGTCGTTTCACGCCTTATACAGAATAAATATATTGCTACTCCTAAAGGACTTTTTCCTATTCATTTTTTCTTTAGAAGAAGACAAGTTTCTTTTAACGATGAAGAGGCAAAGGCTAAAATAAAGTCTTTGATAGGGACTGAAGATAAAAAAAGACCACTAAGTGATGAACAGATTATGCAACTGCTTGAAAGCGATGGAATCAAAATTAAAAGGAGAACTGTAGCAAAATACAGAATGTTGCTTAATATTCCAAATATAAATAAAAGAAAAGTTGACAGATAAGAATTTTTCTTATAAAATGTATAAATTCGGTATGACTTAACTTCTAAGGAGGTTGAAATGGCAAAATTTGCAATTAATGGATTTGGTAGAGTTGGAAGACAGGTTTTCAAAAGGATGTACGAAGAATACCCAGAGCTTCCGATAGTGGCAATAAATGATCTTTTTCCACCGGATCAGCTTGCTTTTCTATTAAAGCATGATTCTAACTATGGGACGTGGAAAAGGGATATAAAAGTAGAGGAAAGTTTTATTTCTGTTGATGGTAAAAAGGTTAAAGTTTTTGCTGAAAAGAATCCCGAAAACCTTCCATGGAAAGACCTTGGAATCGATGTTGTTATTGAATCAAGCGGCGTGTTTACCGAAAGAGAAAAATCAGAATTGCATCTTAAAGCAGGTGCAAAAAAAGTTTTAATTACAGCTCCAGCAAAAGGCGAGGATATTACAGTTGTTCTTGGTGTTAACGACAATCTCCTTGATATGACTAAACATGTTATTATATCGAATGCATCCTGTACAACGAATAGTATTGCACCGGTCATTAAAGTTATTCATGATAAAATTGGTATTGAGAGAGGCTATCTTATAACTGCACATTCTTATACACAGGATCAGAGGCTTCTTGATGCACCTCATAAGGATCCAAGAAGAGCAAGATCAGCAGCCACTAATATTATTCCTACAACAACTGGTGCAGCTAAGTCAGTGACTCTTACAATACCAGAACTTAAGGGCAAGCTTGATGGTATGGCATTGAGGGTACCGACTCCAATAGTTTCTATCTCCGTATTCGAAGCAGTCATGAAGAGACCTACAACAAAAGAGGAAGTAAACGCCTTCCTTAAAGAAGCAAGTGAAACTTATATGAAAGGTATCCTTGGTTACACGGAAGAGCCGCTTGTTTCGTCAGATTTCAAAGGCATGACTGAATCTGGTTGTATTGATGCATTGTCTACAAAGGTAGTTGATGAAACACTCGTAAACCTTGTAAGCTGGTATGATAACGAGTGGGGTTATTCCTGTAGAGTTGCTGATCTTGCAGATATTATTGCTAAAAAAGCAGGATATTAATTAATAGGAGGATAGATGAATAAGAAGACTTTAAAGGATTTGGACATCTCTCATAAGAGAGTACTTGTAAGGACTGATTTTAATGTGCCTATTTCTTCTCAGGGCATTGTAAGGGATGATTATAGAATTAAGATGGTAATCCCTACAATAAATTACCTTAGAGAAAGAAATGCAAAAATAATTCTTATGAGTCATCTTGGCAGACCTAATGGAGTTTCTAAGCCTGAGCTAAGAATGGATCCCATAGCTATGATACTTTCAAATCTCCTTGGCATTGAAGTAAAGAAGTTAAACGATTGTATTGGTGATGAAGTAAAGAACTTTATTGCGCATATGGATGAAGGTGAGGTTATTCTTCTTGAAAATCTTAGATTCTATAAGGGAGAAGAAGATAATGACCCTGAATTTTCAAAAGCACTTGCAGAACTTGGGGATGTTTATGTTGATGATGCTTTTGCAACTGCTCATAGAGATGCTGCATCTAACGTCGGCATAACTGCTTATTTACCGTCTGTTGCAGGGCTTCTCATGGATAAAGAAATATCAACTCTTTCTGGGCTCCTTGAATCTCCAAATCACCCTTTCTTTGCAATTCTTGGCGGTGCAAAAGTTTCTGATAAAATTGGTTTGATAAGTAGCCTTATGGGGAGGGTGGATGAATTTTTGATTGGTGGTGGTTTATGTTTTACCTTCCTTAAGTCACAAGGATACAAAATTGGATACTCTATGTGTGAGGAAGGCAATTTAAATGTTGCAGAAAGAATTTTAGAGAAAGGCAAAACCAAAAATGTAAAATTTGTGCTCCCTGTTGACTTTGTTACAGTCCCGGAAGTTAGACCTGAAGCTCCTTCTCTTACTGTTGATATAGAAGAATTTCCCGAAAAAGGTGTTGGAGTGGATATAGGACCTAAGACAATTAAAATGTTCAAAGATGAGCTTTTAAAGGCAAAAACTATTATTTGGAATGGCCCTCTTGGTGTATTTGAAATTGAGAAATTTGCAAAAGGTACATATGAAATAGCAGAATTCCTTGGTAATTTAAATAATGTTACAACTGTTGCAGGTGGAGGAGAAACGGCTGAAGCATTCAGGAAGTTTGGACTTGAAGAAAAAATTACACATATATCTACCGGTGGTGGTGCTTTCCTCGAATTTCTTGAGGGCAAAACTCTTCCAGCAGTAGATGCTTTGAACGACAAAAGTTAGAAGGGGTGTTTATGCTCTTGAAAATAAAACCCAAATCTGTATAATACATCTGGAAGTGAGGAAAAGATGAGCAAATTGGCAATAGTTTTAATCGTACTTGACTTGGTTTTTGCAGTTGGTGTAACTCTCGCCATACTTTTTATGGAACCCAAAGGTTCCGGCCTTGGTGCTATTTCAGGCGGAGCAACTGTATTCCATTCAAGAAGCACTAAAGATGTGCTTCTTGGAAGATTAGCGACTGCTTTGAGTATAGCATTTGTTGTAACTACACTTTTCTTAACTGTTTTTAAGGTATTTTAGTTTATTAGCCGGGATGGCGGAATTGGCAGACGCGCACGTTTAAGGGGCGTGTGGGTACCCCCATGTGGGTTCAAGTCCCACTCCCGGCACCATTTGTTGTTAAGGGCGGATAGTTCAGCGGTAGAACGCTTGCCTTACACGCAAGAAGTCACAGGTTCAAATCCTGTTTCGCCCACCATGGAGAAGTGCCGAGGTAGCTCAGTCGGTAGAGCAGCGGACTGAAAATCCGCGTGTCGGCGGTTCAATTCCGTCCCTCGGCACCAGTCATAACCACGACGGATGTTTTGATTAGAGATAGAAGAAAGAGGGTTTAAGCCCTCTGTTTTTATTTCTAAGTTTAGAGAATTTTTCAAAAGACCTTCACTATTATTTGAATCTGAATTCGAATCCTCGTTGTTA
>Ga0210022_1000693_pt1 | contig 23863 bp, 26 predicted proteins | sample CryGeymeta201520_FD_183984 | JGI IMG/M metagenome (GOLD analysis project Ga0210022, IMG submission 183984) | Groundwater microbial communities from Crystal Geyser aquifers in Utah, USA - Crystal Geyser metaG 2015-20 (SPAdes) (version 2) | ecosystem: Environmental > Aquatic > Deep subsurface >... | reverse complement strand
AGATACAAAGTTGAGTCCTCCTGATACTATAGTGACAAAAACAGCAATGCCCAACATTATGAAACACCCAAACCGGAACGTACTGAATACACTGCCCCCGAACAACGCTCGGTGCAAACAATACGGACAGGCGCAAAAACGGGATCACAGTCAGAAGGTTTCCGGCTAACAAAGGCTTGCACCCGACACGGCTACGCCTCGCCCCGGCGGAGTTTCGAGTAGTTCCGGCGAGTCTTCCCTGCGAAGGAGTCGTCGGTTCACCGTCGTGCGAGTGAAGCCGACCGTTGGGCGCCAATAAGGAATGTGAATCTGCCATGTTAACGAAGCCGGAATTACTCAGTCAGCTTACGAACGCAAAGAATAACTACATACTTGGACTCGCAGCGCTTTCGCTGTTTGCGACTCCAGAAGCTTACCCTCTTCTGGACAAGAATCGAGCAGCTTTCGGTCCGTACACAGTTACCTTTGAACAAGTAGCGGCATTGTTGCGCAACCCTACGGACCGCGACATAGCAACCAAGGAATTCCTCACGATGTTGTTGCGGGCTCTAATAAAAGAGTCGTTTGAACTTCTCAAAGATTATTGTGACGAGACCAGCCAAGCGGGCCAATTCAAGGCGGAGAGTTGGTATCAGTTCGCCAGAATGATGCGCAATTGTCTCTCTCACAGTTTTCGATTCGAGTTCAATTCATATGACAAGAGTCTGTTACCTGTCACGTGGAAATTGCGTACTATCACACTGGCAATGGATGGGCAGTTCCTCTCACTCAGTTTTTTCGGCTATGTCGAAGCCTGGGAATTGTTTGACGAATTCGATAACTTTGCTAATAAGCGGCTTGCTTGAATTGGCACCCTACAACTTGCTCCAGCCGACTGCGCTGCGCTCGCTTCGCTCGTTCCGCACAGCGGTTGAGCTCGGTGTCGTTTACCAAAACACCAACCTCCTGCGGATTTCCCCGCAGGAGGTTTTGTTTGCCTAAAAAGTGGGGCGCACTTAGGAAAGTGCGCCCCACTTTCCCATCTAGAATAACCAATACCCCAACGCCACCGCCGCCAGCGTGACGGTGATATTGTCCACGTCTTTGAGCGGCAGGGATTCGACCAGCGTCCCGCCTCCCGTCCTACTTGGGTTTTGAATGGTCCAGAGTGTATGTCAGTTTTGTGGCAATGGAGTCCAACGTCTCTGACGTTGGAGCGCAAACAGCCAGAAAAACGCCAAAATCTGGAGATTTTGGACTCCGGTCAGGCTATTTTGGGAAACTCGCCCCAGAACTGACATGCACCCCATGCACCCGACCCACTTGCGCCAGTGTATGTTTGTGCATATAATGTGAGTGATGGACTACCAATGGGATAAAAACAAATCGGCCCGCAAAGCCACAGCAAGAGAATGCAGACAATACGAGTAAAAACGATGAAAACAGAGTATGATTTCAGCAAAGGTAAACGGGGCGCGATAGATCCGACCCCTTTGGGTAAGACGCGCATCACCATCCGGTTGGATAACGATGTCATCGAATGGTTTCGTCAGGTGGTCACCGAGAGGGGCGGCGGCAACTATCAAACCATGATGAACGATGCCCTGCGCGAGTACATTCAGCGACAAAAAGAGCCGTTAGAATTGATCTTGCGCCGCGTGGTGCGCGAGGAGTTGCAAAGTTTGTCAGTAGATTGAAGCTTTGCAGAGATAGTGAGCTGATGCCGTAAACGTTTTGCCTCGTGCCTGTGACCCTTACTTGAATAACAAATGCCCCAGCGCCACCGCCGCCAACGAAACAGTTTTGAGCTTGGCGCCCCATTGGGATGGCGCCCGCTCCTAGGCCTTTTTTGCCGCGCACAGGCCACGCACAAGATTTAGGACATCTTGTTCCGTGACGGCCACCACGATATCCCCGGCTTGCAGGATGGCATCACCATGTGGGATGATCGAGCGTCTGCCGCGCCGGATTGCGGCGATGATGCAATCGCGCGGCCATTGCACCTCACTCATGCGCGAACCATCGCAAAGAGAGCCTTTCTCGATACGAACTTCCACTATGCTCAAGCCGCTCGATTCGCGAATACGCGCTTCGCTGCTGCGCAAGCGCATCTTCTCGCGATTGGTCACGCCGACATCATAGGCGCGCACGATATCGTTGCGCCGCACCATGCCGATCAAATGACGCGGATTATCGCGTTCCACCACTGGCAGCCGTGAGAGATCGCGCGGCGCCATGCGCCGCAAAGCCGCGCCGACCGTTTCATCTGGGAAGATCGAGACGACCCCTCGCGAGGCAATATCACCTACAGTTAGATTTTTATGGCCAGGGCTGCGCTCGAGCGCAGTGCGATAATCCTCCAGAGAGACAATGCCATAAAGATCGCCAATCTCGTCCAAGACGGGGAAGCCGTGCCGCCCGGTTTCGATGAACTTTTCCGCCAACACTGTGGTGGGTGTATCCATCGAGAGGGTGACCAAATCGCGAAGCATGACCTCCGACACGTGCACCGATTCCATCACGTCCACATCCCGTCCGCTGCGCAAACGGATGCCCCTGCGCGCCAGCTTGAGCGTGTAGATCGATTCACGATGCAAGCGCTCGGAAACCAGCATACTGATGATCACGGCGGCCATGAGCGGAATGATCAGGCGGTAATCGTCGGTCATCTCGAAAACGATCAAGATGGCCGTGAACGGTGCATGCGCTGCCCCAGCAAAGACTGCTGCCATTCCGACGATGGCGAACGCCCCAGGGCCGGCAGTCGCATCCGGGAACAGCTTCTCGACCAGATTTCCGAAGGCGCCGCCCAGCGCCGCGCCGGTGAACAAGGCGGGGGCGAACACACCGCCCGAGTTGCCCGAGCCAAGCGTCAGCGAGGTGGCTAATGGCTTTAGGAAAACAAGGGCAAGAAGCAAGGTGAATGAGAGTTTACCCAGCAGGGCGTCTTCGATTGTGGAAAAACCAGCGCCAAAGATGTGGGGGATATTGTTGATCAGCGGCAGCCCAAGCCGGCTTTCTCCTGCTGGAACCAAGCCCAGCCCTAACACGAGGGGATAGGAGAATCCCAAAATGCCTAAGAGCAATCCTCCGACAGCCGGTTTGAGCGCGTTGGGGAACTTCCACTCGTCGAAACGGTCCTCGAACCAATACAGGAGACGGATAAATCCCACAGCCGCAATAGCAGCCAACACGCCCAGCAAGGCATAAAGCAACACCTCCCAGGGCGTCTGTACGCCGTGACTGGGGATCGTAAATGCAGGCTGTGCGCCCAGGAAAATGCGCGCGATGGTGGAGGCCATCACGGCTGAGATGATTACATTACCCAGGTCTCCTAAATGGAATTCTCCCAGGATGATTTCCATGGAGAAAATCACACCGGCAATGGGCGCATTGAACGTGGCCGCGATACCGGCGGCCGCGCCGCAAGCCACCAGGTTGCGGATGCGGCCCTCGGAAAGCTTCAGCCATTGTCCGAGCGTCGAACCCAGCGCCGCGCCGATCTGAACGATTGGCCCCTCACGGCCGGCCGATCCGCCGCTGCCGATGCACAAGGCCGAAGCTGTGGCTTTCGCTACCACCACCACAGGGCGGATACGACCGCCACGCAAAGCAATCGCCTGCATGACTTCGGGGACGCCGTGCCCTTTCGCTTCCGGCGCGAGATAGGCGATGATGGGGCCTGCCAACAAGCCGCCCACCGCGGGAATAAGCAAGAACAGCCAGCGCCCGAGAGAACCCAAGATCTGTTCCCCGCCTTCGAAAAAGAGCTTCTGGATCAAGGCAATCAGCTTGATGAATCCGACTGCGCCCAGCCCGGTGCCTGCGCCGATGACTAATGCCGTGCCAATCAGGACGCCCGTATCCGATAAATGCAAACGGTCAAGGAGAGGAATGTGTAATCGTAATTTCATCTTTAGAACAGCCAATACCCCAGCGCCACGGCTGCCAGCGTAACGGTGATATTGTCCACATCTTTGAGCGGCAGGGATTCGACCAGCGTCCCGGCCAGGGCAATCAGGGTGATGGGGATGAGGGTGCCGGTAAAGGGTGCGGGAAAGACGCCGGCCAACACGAACATGCCTAAGATGAACGCCGCCAGCGCCCATCCGCCGATGAACATCCCCAGCGAGCCGGCCCAGGATTTATCCTTGTTCCAGGGCAGTTTCGGGGATTTGAGTCCGCGCCCCATGATCTCGGCCAGGCCGTCGCCGCCGCACATCAGCATCAGGGCGGTCATGCCGATGGGGGAATCCTTCCAATAGACCAGGGTCATGACGACGAAGACGATGCCGTAGAACAGCGGCCCGCGCAGGATCTCGCGCCGGTCGCCGGTGCGGGACATGGCCTTGACCGAGGCCTCGTCCTTCATCACTCCCAGGCCGACCAGCGCAAATTGGGCGGTGATGAGCAGCGGCACCAGCGCGGCCAGCCAGCGCGCATACCAGATTTCCGGGAACATCAGCCAGCACAGCACGAAGATCGGCCCGGTGCCGATGTGGATGAGCTTGCGGCTCAGGCGGCTCTCGATCCAGCCGCGCTGGGCGGCAAAGTCCATCAGGCGCAGTCAGGCGAGGGCGATGACAAAGGTGAGAACGAGGGCGAGAAAGGGATTCATGGGGGACTCCTCCGTAATATGGAATGGCTTATTTTACCCCACCCCGCAAGAACAAAGTCAGCAGGGAGGCGAGGATGACCAACCCGGCGGTCATTTGGAAGACGGGCGGGAAACCGCGGGCATCGGCCAGCGGGCCGCTGAGCAGCGTGCCTAAAGCGCCCGCCGAGAACATGAAGCCCAGCGTCAGGCCAGAAGCCAGGGCCATCCCGCCCTTGATCATCCGCTGGGCGAGCACCACGATGATGCTGTGCACCGCGCCGGTGAACATGCCCGAAAGAGGGACAAGCAAGTACAGCCACGGAGACCATCCCAGGATCGAAACCAGGAACAGCGGAATGCTGGCCAGCGCCAACATGCTCGTGGCGACGCGCTGCTTGCTGAAACGGTCGGCCAGGCTGCCGCCGATCACGTTCCCAAGGGCCGAGCCGCCCATGAATAGACCGGCAATGAGGCCGTAAACGGCGGCTGTCTTGCCCATGTCGCTGAGATATTTCGGCATGAAGGTGAGCATGTTCTGCTGCGCCCAGGCTTGCAGCGCGGCGATGAGCGCCAGCGCGACGAGGAAACTGCGGGCGACGGCCGGCCGGGACGTCTCCACCGCCTCGCTTTTTGGGGCTGGGGGTGCCACTCCGGATGTCTTCCGCAGCTGCCAGGCGGCGTTCAGGCCGATGGGCAGTGCGGGCGCGGCCAGGAAAAGCAATCCTGTCGGCCCGAAGAGGGTGAGGAGCGGGCCGCCGATGATCGGCCCGAAGGAGTAGCCGAACTGTCCGAAGAGAAAGAACCAGGAGGCGGCGGTCGTTTCGCGCCTCTCCAGGTGAGTCCGCCCGCGCAGCGTGGCTTGCATGACGCCGGCCGGATGAAAGGCAGCCGAGCCAAGGCTGGCCAGGATCAGGCAAGGAATGGCAAAATAGACGGGCAGGAAGAGCGCCAGCCCGAATAGAGCGCACATCCACAAGATGCCGCCAGCCGCCATCAGGCGGGATTTGCCGAAGCGGTCGGTGATCCAGCCGAAGGCCGGCTGCGAGAGCGAGGCGACCCAGACGTAGATCGTGGTGACGAACGCCAGCATGGTGTTGCTCAAGCCGAGTTCGTTACTCCAATAGGTGAGCAAGACCGTGCGCTGACTGTTGAGGATATCCACGATTAAATGTCCAAGGGCTATGGAGTTGAAGAGGGCATCGAGGAGCAGGGACATGGGATTTTCGATTTACGATTGACGATTGACGATTGACGATTTACGATTGACGATTGACGATTTACGATTGAGGATTGGGGATTTACGATTGGCGATGGCTTGCTTCTTCCTGTCATTCTGAGGGCGTATTTCCCTGCACCGAACGCAGGACGGTGTGCCCGAAGAATCCCCTTTACGACAGGAGACCCCTTCCTTCGTCAGGGCAGGCTCTTCGGTCGCTGAAGAACGCTCCCTCAGAGCCTGCCCTGAACGGAGTGAAGGGGTGACAAAGCGGGTTTTACGATATCGCGATAAAGGTTATGCTTTACGATGTATTCGTAGACCGGCTGAGACAGGAAATAGCGGAAGGGACGCCCCTCTGCGACGCGCTGCCGGATCTGGCGCGAGGAGATATCCAGCAGGGGCGCGTCCACGAAGCGCACCTTGCGCGTAATGCCCGGCAGGATGGCCTCCAGCTCGGGGAGGTGGATGGAATCGCCGCGGCGGCGCATCACGCCGAGATATCGGCAGGCAGATAACAGGTCCGCGGGACGGCGCCAGGTGGGCAGGTCGCGCAGCGAATCGCCGCCCATCAGGTAGACCATTTCCGCGCCGCGATTCTGTCCGGCCAGCAGGTTGACCGTGTCCAGCGCGTAGTGCGGGCCAGGACGATCTATCTCGACGCGCGAAAGCTCGAAGTCTGGATTCCCGGCAATGGCAAGCTGGAGCATGGCCAGGCGGTGTTCGCTGGGGGTGATGGTTTGGTCGAGTTTGTGGGGAGGGATGGGCGTGAGCACCCACAGCAGCCGTCTCAGGCCGAGCTGTTGACAGGCCTCAGCGGCCAGGATCAGGTGTCCGAGATGGGGCGGGTCGAACGTCCCGCCGAAGATGCCAATCAGGTTTGACATGCTCGAAGTATATCGCGTTTCGTCCAAGTCGTTTTCTTCGGCCTGGGGATTTTGTCCCGCTTCATTGGCCCGCAGTACGCGGCCTATGGCTGGCATACCGGCCGGATGCCCATGATGGGCTATGGCATCAGTTCATTTGGCTTCATGCCATTCGGCATGATCTTCATGGGACTGATCCCGCTGGCGTTCCTGGTCATGCTGGTTCTCGGCATCCTGTGGGCGGTCAAGGCGCTGAAAGGGACGCAGGCTCCAGTTCCTGGCCGGGCGTGTACGCAGTGCGGCAAAGTGGTTCAACCTGACTGGAAGAACTGCCCGTATTGCGGAAACTCGTTGTAGTCGAATTGAGGTGGGATGCTCCACGGAATAAAAAGGAACCCGTTTTCTCTGAGAAAACGGGTTCCTGGCAATTCTTATGGCTTGCGCGGCTCGCTCATTTCTTGGCGAACGGTCTGGTATAGATTTTCGGCCTTGAGTTCGTTCAACGTGTAGCACGGGGCTTCGAGGTGGTCGGCCAACGCCTGCGCCAGGCCTTGATCGAAGGAGGCGTGCTCCATGTTGATGACCACACTGCGGAAATTGCGCGCCGCGATCTGCTCGGCGAATTGGTACGCCTCCTCCTGGGGCGGCAGCACGCCGATGGAGACGTTCCCGGCGCCATCCGTCAGGACGAGCAGCAGCGGTTCCACATCCGGGTGGATGATCTGTTCTTGTGTGAGCACGTCGTAGGCCAGGAGCAATCCGGCTGCGAGCGGCGTCTTGCCTCCGACGGGGATATCGGCCAGGGCGCGTTGGGCGAGCATTACGGAGGTCGTGGGGGGCAGGATGAGCGTGGCGCGGTCTTTCTGGAAGACGACCAATCCCACCCGGTCGCGGCGCTGGTAGGCGTCAGTCAGCAGGGACAGGATCGCGCCTTTGGTGGCGGCCATGCGCTCGGCCACGGCCATGGACCACGAAGCATCCACCAGGAAGAGCACCAGATTGGCGGTCTTCTTGACCCGCACCTTGCGCTGCAAGTCGCTCTTCTGGATGGCCAACGCCACGCGTTTACGCTGCTCGGTGCGGCGTTTCTGGTAAGGGGCAGCCGCGCGGAAAGTGGCGTCGAAGGCCACGTCATCGGTCTTGCCATTGGCCGGGCGCGCCTGGACGTAGCGGCCGCGCTTGCGCTCGGTGTGCGTGCGTGAACGCCGTCCGGCGTGGCGGCGGGCGAGTTTATCCAGGGGGGTATCCAGCTTGCGCGGCTCGAACGTTTCCCCGATCTTGACCTTCTGGCCGCCATCCCACCAGTGGGTGTTGTGCGCATCGAAGACGGTCTTTTGCGGCCCAGGCTCAGTGGGCGGCTGGTCAGGGGTTTCCTGCTCGGCGCTTTCAGTTATGACTTTTTTTTTTGCGCCTCGGCCTCGGCTTCTTTCGGCTCCGGCTCAGAGGGTTCGCCTTCCGAAGACGAGCCTTGCAACTGTTCGATGCGTTCCTGCAACTGCTCAGGCGAGATCTCGGTCTGGTGGAAGGGGCCGCGCTTGATGCGGTGCGGCAGGGCCAGCTCGGCGGCCAGGGCGATATCGCGGTCCGTGATTGCGGTGCGACCCTCGAAAGCAGTATGGGCGCGGGCTGCCTTGAGAATCACCAGGTCAGCGCGGTGACCGTCCACGTTTAGTGAGGCGGTCAGCGCGGCGATGGAGAGCAGGTCGCGGCGGGCATAATTGACCTTGTCCACCATCGTGCGGGCAGAGGCGATCTGGCGCGAGATTTTCTCCTCGTGCGGGAGCCACAACTTGCGGAAGGCTTCCGGGTCCGATTCAAAGGCCAGGTTGTGTTCGATGATGGTCACGCGGTCGCGCGCCTCACGGATGCCGGTGATGTCCACCGAGAGGGCAAAGCGATCCAGCAGTTGCGGGCGCAGGTCGCCTTCTTCGGGGTTCATCGTGCCGACCAGGATGAAGCGGGCGGGATGGGAAAAGGAGATGCCCTCACGCTCGACGATGTTCATGCCCATGGCGGCTGAGTCGAGCAGCACGTCCACCACGTGGTCGTCGAGCAGGTTGACCTCGTCAATGTAGAGCAGGCCGCGGTTGGCGGCCGCTAGCACGCCGGGTTCGAAGTGACGCTCGCCCTTTTGGATGGCCTGCTCGATGTCCAGCGTGCCGACCACGCGGTCTTCCGTCGCCGAGACGGGCAGGTTGACGAAGGGGATGCGCTTCTCTTCGATGGGCAACGGTTCCCCGGATGCGGCCCGCTCGCGGCACTCGGTGCACCACGAGGTGGGCTGGTCGGGGTCGCAGCCGAAACGGCAGCCGCGCACGGCTCGGACCCTGGGCAGGAGTGCGGCCAGACCGCGCGCGGCCGTAGATTTGGCCGTTCCGCGCTCGCCGCGGATCAGCACGCCGCCGATGCGCGGGTCAACCGCGTTGAGCACCAGGGCGCGTCTCATGCGCTCCTGTCCGACGATGGCAGTAAAGGGATAGATCGAGGGCATAGGTGACTCCAGGCAAGATTATACTGCTTCTTGCCAGACTGGTAAACGCTGGAGGCGATTTTCTGGAAGTCGGGGTTGCCAACTTACCAATTCGCCTTTATAATCCCAGCTATCTTTAATAAACCCTGGAGTTACCTAGATTATGGAACAAAACGACGCCCTCGTCGGGCAGGGGGCCATGCCCGAAAGCAACACACCAGCAGAAGGCACTACCCCTACCCATACGAACATGGAAACCTTGCTCAAGGAGGAAGGCCTGACCCTGGATTTTCCGCAGCCGGGCGAGGTCCGTACCGGCGTGATCGCCAGCATCAGCCCGACCCAGCTCCTGGTCAGCATAGGCGCGAAGTCCGAAGGCGTGATCAGCAGGCGGGAATTGGAACAGATCCCGGCCGCGGAGCGCGAAGCGATGCAGGTCGGCGCCGAAATCCCGGTCTTCGTGCTGGCTTCTGAAGATGCAAACGGCAACATCGTCCTCTCCTACACCCGCGCCCTGGAACAGAAGGGTTGGGAAGAGGTCGAAAGAATCCTCGAATCCGATGAAATCTACGTCAGCAAGATAGAAGGATATAACAAGGGCGGCCTGATCGTCCCCGTACATGGCCTGCGCGGTTTCGTGCCGGCCTCCCAGATCGGGATGCTGCGCCGTATGGCCGTCACCGGCGAGACGCCCGAGCAGCGCTGGGGCAAGATGATCGGCGACCCGATCAACGTCCGCGTGATCGAAGTGGATCGCAACCGCCGTCGCCTGATCCTTTCGGAGCGGGCCGCCAGCAGCGAGACGCGCCAGTCGCTCAAAGAGCGCGTCATCGAAGAGCTTAAAGAGGGCGAGATCCGCACCGGACGCGTGACCAGCCTGGCCGATTTTGGCGCCTTCGTCAATATCAACGGCGCGGACGGCCTGGTGCACCTCTCCGAGATCTCCTGGGAGCGCGTCCAACATCCCAGCGAGGTGCTCGAAGTAGGCCAGGAAGTGACCGTCAAGATCATCAACATTGACCGCGAGAAGAAGCGCATCGGCCTCTCCCTGCGCGCCCTGGCCGAAGATCCCTGGACGAAGAAGATCGAGAAGTTCAAGGTCGGCCAGTTGGTGGAAGGCGTCATCACCCGCCTGACCAAATTCGGCGCGTTCGCCCGCCTGGAAGGCGGCGTGGAAGGTCTGATTCACATCTCCGAGATCGGCGAGACGCGCATCGAGCATCCCAAGGAACGCCTCCACGAAGGTGAAGTGGTCACCCTGCGCATCATCCGCATTGACCCCGAACAGCGCCGCATCGGCTTGAGCCTGCGGAAAGTGGATTCTGGCGCTTACAAAGACCTCGACCTGGCGGGTTTCGACCTGGGGAAAGGTGAAGACACACCCCTGGCTGCAATCCCGCTGGAAGAGGCGCCCAAGAGAAAAAGAACCCCCAAGAAGAAGGCCTCTGAGAAGAAAGCTTCTGAAGAGGAAGATTTCGAAGAAGAAGCCTGATCTCACGAGAGCGCACCTGATCAGGTGCGCTCTCTCATTGAGATCATTGCTGCCATGCACCTGCTTGTAGACGCTCACGAAGACCTGGCCTGGAACATCCTCGCCCTCGGACGGGATTACACCCGTTCGGCGGCTGAAACGCGCCAGCACGAGAAGGGTACCCCGACCGTCGTCCACAACGACAACACCATGCTCGGCTGGCCCGATTATCAGCGCGCCCGCGCCGCGGTCGTCTTCGGCACGCTCTTTGCCGCCCCGCTCCGCCGCCGCTTGGGCGAGTGGGATACGCTGGTCTATTCCGATTTCGAGCAGGCTCACCGCCTCTACCGCGCCCAGCTCGAAGCCTATCTCTCGCTGGCCGACCGCCACGCTGATAAATTCCGGCTGATTCACACGGTCACTGATCTCGATGAGGTCCTGGCTCCCTGGGCTGATGAGACGCAGACTCATCCGGTCGGGCTGGTGGCGCTGATGGAAGGGGCGGAGGGGGTGCGGACTCCGGCCGAGCTGGAGGAATGGTGGGGACTCGGCGTGCGCATCCTCGGCCTGGCCTGGGCTGGCACCCGCTTCTGTGGCGGGACGCGTGAACCGGGTCCGTTGACCGAGGCCGGCCGCGCCCTCCTGAACGGGATGGCCGAGATCGGCTTCACGCTGGATCTCAGTCACATGGACGAGTTGGCAGCGCGGCAGTCCCTCGATAGCTATCCCGGCGCGATCATCGCCAGTCACGCCAACGCGGCGGCCATCATCCCGGAGTACGAAGGCAACCGCCAGCTTTCCGATGCGATCATCAAAGGCATCCTCGAACGGGACGGCGTGATCGGTGTGGTGCCTTTCTGCAAGTTCCTTGATTACGGCTGGAAAAGGGGAGACGCTCGCGACGGCTTGACCCTGGAGACGCTGGCGGCGCACATTGACCACATCTGCCAGATGGCGGGTGACGCCCGTCACGTTGGCCTGGGCAGCGATTTCGACGGCGGCTTTGGGCTGGAAGCCGCGCCGGCAGACGTGGACACGATTGCCGACCTGCAAAAACTCGACTCAATCCTGGCCTCCAGAGGTTACAGTGATGCCGACATTGGTGCTGTTTTGGGCGGGAACTGGCTGCGCCATCTCAGAGAGACTTTGCCCTCATGAAAACTTCTGAAAAGGAAAAATCGCTTTCCCCCGATACCACGCCTGAGGCGGCGCCTTCCCGTTTTCGAGTGCGCTTGGGGTTGAGCGTGACCCTGCTCGGTTTCATCGTTTTTCTAGTGGGGGCGCGGCCTGAGCTTTTCTTTCTGGATCGCAGCCCCGTGGTCGGTTTCGTCCAGATCGCCGTCTTCCTGGTAGGTTTGGCGTTGATCTTAATGGGTGGGTACGTCAGCCTGATGGCTTTCTGGCAGAACGGCGAACGCACGATTGCGGCCGACATTGGACAGCGCCTGGTCGCCACGGGTTATGTCATCGCAGTCTTCTCCGGCATGGCAGACGTGTTCGGCCTGGGCACCCGGCCGCCTCCTGATTACGTGCCGTACTTTGGCCCCTTGCAAGCGGCCGGCGTTGAGATCGGCCAGGCGATCATCGTGGTGGGATTTTTACTGCTTGTACCGTACCGGCAGCGAAAAAACTTGCCGCCCCCGGAGGCATGAGGAATGAGGATAAAAAAGGGTGTGCGCTGAAACGCACACCTTTTTTTCGTTGTTCCACAGGAGCGGCGGCCTCACCAGCCCAGGTACCGGTCAATGGCGGCAGCGGCTTTGCGTCCGGCCACCATGGCCGTGACCACCAGGTCGGGGCCGGTCACGTCGTCGCCGCCAGCGAAGACGCCGGCGCGGGAGGTGGCGCCGGTCTCTTTGTCCACCACGCTGATCAGGCCCCAGTCGTGGACTTCCAGGCCGGGCGTGGACTCGCCGATAAGTGGGTCGGGCCAATAGCCGAGGGCTTTGATGGCCGTATCCACTGCGATGCTGAAGTTCGAGCCTTCGACCGGCACCGGTTTGCGGCGGCCCGTAGCGTCCGGTTCGCCCAGTTTCATCTCGATGCAATCAATGGCGGCCAGGCGGCCGTCCTCTCCGGCGATGAACTTCACCGGCTGGGTCAGGAAACGGTACTGGGCGCCCTCTTCTTTCGCCATCTGGCGATCCTTCTTGCCGCCGGGCATTTCTTGTTCGGTGCGGCGGTACAGGCACATGACCTGCTCCGCGCCCATGCGCAGGGCGGAGCGCAGGCAGTCGGAGGCTGTGTCGCCGCCGCCGATGACCGCCACGCGCTTGCCAATCGGCGGACGCTGGCGCTTGTCTTCCGGCAGCAGATTCAGGTCCATGTTGGCGCGCACCAGGAAATCGGTGCCTTCGTAGACCCCGGCCAGGTCTTCGCCAGGCACTTCCATTTTGGCGTCAATTCCCACGCCCACGCCGACGAATACGGCAGCGTAGCCTTCCTCGAAGAGCTGGTCTATAGTTCTATCTTTGCCGATGGTTGTGCTGCCGACGAACTTCACGCCGGCTTTTTCGAAATCAGCCCAGCGGCAAAAGAAAACCTCCTTCGCCAGTTTGAAGTTAGGGATACCATAAACGAGCAAGCCGCCGGGCGCGGGCTTGGAATCGAAGATAGTGACCGCGTGGCCCTTTCGCAGCAGTTGTTCGGCGCAGCCCAGGCCGGCCGGCCCCGCGCCGATGATAGCCACTTTCTTGCCGGTGAACTTGCCCACCGGGATGTTCACGCCCTGTTTGGAGCGTTCGTATTGGGTGGTGAAGGCTTCCAGCGCGCCGGTCGGAACCGGCAGGCTGCCCTTCTTGCCGCGCACACACGCCCCTTCACACAGCCTCTCCTGCGGGCAGATGCGGCCGCACACCTCCGGCAGGGAGCTGGTCTGGCGGTAGATGCTGGCCGCTTCCAGGAATTGGCCGTTTTCGATCAACCACACGGCGTAGGAAATGTCGTTCCCGGCCGGGCAGGCTTTTTGACAGGGGGCCGGGTCGGGGCAGTGGATGCAGCGCGTGGCTTCGTACATGGCCCATTCATCGTCTAAACGGATGATGGCTTCGTCGAAGTCCCGGATCCGTTCGTCGGCCGGGCGCAGCGGCAAGCCGCGCGACTCGATCTTCATGCGCGCTTTGCGGTCTACGGTTGAAAAATCGCGGGGAAGCACTCCGTTCATTGTTTTCTCCTTTGAGCCTTTACGCGTATCATCTCAATAACTTGGGGGAGCGGGGGGTGTGCGGGCGGCGAAGCCGCCCGCACACCCTCATCCTCCCCTCTTTATTGAGAAGATACCTTTACGCGGTTTGCAGAAGGATAGCCTCATGCGCCAGGGCGCTGGCGGCGTAAGCAACCGCCTCACTATCTAAAGTAATTATACCAACAGAGCAAACTAAAAACATGACCTACCGCGCCAAAATCCATACCAAAGGGACGGAGACGGAAATTCGCGTTGATGGAACACACAGACACGCTCGCCGAAATTCAGAATACGGTCAGTAGTGGGAGATGGCATAGAACGCGTGGCGTTCAAATCTACCGCTGGTGATATAATAGGAAAAACAAATAGGGTACCGCAAGTACAAGAAACACCTATGACCGATCTAAAAATCTGGAAAATAGTTTTTGAAATAAGATACCCTGCCGCCGCCAATCTGTTTGATAATCGGGGCAAAATTGCCGCGAAATGGCAATGGACTTCTGACTTGTCAGAATGGCGGATATCTAATAATCAAGTGTCCGTTCACAATAAAAGCGGCACCACTTTTCTAAATGCTGGCTTCAAGAACACCAGCATAGTTATGGAGTTGCCAGAAAATCACACCCAATTCTCCGAGCGCGCTTTGGAATTTTCGACTTGGGTTCTCGACTTATTGCAAATTAAAAGTATAGATCGGATAGGGCTGAGAATTATTCAACTTGCAAAGAGGCAACATTTCAAACTGCTTGTGTCGAAAATGCGTGAAGAGTTGTTTAAATTAGGCGAAGAAGATTGGGCTTCTCTCGGTGGTCAACCAGAAGATCTTGCCTTTCCACTGTCTTTGACGCTTGGAGAGAACAAAGCTAATTTCACATTGGGACCAATGAAATCAGACCAATTAGCAAATCTCTTTGAATCGAACGATGTAAAAAGCAAACTTCCATCTGTAGCCGTCTTTTTGGATTTTGATTTATTCAGAAGCGAACCGAATTTTTCTCCTGAAACACGATCTAAAAACTTGGGCGACTTTCTAAAATCAGGAAGTCAACAAATTTTAAATATTTCAGATAAATTTTTAGCCAGGTACGGAGACTTCAAATGATAAGTCCCTTTCAGCAATCAATGACCGAAATTCCTCGGGTTGAGGAATTGTTTTATCAAGGTTCAACTACCGCAACCACTGAATCAAATATTCTTGAGAGATTGGAAACATTAACTAATCAAACTGGCCAATTGAGGATGGATGTTCAGGAACGACCAGTAAAATACACCACGCAGATTCGAGATTTGGGCGATGAAAGTTATTCCTTACTTGAACCATTAATCATCTCCGTCGAGGAATATACCAACGAAGATACAGTTATTGCTAGTTTTCCAGAAATTGAAGTGTTTGGCGAGGGCGTAACTGAAGCGGAAGCCTTGATGAATCTAAAGTTGGCTATACTGGATTTGTATGAGGAACTCACTGACACTCCACTGGATGAATTGGGTGATTTACCGAAAGTCTGGCTAGCCGTCTTGCGAAAAACCATCAAACAAATCAAATAAACAATTATGAAGTGGCGTAATATAACTGCATCTGATTTTGGAAAGGTGATAAAGAAGCTTTCCTTGCAACCCTCGCAATCAAAGAGGCGAGCGCCGCATCCTGTCTATTGGTATTGCCTTGATGGAAAAAAGATATTAAGGCTTACCTTTCCAAATCTGCACGGTGGGTCGAATTCAGTTTCAACAGGCTTCATTAAACAGATCCAAAATTCCCTTCGGTTGGACACACGTCAATTTGAAGATCTAACTGAATGTCCGCTGACCGCAGAAGAATACGAAGCGATAATACGCGATAAGTTGGTTATTTAATTCGCCCTTGCTAAAAACAGGCCTCCGAGCCCACCCTCGGAGGTCTACTCATTTACACCCTACTCATCCAACCTCACGGACACGCCCGCCGAAACCCACAACCCGCCGCAGGGACAAGCCCACCCACTCCGAAGCGACTCCCATTTGCTCAAGTCCATCCGTTTATTCGTGCTTTTCATTCGTGGACGGTTTTTCCCCACGGACACGCTCCCCGAAACCCACAACCCGCCGCACGGACAAGCCCGCCCAGTCCGAAGCGACTCCCATTTGCTCAAGTCCATCCGTTTATTCGTGCTTTTCATTCGTGGACGGTTTTTCCCCACGGACACGCTCCCCGAAACCCACAACCCGCCGCATGGACAACCCCACCCAGCCCGAAGCGACTCCCATTTGCGCGCCGTCCATCCGTTCCTGTCCGTGAGTCCGTGACAGAGTCCGTTGACCAACCCCACAGACACGCCCGCCGAAACCCAGAACCCGCCGCACGGACAGCCGCGCCCCCTACCCGAAGAGACTTCGCAAGCATAGCGCGAAGATTGAATTGCCTCCCATTTGAATGAACTGGTTTACGGGAAATAACGATAGATGTCTTTGCGATTCATGAAACAGACAAAGATCACTTGCCCCTCTAGAACCTCGATCCCAATTCTGTATTCGCCGACCCTGATACGATAATACGTTGTGTAACCTTCCAATTTCTTCACATTCTGCAAGTCTGATAATGAAGTCGCCGATTCGACCTGCGCGATAATCTTTTGCACCTGTTTCAGCAAGCGCTTGTCTTTTATCTTCTTCAAGTCGCGTCCAAAACTCTTTTCGTAGAGAGTTTTCATTGGTTTACCCCGCGAGGATGGCGTCTATTTCTTCCTTGCTGACAAAGTCGTTCTTTCGACCTTCGCGGATGGCATGGGCAAGTCCAACATCCTCAATGGCTTCGGCAACAATCGCGGAAAAAACTTCCTGTCGTTCCTCGAAGAGTTCAACGATGGCTTCTTTGAGCAGAACCTTGAATTGTTTTTCGTCTAAAGTTGCAATGGTCATGGGACACCTCTCCTAAAATTATACCGCCAATTGACCCTTACCCCCGCGGTAATTTAGCCCACCCCGAAGCGGACTTCCACCCGCCGCAGGGACAAGCCCACCCACTCCGAAGCGACTCCTATTTGCGCGCCGTCCCCCCTTTCATCTTTCATCTTTCATCCTTCATCCTTTCTTTCCCCACGGACACGCCCGCCGAAACCCAGAATCCCCCCAGGGACAAGCCCACCCACCTCGAAGCGACTCCCATCTGCGCGCCGTCCATTCGTTCTCGTCCGTGAGTCCGTGACAGAGTCCGTTGACCACCCCACGGACGCGCCCGCCGAAACTCACAACCCGCCGCACGGACACGCCCACCCACCCCGAAGCCGTTGGGTTGAGCCTGTCGAAACCACTCCCGTTTGCACATCGTCCATTCGTCATCGTGGTTTTCATTCGTGGACGGTTTTCCCCCACGGACACGCCCGCCGAAACCCAGAACCCGCCGCAGGGACAAGCCCACCCACCCCGAAGCCGATGGGTTGAGCGGTGGTTGAGCTTGTCGAAACCCTGTCGAAACTACTTCCACCCGCACGCCGACTATTCGCCGAAGGTTCGTGGTTCCCAATCGCAAAAATTCAATTGACCGTCATTTGTCCACATCAAATTAACTTCATTTGTGTTATTGCTCGTCAAAATAATCGACGGGGTATCAAGAAAATTTTGTCCCTTAATTTTTCCAAGTACTTGAACTGGTAGCCATTGTCCATTTGAGTATATTCTCCCTAACACTTCGGTATATCCATCAATAAGCGTACCTCTCCAAATAACTGCGACTCGATTACCTGATAATAATGCAACAGAGGGGGCTGTCCGACCAGAAAAAGATATGGGACTTCCATCTGACGAACCAGGGAGAAAAGGTCTATGGTTTCCACTTCCAATAATTTCTGGCGACAGCCAATTGCCCTGCAAGTCTCTAATGGCATGCATCAATGCCAAATCTTCCGAGGATGTGCCAGTTATATAAAACACATGTAAATTTCCATTATCATCACTGATTATTGAAGCAGAACCTGCCCACATTCCCGCTTCACTAATTTGAATTGTTTGTTTCCATGTGCCATCTTGTTGCTCTAAATACCATACCTGAGTTGTTGGATTAGGAAAATTTTCGTAATTATTGTAAACAATACTTACCACGCCGTTAGCCGAAACTTTGATATCGGGAAAAATGGAATCATTTGCGATAATCGTTGGAACATCTGCCTTGTCATTTTTAATAACTGTATAGCCTAATTTTCCTAAGCCATATGACCAAATCAAATGAGGTTGATTCTGATAATCAAAGACTATCTGAATCGAAGTCAACCTCACACGATTGGGTTGTTCCAATATAGATGGCATTGTATTGTGCGAATCGATTATTACTTTTGAAGTAAAGTCATCCTTTGAATTAGCATAAATAATATAACGTTCCCCAAGCAAATAAGCCACATGAGTGTTTCCTTCATTATCCAGGGCTACACTTCCCCATACACTTTCCCCCGCATCTAGCACTTTACTTGAGATGATGGAGCCTTCATTTCCAACATTTAAATAAACAAGTATTGATGGAGTGCCATCAATAACGCCAAAGATTTTCATCTGATTATCGTATATTGAAGCAACAGAATATCGCCCAAAGCCCGCGCCTCGATTTGGAATGATTGAAATTTCGGTATTATGCAAATATCTATTTATTTCTTCTATTTTGATTAAATCTTTCTCAGCATTGGATTTATGCCCTTCGGACAGACTAAAGATTAACGATAGTGCCGCATTAAGCGGGTCGTTCAAATCTTCATAGGAAGCTGACATAATTTCATAAGCATATATTGAATTGTCCGTATCCATTTCGTTTAGGTCTAAAGATTTTAATTCTTCCAAAGCCGACTGGGGCTCACCCATCAAATAATACAGATTTCCCTTCATCAATCGAATCAATATTGTGTACTGATTGCAATTGCTCAAAGCGAAGTCCAATTTATCAAGTATTTCGGCGGCTAACATTTCATCATAAACTCTTTTTTCATTGTTGAAGTCTGGATTGTAGCTTTTGCCTTCATCGGTTTCTGGAAAAGCGAAATCAAGATAAGCAATCCCGAGAGAAACATATGCTCCACAGTTGTTTGGCGATAGCACAATTGCCTGTTTTAATAGATTGATTTCTGTCTCACTGATTACTTTGTCGCTTGAAATGATTGTCAAAAAGGTTCTATCAATCTGCTCACTTCGTAAGGCATGAAACGGGTTGTAATCGAATCCTCCAAATTTCAATACAAATGCAATTAAGATTACTGCAATTGCTGGAACATACTTAAGAAAACCGCTTTTACGCATTGTAGTGTACCCTTCCTAACCCTTCATCAAGAATCAACACTACGAGTTCACCCAACACAATCCAACCTGACGCCAATAGCAACATAATCACACCTAGAATATTTAAAGCCACGGTCTTTGTCATGCCCGCGAATTCTGGGATCAAAGCGGGAAAAGTAAAAATGGAAAATTCCAAGTAAAAAACAGTAAAAATGACAAGCCTTATTGCTCTCAGAGAAAGAAAGAAATAATCCACCAGGCTCATCGTAGACATCAATAGTCCGATAAAAACGAAGAGGCTAATGAAAATGTCGCCCCTAATCACAATATCTGCCACTACTACAGGCTCTTTTTCGTAATACAACCACAGCATGGCTGCCCCGAGAAAGTACAGAATACTCAAACCTATTACTGGAAGTGGTCGTAGGACGAGTCGAAGAAACATCCAAATTAGGCTAGACAGCGGTATCACCAGCCACAAGAGGATTACATACTTTTCGCTGGCCATACTAACGAGAGTCTTAGTCTGAATATATTGGATAAGCCCCACCCCTGACAAAATCCCAATAGAAGTAATAAAAAGCAGTCGAAGTCTGGGGACTTTTAGCAATTCTAAGCGCCTATGAGTTGATACATTGTTCATCGGCCACCTTATCGAAAGTGTGTCTGATCGTATTTACGTAGGGAAAACAATCTCCATAGTAGGGTAATGACCAGGGTTACCAAAAGGGATAGGAGTAATAAAGATAAGAGCAAATTCAATGTGATCGGCCTGCCCTCCCACCATTGGATAATTTGGAAATCAACTAAAACAATGCTCGGAGAGAGACTAATGATTGAGAATATGTTCGAATGCCATGTAAAGCCTTTTACCGCGATAATTCGAGTCAGAAACCACGAAATCAGGACAAGCCCAGTGATTGCAAAAGGGATCACAACCAAGACCAGTAAAAGCACATCCAAGGTTACAAAAAGCTCGAACTGAAGGTCAGCACCTCGACGGAAATACGCTACCACTGTTTCGGCCATGGCTTTACTGAAAGTAAGGTTTGTGATTCCAACCAACACGCAGAATGCAAATGCGATACCGTTTGCCATAACAAACGCGTTTTTCACCAGAAGCTTTATGCGATCTGCAAACACAGGAGACATGCTTGGCGAAAGCATGAGCACAAGAACGATGAAACCAATAGTAATTTCACTTGCAAGCATTAAACCAAAGGCGCTATCCAAATCCAAATAGAAACTGGTGATGAACCCAATTGTTAAGCCTACTACGAACATGAGGCTTGATAGCTCCTTTAAAATATGATTTGGCGATTGGAGTGCATCTAACCTTGCTTGAACAGTCGGATGAAAACTCAAAATCCGAAATAGCCATTCCTGCAATGAAGTTCTTGGAGCAAACTTTTCCTTAACGTCATGGAATGTCTTGTTCACTGGCAACGCAAAAGCTTGTACATAGTCTGATAAGGATATGCTCTTGCGGGCGTATTCGTCGGCCGCGAATTCTTTCATACGGTATAAAAACCGTACCGCCACAAGCATAGCTAAATATAATGACAATATTTGCAGCGAAATCATCAAGTCGACAACGCCATGGCTCTCACGAATTGGTGTTTCATAGGTATTGAAGAATACTGAATATGGAAAGGTCATAATAAGCAAATAAACCGTAACCCCAAACGACGCATATAAATACTTAGAAGAAAACCCTGTCTTCCATGTGTCGCCATTTGAAATATGAGCAAGTTCGTGTGAGACAATATTCACTCGGGTAGTGGGATCGTTCCAGCGATTTATTGCGCCCTCTGACACTGCAATGTAATGCTTGCGCCAGGTGCCAAATGCAAATATTTCTGGCATATTGCTGGGAATGTACAGAAGAGCAGGACGATTCTTTAGTATACAAAAGGCGGGAAGAGTGGATATTTGTTCCACCAGTTCGGGATACTTGTCAGACAAGGATTGCATTTTTCGGCGTTTGATTTGCACAACGGGATCTCTTAAGAACGTCCATAACGCAAATATGAGAGCTACAGTTCCATAAGGCTCAAAAGCAAGCCGAGATTGAAGTATTAGAAAAAGGGGTTGCAGAATAACAACTCCCAAGAACACAAGGGTTGTTATGCTATTGTATGGAAACTTCGTATTCGAGACTGTATTTGGCAACATGGATCACATCCTACCAGGCTACCTTGAAAGTTCCTCAGCGATCAAACGAAGTATTCGGTTTGTGATAATAGTTGCCTTTTTTCGAGTCAACGATTTGCTCGATAATCTAATGGTGATTTCCCTTTTTATTTCATCTACCTTTGTTTCAACTTCCAAGCCTTTCCTGGATTTTCCACTATAAATTACATCCACTGCTTGCTTTAATTTTTCGTCAGAAAATGATGTGATTATCTTTGAAAGTGCGCCAATAATTATTGGCACGATTATTGCAGCGTAAAGTTCTCCATTACCCCCAAAACCTAGAGGCGTATCTATGTAATGGTTGATAGAGTCCAATTCGTCAGGCGAGTCGAAAGGTTTGTCAACAAAAAAATCTATGATCTGGTCAGCTAATATCAACTCTTCGGGGGCAATCTCGGTTAAGACCCCATTACAAACCTGTCTAACAATTTCTTTTCGCGACGGATCAACGAGGTTGAATTGAGCACTCATTACTTATCTCCGTAGGTCTCGTTCTTTATGAGGAGTATAGACCATATTTAACTCTATTGCAACTGCTATTTTTCAATAAATCTGCTTCTGAAAAGAATCCCTTGTGAGTATAAACAGCCTCCCCCTCGGACTGTCCCAATTCCATTTGCTGCTTGCCTATCCCTTTGGAAACATCAACACCATCTTCGCGCCCGTCACCGCGCGATTCATCACTCATTCTAATGAACTCGGTCAAGGAAAGACCTTGCTCTCACGGTTTGGAAAGTCAGACCTCTCAACCGCGTGTTCATTATAGCATGGCAAACCTCACCTTCCCGTCAAACCTCCCCAGGAAGGATAGCCAAAATATACTGACATCTTTGGGAAAATGTACTGTCATTTTGAGGAAAATGTACTGTCATTTTTGGGGGTTAAACAAGACATCCGAAGTCTTTCGGGCTTCGGAAGTCTTGGATGTTACGCTTTCTCGAATTCGATGACGTCCAGCACCTTCTTGAATTCCTTGCCCGCATTGAAGCGGGGCAAAACGTCTTTGATACTACTGGCTCGCACATCTGCGGCGGTCTCTGCGCCTTCGGAGTCGCCTCTCAACCAGAAATTGCCGAAATCGCCCAATTCCACAATATTGCCCGCTGACAATTCCTGCGGGATGATGGTCAGCAAGCCTTCCAGCACAGCCATCGTATCCACGCTTGAAACGGTGGAAATCTGCGAAATTTGCCCTGCCAGTTGGCGCATGGTTTTGCGTCCGCTGGATTCGATGGACGGGTAGAACTTCTTGGGCGCGGCAGGGTTCGATGGGTTGCCGCGCTCGACGACATTGAATTTGACGGTCATGGTAGCCTCCTTTGGCTGTTGAAAATGGGTGGTCGGTTTTGGGGAGTGGTTTCTTGCAGGGGCATCCCCACGATGGACGGGAGTATAGCACAAAAAGAACACGGCAAACTATTTGAACTCCTGCAAAAACCGAACCATATTCATCAACTCTTCGGCTGAAACGCTTTCCAGCAACTTTGTCACCCGCCGTTTCAATTCTCCCTGCGGAATTTCGTTGGATACCACAATGCCGTAATGCACCCTTCCCTCTGCGGCGTATTGATGGGCAAGCGGAAGGTAATCCCGCGCATTAAACGTCACCACTGCTCGATGTTTTCTCGCCGCCTCTCGAAGAATATCAGGGTCGGGAGTATTGCCCAGACCCACTTCGGAGACATGATAGACATCAAAGCCTTGTTCGCGTAAAAGCGTGGCAAGGTGAACCCAAATATGCTCGTCCAGGAGCAATTGGGGAGGGTTGTGTTTAACCGTTTTATCCCCCTGTCAATTTGCGGTATTGTTCTTCGGTAAGATGTTTTTTCAAGTACTCCCGCCCAGCCTCTTCCGTGTTTTGGCGGCGTTCTTCATCAATTTCTTCCTTGTGATATTCATAGTAACGCACCGCGTCGAGAACCTGTTCAAGTTTCAGAAAGGGCAGAACCTGTTCCACGATAGTTTTCGGGGTCTCGCCCAATTTGATATAACCGACAATGTTGCCCACTTTAACGCGCGTGCCGCGAATCACAGCAGACTCCCCTCCCGTAAACTTTACTCTATCAATATAGGGAAAGTTGGGAAGATAGGCTGATTCTGCGGGCTGGTCAACCACAGTGTAAATTGTCTGGGAAGATTTCACTACTGGCTCGAACATGGTTTCGCTCCTTAACCGCTTGTGATTACATCGGTTCGGTGATTAACAATAAGAAACGGATCGCCTTCCACGGTGCGGGCAGGCTTGTTTTCGTTATCCAATACTTGCAGGATTTTCAAAACGGTTGTCTTGAGTTTAACTACCGTCCCATCGGGAAGCACATACTGACTCCAATCTTCATGCTGGAGTTTGAACTCGACTTCTTGAGCCTTTGCCTGACTGCCGTCGGGCATGGTGATGGTTTTGATTGTGCTCATGGGCTACTCCTGTCAGTTTCCAAAGGAAATTATACCCGTAAATCCCTCACTCCCCCGTCGGCGCCCAAATATTCTTGACCTGCGTCGCCTCCTGCAAAAACTCGTGGCCTTCGCCCTGCTCGCGATCCATCCAATCGCGCGGCAGGCCGTAGCCGACCCACGTCCGCTTCATGTTAGCCGTGGACTCATCCTCGACGTGGGTGCTGCCTTCCGCCGGGCGTAGCGGCAGTCCGC
>Ga0210022_1000681_pt1 | contig 24044 bp, 20 predicted proteins | sample CryGeymeta201520_FD_183984 | JGI IMG/M metagenome (GOLD analysis project Ga0210022, IMG submission 183984) | Groundwater microbial communities from Crystal Geyser aquifers in Utah, USA - Crystal Geyser metaG 2015-20 (SPAdes) (version 2) | ecosystem: Environmental > Aquatic > Deep subsurface >... | reverse complement strand
GGCGTTGGGCTCAAATTTTAATCCTCGAAATACGTCTATGTATTCCTGTGGTTAAAATTATCGCCCGCCTTGAACTCGACGAAACTATCTCATTTCCGGATGGACACTAGGTAAATATGTGAAGGACGGCCAAGTTGACTATGCGGGATTAAAGAGGGAGGAAGCGAGGCTTGATGAATATCTAAAGCTCCTGGAGAAGACCGATTCGAAATCCCTTTCCCGAAGTGATCAGTTTGCTTTCTATATCAATGCCTATAACGCGTGGACCATCAAACTGATTCTGACGGCCTACCCAGGAGTAAAATCCATCAAAGATATTGGAAGCATCTTCAGAAGTCCCTGGAAAAAGAAGATAGCTCGACTGGATGGACAGACCCTTACCCTGGACAATATCGAGCACGACATCATGCGGCCGCGCTTCAAAGACCCTCGCATTCATTTCGCGGTAAATTGCGCATCCAAAGGTTGCCCTCCGCTCAGGCCGGAACCTTACAGAGGGGATATGCTGGAAGCCCAGCTTGATCAGATGACAAGACTATTCATAAATGATCCGTCCCGAAATAGATTTGGGAAAAACACCCTTTACGTGAGCAGCATATTTAAGTGGTATTCAGAGGACTTTGGAGGTGATACAGCCGAATTTGTCCTCAAGTATGCAGAAGGGAAACTAAAAGAAAAGCTCAAGGGGAAGTCCGTCAGGGTGGAATACCTTGATTACGATTGGTCTCTGAACGGTAAATGATTGAGATAGCAGTACAGGTTCGTCACTCACCCCTAATGTCCGAATGGGGCAGGACGAAAAATGAAAATCTCCCATCTTCCCATGTCATCCGCCCTTGACGGAGGTAGAGAGAGGCTGGGGGGATTTTCATATAAATTATCTGAATGCCGGTAGCTTGAGCAACTGTATGTAAATCGAATGCTTGGGCGGTCGGGCATGCAAAGGGAGAAGCATTATGGCATCATTCGACTATGACATAGGGATAATAGGGGGAGGGGCTGCCGGTCTTACCGCGGCATCGGGAGCGGCGCAGTTGGGGGCGAGGACCCTTCTTGTGGAAAAGGAAAAGGATCTCGGGGGAGATTGTCTCCATTTTGGATGTGTGCCCAGCAAAACCCTTATAAAGACAGCATCCATCTATCATGCCATGAGAAAAGCGGCCCAATACGGTCTTCCATCCATGGAGCTTCCCCCGGTTGACTTCTCCGAGGTGAGAGAAAGGATCATGTCGGTAATCTCAGTCATTCAGAAGCATGATTCAGAAGAGAGATTCTGCGGCCTTGGGGCAAAGGTGGAATTCGGCATGCCTTCCTTTAGCGATGAACACAGCATAAAACTGAATGGAAGGTTAATTTCTGCAAAAAACTGGGTGATCGCAACAGGTTCATCTCCTGCCGTCCCTCCGGTGGAGGGACTCAAGAATACCCCTTTCATCACAAACAAGGAGATCTTTTATCTGGATCAGCTGCCAAAATCCATGATTATTCTGGGCGCTGGTCCGATTGCGATAGAAATGGCGCAGGCCTTCTGCCGCCTGGGGACAAGGGTGACGGTGATTCAGAGAAGCGGCCAGATACTGACCAAGGAAGACAGGGATATGGCCGATGCAGCCATGAAGGTCATTGCCGACGAAGGAGTGATTTTTCGCCTTAACACCTCCGTTCTGGGAATAAAGGAATTGGGTCATACAAGGGAAGTGAGCATCAAAAACAAGGAAGGTGAGGCGGAAACCTTGCAGGCGGAAAGCATTCTTGTCGCCATGGGCCGTGAACCCAATTTGCGGGGGTTGAATCTTGAAGCGATCGGCGTTGAATTTGATGCCAAGGGCGTCAAGGTGGATGAGCGGATGCGTACTACACAGAAACACATCTATGCGGCCGGAGACGTGACGGGCAGGTTTCAGTTCACCCATGCGGCAGGCTATGAAGGTGGCATTGTCGTAACCAACGCCGTTTTTCATCTTCCCAGAAAGGCGGACTATACGTTTCTTCCTTGGTGCACATACATTGAACCGGAGCTTGCCAGCATCGGGATGAATGAAAAGAGCGCCAAAGAGGCAGGGATCGAATACTCGGTAATCACCGAGGCCTTCGCGGACAACGATAGAAGCCTTGCTGAAGGGGCCGGGGTCGGCAGCATAAAGATGCTCCTTAATGCCGGGGAACGGCCTGTAGGTGTTCAGATTTTGGGCCTCCATGCCGGGGAGCTGTTGAGTGAATGGGTGGCGGTCTTAAACGGGAAGGTAAAGCTTGCGACCCTTGCCTCGGCCATCCATCCCTATCCTACCCTCGGAGAGATCAACAAGAAGGTTGCTGGAACCTACCTTTCTCCAAAGATCTTTTCGGATAGGGTGAGAAAAGGGCTGAAGTTCTTTTTTAGCCTCAAGGGAAGGGCCTGCTGATTTACGGGGATAAAAACGATGAATGAGGGAAGAACGATTCGAGAGGCATTCGGCAGGCCGGGCATAGAGCCCAGGTGGACATCCAGCACCAAGGAGGCGGTTGGAACCGCATATTCCAGGGCGAGCCGAATCTGGTTTACCGTTTCCCATGGTATCGTAAACGAGATCTATTATCCTACCATTGATCATCCCCAGACAAGGGATATGGAGTTTCTTATCACCGACGGGGAGACCTTTTTCCATGAGGAAAAGCGTGATCTAAAGGGAGATATCCGCTGTGTGGAGGGCTCAGCCCTCGGTTATTGCATCCGAAGCTCCGCGCCCAAAGGGCTTTACCGTGTTCACAAGGATATCATCTGCGCTCCCCAGGACTCTTGCCTGCTGATGCATGCCTCCATAGACGCGCCTGAAGACCTTCTTGCCAGGCTCAGGGTATATGTCCTGCTCGCCCCTCACCTGGGCATAGGAGGAAGTGGAAATTCTGCGAGGCGACATACCATAGGAAAAAGCGGGATGCTTGTTGCCTGGAAAGGAGGTACCTATCTGGCCCTGGGGACCGATAAAGGTTTCAACCGCACATCCTGTGGTTTTGTCGGACACAGTGACGGCTGGCAGGATTTGCATGATAACTTCCTAATGGACTGGTCTTTTGAGCAGGCGATTGATGGAAACATCGCAATGATAGGCGAGGTGGACCTATCCTCAGGCGGCGATTTTACAGTGGCCATCTCCTTCGGAGATGCCCTCCACGCGGCCGTTACTTCTCTCAAACAGGTGCTGGCGGAGCCCTTTTCCGTCCAAAGCGATATGTTCGTTTCCCAGTGGAAGAGATCATGTGAGGGCGTCATTCCCCTGGGGGAGCATTCACAAGACGGCGGTCGGCTCTATGACATAAGCCGCTCGGTGCTGCTTTCTCATGAGGATAAGACATATCCCGGGGCCTTCATCGCGTCGGCCAGTATCCCTTGGGGAGAATCCAAAGGCGATGAGGATTTGGGTGGTTACCATCTGGTATGGACAAGGGATATGGTAAATACAGTCTCAGCGCTTTTCGCGTGCGGAGAGACTAAGACTGCTGGTCGCGCGCTTGTTTATCTTGCCTGTTCTCAAAGGCCCGACGGCGGATTTCCCCAGAATTTCTGGATTGACGGGACCCCCTACTGGGGGGGCATTCAACTTGATGAGGTGGCATTCCCCGTTATCCTTGCCTGGCGGCTATGGAAGGCAGGCGCGCTAGGGCTTCTTGACCCCTTTGACATGGTCATGAGGGCAGCCTATTTCATGATCAAACAGGGGCCTGCGACGCAGCAGGAACGCTGGGAGGAAAACAGCGGCTATTCGCCCTCAACACTTGCCTCAAACATAGCGGCGCTTGTTTGCGCCGCGGATTTCGCCAGGGGAGCCGGGAAGGAAGATACTGCGATTTTTCTCGAGGAATATGCCGACTTTCTTGAATCCCACGTGATTGAATGGACCGTAACCGGTAGCGGTACGCTTATTCCTGGAATAACAAGACATTTCATCCGCATCTTGCCGAGCGACATCAATGATCACAATCCTTTGGAAGATGCTGACGCGGCATTCATTACACTGGCAAACCGGCCGGTCGGAGCACAGTACAGATTTCCTGCAAAGGAGATAGTTGACGCGGGATTTCTGGAGCTTGTCCGCTACGGCATTATGAAAGCAGGGGACCCTTTGATTGAGGACTCCCTTAAGGTGATAGACGCAGTTCTAAGGGTGGAAACGCCCTTTGGCCCGTGCTGGAGGCGTTACAGTCACGACGGTTATGGCCAGCGTGAAGACGGAGGGCCTTATATAGGATACGGAAAAGGCCGGGCATGGCCCCTTCTTACAGGAGAGCGAGGTCATTACGAACTGGCCGCCGGAAGGGATGTCCGTCCATTCGTAAAGGCCCTCGAAGGTTTTGCCTCGGCCGGAGGCATGCTTCCAGAGCAGGTCTGGGACGCACCTGATAAGGGCCACATGAGGCTTGGGCGGCCTGCGGGTTCCGCGATGCCTCTTTGCTGGGCCCATGCGGAATATATCAAGTTATTGAGGTCGGTTCACGACGGACAGGTATTTGATCTTGTTCCTGTTGTGGCCGAAAGATATCATTCTTGCTCAGGCCGGAAGGACCTTGATGTGTGGAAGCCTGTGCGCCGCCTGGGTTCCATAAGACAAGGAATGACGCTCAGGGTGCAGAACCCCAGACCGTTTCGGATGCTCTGGACGGATGACGAGTGGCGTACGGTAAAGGATTCGAATTCGTCGCCCAGTGGAATCGGTATCGGCTACGTTGACATCCCAGTCAAAAAGGGCCAAAAGGCCCCGATTCGTTTTACCTTCTTCTGGCCTGAGACGGACGAGTGGGAGGGCCGGGACTATAAGGTGGAGATACAGGAAACCTGAGAAGGCCGGCGAAAGTCTTTTCTCCGGTGCGCGACAGAGGAAGAAAGACGGTCTGCGCTCAGGGAGATAAAAGGGGCATTGAAGGGTAGTCGGTTTCGTATAATTCAGAGAAACAAGGAGATTTGTCATGAAGGTAGCGATGATAGGCCTGGGCCGGATGGGGATGAACATGGCCAGAAGGCTTCTTCAGGGTGGCCACGAGGTGGTGGCTTACAACAGAACGGCAAAGAAGACCGATGAGATAGCCGGAGAGGGAGCCAAACCCGCATATACACTTTTAGAGGCAAAAGACAGGCTTTCGTCCCCGAGGGTGATATGGCTCATGCTGCCCGCCGGTTCCGCCATTGACGAACATCTTCTTCAGCTCAAGGATATCCTTTCCCCTGGAGATATTGTGATAGACGGGGGGAACAGCTACTATAAGGACGCTGTAAGACGCGCGGAATCCCTCGCGGAAAAGGAAATCAGATTTATGGACGTGGGTGTGAGCGGAGGCATCTGGGGCCTGAAGTCTGGATATTGCCTTATGATAGGAGGTACTGAGGAGACATTTTACCTCCTTGAGCCCATATTTAAGTCTCTTGCCCCGAAAGACGGATATCTCCACTGTGGGCCTGTTGGCGCGGGTCACTTTGTGAAGATGGTGCATAACGGCATCGAATACGGGATGATGCAGGCATACGGGGAAGGCTTTCAGTTACTGGAGGCTTCTGCCTATGCCCAATCTCTTGATTACGCAAAGGTTGCACATCTTTGGAACCAGGGAAGCGTCATTAGATCATGGCTTCTTGAGCTTGCGGAGACGGCCTTTTCCGATGACGCGAAACTAAGCGGGATCAGCGGCTATGTTGAAGACTCGGGAGAAGGACGCTGGACGGTGAATCAGGCAATAGAAACAGGGGTCTCCGCCCCTGTAATGACGCTGTCCCTAATGAGCCGTTTCCGTTCCCGGGATACCAATTCCTTTTCAGACAGACTGGTGGCGGCCCTCAGAAGGGAATTCGGAGGACACAAGGTGGTTGTTTCTAAAAAGAAGTGACAGACAACAAATGCCGGCTTCGTGGATTAGACATTACACAATGAGATAAAGGAGGAATCTTATGGATACCTATTACAAACCCGAGGATCTGCCGAAATTTCCTGAGATCGGAAAGGAGGCGCCGGAGTTGGCTAAGAAGTTTTTCGACTATTATAACGCGGTATTTGCGGAAGGCGCCCTCACTGAGCGTGAGAAGTCCCTCATCGCCCTTGCTGTGGCACATGCGGTTCAGTGCCCCTACTGCATTGACGCCTTCACCCAGGCATGCCTTGAGAAGGGTTCAAATATGGAGGAGATGACGGAGGCTGTGCACGTTGTTACGGCGATCAGGGGAGGCGCATCTCTCGTTCACGGGGTGCAGATGCGAAATGTAGCTCAGAAGCTCTCTATGTAATAAAGGAGACCATCAGACATGAAGGACGATTATGCCTTGCAAGGGCAGGGCTTAAGGGAAAGGCCTCTTGAGCCGTTCCCACTTGCTCTCTCGAAGCATAGCCTGAGCCTGCGGCGCGGTAAGACCGTCACCCTTCAGATCAATGTGGGGCTTCTCTGTAACCAGAGATGCCTTCATTGTCACCTGAGCGCCGGGCCTGAGAGAAGGGAGATCATGGACTTAGATACGGTTGAGGCGGTCATTGCCTATGCAGCCAGGGGAGGATTTCACACCATTGATATAACGGGAGGGGCGCCTGAGTTAAATCCTCACATAGAAAGGCTCATCGAGGGAGTCTTTCCCTATGCATCGAGACTTATGTTTCGTTCTAACCTGAGCGTCATAAGTGAAGGAAAGCGCTCTCGTCTCATAGACCTGCTGAAAAAGAGAAGGGTGGCCATAGTTGCTTCCTTCCCGTCCATTAACGAGGCCCAGGCAGACAGCCAGAGGGGGAACGGCATCTTTCAAAAGAGCCTCGCTGCCCTTCAAAGACTAAACGCCCTTGGCTACGGCCTGGAAGGCTCCGGGCTTGAACTGGACCTTGTGTGTAATCCCACTGGGGCGTTTCTGCCAGCGCCGCAAAAGGAGGTTGAAAAGCGCTTTCGCCAAACGCTACTGAAAAAGTGGGAAATTTCCTTTAACCAGCTTTTTGCCTTCGCCAATGTCCCCTTGGGTCGCTTCAGGACATGGCTTGAGGAAAAGGAAACCCTTGCGGCTTATATTGAGAGGCTTGCCTCCAGTTTCAACCCCTGCTCGGTTGAAGGGCTCATGCGCAGATCCCTTGTGTCCGTTTCCTGGGATGGTTACCTCTATGACTGTGATTTCAATCAGGCAAGGGGGCTCTTTATGGGCAAACGCAGGACTCACTTATCCGAGATGAGTGGCCCCCCTCTTGAAGGAAGCCCCATAGCGGTGGCTGATCATTGCTTTACCTGCACGGCGGGCCAGGGTTTCACTTGAGGCGGGGCCATCAGCTCCTGAGTTCAGGCAAAGAAAAGGAAATAAAGTGGCTACGAATGAAAAACAAACACATGGGAGCAGCAAGCGGAAGGCCGTTATTAAGGCGGTTGTATTTCTTTGCTTTATTCTCGCAGCGATTTACGTGGTCAGATTCACGCAGGTGAGGGAGTTTGTCACCGCGGACGCGCTCGGACGGCTTCTGGACAGGGCAGGTATATGGGCTCCCGTTGCCTATATGTTTGTATATGCCGCGGGCGTATGTATCTTTCTTCCCGGCACGGTGCTTACAGGTCTGGGGGCAGCCATATTCGGCCCTTACTGGGGTTTTCTATATGTGTGGATAGGAGCAATGATCGGGTCAAGCGCAGCCTTCCTCATAGGCCGCACCCTTGGCAGGGAGTTTGCGTCATCCATTATAGGGGATCGCCTCAGGAGATACGATGAGGCGATTGAGAAGAACGGTTTTGCTACGGTGCTCTACCTTCGCCTTGTTTATTTTCCTTTTACTCCAATGAATTTCGGCATGGGACTTACCAAAGTGAAATTTATGGATTATTTTCTCGGAACAGGCCTGGGGATTATAGTCGGAACCTTCATATTCACCTTCTTCATAGGAACCGCAAAAGAGGTGTGGGTATCGGGAAACTGGTTTGAGCTTATATCCTTCAAGGTGTTTTTCTCTATAGGCCTGTTCATCTTCTCATTTTTCATTCCTAGGATAATAAAGAAGGTAAGGGGAGAAGGCGCCAAGGGCAGTACGATTGGATCATGATTCGGACTCAATGAAATCGAACAGGGCTGATATCCATTGAAAGGCAAATCTATCGGAAAAAGCTCTGCAATACTTGCAGGAGATATCGGGGGAACAAAAACGAACCTGGCGCTCTTTGACGCCGAATCCTGGCCAGGACCTGCAATAGCGGAGGGGACCTTTCCAAGCTGTGATTATCCCGACCTCGAGACACTTGTGAAGGAGTTTTTGAGAGGGATCGAGTATCATGTTCACTACGCGGGTTTCGGTGTGGCAGGCCCGGTCGTAAACGGCACGGCAAAGATCACTAACCTCCCCTGGACCATGGATGAGGTGGGGCTTGCCCAAGCCCTGGACCTCAAGTCGGTGCGTCTCATAAACGATGTTCTTGCCCTCGCCCATGCCCTGACGCTTTTATCCGAAAAGGATCTCCATCTGCTAAAAAACGGCAGCGCCTTCAAGGGCGGCTCCCTGGCAGTAATCGCTCCCGGTACAGGACTGGGTGAGGCATTTCTTACCTGGGAAGGGATAAAATATCAGGCCCATCCATCGGAGGGAGGGCACTCTGATTTCGCTCCCGCCGATTCTAAGCAATCAGCCCTGCTTGATTACCTGCGAAACAAATACGGGCACGTAAGCTATGAGCGGGTATGTTCCGGCAGTGGTCTTGTGAACATATACGATTTTTTGAAAGAAAACGGCTATGGGCATGAGCCTGATTGGTTGACCGAGAAGCTTGCGCTCTCAAAAGATCGTACCCCTATAATCGTCAAGGCGGCGATGGATGAGAAAATGCCATGTCCGCTCTGTCAGGAGACACTTGAGATATTTGCAGACGTGCTGGGCGCTGAGGCGGGGAATATGGCCCTCAAGATAGTGGCCTCAGGAGGCGTTTACCTGGGTGGAGGGATCCCGCCCCGTATCATCCCGGTCCTTAAGGCAGGGAGTTTTCTCAAAGCCTTTGTGAACAAGGGCAGGATGTCGAATCTGCTTGAGAAGATTCCTGTAAACGTTATCCTTAACCCCAAATCTGCTCTTCTAGGTGCGGCCGGACACGCCGTAGATCAATACCTCAGAACAAAGGCAGGCCGGAGTTGATGCGCTCCGGGCAGACCAGGGCTTGGGGCGGAGCATGAAAAAGCGCTTGCCGCAATGCTTGTACTAACGGTCATGCCCTGAAAGGGGCACAACGAAAGATGAAAATCACCCCCACCCTTCCCTCCCCCGTCAAGGGGGAGGAGCGCAGCGAAGGGGCATTTTCATATAAACCGCCATGCCTTCTTGGGGTACAACGAAGCATGAAAATGCCGATTGTCATCCCGGACTCGATCCGGAATCCATGTCGTCTTCCTATATTCCTCACCCTCGACGGGGGAGGAATGGTGGATGAAAAAATCTCCTTGACATTAATGCAATTCTAGAATACCAATTTTTTTTAGAATGGCGCTCAGAAACTGAATTGCTTAGATTATCTTCTGCCCTCGGAGTTATCATGTATAACGATCTCAAAGGAAAGACAGCAGTAATAACGGGTTCCGGGAAAAGGACAGGCATTGGTTTCGCCATTGCCAAAACCCTGGCTTCAGACGGTTGCAACATAGTTATTGCTGATCTTGGAGGACGGCGCGGGGTGGAAAAAGGGCAGGTCAGGGTCGCCGGTTCTGAGGAGATGGACGCTATAGCCTCCGAACTCAAGGAGGCCTTTGGCGTGAAGACCATGGCCGTCTGCCTTGACGTTACCGACGGTCAATCCGTTCTCGCCATGTCGGATGCCGTCAGGGAAGGATTCGGCTCCGTGGATATCCTCTGCAACAATGCCGGGGCATCATTCGGGGTTCCAAACGGAGTCGAATATTATGATGAGGCGGCCTGGATGAAAACCATAGACGTAAACCTCCACGGTGTCTTCAGGGTCTCTCGCGCGATGCTGCCTCTTATGAAGGCCGGAAGGCCTGCCAGTATCATCAATACCGCATCCAGGGCCGGTAAGGTGCCCCCTATCTTCAATGGGGCTTATGCCGTGGCAAAGGCAGGCGTTATTATGCTTACAAAGGTAATGGCCAGGGAGCTTGCCGGCGCAGGCATCCGGGTTAACGCGATCTGTCCGGGGCAGATCATGACCGACATAGAAAAGTGGCGCTTCGAGCTTGAGGCCAAATGGTTCAGTCAGACCTTTCAGGACCGTGTGGATGAGATGTGCAAAACTATCCCCCTTGGAAGGATAGGAGAGACCGGCGAGGTGGCCGCCCTGGTAGCGTTTCTTGCCTCAGATGCCTCCTCATATATTACCGGGCAGGCATTGAACGTCTGCGGCGGGCAGCTTATGGAGCTTTAACTTTTTTCAGGCCGTAAGATCCGGACTGTCAGCGGCCTGGAACCACCCAGTTATCAATATATCATCTTTGGAGGATCATCATGGGTCAGATCACCGGCGGCCGGCTTGCTGCTGAGGCACTTGAGAAAAGGGGTGTATCCCATATCTTCACTCTGAGCGGCGGTCACATCACGCCTATCTATCAATACCTTGTAAACACTTCCATTACCATGTTCGATACCCGGCACGAGCAGTCCGCCCTTTTCATGGCCGAGGCCTGGGGCAAGCTCACCAGAAGACCGGGAGTGGCCATGGTAACGGCCGGACCCGGGTTTACCAATTCTCTCACAGGGGTCGCGAGTGCCTCCTTTTCAAATACGCCCTTGGTTATGATAGCGGGGTGCGTGGGGCTTAATGCGCGGGAAAAACTCGATCTGCAGGATATGCGCCAGGCTGCCACCATCGAGCCCATGGTCAAAAAGGCATTTGTATGCCTCAAGACCGAACGTATTCCGGAGTATGTGGATATGGCATTCAGAACAGCCGTATCCGGTCGGCCGGGACCCGTGTATCTGGAACTGCCGGTGGATGTCCTTAACGCTTCGGTTGAGAGTGATTCGGTCAGGCACTACAATACTTCCGTAATGAACACGCCAGTGGATATTGAAGGAGCAGCCCGTCTCGTTGATATGCTGGAGAAAGCTCAAAAGCCGATGGTAATAGCAGGCTCGGGCGCGTGGTATGCTGATGCGGGAACGGAGATCAAGGCCCTTGCGGAAAGGGCAGGCTTGCCGGTATTTACTTCTCTTTCGGGCCGGGGTGTTCTGCCGGACACGCACGACTTCTGCTTTGAATCATCTCTCGTGATAAGACCGGGAGCTGCTTTATCAGCCTTGGCGGATACTGACCTTGTGATAATCCTGGGGACAAGGATCAGCCTTTTTTACATGTTCGGCGATGTGATAAATCCATCTGCGAGACTGATTCAAGTGGACATCCAGGCGGATGAAATCGGAAGAAACCGCTCGGTTGATCTTGGGATCATAAGCGATATCAGGGCGCTTGTCCGGGAGTGTAACGCCGTCTTGGAAAGAAGGGGAAAGGGCGGCTCTTTGAAAGAGAAATTCAGGCCCTGGATTGAATATCTAAACCTGATGAAGTCTCAGGGAAAGGGGTTTGCCGACCTCAACTGGAAGAGTAACGACACCCCTATCCATCCCATGCGCCTGATGCGGGAAATAGACGATTTTATGAACAGGGAAGATGATATCGTGGTGGCTGACGGTGGTGATACCACGACATGGATGGGGATGACCAGGACCGTCCGAAAGGCTGGCCATTATCTGGATTACGGCCTGTACGGATCTCTGGGAGTAGGGCTTCCCTATGCAAACGCGGCGAAGCTCCTTTATCCGGCCAAGCGGGTGTTGCTTGTGACAGGCGATGGCTCCGTTGGGTTCAACTTCATGGAGTTCGAGACGGCGCTTCGAAAGGGTCTGCATATAGTGGTCGTAATCGCCAACGATCTCGGTTGGGGCATGATCCGGCACAGCCAGGAGATCAGGATGGGAAAGGCCATTGAGACAGGTACCTGGATAGGGAAGGTAGCCTATGAGAAGATGGTAGAAGGGCTTGGCGGGAAAGGATTTTACGTGGAAAGGCCCGAGGAAATAAGACCCGCGCTCGAGAAGGCTTTCACGTTTTCCGTGCCGGTTTGTATCAACGTCATGACCGATCCGACCACGGTAAGCCCAGGCAGTATGGCCCTGGCCGGTATCGGCGGCTACAAGTGATAGGGGACCGGGGAGTGGTTCGGGTGTTTTTCCTCAGCCCGCAGGTTGAGGGAGCTTAACTGCGTTATTGGGGGGACAGTAAGAAAAAAACCTGAGACACAAAAGCCCTTCAAGAGATGGGTTCGGAAGACCAAGAAGCCACGGCTCAGGGTCTGACTCAGAAATAACTGCCGCTAATGGAGACAGAATATGGAACCTTCCATCATCGATCAGGTTGCCCTTAATTTCAACGCCCAAGGCCTTCTAGTAATCAACATCGCCATCGGTTTCATGATGCTTGGAGTGGCGCTTGATCTCAAGCTGGAGGATTTTAAGAGGATACTGTTAGCGCCTAAGGCACCGGCTATAGGGCTTATAGCACAGTTCATCCTTCTTCCGGGCTTCACCTTTCTCCTTACCCTGGTAATAGGCCCGCTTCCTTCCATTGCCCTGGGAATGATACTTGTGGCGGCGTGCCCTGGCGGCAACCTCTCAAATATAATCACTTACCTGGCCAGAGGGAATGTAGCCGTTTCCATAAGTATGACGGCGGTATCCACAGCCGTCGCAGTCATAATGACGCCTCTCAATCTCTCTGTATGGGGAAGCCTCAATCCGGCCACTTCGGCCATCCTGCAGCGGGTCCACCTTTCCCCCTTTGATGTCTTCTTTACCATATTCGTCATCTTGGGAATCCCTCTTATAATAGGAAGCCAGATTTCCAGAATATTCCCGGGGATCGCCGAAAAGGTGCGAAGGCCTTTCAAGATATTCGCCTTGCTCTTTTTTATAATCATCGTTGCGGGGGCCCTTGCAACCAACTGGGCCAATTTTGTTAAATATGTGGGAGTGGTCATGTTAGCGGTGTTTCTCCATAATGCCATGGCCCTTATGATCGGCTACTGGAGCGGACGCGCAGGCGGTCTCGCAGAGGCGGACTGCAGGGCTGTATCCATCGAGGTGGGCATACAGAATTCCGCCCTCGGCCTTGTGCTGGTCTTTAATTTCTTCCACGGCCTCGGCGGCATGGCCATTGTTGTCGCGTGGTGGGGGGTATGGCACATTATCTCAGGGCTGACAGCGGCGCTTATATTTTCAAGATTCATGCGTTACAGGGAGGCAGTGGGCGCCAGGGCGTGAGAACTTAGCAGAAATCTACCTAGTGTCCATCCGGAAATGGCTATTTTCACCGATTTCGGTGTTGGGCTCAAATTTTAATCCTCGAAATACGTCTATGTATTCCTGTGGTTAAAATTATCGCCCGCCTTGAACTCGACGAAACTATCTCATTTCCGGATGGATACTACCTAAGACCGGCAGATAAATTGTATCATTTAAGTAAACGCTCATGACAAAAGAATTTTGTCGCTCCCGCAAATGAAAATCCTCCCCCGGCTCTACACTTTACGAGGCCAAGGATTTCCCTCCCCCCTGCGCGGGGGAGGGTTGGGGTGGGGGGTGTATTTTCACGGTAAATCTGAGGATGGCTTTGTGCAGGTCGGGACAAGCAGATCAGAAATAAGCTTCTGCAGATGCGCCTTCAGGCGTACATCGAACGTGACCTGTGCGGCTGAAGCCGCACCTACTCAGGATTTTTAAGATCACACAATAAATCATCATGGAATCATTTCAAGATAAGGTGGCAGTGATAACAGGGGGCGCGAGCGGCATCGGGGCCGCCATAGCCCTGGCCCTTGCCAGGGAGGGGTGCCACATTGCCATTATGGATGCTGACATAGCCGGGCTCAAGGCCTATGAAGAAAAATTGACAGGCATGGGTTTCCCGGTATTGGCCCTTTCTGGGGATGTAAGCAGCGAGGCCGATTGCCGAAATACCATAGATAGAACCCGCGAGAGGTGGGGAAAAGTCGCCATACTGGTTAACAATGCTGGCATTACTCAGAGGGGCGCATTCATTGATACGGATGTATCCGTTTTTCGGAGGGTCATGGAAGTGAACTTCTTCGGCTCTCTGTACTGCACCAAGGCGGCCCTGCCTGATATTGTAGAGAACATGGGACATGTTGTTGTGATTGAAAGCGTGGCAGGGGTTGCTCCACTTCCCGGAAGGACCGGATACTGCGCGAGCAAATACGCCCTCCATGGTCTTTTTTCTACCCTGAGAACAGAGGTAAGAAAAAGTGGAGTTCACGTAATGATCGTTTGCCCGGGTTTTATAAGAACCAATCTCCAGAGCCGCGCTCTTGGATGTGACGGAAGCGTAGCCACCTCGGAACGTACCACCGTCGGAAGGGACTACACGCCTGATATGGTGGCGGAGGAAGTGCTTCAGGGGCTAAAGAAACGCAGGTCTTTGATAGCCCTGACGCCGGCCGGCAAGCTCGGGTACTGGATGAACAGAATACTGCCGGGACTCTATGAGCGTATTGTTGAGAAGAAGATAGGCAGGGAGATCTGATGGGAGTTGGAGAACGCAGGGAGCGGGAAAGGGAACAGAGGAGAAAGGATATCCTTGAGTCCGCGCGGAAACTCCTTGTCGAACAGGGGTTGCAGGCGACATCTGTGAACCGGATAGCAAAGGAATGCGAACTGGGCATCGGGACCATATACTTTTACTTCAAGAACAAGGAGGAAATTTTTGCAGCTCTCCAGGAACAGGGTCTCGAGATCCTCTACGGAAAGGTGGCAGATGCGATGCTGCAGACCTTGGAATGTGAAGAAAAACTTAAGGCTGCTTCTACGGCTTATCTTGACTTCAGCCGGGAATGCAGTGACTACTTTGACGTGATAAACTACTTCATCACCTCGCCTTCAACCTTTTTCCCGTCGGCCTTAATGATGCGGATACACTCCAAGGGCGCTTCCATCCTTTCCCTGGTGGAATCAGCAGTAGTCGAGGGAAATGAACAGCGCCGTTTCAATGAACCCATGCCGAGACGCTATGCCATCTTTTTCTGGGCATCACTCCACGGGCTTATAGCCATAAGGAAAATGGGGAAGGATACGATCCTTGAGCATGAGGATTATGAGGATTTTTATCGGTATTGCGTGGAGAGGCTCATCAGAGGTATCCGGATATGAGAGTGATATAACGAAATAATCCAGATACCTCCCCGCGATCAGGATACTATTCCTGGACTGACGTGGTTTGTGGAATTTGAGCGGAGGTCGAGGGCAGCGGAGATCGCAGCCTGGTTAAAATCACGGTTTAGCACGGCTTAAGCCCGCATGAGAGAGCATAACACTAAAACTGGACACGACAATTATCACAAGCTTTTTGAGTGGAGGAGATACAATGGCAAGACTGAAGATGACGCCGAGCGAGGCGCTGGTGGAGACCCTTGTTGCGGAAGGCGTAAAAAATGTATTTGGAATAGTGGGTTCCGCATATATGGACGCCCTTGACCTGTTTCCTGCGGCGGGCATCCGGTTTGTCCCGGTTGCCCACGAGCAGGCGGCCTGCCATGCGGCAGACGGGTTTGCCAGGGTGAGCGCAAGTCCACAGGTCTGCATCGCTCAAAACGGCCCGGGCATAGCCAACTTCGTCTCTGCGATGACGGCTGCATACTGGGCGCATTCGCCGGTGGTAGCAATCACCCCGGAGACCGGTTCCATGGGACTTGGAACCGGAGGATTTCAGGAACTGGATCAGATGCCCATGTTCCAGCGCTCGAGCGTGTATCAGGTCAGGGTCGCCAGTCCCCAGCGCATGGCGGAACTGGCAAGACGATGTTTCTATATGGCCAAGAACCTGTGCGGTCCGGCCCAGCTCAATATCCCCAGGGATCACTTTTACGGAGTATGTGAAGAAGATATTTACAAGACTCCGCTTATAGCAAGGGGTCCCGGAGGCCTGAAAGATATTGAAGAGGCCGCCAGACTCATCTGCCAGGCGAAATTCCCGGTCATCCTGTCAGGGGGAGGGGTATCTCAGGCCGATGCAGTGGCCGAGGTAAAGGCGCTTGCTGAGTATCTGACAGCACCGGTGTGCAACACCTACCTACATAACGACACGTTTCCCGCAAGCCATGATCTGGCCTGCGGTCCAATCGGCTACTGCGGTTCCAAGGCCGCCATGCGCATCCTGCAGAAAGCCGATTTGATTATCGCCCTTGGCACTCGGCTCGGCCCCTTCGGGACCCTTCCGCAGTATGACATCAACTACTGGCCGGTGGAGGCGAAACTTATCCAGTGCGACTGCAATATCCAGGTCCTCGGCCTGTCCAAGAGAGCCGATGTATATAGTGTCGGAGATGTGAAGGAGTTCGCTGAGTTCCTGCTCCGCGAGGTTAAGGCCTTAAGCCCTGATCTTTCTCCTGACCCCGTGAGGCGTTCCCTCGTGCTTGAAGAAAAGAGACGCTGGGAAAAAGAACTCTTCTCCTGGAGCGCATCTTCCAAGGCGGCTCCCATGCATCCCAGGCGCTTTCACGCGGAGTGGACCCGCGCCCTTCCCAGGGATGCCATCGTCACCACGGATATCGGAAACAACTCCTCCATGATAAACGCCTACCTCAAGTTCGAGGGCATCCGGCAGCACATATCAGCCCTTTCCTGGGGCAACTGCGGGTTTGCCTTTGGCGCGGCCATGGGCTGCAAACTGGCCTTGCCGGATAGGCCGGTAATAGCTTTTCAGGGAGACGGAGCCTACGGCATAAGCGGTATTCAGGAAGTCATGACCGCAGTCAGGGAGAACATCCCTCTTGTGGCTATCGTTGCCACAAACAATGAATGGGGCGCTGAGAAAAAGAACCAGATTGATTTCTATAACAATAGATTCGTTGGAGCAGATCTCCCCGGTAATCCGGATTACGCGGAACTGGCCCGTGTCATGGGCGCAAACGGCATCCGTGTTGATGCGCCCGATCAGGTGGGAGATGCTCTCCGAGAAGCCATCGCTTCCGGCAGACCTACAGTGATAAACGCCATTGTTCAGGGGGGCGAGGAGGTCCTTGCCGAGCCTTTCAGGCGGGATGCCCTTGCCCTTCCTGTCAGATATCTGGACAAATATGCCCATCTGAATATTCGGAAATAAAATGAGTTTTGCCGCTCGACTAACCCCCATGCCCTGGCAGGGCACAACGAAGGATGAAAATCACCCCCACCCCTCCCTCCCCCGTCGAGGGGGAGGAGGTAAGGGAAGGGCCATTTTCATATAAATGCACAGGTCGGCCGGCAGGCGGGAAGGGAGAATCTTTGGCCCTCTCCAGCCAAACTCCTCGCCCCCGGGCCTGAGAGAGGATGGGGAAGGATGATTTTCATCCTGGTCATAAATGCCGGCAGCTCGTCGGTAAAATTCAGTCTGTTCAGGCTGCCCGAAAAAGAACGCGTTATTCAGGGGAGCATTGAGCGCATAGGAACGGAGGCGGCCAGGCTTTCCTGGCAGAGCGGATCGGCGCTGCCCTGGTCAGTTCCCTGCCCGGTAGCGGAAACAGGGGAGGCCATAAGCCGCATCGCCGCCCTTCTTAAGGATAAGGAAAGGGGCGGCATAGGTTCGATTGAAGAAATTAAGGCTGTAGGCCACAGGGTCGTGCACGGCGGAGACGAGATCCACGGCCCGGTGCGGGTAACAGACCAAATCAAGGAGCTTATCAGACGCTACTCTGAGCTTGCGCCTCTGCATAATCCAATGAACCTTCTAGGAATTGAGGCCTGCGGACGGGAATTTGCACAGGCAGTCCAGACGGCTGTTTTTGATACGGCCTTCCACGCCACCATGCCTGAGCACGCATTCCTATACGGCCTTCCCTGGGAGTTGTATCAAGACTGCGGGATAAGAAAATACGGGTTTCACGGTACCAGCCATTGCTATGCGGCGAGGATTGCCGCCAGGCACCTGGGCAGACGACCCGAGGAACTGAGGATCATTACCTGTCACCTCGGGAACGGCTCATCCGTTACGGCGGTCGAAAAGGGCCTCAGTGTGGACACAAGCATGGGATTTACGCCCCTTGAAGGGTTGATCATGGGCACTCGCTGCGGTGATATTGATCCTGCTGTGATCCATTATCTTTACTCCCGAAAGGGGTTACCGATGTCGCGGATTTACGAACTCCTCAACAATGAGGGGGGCCTTCTGGGACTGGCAGGCATCGGCTCAAGCGACTTTAGGGACATAGAGGCCGCAAGCCTGGCCGGCAATTCCAGGGCGGGCTCAGCACTCAGGGCATTTTTCCACAGGGTAAGAAAATATATCGGAGCATATAGCGCTATAATGGGAGGGCTCGACGCCCTTGTCTTTACAGGCGGAATAGGCGAGAACTCTTCAACGGTGCGCGAGGCCGTCTGTCTGGGATTTGAGGGCGGAGGCATGGCGGATGCTTGCCTTCCCGGAGTTAGCCTTGATCTCGAGGCTAACCGATCCTGCTCAGGACCATGTGCAGCCGTGCACTCTCCGGAGAGCCTCTATCCTGTCCTTGTCGTCCCTGCGGACGAGGAGGCTGAAATCGCTTCCCAGGTTGAGGAACTGCTCCGCTTACGCGCATGACAAGGATTGTTTTATACGTCTATGGGTATAACGTCTCAGGAATCAACGGTAAAAGCCTAAAACAAATTGAGCAGGGCGTATTTTCCTGGATGCATAAAGCTCTCAAGGCAGGGAAGGCTGACATGAGTCCAATAAGAACAGAAGCGACATTTTAAGGCCGGCATTCAAAGCCTCATCTTCCCGGGGTTAAGTATGTTTTTGGGATCTAGCGCCTGCTTGACGGCCCTCATGACATCGAGGGATACCCGGCTATGTTCGATCTCCATGTAGGGGGCCTTCGATAGACCGATGCCGTGCTCTCCCGTAAGTGTCCCGCCCAGGCCGCATGCAAGCCTGAATATGCCCTCGGCGGCCCTGTGAACCCTGTCCGTCTGCTTCGGGTCGGCAGGGTCGTACATCAACCTTGGATGGATGTTACCGTCTCCGGCATGCCCGAAGATGACGAAGGGAATCTCCATCTCGGTGGCAATTCGTGAGATGCCGTTTAAAAGATCAGGCACCCTGGAGATTGGAACGGCCACGTCTTCCGATATATTGGCGGGTCTCAGCTTGGCGGCCACACTCCCGACGGATTTACGGATCCGCCATAAGGACTGCGCCTCAGCCTTTGAACCTGCCTTATTGACGGCAAAGGCCCTATTTTTTTTGAAGACCTCAACTATCTTATCCATCTGAGATGCCGCCTCGGTTTCAGTGTATCCGTCCGTTTCGGTAAGTATCATAGCCCTGGCAGCCGGCATGGGGATGCCGCCCTGCTCTCTTAAGACCTTAAGCGCGTTCTCATCCAGTACCTCAAGCACGCTGGGTATGACGCCGGAGTGCATTATGTCGCTCACCGCACGGCCCGCGTCAGTAAGGTCGGAAAACATGGCGGTCGCGGTTCGCTCGGCAAGAGGCCTTGGGCTGATCTTTAAGGTTATGAGGGTTATCACGCCCAGAGTTCCTTCAGAGCCGGTAAAGAGCCTTGTAAGGTCATAGCCTGATACCGATTTCATGCAGGATGCCCCGGTCTTGAGTATCCGCCCGTCGGCAAGCACCACCTCCAGGGCCAGGACATAATCCCTGGTAACGCCGTATTTGGCGCCCCTTATGCCGCCCGCGTTAGTCGCAACATTTCCACCTATGGTGCAGACCTTGCCGCTTGCAGGGTCGGGAGGAAAGAAAAACCCGTAAGGGAGGAGTGCCTTTTCAAGATCTTCGTAAACCACCCCCGGTTCGAGAACCACCAGCCTGTCGGGAATCCTTATTGCGATGATCCTGTTCATCAGGGCCATATCCATGACCAGACCACCCTGTACAGGAACTGCGGCACCGGCAAGCCCCGTGCCTGCACCGCGCGGTGTGACTGGGATTTCGTTTTCCCACGCAAGACGCATGATATCAGCTACCTGCACTGTGCTTGTAGGCCTTACGGCAGCCAAAGGGCGATGATCGTTGGCGGAGGCGTCGTAGGAATAGGAGACCAGGTCAATCAGGGCCTCGGTGAAGTTGTCGGGCCCCACAATCTTGATCAGTTCTTTCTTGATGTTTTCTTCCATTATTTTTTAACCTAATTTATAGAATTAGAAGCATATTTTCATTCCACGCAGATTCTGTCTCCCGCAAAAATCAGCAGATCGGCTATTTTACGGCCATTCCCTGTTGCTTTCCTTCACCGGAGTGACGATCTGGATTCCTGCCTAAGCATGAATGACATAAGGCATTTTCATGCCTCCTTATTATAGGGCATTAAGGTTTATATTTATCAGCTCAATAATTGGGGGTAAAACCACTGGATTCCGGCTTTTGCCGGAAAGACGGAACAAGCCAACTATTTGTCATCCCCTCGAAAGCTGGCATCCGGAAATATCGCGGCGAAAAGAGTCTCCCCACTTTATTGAGTTGATACGTTTATATGAAAATGCCGTATTGCACATCTTTTTGTGTGCACTATCGGGGCACGAGGTTCAGTCAGATGGTGATGTCCCAGCGGTCACCACAGGCAAAGTTAATAGCGCATGGGGGACGATAAGGGTTTCGATCCGCTTCTTACCCAGGATTGAAGCGGTAAGACAAAAGGCATCTTCCATCGTGCCCGCAGGGATCATGCGCAACTCCTTCACCAGCTCCGGGCATTTTGACCCTACCACTATGACTGATCTCTTCTCCATTACCTTGGCCATTACAAAGGCACGCTGCGCTCCGGCCGGATAACCCCTTACCCTGAGTTCCGCAAGGAGGGAAGCCATATCCCCTGCGCCCTTCATGGTATCTAGGAAACGCCTCTCTCCTAAGCCTTCCCCGGCGCCTTCGGGTGCCGGCGCAGGCAGTATATAGACTCCGCCTTCCTTTACAACGGGAACCGGGGCAAAATGGAGGTAGCTTACCGCGCGCGATGCCTGATAGAGGTTTACGTCCTTGGGATGGCCCACGCCAGCTATTGCCGCGTCAAACTGCCTTGGGATGGGAACCTCAAATATTTTTCTAGCCGAATCCACAAGCGAAAAGAAGCATCTTTCCGGGTGACCCGCGGCGAGCTTTACAACTCTTTTTTCTGAATCTAAGACCACGTTTACTATGAAGGAAAGCCCTGCGTGCCGTGCGGTCTCCTGGAGCGCATCCTGGAAGGGATTTGCGTTGATAACTCCGAGACGGGTCCCGGGATGGTCAACCATGGAAGGGCCGTGGGTGTGAGCAATAAAGTCCTCTCCTCCAGCGCCGACGGCAAGCGTCTTTCCTCCGCCTGAATATCCCGCGTACTGGTGAGGCTCAACTATGCCTGTAGCGATGATGAGATCGGATTCAAAGGCGGTACGGTTAACCGCGATCGGGATACCCGCCTGGGTATTGCCGAGGAAGACCAATTGCGCAGGATTGCGCGCGTCATGATCCACTATATTATATTTGCGGCAGATATCTTCTCCGAGTTTTTCGGTCTTTTCTTGGGAGGTGCTGGGCCTGTGCATCCCGACGCCGCAAAGAAGAGTTATGGCATCACCATGGATTCCAGCCTCCAGAAGCTCTCCTAGTATCCCTGAAACCAGAAGTCGGTCGGGGCAGGCCCTGGTGCTGTCTGTAAATACTATGCAGACCCTTTTGGCCTTTCTTGCGGATTCCGCCAAAGGCGGGGCGCCTATGGGCCTTCTAAGGGCATCGGAAAGGACCGAGGCAGGGTTGGGAAGAGGGACTTTGCCTCCTGCCTCTGCAACCGAGAAGCTAATTCCTGGTTGAGGGCCGAATTCCATTGTGGCTTTGCCGAATGGCACTTTGTAAAATGCTTGAGTCTTCATTTGTCCATACACTCGCTGTCATATTATCAGACCGGTCGGATGAATTATTTTTCCGGATCCGATCACCGGGCCTGTCAAATTATGTTGGCATTTATTGAAGCCAGGCTGTAAGATATCCTTGTCATTGCTGTAGGAGCACCAGGCATATCCTGATGGGCTCATGACCCTCCGTGCAAGAAAAAAGTCTACAACAACAAACGGATCATATCAAATGAAGTGTTTGGGAAAGCTGTTGTCGCAATCGGCGCTTTTGATCTTCTTCCTGATTGGGTTATACTGCCCCGCCGGGGCTCAGGGTGAAGTCAAGATCGGTGTGATACTCCCCCTTTCGGGAAGGCTTGAGAGTACCGGAAGGGAAATGCGGCAAGCCTTTGAACTGGCCGCGGAGACGGCAAACAGGGAGATACCCGGCCTCTCTATGACGATCGCCCGCTGGCAAGGCATCCCCGGTCTTGGCGGGGCAAAGGTGAAGCTCCTTTTCGGCGACCACAGGTCTGATCCGGCGAGGGGTGCCGACGTGGCGGCCAGGTTTATCAGGGAAGATGAGGTTGCAGGCATACTGGGATGCTACAATTCAACGGTGACAAAGAGCGTGAGCGAGGTGTGTGAAAAGGCCAAGGTGCCTATGTTCACGGCTACATCCAAGGCCCTGAACCTGACCACTCAGGGAAACAGATGGTTTTGGCGAACAACCCCTAACAATCTTTCGATTGACAGGTATTTCTTTTATTTCTTGAAGGCGCTGACAGAAGGTAAGGCTGGGATGCCCTACCGGATCCCTCTGGAGGAGATAAGAGAAATCGTGCTGTTGGGAGAGGACTCTGATATGGGCGATCAGTTCCTCAGCCGAATTTCAAGGCTTGGCTCCGGATACGGATTCAAGATTCCTCTGTCTGTGAGATATCCCAGAAACTCAGAAGGGTTTTCCATTCAGGCAAGGGCTGCTGCGCGAGCTAAACCGGGCGTCCTGGCCCTTATATCACAAACAGCGGATGCGGTGAAGTATATAAAGACATTCAAGGAATTGGGCCTTTCTCCCCGTGTCATCTGGGGCCGCAGCATGGCTTTCAGAGATGTCTCATTCGGAGAGAGCCTTAAGGAGGATGCACTGGGAGTGCTTACCGGTGCCGAGTTTATTCCGGCCCTCTTCAAATCCCTTCCGCTTGCGCGGGGCATAAATAATCTTTACCGGAAAAAGACCGGAAAAGACATGGACGGAGTTGCCGCCAGGGCCTTTACAGGGCTTCAGGCCTTCCTGCATGTGCTGGACAAGGCAGGCTCTAAGGATGTAAAGGCGATCCAATCGGCTGCAAATGGACTTGAGATGCCTGCCTCAGAACTTATATTGCCGTGGAGGGGCATAAGATTTGGGGGTGAACAGCAAAACGAGAGGGGACAAAATGTCCTTGGCGCAGGGCTGGTAGCGCAGTGGCAGTCGGCCATGGAAAGCGGAGTTCCGGCTCTCGAGATTGTTTATCCACCTCAGTTTGCAACTGCTGATTTGATCTATCCATTTCCCGGATGGGAATGAAAAGGGCGGTGTTGAATTGAGCAATACGGAAGATAAAGTACCGGAGAAAACCTCGGGGCCTGTTAAGGGCAAAAAGGTCTTCGAGCACATCATATTCAAGGATTGGTGCAAGTCGTGCGGTATATGTGCCGCCTTTTGCCCCAGAAATGTCATAGGCAGAGACGAGCAGGGCGCGCCTGTTTTTGAGCGTCCTCATGACTGCATCGGATGCAGGTTCTGCGAACTCCACTGCCCGGATTTTGCCATAACCATCAAAGAAAAATCCGGGGAAGGCTGATATGAGGAAAAAATCACCGGGCAAGGTAAGATTGCTTCAGGGAAACGAAGCGGTTGTGGAAGGAGCTTTGGCGGCCGGATGCAGATTCTTTGCAGGCTACCCGATAACGCCTGCATCTGAGATAAGCGAGATACTGTCTATAAGGCTCCCCCGAATCGGGGGGACTTTCATCCAGATGGAAGATGAGATAGCGAGCATGGGCGCTGTTATCGGAGCATCCCTGGCGGGAGTGAAATCCATGACCGCCACAAGCGGGCCTGGATTTTCCCTTATGCAGGAAAACCTTGGCTACGCCTGCATCGCCGAGGTTCCCTGCGTGGTGGTAAACGTGATGCGAGGGGGCCCTAGCACGGGGCTCCCCACCCACCCTTCGCAGGGGGATGTAATGCAGGCGAGGTGGGGGACACACGGGGATCATCCTGTGATAGTCCTTGCGGTC
>Ga0210022_1000678_pt1 | contig 24060 bp, 20 predicted proteins | sample CryGeymeta201520_FD_183984 | JGI IMG/M metagenome (GOLD analysis project Ga0210022, IMG submission 183984) | Groundwater microbial communities from Crystal Geyser aquifers in Utah, USA - Crystal Geyser metaG 2015-20 (SPAdes) (version 2) | ecosystem: Environmental > Aquatic > Deep subsurface >... | reverse complement strand
CTGAAACGCAAGGTTTTGGCCTTCATCGAATATTACAATCTCACGATGGCGAAACCGTTCAAATGGACCTATCAAGGTAAGGCTCTCAATGCCTAAGTTATTTGCTATTTATGCCCAGGTGTACTAGTACCGGAACTTTCCGATTTTGTAGGGTAAAAACGGCTGAATTGCGCCGTTTTTACCCTACATCTTTATAAAGTTCCGGCACTAGTTTGTCACCGCCGCTTTGGCCGCTTTGGCGGCGGCTTTTTCGGCGCGGGCGGTTTCTTCGCGCGCGTTGTTCAGCGGGCGGATTTGCGCGTAGTAGGAGGCTGGTTTCATCAGCCGTTCTTTGTCGAAGACGTTGCGGCCATAGGAGGCCAGTTCGTAATCGTGGTCCATTTTGATGGCGTCGAAGGGGCAGTATTCGGCGCAGAAACCGCAGTTCATGCAGATGTCGGCGTCAATGTAGAATTCGGCTGGTTGCGGCACCGGGCGACCGGTAACGGGGTCGCTGGAGCGCACAATCCAGATGCACTGCGGCGGGCAGGCCTTGGCGCAGATTCCGCACGAGGTGCAGCGGATGTTTTTCTCGCCGTTGGCGCCTTCGTCATAGACCAGGAAGGGGACGTAGCGGAATTCTTCCGGCGTGGGTAGTTTTTCTTCCGGATATTGCACCGTGAAGATGCCGTTGGCGTCTTTGCTGGAGCGGTGCGCAATGCCCTCGGCGTTGAAGTAGCGTTTGCCCCACCACTTGAAATCGTCCACGTAGGTGTTGATGTAGCGTTTTAAGGTGACGCTCAGACCTTTGAGTAATCCTTGTCCGTACATAACAGGTTCTCCAGTTCTCCGGTGCGACGGTTAGCGGTCGAGTTCACCCAAGACGATATCCACCATTCCCAAAATGGTGACGAAGTCGGCGATTTTCCCGCCAACACACATTTTTTCCAGCGAGGTGATGTTGATAAACGATGGGGTGCGGATGTGGTAGCGATAGGGGTTGCCCTTGCCGTTGGAGACGACGTAGTAGCCGAGTTCGCCCTTCGGCGCTTCGACGCGCCCATAGGCTTCGCCCGCTGGCACTTTCACTTGATACTGTGGCTTGCCCGTCAGAACGGGGCCTTCGGGCAGCTGTTGCAACGCCTGGCGCAGAATGCGCAGCGATTGTTGAATTTCGTCCATGCGAATCAGATAGCGGTCGAGCAAATCGCTGTTGTGGCGCACGGGAATGTCAAATTCAAAGCGGTCGTAAATGCCATACGGGTCGGCGCGGCGGATGTCGTAGGGGATTCCGGCGGCGCGCAGGTTGGGCCCGGTGACTGAGTAGGCAATCGAATCTTCGGGGCTGAGGTAGCCGATGCCCTTCATGCGCGAGACGAAAATTTCATTTTCGCTCAGCAGGCGGTTCATTTCTTCCACCCGGCGCGGCAGACGCTCGAAGACCAGGCCTTTGATTTTTTCCAGGCTGGCCGCGTCCACGTCACGCGATACGCCGCCGAAGCGGTGATAGTTGCACATCATGCGCGTGCCAGAAACCGCTTCGAAAATGTCGAGAATTAATTCGCGCTCTTCAAAGGCGTACAGCGCCGGGGTGAAGTAGGCGCCCAGGTCGTTCCACAACATGCCGAACAAAATCAGGTGATTTTGAATGCGGCTGAGTTCACCCATAATCACACGCAGATATTCGGCGCGTTCCGGCACGGCGACGCCGAGCAGTTTTTCCACCGCCAGCGAGTAGCCCCAGTTGTTGTACATCGAGTTGAAGTAGTCCAGGCGGTCGGTGTAGGGCATGTTTTGCAGGAAGGTGTTGCGCTCGCCGATTTTTTCATGGTTGCGGTGCAGGTAGCCCATCACCGGCTTTAGGCTGACGACGATTTCGCCGTCCAGCATTGCCACCGCGCGGAAAACGCCGTGCGTGGAAGGGTGCTGCGGCCCCATGTTTACCAAAACGTGGTCGGTGGTGATGCCGTCCTTCGTTTCGCTGGTGTACTTTCTCAGCGTGGCGTAGAGCAGTTCTTCCGGGTCGGTCGGCGTCCATTTTTCGGGGTCAAATCCCGGTTTGAAGGAAACGTTATCGCCAAACGGCACGCGCGTTTCGGCCAGGGTATGTCTGCCTTCGGGCCAGCGGCTTTTCAGCGGCTTGGCTTCTTCTTCGTAGAAGGCTTCCTTCCAATCCTTGCGCATCGGATAGCCTTCAAAGCCTTCCCACATCAAAATGCGGCGCAGGTCGGGGTGATTTTCAAAAATAATGCCGTACAGGTCGTAGGCTTCGCGCTCCTGATATTCGGCGCCGGGCCAGATGGGGGTGACGGAGGCGACTTTCGCCGGGTCCTGGCGCGGAATCTGGACTTTGAAGACCAGGCCGGGGCCGCCCGCCGTTTTATAGGCGTGGTACACCACTTCAAATTGATTCTGCTCGAGGTAATCCACCGCGGTCAGCGAGGAGAGCAGGTCGTAGCCGAGTTCGTCGCGGACAAAGCTGGCGAATTGGGTCAGCGCCTCAGCCGGGACAATCCAGCCAGCGTAGCCGGGGCGGGTGTCAGCGGTGACGCCTGCAAATTTTGCGGCCAGGTCGAGCGTTTCTACTGCGGGGGTGGTCATGGCAATCTCCTAGTTGGCCGCTTCGGCGGGCGGGTTGGCGAGTTCAGCCGCTTTGGCTTTGATTTCGGGAATGCGGCGCGGGTCAATCAAATCTGGCCCAAGGAAGGGAATCGGGGTTTCCACCGAGTCGGCGCCTTTTTGGTACCAGCGCACGGTTTTGATGGATTGCTTGTCAATTTTTTCCTGCAATTTAATCAGGCCATAGACCAGCGCCTGCGGGGTGGGCGGGCAGCCGGGGATGTAAACATCCACCGGTAAAAATTTGTCGATTCCAGCGACGACGTTGTAGCCTTCCTTGAACGGCCCGCCGCCCGAAGCGCAGGCGCCCATGGCGACAACGTATTTCGGTTCGGGCATTTGGTTGTAGAGACGCACGATGGCCGGAACCATTTTCTTGGTGACGGTTCCCGCCACCAGCATCATATCGGCCTGACGCGGGCTGGGGCGCATGACTTCCATGCCGAAGCGCGCCAGGTCGTAGCGCGAGGCCTGCGCGGCAATCATTTCGATGGCGCAGCAGGCCAGGCCGAACATCATCGGCCAAATGGAGGAACGCCGCCCGAAGTTGTAGACTTTATCGAGCGTGGTGATGGCGACGACATCCTTTAAATCGTCAGGGATTTCGTAGCCGGGGGTATTGAGTTCATTGGCGGTCATGCAGAGTCTCCTCAAACCAATCTTGGTAGATGGCGGATAAAATTCCGTCGTTGACAAGCGCTGGGTCATCTATAAAATTATCCAGTGCCAGCGTCCATTGACAAATAGTGCCCAGCGAAAGGGCTTGAAAATCGACTGCCGGGTGCGCGGCTTTGAGCGCCAGCGCAATCGCATACGTTGAATCCCAATCCAGCGGCGCGGTAGTCATTGAGCGTGATTATAGTGGCGGCGGCGGGGCGCGTCAATTCAATTATGCAAAAATATGTTTGCGAAATTGAAAAAGTGATGATAAGATGACAAATGTCATGACAAAATTCACCGCTCGCCAGCGTATTCTGGCCTACTTTGAGTCGCATCCGGCGGCCAGCCCGGCGGACGTGGCGCGCGCCCTGCAGGTGACGCCCGCCAACGCCCGTCGTCACCTGGGCATTTTACTGGCGGATGGGCGCCTTCAGTCGTTGGGGTTTCGCCCGCAGCCAGGAAAAGCCGGACGCCCGCAGCAACTTTTCGGTCTGAGCGAAACCCGTCTTGGTGAAAACTTCTCCACCCTGGCTGATATCGCCCTGCGCGTGTGGTTTGCGCCGCTTTCGGCGGAGGCGCAGGAAAAGGCCGCACGCGCTCTGGCTGAACGGATTCTACCCGTCGCCGAACCGATGCGCGCCTGGCACATCACCCGCCGCCTGGCATTTTTGAGCGAAAAACTCACCGCGTTGGGCTACCGGGCGCGCTGGGAAGCGCGCGCCGCTGGGCCGCGCGTTGTGCTGGCGCACTGCCCGTATGCCGCGATTGTTGACCGTCACCCCGAATTGTGCCGCATGGACGCGCTGATTTTGGAAAACGCCCTTTTCGCGCCGGTGGAACAACTTTCCCGGCGCGAGAAGAACGAGTTGGGACTTCCAATCTGCATTTTTACGTTGCGGTAGCCGACTTTATTCTACTGTCACGCTTTTTGCCAGGTTGCGCGGCTGGTCAACGTCCAATCCGCGCTGTGCGGCGATGTGATACGCCAGCAGTTGCAGGGGCAGGACGGTGATTACCGGGCTGAGCATCCACGGTGTTTTGGGAATCCACAAGATGTGGTCGGCCATCTCGCGCACCCGCTCGTCGCCATCGGTGGCAACGGCGATAACCACGCCGTCACGCGCTTTCGCTTGTTGAATTTGGCTAATCATTTTCTCGCGCCAGGGGTCTTGCGGCGCAATGCACAACACAGGCATGTCCTTATCAATCAGCGCAATTGGGCCGTGTTTCATTTCTCCGGCGGGGTAGCCCTCGGCGTGGATGTAGGAAATTTCCTTCATCTTGAGCGCGCCCTCGTAAGCAATCGGCATATTGATTCCGCGTCCCAGGTACAAACAGCCGCGCATGTCCTTCAGCGTCAGCGCCACTTTTTTGATTTCATCTTCACGCTTCAGCGTGCGCCCAACCAGGTCGGGAATCAGACGCAGGTCATTGACCAACGCGCGGCAGGCGGCTTCGTCCAGCGTTCCACGTAATTCACCCAACAAAATCGCCAACATGTATTGGTCTACCAGCGGGGCGGTAAAAGCCTTGGTCGAAGCCACCCCAATCTCTGGCCCGGTTTGCATCGAAATACTGCCATCTGCCACCCGCATAGCCTGCGAGCCAATGGCGTTGACAATGCTCCATAGCGTTGCGCCTTTTTTACGGCCTTCCTCCATCGCGGCCAGCGTGTCTGCTGTTTCGCCGGATTGCGAAATTGCCAGCACAACCGTATTTTCATTGACAATTGGGTCGCTATAACGGAACTCAGAGGCAATCACCACTTCCACCGGAATGCGGGCGATTTTTTCAATCAGATATTTTCCCACCATGCCGGCATAGGCGGCGGTGCCGCAGGCGGTGATGTAGATGCGTTCGATGCGCCGCGCCAGTTGCCCCGTCAGGTTGAGTTCTGGCAGACGGATTTTCCCGTTTTCAAAATCCACCCGTCCTGCCAGGGTATCGGTGATGGCACGCGCCTGCTCATGAATTTCTTTTTGCATGAAGTGACGGAATTCACCCTTCTCCGCCGCAATCGGGTCCCACGCAACGGTGTGAATCTGCGGCTGAAGCGTTTTCCCGTCCAGCGTCTGAACGCTGATGCCCTCGCGGGTCAGTATCGCCATCTGATGCGATTCAAGAAAGATGACGCGGCGGGTGTGTTCGAGAATGGCGGGGATGTCCGACGCGATAAAGTTTTCGCCTTCGCCCAGGCCGATGACCACGCCCCCGGCGTTGCCGATGCGCGCGCAGACGATTTTATCCGGCTCGTCGGCGCTCATCAACACGATGCCATGCGCCCCTTCAATGCGCTGAAAAGTTTTCCGCGCGGCTTCGGTCAGGTTCAGCCCGCCGGCGGCGTAACCTTCCACCAGATGGACAATCGTTTCGGTATCGGTATCCGACTGAAAGTGAATGCCCCTGGCGATCAGTTCCGCTTTCAACTCAAGAAAATTCTCCACAATTCCGTTGTGGACGACGACCACGCGCCCGCTGGCGCTCAGGTGCGGATGGGCGTTGCGCGCGCTGGGGGCGCCGTGCGTGGCCCAGCGCGTATGCCCCATCCCTGGCGCGCCGCTGATGGGTTGCTGGCGCACCAGCTCGACCAAATTGGCAAGCTTTCCGGCGTCGCGCCGGACTTCGATTTTACCGTTTTGCAAGACGGCCAGCCCGGCAGAGTCATAACCGCGATACTCCAGCCGTTTCAAGCCATTCAAAATAATCGGTGTCGCGTCACGCGGCCCGATATAAGCGACAATACCACACATGAGGAATCCTCCTGGTGCATAAAAGATATTCTTGGCCCGGGGCAAAGAATAGGTTTGATAGACGCCATGCGTCAGGGTTTGCGCGCGCCATTGCTGGCGCGGGGTTGTCCTGGCGCTTTTCTCTTGGAGGGAAAGATATGCAGGCCGCTGGCTGGCCTGGAGGGCTTCCGCTGAACTTTCGATTTTCCCCGGCGTTTGCCGGGCGTAGCCCCGCCTCGCGGTGGGGAACCCTCATCCTCGTCAGCCTGTCGCCGATTCTGACAGGCTCATGCGCTTTCTTTCCCGTGAAAATAAGTTGGCAGCCTCCTTTCAAAAAAAAAATTGTGAATGGACTTCTGTCCGCTCTGGGCAAGAATTATACCCCTTCCATTTGTGGCGTTATCGGTCTGAAGCGGGTAAATGTGTGTTTAGAGATGTGGAAATTAAAATAAAATCGCAAATTTCTTTCAAAAAGATGGTTTTTTGGTATCTGCTCAAGATACTGTTGGCGAACTTGTGACGAGGCGGTGGCAAGCCTACCAGAGTGACCTTTTTCATTCGTTTTTCGGGTTTGTAACCCGATTTCAGGCGGGAAAAGCTTTGGTTGGCGGTTGTTCTTCTTGGTTGATTGGGTGGTGGTTTACCCTGCTACTGCCCGTCCGAAGCCGGTATACCGCTGCTACGGGCGGATTCCGGCCATCCAACGTGCCACCCGGCGGATGTTGACGGCGACACCTGCCAATCGCTCCAACAGCCACTGTCCATCTTGTCCCGTCTCGACTTGCAACACTTGCCCGCTCCCTCTCGCTCAACCGCTCCGCCACACAACGCTTCCCGTAGCGCTCTTCCCAACTCGGCGGCACCGTCGCCCGCGTCCATTCTGGTTCCGCCGCCAGCAACGCCACCACCGACAAACGTAACGTCTCGACCACCAATTCGATGCGGTTCAATGTCCACACCCGCGTCGGCACCGCCAAACTATACTCTAAACGGTTAATATTTTAACTGATGTTACGCAGCAGGAACCTTGTGGCGCGACATTTGTGTCGCGGTTGCACCACAGAAACCGGAAAATTGAAATTTTAGAGCCGTTTGATAGGCACTGAACAGATAAGAACCCGTCCAAAAGATTGGCAAAATGGGCAGCCAACGGTGGCGCAAATCTGCGATTTACGCGGGCCTTGCCCCACCTGCCCCGTTTTTTGGATAGACTCTAAAAATTGGCGTCAGCCAAATTTCAGCACGACATAAATGTCGTGCTACGGTGTATCGCGTAACATCAGATTTTAACATTTTTAAAAGACTGAAAGTTCCAAGTCAACAAAGATTCCAGTTTGTCTCTGTGTTTCGCATGGGCATTTTGGATACAATAGACCTGTTCCTGAATAGATATTTGTCCTTGAAGCCACTCAAAAATGTCATTGCTTCGTCTCGCGGAGAGCACGCTCGCCGTTTGAGGCTCGTCGCAATGGCATCCTCCAAGCGATAAATAGCAGTAAATTTGCTATTCGGAAACAACTCTAATCAGGCGCTCGGCAGCCAGTTCTTTGAAGGCTTCGCGCACGGGCATCTGACTCATGTCGAGTTCCTGGGCTAGTTTTTCCTGGCGCAGCCGGTCGGCGACGACATTGCGCAGTTGACGGTGATTGGGGATGGTTTCTGGGAGCATTGGAACCGGTTATAATCGCCGCATGACCTCGCCCAAAGACCGCCCGCTCGACCCCGAATCCAAACCCGATGACCGTCTCGACCCGGCGCTGCGCCCGCAACGCTTGGGCGACCTGATTGGGCAGGATAAGGTCAAGGAAAATCTGTCCATTTTGCTGGCCGCCGCCAAGGGACGCGGCGAGGCGCTCGACCACGTTCTCTTTTACGGCCCGCCCGGCCTGGGGAAAACCACCCTGGCGCATGTCCTGGCGAATGAGATGGAAGTCAACATCAAGGTCACTTCCGGCCCGGCGATTGAGCGCGCGGGCGACCTGGCGGCGATTTTGACCAACCTGCGCGCCGGAGACATTCTCTTCGTGGATGAAATTCACCGCCTAGGACGCGCCGTGGAAGAAGTGCTGTACCCCGCCATGGAAGATTTCGCCCTGGATATTGTCATCGGCAAGGGACCTTCCGCCCGCTCGATTCGACTCAAACTGCCGCGTTTTACCGTCATCGGGGCGACCACCCGCCTGGCGCTGATGACCGCTCCGCTGCGGGCGCGGTTTGGCGCCGTCTATCGGTTGGATTATTACGACCAGCCCGCCATGCAGAAAATCGTTCAGCGTGCCGCTGCCCTGCTCAAAGCGCAGGCCGACGAAGCGGGGATTGCCGAAATCGCCCACCGCGCGCGCGGCACACCGCGTATTGCGCTGCGACTTTTCCGCCGTGTGCGCGACTACGCCCAGGTGCGCGCCAACGGCGTCATCTCGCGCAACTCTGCCAGCGGGGCGCTGGATTTGCTGCAGGTGGATCCGCTCGGCCTGGATGATGTTGACCGGCGCGTGCTGAAAGCCATCATCGAAAAATACAACGGCGGCCCGGTCGGGCTGAACACCATCGGCGCCAGCATCGGCGAGGAGCCGGATACGATTATGGATGTGGTCGAACCGTATTTATTGCAGTTGGGATTTTTAGACCGCACCTCGCAGGGGCGCGTCGCCACGCGCCGCGCTTACGAACATTTGGGCTTTGTCTACCCAGAAGAGGGAAATCAGCCCAAATTGCTCTAATTCACTGGTGAACCCATTGCAAAAACCTGTACTTCGACACCTACTCTTTACCAGGCGGGCGAGTCGCCGCGATAGGGCGCCCAGACCAGCGCCACCAATTGCGCGTCAATCTCCGTCTTTTTGGGCTTAACGGAGAAGGGTTCCAGCGTTTCGATTGCCGGGTCAATCCGGCTTTCCAGCGTTGCAGATTCCTCGGCAAACTCGGCGTTCAGGTCTTCCAACTGCTTTTTCAGACTTTCCAGCGTCTCTTTGGCGCGGCCAACGTCGCCGCTTTGCTGCATCGAGCGCGTCACGCCCTTGACAGCGGTCGCCGCCTTGCTGAGATTGGCGGCGCTGGCAAGTTTACGCCCGGTAAACGCGCCCAAAAGCGTCGCGCCGAACGAAATCGCCGTCTGCATTTTGGACTGATTGGCCTGTTCAGCCTCGCGCGCAACCGCCTGCTCGGCGCGGCGCACTTTCTCCTGCAAAGCAGAAATTTTGACAGCGTATTTCTTGCGCAAAACATCCACCTGTTCGTCACGGGTTTCCCGCGCAGCCTGCTGCAAACGCACGCGAAAATCGCGCTCGCTCTCGCCAGGCGCAGAAATCTGATTCAGGCCGGGGCTGCGTAACAGGTCGAGCGACTGACTGCCATACAGCCAGGTGACAAAATCCTTGCTCCACTCGGCGAAATTTTTGGTCTTGAGCGCAGCGGCAGGCAAATCGCCAAATTCCACGCCCGCGGCGGGCGCTTTCTCCAGATCGTTGAGCGAAAAATTCGCATCGCGCGCGTCGTCCCAGCTGACGGCAACCACCTGATCGACGAGCGGAGTCAGCGCCACGCAATCGCGCGCGGCATCCACACCCCGTTTCGCATCGGCAAAACGGACGCGCGCGCCGCCAATCAGCATCGGGCGATAGACCACATCTGCCGCGCCGCCGCGCAGGGGGACGAAAAATTGGGGAATTTCCGCCGTGAGGGTGGGACGCGCGCCGCTGACGGAGATTCCACCCGAGGCGGCGACCAACCCCGGCGCAGCGGGCGAGGCCGTTCCCAGCGGGGTCGTTCCGCTGACAGGCCGCCCCGCGCCGGTGGGCGCACTCATTCCCAGCAGGGCCGCGCCGCGCAGGGGTTCCATCAGCCGTTTGATTTGATCGCGAGTTAATGGGCCGCGCAGGTACGACATGCACCAGCGGGTTTGAAAAATGACCGGTTCGTCTTCGTGGGTATTGTTCATCAAAAAGACGCGGCTGCCCAACCCGGCCAGCAGTTGTTCCATTTTTTGACGGTCAAAATTGCCCCCGGCGCTGGCCGCCGCGCCTTCCAGGCCTTCCATCACGCGCGCTTTGTCACGCTCGGTTTGCAGGCGGCCAATGAACCAGGTGCCGGTGTTGGAAAGACCCTTGTAATCCAAATCCACCGGATTTTGGGTTGCCAGCACCACGCCCAGCCCAAAAGCGCGCGCCTGCTTCAACAACGTCAGCAGCGGTTTTTTGGAGGGCGGGTTGGCAGTGGGCGGGAAGTAACCGAAAATTTCATCCATGTAGAGCAGGGCGCGCAAGCTGGTCGTGCCCGGCTGAGAGCGCATCCAGCCCAAAATCTGGTTGAGCAGCATGGAAACGAAGAACATGCGCTCGTTGTCCGAAAGATGCGCCACCGAAAAAACTGCCACGCGCGGTTTGCCCTGCGGCGTGTGCAAAATACTGGCAATATCCAGCGGAACGCCTTCCAGCCAGGCGCTGAAACCGGGCGAGGCCAGCAGGTTGTTGAGCGCCATCACCAGGCCAAATCGGTCTTTGGAGGGGTAGAACGATTCCAGGTCGAGCACGCCAATTTTCGTCACCGGCGGGGTTTGGATTTGCGAAATCAGTGCGGCCAGGTCGAGGTCGTGACCTTCCTGCCACATTTTGCCAATGATGGTCGCCAGCAAAATATGTTCGCGGCTCTGCAGCGGGTCGGCTTCAATGTTAAGCAGGCCCAGCAAGCTGGTGACGGTGGTGTTGATGCGCTCCTGAAACAATTCGCCGTCTTCGAGAATTTCGGCGGGCGGCGCGGCAAACGATTTGAGAATGGAAACCGGCACGCCAGCCGAGCTGCCCGGTGTGTAAATGACAAAGTCGGCGGCGTCGCGCAAGCGTTGAATGCGTTCGGGGCTTTGGCCCCATTCGGCCAGGCCTTTTTGCCAAAGCGCGGCCTGCTGGCTGGCATACTCGGCGGCGGAAAGTCCCTTGCGGGTGGCGTCTTCGGCGTTAATCCAGGGCAGAAAGTCTTCGCCGCGCAGCTGGGGAAACGTCAGCAGCAGGTTGGTCAGGTCGCCTTTGGGGTCAATCAAAATCGAAGGCACGCCGTCAATGGCGGCTTCTTCAATCAGATTGACGCACAGGCCGGTTTTGCCGCTGCCGGTCATACCGACGGCGACGGCGTGCGTCACCAGGTCGCGCGAGTCGTAGAGCAGCAGGTTGTCGTTCAATTTTTTTGCGCCCAGGTCATATTCGCGGCCCAGATAAAAAACGCCGAGTTTTTCGTAGTCTTGCATGGTTCCTTCTTTCTAAAGAAAAACTGCCACCGAAGTGGCAGTTTTGTCAGAACGAGCAGAACGCTGCCCCAGAGAAGTTCCGCGCCGGGCGCGGAATTGCCCACAGGTTATTTCTTCAATTCGGGCGGCAGGGTCGGGATGACCAATTCGGTGCCGGGGCGGACGTGGCTGGGGTTGTCGCCAATGACGGCCTTGTTGGCTTCGTAAATCAGACGCCAGTAGGGTTCAGTGGCGTGGCCGTAAAATTTCAGGGCGACGTGGCTGAGGGTCTGGTCTGCGGCCAGCTTGTGACGCGGTAGGGCATCCCAGGCGGCCTTGGCGGCGGCATCTGCGGCGGCTTTGGCTTTCGCAGCGGCGTCGGCCTGAGCCTTCGCCAGCGCGGCAGAAGCGGTCTGCGCCTTGGCGGCAGCCTCAGCCTGAACCGCGCGGGCGGCGGCGTCGGCTTTGGCTTTCGCGGCGGCGGCGGCATCGGCCATGGCTTTGGCGTCAGCAGCGGTTTTGGCGGCAATTTTCTGCCGCGCTTCGGTTTCGGCCTTGGCGGCGGCTTCGAGGCGGGCGGCCTGAGCCTTGGCTTCTGCGGCGGCTTTTTCATCGCGGTCAGTCAGGGCGTCAATCGCCTTGTCGAAGAAATTTTTCTTATCGTCTGCCATTGTCTTTCTCCTCATGAATGAACAAAAAAAATACAAGAACAACGCATTGATTATACATTAACGACGGCGATTCCGGTGAGACGAATCGCGTGGATTGGCCTGACCCGATACTGGGGCAGGGAACGACACACCCAACGGTTGCAGGGCGGGGGCATGAACAGCCTGTTGATAGTAGTCATCCACCAGCATGGCGATAATTGCCAACTCATCTTCGTTTTCGGCCAGCGCGCGCACCAGCGGCAAAAAGCGCTGACTGCGCTCCGTTTGAAGTTTGTCGCGGGCGCGCAAACGCGCTTCCAGCAGAGCCGTGACTCGTTCGGCGACAACGGCCTGTACGTCCGCATCACTGGGAATGATGCGTTCTTCCATTGGAAGGTCGTATTGTTTGACAATGCGTTCCAAAGCGAATTTTTCACCTTTATTGACCAGCGAAATCGCAATACCGGTTGCACCAGCGCGGCCCGTGCGTCCGGCGCGGTGGATGTAGGCTTCGGCTTCTTCGGGAGGTTCGTATTGGATGACGTGTGACAGGCTGGGAATATCCAGCCCGCGCGCGGCAATGTCGGTTGCCACCAAAAAGCGCAAGGTGCCGCGCCGAACACGTTCCAGCACGGCCTCGCGCGCCGGTTGCGAAAGGTCGGCGGTCAATTCATCGGCGTCGTAGCCAAAGCGGCGCAAGACAATCGAAACGTAATGTACCTGGTCTTTGGTGTTGCAGAAAATGATGGCTGAGGTGGGCTGTTCCACTTCAATTAACCGCACAAGACTGCGGTCTTTGTCCATGCCATCCACCAGATAGAAAATATGCTCGGTATCGGTGACGTGAACATGGTCGCTGCTCAGGCTGATAAATTCAGGCGCGCGGACAAATTCGCGCGCGGTGCGCTGAACAGCGTCGGAAAAGGTGGCCGAAAACATACAGGTATGCACTTCGCGGCGCGGCAGATACCGCTGAATTTCGCGCATGTCGGGGTAGAAACCCATGGAGAGCATTCGGTCGGCTTCGTCAAAAATCAGCATTTTGAGATGTTCAAGCGTGAGCGTGCGCTTGAGCAGGTGGTCAAGGATGCGCCCCGGCGTACCGACGACGATGTGCGCGCCCTGTTGCAAGGCATCAATTTGCCCACGGTAGCCAACACCGCCGTAAACGGCGACGGTCCGCAGGCCTTTCTCACCGCAGAGACGCTCGGCTTCCTGCCAGACCTGTTTGGCGAGTTCACGCGTCGGGACAAGAATCAGCGCCTGACAGGCGGCGCGGTTGGCGTCCAACCTTTCGAGCATGGGCAGCAGAAACGCGCCGGTTTTTCCACTGCCGGTGCGAGCCTGAATCATCATATTGCGGCGGGCAAGCAGATACGGAATGACGCGCGCCTGAACGGGCATGAGTTCGTTCCAGTCTGCGCGCGCGGCGGCCTCGCGCAGAGGCGCGGGCAGTTGCTCAAAGGTCAGGTCGGGGAGAGAATTTTGAGGGGTTTCGGGGGATGCGGCGGTCGGTGTGAGCATAAAATCTCGATTCTGCAAAAAAACCGTAATTATTCGTTAAAAGGCACTTTGTGGCGGGAAAACAACGTTGGCTTCCAATTCTTCCAAAAAATCCAGCGCCAGCTGATTGAATTGGGGCGCATGGGATTGGTGTGGAACGTGACCGGCGACAAAAGCATGGCCAGTCACATTTGGCATCCGGGAGAGCATATCTTTGAATGAATCCGGCGACAAAGTGGCGTCGCGCGTTCCCCACACCAGCAGGGTCGGCTGCGCAATTGACGCAAGATACGGCGTCAGGTCTTGCATCGTGTTGAGCAAATTGTAGGCGCCCGGCGCGGTGCGCTTGTAATCAAGCGCCGTCTGGACGCGGATAGGTTCCGGAAGGTTATGCGCACCGCCGTTGCTGTGCCCCATCGAAAGGCTGGTGACATCAACAATCATGCGGAAAAGCCACTGGGGAGTACGTTCCACCACCGCCATATTCAGTTCCGGGCGGCGATAGGTGAGCCGCAAAAAACCGGGCAGTTGGCTGAGACGAAAAAATGGGTCCACGAGAATCAGCCCGTGCGCCCGGTCAGGAAAACGGCGCGCATACTCCAGAGTCAGGTATCCGCCGAGAGAATGCCCAATCAAAACGGGAGGCTGCGTCAGCCCAAGCGAATCAATCCAGCCGCAGAGATGCTCAAAGAGCCAATTCATTTGATAGGCGCGCGAATCAATCTTGGGGCTGTCGCCGTGTCCAAGAATATCAAGCGCGTAGGCCCGGTAACCGCGCTGCGCCAGCGCCGGGACGAGGTCGTCCCAGTCGTGCAACGAGGCCGCCAACCCGTGAATCATGATAATGGGGCGGCCCTGCCCCTGTTGAATGAAGTTGGCGCGCATGGGGATGTTGAACAAGTTACTCGGGCTGGTTGTATCGCTCATATCGTTTGGCTAACTCGCGGCGCAAGACTTTGCCGATGAAGGTGCGTGGGAAATCGTCCATGAAGATGACAAAACGCGGCACCAAATGCGGGGGCAGGCGGCGCTTGCAGTAGGCAATGACCGCATCCGGGGTAGGGCGTTCGCGCCCGGCAATCACAAAGGCAAAGGGATGCCCGGCCACGGCCACAACAGCCGTCTCTTTTACCTGCGGAATTTCATAAATGACTTCTTCGATATCGCGCGGAAAGGCTGGTTTCCCCGGTTTGGCAGGATACCACATATCGGCTTTGCGGGCAATGATGCGAAAATAGCCGTCGGCATCCATCTGCGCCACGTCACCGGTCAGAAGCCAGCCGTCGTTGGTCAAGACCTCGTCGGTGGCCTGCTGATTTTTCCAGTAACCCAGCATCACCTGCGGGCCGCGCACAGCCAACTCGCCAATCTGCCCCGGTTGCACGCTTCGGTTGCGGTGCGCCATGTCCATGATGGCCGCCTGGGTGGAAGGCAGGGGAACGCCAATACTGCCCAGCTTGCGATTGCCATTTAACGGGTTGGCATGGGTCACGGGCGATGCTTCGGTCAGCCCGTAACCTTCGACCAGACGGCCTTTGGTGAGCTTCTCGAAGGATTCCTGCACTTCCACCGGCAACGAGGCTGAACCGCTAATGCAATTCTTGATTGAACGGATGCCATAACTGCGCGCATCACGGAAGTTGTTGATGGCAACGTACATGCTCGGTACGCCCGGAAAAACGGTGGGACGATAGTGTTTGATGGCCTTCAAGACTTCAGTGACATTAAATTGCGCCTTGAGAATCATGGCCGCGCCAAGCGAAACTGGCACATTCAGGGCGGTTGTCAAGCCATAACTATGAAAAATCGGCACAGCGCACAAAAATCGCTCCCGCGCCTCTACAACCGTCGGCATCCAATGACGGGTTTGCAAGGCATTGGCGACCAGGTTGCGATGCGAAAGCATGACGCCCTTCGCCTGGGCAGTGGTGCCGCCTGTGTACTGAATGACGGCCAGGTCTTCAGGCCGGACATCGGCGGCGGGAGATTTGTCGCTCTGACCGCGCATCCAGCGCCGAAAATTGATGGCGTTTGGCAAATGGTAATCACGATTTCGCCAGCGCGAAAGCAACTGCTTGAAGGGGTTGAGGTAATCCGCCGGGTCGGTAAGAACAACGTGCGCAACGCCCCCTTCGCGCTGAATTTTAGCGGCAATGCCCGCCCAGGGCGTTAATGTCACCAGAACATGCGCGTCCACTTCCTTCACCTGCCGGATGAGTTCTTCTATTTCGGTCATGGGAGGAATGAAGACTGCCGTAGCGCCAGCCTTGAGCGTTCCGTAAAAGCCGACCACCATCTGGGGAAGGTTGGGTAAAAGCAAAACAACACGCGCGCCTTTATCCACGCCCAGTTGTTGCAGAGCGTTGGCAAAGCGGTTGGCCTGATGATTCATCTGCCGGTAAGACAGGCGCGCGCCTTCAAAGAAAATTGCCGGGCGGTTGGGAAAACGCCGCACAGCCGAGCGCAACAGGTGATGGACGGGGATGTTTGGAATGGCGATGGTATACGGCACACCCGCCTCGTAATGCGCCAACCACGGGCGCTCACGCAACAAAGCGGCGCGGCCCTGCAATTTTTGAGCAATTGGAGCGGTTTCGCGCCACGAACGTTGTGACTCATCTGCCAGAAAGCGCTCAATGGCGCGGTTGACCGCCTCGCGGCGCTCAAGCATCACCATGTGCCCCGATGCGCCAATATCTTCGTCTATCGCGCCGGGAATTGAACGGGCAACACGCTCAAAAAACGGCTGTTCAAAAATATGGTCACGATGCCCACGGATGACAAGAGTCGGCAGGTTCAACGCGGCAAACTTATCCCAACCAACCCAGGTAGAAAGGTTCTTCAAATAATAGGGTTTGAGCGCATGCGGCGGCGCAGAAAGCCACGAACGGGTAAACGGGTCAATGATGCGCAAAACCCAGTTCGGAAGATGCAGCGCCAGCCTGAAGAACGGATTCAACTTGAATTCGCCCGCAGTCGCAAGCATGATCAAACGCTCGACCTGCTGCGGGTGGCGGAGGGCGTATTCCGTCGCCACCGCCCCGCCAAAGGAGTGACCCACCAACGTCAGCGGGCCGGTCACTTTCAGAACTTTCAGCGCAGATTCCAGGTCAGCCTGAATGCCGGGCATGTCGTACCCGCTGGCAGGTTTATCCGAAAGCCCATGCCCGCGCAAGTCGAGAGCGATGGCGCGATTCTCCAATGAAAATTTTTGCAGTTGATATTTCCATTGCATGGCCTGGCCGCCAAAGCCGTGCAGAAAAACAAAGGTACGCAGAGGCTGGTCGGGAGAAATATCAATCGCCGAGAGACGCACAAGCGGGTTGGACGAAACGCGCACTTCATGCCGGTAGAGGTCAAGATCAATGTCCATCAAGTGACGCTTTCATCAAAAAAAAACCGTGGTTTGCGGCAGAAAACGCTAACGCTGATAAACGTAATTGAGTTCCTGCAGGTTTTTCTTCAGGCCCTCGCTCAGCGCATTTTCATCCATGCGCCAGACCCAGTAGCCGCCTACTTTGCCGGGAAAATTCATGCGCGTCTCCGTGCCGAGGCGCAGGAAATCCTGCACGGGAGCAACGGCAAACACGGCCACCGAGGCCCAGCAGGTGCGAATCATGTCGCCGGGCACATCGGCGTTATCGCGGCTGATGTAGCGATGATAAAAATCGCGCTCGTGCGGCTGGCAGGTGCGATACCAGCCCAGCGAAGTGTCGTTATCGTGCGTACCGGTGTACACCACGCAGTTGGCCGGGTAGTGATGCGGCAAAAACGGGTTATCGGGGCCGGAAAAGCCGAATTGCAAAATTTTCATGCCCGGCAGGCCGAGCGAGTCGCGCAGTTCCACCACGTCGGGCGTAATTTCGCCCAAATCTTCGGCGATAATCGGCAGGTCGCCCAGCGCTTTGCGGATGGCATGGAACAGTTCCGCGCCAGGGCCGGGAACCCAGCGCCCGGTTTGAGCGGTCGGCGCGTCACCGGGGATTTCCCAGTACCCGGCAAAACCACGAAAATGGTCAATGCGCACGACATCCACCAGACTGAGTGTGGCGCGAATGCGTTCAATCCACCAGGCGTAGCCGTCGGCGCGGTGCGCTGCCCAGCGGTAGAGCGGGTTGCCCCACAACTGGCCGGTGACGGAAAAATAATCGGGCGGGACGCCGGCCACCACCAGTGGTTTTCCGGCCTCGTCGAGGAAAAACAAATCGGGGTGCGCCCAGGCGTCGGAGGAGTCCATCGCCACGAAGATGGGAATATCGCCCACAATTTGCAATCCCTTTTCGTGCGCGTAGCGGCGCAGGTCATTCCACTGACGGAAAAAGAGAAATTGGAAAAATTTGAATTGCGAAATCTGGAGCGTCAGTTTTTCACGCGCCTGATGCAGGGCGGCGGGCTGACGCTGACGCAGCGCGGCGGGCCACTCGTTCCAGGCGACGCCGCCGTTGTCGTATTTGACGGCCATGAACAGGGCGAAATCTTCCAGCCAGGAGGCGTTTTCGGCGCAGAAAGAGTCAAACTCCGCCCGCAGTTCCGGCTTTTCCTGAAAGCGGGAAAAAGCCTGGTTGAGCAGGCCCGGTTTCCACTGGTAAAGCCGCCCAAAATCAACGCGATTGGCGTCCCAGGCAGGCATGTCGGCCAAATCTTCGGGCTGAAGCAAGCCCTGACCGAGCAAAATTTCCGGGCTGACGAGGTACGGGTTGCCCGCAAAGGCCGAGAAACACTGGTAGGGCGAGTCGCCGTAGCCGGTGGGGCCGAGCGGGAGAACCTGCCAGAGGCGGCAACCCGCTTCGGATAAAAAATCCACAAAGCGGTAGGCTGCCGGACCCAGGTCGCCGACGCCATACGCGCCGGGCAGGGAAGTTGGGTGAAGGAGAATACCGGAAGAGCGTTTGAAGGTGGTCATGGATTATTTTTTGTGAGCAGGGTTTGATAAAGGTCGGCATACTGCCGGGCAGAGCGTTCCCAGGAGAAGTTTTCGACCATGGCGGATTTTTGCATGGTCTGCCAGTGGGCGCGGCGCTGATAAGCGTTGAGCGCGCGGCGCAGGGTGGCGGCCATCACGCTGGGCGAGGCTTCTGTAAAAAGAAAGCCGGTGCGGCCATCGGCGATGGTGTCGCGCAGGCCGCCGGTGGCGCGCGCCAGCGGCAGTGCGCCATAACGCATGGCAATCATTTGCGCCAGGCCGCAGGGTTCGTAGCGCGAGGGCATCAAAAGCAGGTCGGCGCCGCTGTAAATTTGGCGCGAGAGTTTGCTGTCAAAGCGAATGGCGGCGGAGACGCGGTTGGGAAAATCGGATTCGAGGCGGCGGGCGGATTCTTCCAGCGCGGCGCTGCCGGTGCCGAGCAGAATCGCCTGCCAGGGCAGGTCGGCGCTGATGCGCAGGGCTTCCAGGGCAATATCCACGCCTTTTTGTTGGTCCATGCGCGTCACCATCGCCAGCAGCGGCAGGGACGAATCGCGCTCCAGGCCAAATTGAGTCTGCAGGGCGGCTTTGTTGGCCGGGCGCGCGGCGAGCGAATCGGCGGTGAAGTTGGCCGTCAGTGCGTCATCCTGTGCGGGATTCCAACCGGAATAGTCAATGCCGTTGACAATGCCGCTGATACGTTTGCGCCGTGAGCGCAAAAATGTTTCCAGGCCATAGCCATATTCGGGCGTCTGAATTTCTTCGGCGTAGGAGGGCGAAACCGCCACAATCGCATCCGCCGACCACAGGCCGAGCGGCATCGGCTGATGACGCGCCCAGGGCGGCAGCAACGGCTCAAAAATGGGCGGCAGGTTGTAGTCCCACAGGACATTTTCGGCTTCAGCGCCCATGTAGCCCAAATTGTGAATGGTGAAAACTGTTTTGACGCCGCGCCAAAACGGGTCAGTTTGACTGCGCTTCACCTGATAGAGAGCGGCGGCGGTGTGCCAGTCGTTGGCTTGCAAAATATCGGGACGCCAGTCCAGGTGACGCGCCAGTTCGAGCGCGGCCAGCGAGAAGAAAATATATTTTTCGCCATCCACGGCGGGCGTTGGGTCATAGACTTTGAGCGAGTCGGTAATCGGCGCGCCGGAAATCAGATAGACTGTCAGCCCGTGAATTTCGGTGCGAAAAACCTGGGCCGGAACCTCGCCGCCGGAACGCGGCACGCTGAAAACGGCCTCGCGCGCCAGCGATAGCCCCTCAGCGCGGATGGCGCTGTGAAAGGGAATCACCAACCGCACATCCAGCCCGGCTTCCAGCGCCTGCAGCGCATACGGCAGCGAACCAGCCACATCGCCCAACCCGCCAACCTTGATAAACGGGTCGGCTTCGGAGGCGAGAAACAAAACTTTGGTCAGTTTGGACATGCGGCTATTGTACCAATCAACTGGTGCTTTTTTTACAATTCTACGAGTATAATTTTGGCCGGAGAAAAAACCATGAGCGAAAACGGCGACCTCTACAATCCCAAACCCGGTCAAATTGTCATATACAGCGCCAACTGGTGCCCCGACTGCAAACGCTCCAAACAATTTTTAGAGGATCACCACGCCACCTACATCAACGTGGAAATTGGCAAAGACCCGCAAGCCTTTGCTTTCGTCGAAAAAATCACCCGGCGCGTCAAAATTCCAACCATCTTCTTCCCCGACGGCGTCATACTGATTGAACCGGACAACGAAGAACTGGCCCGCAAACTGGGGGTTACCGCATGAGCGACCTCTACACCCGCGCGCCATCCGGCATCGTTTTGTACGGCACATCCTGGTGCGGCGACTGCCGCCGCGCGCGCCGCATCCTCGGCGAAATGAACGCCGCCTATCAGGATATTGACATCGAAGCCGACCCGCAGGCCGCCCGCTTTGTCGAAGAGCTCAATCACGGCAGCCGTAGCGTGCCGACCATTATTTTTCCCGATGGCGCAATTCTCATCGAACCCGATAACGACTCCCTGCGCCAAAAACTCTCCGCCGACGCCAACCGCTGATTTATGCGCCCGCCTGAACCGCTGGAAACCCTGCTGGAGCGCGCCCTCACCCGGCGCGCTTTTTTGCTGGATGAAAATCGTCAGAGCGCCCTGCGCCTCTTCAACGGATTCAGCGAAGGCGCCCCCAACCTGATTGCCGACCTCTTCGCCGCGACACTCGTCCTGCACAATTACGCCGACCCGCCGCTGGAAGGAATCGCCGCCCTGCGCGCCGCCGAACCGTTTTACCGCGAGCGCCTGCACGGCCTGAAAGCGATTCTCGTCAAAACCCGGCGCGGCTCCGAGGCCGAAAAACGCGGCCTGCTGACCTTTGGCGAAACCCCCGCCACCCACATCCGCGAAAACGGCGTACGCTACGCCCTCAACCTGACGATCAACCGCGACACCAGTTTTTACATGGATACGCGCAATTTACGCCGCTGGGCGCTGGAAAATTTGCGCGGCAAAAGCGTCCTGAACACCTTCGCCTACACCGGCAGTTTGGGCGTCGCCGCCCTGGCTGGCGGCGCGGCGCGCGTCGTTCAGCTCGACCGCAACCGCGAATTTCTGAACCTGGCCAAAGATTCCTGCACGCTCAACGGCCTGCCCATCGTCAAAGCCGACTACCTCGCCGCCGATTTCTTCCCCGCCATCAGCGCCCTCAAAAAACAGGGCCAGCGTTTCGACTGCGTTTTTCTCGACCCGCCCTTTTTTTCCGCCACATCCAAAGGCCGCGTGGATTTGGAAACTGACCCGGTGCGGCTGATTAACAAACTGCGCCCGCTGATTAACAGCGGCGGCTGGCTGGCCGCCATCAACAACGGGCTTTTCGTCAGCGGCGCGGAATACCTGGAACTGCTGGAATCGCTCTGCGCCGACGGCTTTCTGCAAATCGAGCGCCTGATTCCCGTCCCCGAAGATTTCACCGCCCGCGACGACTCCCTGCCCTTGCCCTACCCCGCCGACCCGGCGCCCTTCAATCACCCGACGAAAATCGCCCTGCTGCGAGTTCTGCACAAAAATTAACCCCGTCTGGCACTGTCGCGCGTCATTTATGTCGCAGCGTAGCGAAACTATGGTTTAATCGCCCGCATGAATTTCATTCTCATCCAAGGCGGCGGCGATTTGGCAACAGGCGTCGCCGTGCGCCTGCGCCGCGCCGGTTTTCACATTCTCATCACCGAACTGCCTCAGCCGCTTGCCGTGCGGCGGGCAGTTTCTTTTTCCGAAGCCATTTACGAAGGCGCGCACACCGTCGAAGGCATCACCGCCCGCCGCGTGGCAACGCCCGCCGAAATCGAAATCACCTGCCAGCGGGGCGAAATCCCCGTGCTGGTAGACCCGGAATTGGCAGTGAGCAGTGATCAGTTGTCAGTGGGCAGTGAACAGTTATCAGTAATCAGTGAGCAGTCGTCCGAGGCAAATAACCGGCCAACCGAACAACCGGAACACCGGTCAACCGGAACACCGGAACACCGGCCAACCGAACAACCGGAACACCGGCCAACCGAACAACCGGAACACCGGCCAACCGGAACACCGAACAACCGCCTGACCGCTCTGATTGACGCCCGCCTGCTCAAAACCAAACAGCCCGCCATTGACCTGCAAAACTCCCCTTTCAAAATCGGCCTCGGCCCGGGGTTCACCGCCGGGGTCAACTGCCACGCCGCCATCGAAACCAATCGCGGACATTTGCTGGGGCGCGTGCTGTGGCGCGGCGCAACCAGCGCCGACACCGGCCTGCCCGAAGGCGACCCGCGACGCGTTTTGCGCGCGCCGGTGGAGGGCGTCTTTGCTGGCTACGCGCAAATTGGCGAAAGCGTAACCGCCGGGCAGCTGCTCGCCCGCGTTGGCGGCGAACCGGTTTTCAGCCCCTTCCCCGGCGTGCTGCGCGGCCTCGTCCGCCCCGGTCTGCGCGTCGCGCGCGGCGTCAAAATCGGCGACGTGGACGCGCGCGGCGTGCGCGACTACTGCTTCCTTGTCTCCGACAAAGCGCTCGCCATCGGCGGCGCGGCACTTGAAGCCCTGCTCACCTATGACATCCGACCCTGACCTGACCCTGCGCCGCGCCCTGCGTCTGACCGGCAGCGAAGTTGTCGCTTTTGTCGGCGCGGGCGGCAAAAGCACGGCCATGTTTCACCTGGCGCGCGAATTTGGCCGCGCCCTGCTAACCACCAGCACTCATTTGGGCGCGTGGCAGGCCGAACAGGCCAATCACAACCTGCGGTTTGATGAAAAAGAAATTGAGCGGGCCCTGGCGGAAGGCGGAATCTGTCTGGTGACCGGCGGGCTGGAAACTGCCAGCGGAAAACTGGCCGGTCTGACGCTGGAACAACTGACCCGGCTGGCAGCGATTGCCCACGAACAGAAAATTCTCCTGCTGGTGGAAGCCGACGGCTCACACGGCAAAGCGCTCAAAGCCCCGGCAGAGCATGAACCGGCCATTCCGCCGTTTGCGGAGGTGGTCGTCATCTGCGCCGGGCTGACGGGGCTGGGCCGCCCGCTCGACGCCGAAACCGTTCAGCGTCCGCAGATTTTCGGCGCGCTCAGCGGCCTGGGCGCGGGCGAAATTATCGGCGCGGAACATCTCGCCCGCGTGCTGACTCATCCGCAGGGCGGGCAGAAAAACATCCCGGCGGGCGCGCGGCGCGTTTTCCTGCTCAATCAGGCCGATGCGCTGGATGATTTTCAGTTGTCAGTGGTCAGTGAACAGTTATCAGCAAGCAGCGCACAACCGTCCAACCGGCCAACTGAACAACCGAAAAACTGGATAACTGAAAAACCGGACAGCTGGACAACTGGGCAACCGTCCAACCGCACAACTGGACAACCGAAAAACTGGCCAACTGGGCAACCGTCCAACCGGACAACTGAACAACCGTCCAACCGAACAACCATCCTCGCCAGCCTGCGGGAAGAAAAAATTTACGCCGTCCACGAGGCGACTGCCGGGATTATTTTGGCAGCGGGGGCGGCCTCGCGTTTTGGCAGCCCCAAACAACTGCTCGATTATCACGGTCAGCCGTTTGTGCGCCGAGTGGCCGAAACCGCGCTGAACGCCGGTCTGTGGCCGGTGATTGTCGTCACTGGCGCGTATGCCGAAGCGGTCGAAGCGGCGCTAACGGGGCTACCGGTGCAAATTGTGCGCAACGCGGGCTGGCAGGAAGGCCAAGCCGCCTCCATCCGCGCCGGGGTGAGCGCGGCGTGCGCGGCTCAGGTTGGCGCGGCGCTTTTTTTGCTGGCCGACCAGCCGCAGGTGACGCCGGAAGTCATCCGCGCGCTGGTGGAACATCACGCGCGGCGGCTGGATGCAGTGACAGCGCCCTATGTTTTTGACCAGCGCGCCAACCCGGTCTTGTTCGACGCCGTGACGTTTGACGCGCTCTCCGCGCTGAGCGGGGAGCAGGGCGGGCGGACAATTTTTTCGCAATTTTCGCCGCGCTATCTAGCCTGGTACGACCGGCATCTACTGCTGGACGTGGATACAGTGGAGGCATATGAGGAAATGATGAATTAGGAATTAGGAAATTGCGACTGACAACTGGCAACTAGCAACTGACAACTGGCAACTGGCAACTGACAACTGACAACTGGCAACTGACAACTGACAACTGACAACTGACAACTGACAACTGATAATCATGACCTACAGCGCAATCATCCTCGCGGCGGGAATGTCGCGGCGCATGGGGACGCCCAAAATGACTCTCCCCTGGGGCGGGACAACCGTGCTGGGCAAGGTGGCCGCCACGCTGGCGGCGGCGCATCCG
>Ga0210022_1000649_pt1 | contig 24565 bp, 18 predicted proteins | sample CryGeymeta201520_FD_183984 | JGI IMG/M metagenome (GOLD analysis project Ga0210022, IMG submission 183984) | Groundwater microbial communities from Crystal Geyser aquifers in Utah, USA - Crystal Geyser metaG 2015-20 (SPAdes) (version 2) | ecosystem: Environmental > Aquatic > Deep subsurface >... | reverse complement strand
CTACCCCCTCCGACCGCCTCTGCATTACACTGGCTGTGTCCGCCGGCGCCGTTAGCAGGCTTCCGCAACACGAACTACATAGTAACTGAAAGGACGACTGAATACCGGAGACGCGACTGGCGGAGATGCGGCTGTCGGGGCGGTCGTCGCGGACGGAGTTCCAGCGGTTCGCGCTCAGCGAGGACGACCTGCGACGCCTGTTAGCTGGTCAGCGCCCCGGTCTGGAGGGCGGCTCGGAGGACTTCTTCCCGACGCTCACCGACCGACCGGTGACCGAGGGGCTGCAGCCCCTCACCCGAATGGCGTGCAAGATGGCGACCGGTGCGGGCAAGACGGTTGTCATGGCCATGCTGATCGCGTGGGCCTTCTGCAACCGCGGCCGCAACCTTGGCGTTGATCACATCTATGAGCCGGACTTCCTCGTCAAACTGACCACCGGCGCAACGGTGGTGCTGGAGATCAAGGGCTTCGAGGAGCATGAGGACCGCGCCAAGTGCGAAGCCGCCAAGAAGTGGGTCCGAGCTGTGAACAACTGGGGGCAGCTTGGGCGATGGCACTTCCACGTGTGCCGCGACCCGCAGGTGCTGGAGCGGGAGTTGGGGGCGGTGGCGGCGGCGTGAGGTTGGACTCGACGTTGGTGACGACCATCGCCAGAGGACATGCCTGCGGGCCGAATCGCCAGTGAGTTGAACGGTCGGACTACCTGGGCGAGGTGCTGCGAACGGACGCCGTTCGTCCGCACGCACTGCGCCGCCGTACCGAATCCGCCGACTTCGTGGCATCGCACCTCCAAGTGGACGGGGACGTGCGGGACTGCAAAGCTGTGGAACGCCTCTCGACCGCCATGCTCCGGCTGGTCTTCCCTGACCTTGCGCGCGTTGACTTGGACGACTTCCGCCGACTGTGCGTCGAGCCCGCGCGCCAGGCGCGAGGGATGATCCGCGACCAGTTGCGGCTGAGGGACCCGGAGTATCAGGCACCGCCGTTGGCGGTGGAGGGTGTGGTGTAGCCGAGCGCGTGGCGTCGCCCGCTCGCGCACGTTCTGCGTCAGGGTCGGAGAGAAGGCAGGACCTCCCGACCCGATGACCATGGCCACCAGGCGTTCTTCGCCCATCAGGAACTCGTCGACCTCGCGGGCAGTGTCCTTGGCGTGGCCGATGGCGTCGATGAGCGACAGGGCGCCGGTGGCGAAGTCGCCGGCGACGAACAGCTTGGACACTGCCGTCGCGTGCGCGCCGCCCTGGACCGTCAATCTGAGAGCTGGAATCTGGAATCTGAAATCTGCATTCTCATAGGAGTCCGGGAACGTTTGGCGCCATTCCGTCACCCAACACGTTCGGGCTCGCGCGAGTCCCGCTGGTTCCGCACTCCCGTCAATGAGGTCCACCCGATGAAACCGGTCTTCCTGCTGCTCGGCATTGTCTCGCTCCTCGCCATGCTTCGGCCCGCCCAGGCGGCCGAAGTGAAGAAGAAGCTCCGCACGATCGCCACCACCGACGGCGAGATCGACGATCGGTGCTCGATGATCCGCTTCCTGCTGTACGCCAACGAGTGGGACATTCGGGGGATCGTCCACTCCAGCTCGATGTACCACTGGAAAGGCGACGCGAATCATCCACGGCACAACTGGGAAGACGAGTCGTGGCTGGATCGCCAACTCGACGCCTATACGCAGGTCTACCCGAGCCTCAAGGCCAACGAGGCCGGGTATCCGACGCCGGACTACCTGCGCAGCCAGGTGTTTGTGGGCAACGTCGGCTACGAGGGCGACATGGACGCGCCGACGGCCGGGTCCGACCGGATCGTCGACGTGCTGCTGGACCCGGACCCGTCACCGGTGTGGCTGCAGGCGTGGGGCGGGTCGAACACCATTGCGCGAGCGCTGAAGACCATTGAGGAGAAGCACCCCGACCGCGTCGAAGCAGTGTCGCGTAAGGCGAAGCTGTTCCTTATCTCCGTGCAGGACAACACGATGGACACCTACATTCTCAAGCGGTGGCCGAAGGTGGAGGCTGATCCTCAGCACGGCCTTGGCGCCCTTGCCTACAGTTGGCAGAAGATCATGTCGCCGGAGGAGCAAGCGTACTTTGACGCCAAGTGGATGAAGGCGAACCTGCTCGAAGGGCACGGACCGCTGTGCGCCATGTACGAGGCGCAGGGCGATGGTCGCTTCCGCTCGGAAGGAGACTCGCCCTCGTTCATGCATCTGATCGACGTCGGTCTGGGCGCACACCTCGACCCGACGTGGGGCGGCTGGGGTGGCCGGTTCGCGCGGAAGGACAACAAGTGGGTCTCCGCCCTGGATGACCGCGACCTGTACAAGTCGCTCCTGCGCTGGGCACCGGCGTTTCAGAACGACTGGGCGGCCCGGGCTGATTGGTGCGTCAAGCCGATCGCCGACTGCAATCACCCGCCGGCGGTTGTGTGCAACGGCGACGCGACCAACGACGTGCTTCGACTCACCGTTGACCCCGGTGCTGAGGTCAAGCTGAGTGCCGCCGGAACCGCGGACCCGGACGGTGACACACTGTCGTACAAGTGGGGGGTCTATCGAGACGCGGGAACCTACTGGGAGGCGCCGCCACTCCGCAGCGCCGAGGCGCGCGACGCAGCCCTGACTGTTCCTGTGGAGGCGTCGGGCCGGACGATCCACGTGATCCTGGAAGTGACTGATGACGGCGCGCCGCCGCTGACGCGATGCCGACGGGTCGTCCTCGCGGTGAGCGGAGAACCCCAGCCGAAACCCGAAGACAAGTACCTGACCACGCCGATCACTCAGCTCACCGGTCCACCGGCAGACACGGGCAAGTGGACGTTCTTCCGCGGGGTCAACGTCAACGGCCCGGCGCTGACAATCGACGGCAACCTCTGGGAAGGGGACGAGGCGGTCGATTACGTCTGTAAGGACAGCGCTCTCAACACTCCTCAGGTCACCCTCCGCCCGCCCACGGACGATGCCCGGGCGAAGATGATCCACTCCTTCCGGTGGAGCTCGAACCCTACCCTTACGCTGACCAACGTTCCTGCCGGAACCTACGCCGTCTACGCCTCCCTCTGGGAAGACAACAACCCGGAGACCTTTACGCTCTCGCTGAACGGGCAAGTCGTCGCGCGGAACCACTGCAGCGGCGTCACTGGCGAGTGGCATCGCCTGGGCCCGTGGAGGGTAGACGTGGCCGACGGCAAGTTGGCGCTGACCGGCGAAGGCGGGGCGGCGAACGTGGCGGGGATTGAGGTTTGGCGGAAAGAGCAGTGAGAAGCAAGCTGACAGCGGTCGCCGCCGCGCTGACCAACATCCTGATAGGAGTGTGCTCCATGCCAACCACAGAAGCCGCCGGTGACACCGGAAAACTCACCAAGCTGCTGGAAGTGTCTCTCGGTCAGCCGGTGATGCAAGCGCCGGGCCAAGTCGATGCGCCTCGGCGGCGGTGCGCCGGGGTTTTTCGTCGCCTACTCCGCCGACTTTGATGTAGACCCGTACATCGAGATGTTCTTCTTCCCGAAGGACACGCTCAAGTTGGCCGTCTTCACCGAGACGGGCGAGCGGCTGTGGCAGCGCGACCTGGGCAAGGCGGTGGTGCCTGGAATGCACTTCTGTCCGGTGCACGCCTGCTACCTGGACGACGACGGCGGCGACGAGCTGTTCTGGGGCGAGCGGTGCCTTGAGCTGGATGCGGGCAAAGAGCTGTTCTGCGCCGACCGCGACGCGTAGCGCGGCCACTCCGATGTCATCCAGCCCTTCCGCGACGACGCCACGGGCAAGTGGTATGTCTACACCTGCCGCGAGGGCGACGCCAGCGTCAAGCCGCGCGTGGCGACCTTCGACGCCGCAGGCAAGCGCGTCTGGGGAGCGGTCGATCAAGGCCACATGGACATGGGCTGGGTCGACCGCCTGGGCGCCGGCAATGTCTACAACGCTGAGCAGCAGGGCGTCCCGTACTTCTACGCCTACACGACTCGCCCCGACGGCCAGCGGCTGCGTGGCGGCGACACGTTCGCGCACAGCGCGCCCCGGGGACGGCCGTGGGGCGTCGGCATCGGGCCGCTGCTGACGGGCAGCTACTACGGCGACGGCTACGCGCTGGGTGAGCACCTGCGGCAGGGCGGGATCGGGGACAACGAGGCGCTGTTCGAGTTCCTCTGGCGCGACGCGAAGCTCGAGGACAAACCTCGCGAGGAGCTGCCGCTCTCGCGGTACTTCGGCGGGCCCTTCGGCTGGATGGTTGCCCGCACGGGCTGGGACGACCAGTCTGTCCTCGCCGAGATGAAGGTCAATGTCTACAACTTCGCCAACCACCAGCACCTCGACGCCGGCGCGTTTCAGCTCTACCACAAGGGCGCGCTTGCCCTGGACTCGGGGCTGTACAAGGGCTCGTCGGGCGCCTACGGCAGCCCGCACTGCCGCAACTACTACTGGCGAACCATTGCCCACAACTCGCTGCTGATCCACGATCCCGCCGAGCAGTTCAACCCCGCCGCCGGCTACGGCAACGACGGCGGGCAGCGCTTGCCCAACGGGCGCGGGGAGCCCCGCAACCTGGAGGTGCTCACCGACCCCAAGAACGGCTACCAGACGGCCGAGGTGTTGGCACACGGGTTCGGCCCCGACGCACAGGCTCCCGACTACACGCTGCTCACCGGCGACCTCACCCGAGCGTACAGCGACAAAGTGAAGCAGGTTGTCCGGTCGTTTGTGTTCCTCAACCTGAAGAACGCCGACGTGCCCGGCACCCTGATCGTCTTCGACCGCGTGATCGCCAGCGACCCGTTGTTCGGCAAGTTCTGGCTGCTGCACACCTTGGAGGAACCCCATGTGAACGGCGCCACCGCAGTGGTCGACCGGACGGAACACGGCGCCCGCGGTCGGCTCCACCTGACCGCCCTTCTGCCGGAGCCGGCCAACTGCGCGCTGGGCAAGGTGGGCGGCCCCGGCAAGGAGTTCTGGGTGTTCGATCAGGACTTCACCAACGAGGTGCCGGCTGACCAAGTCGCCAAGTCCTCTCAGGAAGCGGGCGCCTGGCGGATTGAACTGTCGCCGAAGGCGCCCGCTGCCGAGGACCTGTTCCTGACGGTCATGCAGACCATGGACCGGGAGCCGGGGACGCCGCTCTCGGTATCGCGCGCAGACGCGGGAACCAGCGTTGGCTGCCTGCTCACGGGAAGCGCCGGGAATTGGCTGGTGCTGTTCCCGAGGGACGGCGGGCGGGGCGACGGCCCAGTCACCTTTCAAACAGCCGGCGCGGCTACGCGCGTGCTGGTCACCGGTCTGGCCGCCGGCGACTGGCGCGCCCAAGGGCAGGGAGGACGGCCTCAGCCTGTGCCCGTCTCGGCCGAGGCGGCCGCCGCCTGGCTCACGCTGCCTGCCGGCCAGTGGACGCTGTCGAAACGGTGACGCAACCGGCGAGTCGCGGGCGGTGACATTCTGGATTTCGGAACTCCGGGCGGCGAACTCGCGCCGGATGCTGGGGCTCGTTCCGCGCAAAAGATTCGCAACCCATGTTCTCGACCTCGACCTCTCGTTTCGTGCCGGCGTTCGTGCTGTTCTGGAGCTGTTCCGCTTGGGCCGCTCGCCAGTGTCCTGTGGGTGTTGGTGGCGATTGGGCGCCCGGCTACACGGGTGTCTTGGCTCGCCACGGCGTCCCCTTCGAGCAAGTCCTGGACCACCAACTGCGGGCCGACCAGTTCCTGGCGCGGTACGACGCGTTGGTGATCAGCAGCGTCGATGACCGGCTGCTGCCGACCCTTGCCGCGCCGGTGGAGCGCTACGTCCGTGCTGGAGGGCAGGTGCTGTTTGAGTCGCGGCGGCCGCTGCAGAAGCTCGCCTCCAAGGACAAGGTGGAGGGCGAGGAGCCGTTCCTGGTGTCGTACTGCGCGCGGGCGGGAGGCGTCCGACAGGCGAAGGGCACCGTGGTGCCCGAGGCGAAGGAGAATCCCCTGGCGCCCGAGTGGGCAGCGCCCCAGCGGAGCTGACGGTGCAGAACGGCGCGATCCTCGACTTCGCCAAGGCCGAGGTGTTGGCTCACTACCAGGAGTTGGCGATTGTCGACCAGCCTTGGCCGAACGCAGCCGAGCAGGCAAAGTTGGCCGCGCCGAAGAAGGGCGGTCCGGCTCTCGTGCGTGTGGCGCGGGGGAAGGGGCACTACGTCGTGTGTGGCCCGTCGTTGGGGTTTGCCTTGGGGATGAGCGGCGGCTGTAGCGAAGCGGTGCCGTTGGCGCTGATCCGACTCAGTACGCGGCGCGGGGGGCGGAGCCGCTGTCGTTGGCCTGCTTGGCGCCGCCGGAGGTCCCGCGCCAGGTGGGTGAGTTCCTGGTGACCGCCTACGACCTCACGCAGGGACAGGCAATGACAGTCAGGCCGTGAGGTGAAGACGCCTTGTCAGATCCTGACAGCACCTCTGCTCCAATGCAGCAGGCTCCCCTGCGCGACTGCCCCCGGGCCCCGCGAGCAGGAGAGGTAGCACCAGTCCTTGGGTGAAGAGCTTGTGTAACGGCATGTCGTGTTGCCTTCTTTCGGTACGCTCGGTCTGCGGCGATTGAGACGCCAGCAAACCCGCCGGTGTCCACCAGCGGTCGCACTGCGTTGGACTGCGCAGGCCGGTCCAGGAGTGTGACCCAGGAGCTGAAGCCGCCTGGCTGTGTCAAAAAGTGGAGAAGCCCTGCGGGCTGAACGCATTGGCTGTCAGGGGAATCAGCCCGGAGGGCTTGTCCTTGCCGTTGCAGCCCGGTCGCTTCAGCGCCGGGACTCCGTCCGCAGCCTCCCCTCCCCGAAGGTGACAGCCCCGTTCACGGGGCTTCTGGCGACCTCGTTTCCGCTTTCGCTTGCCAGTCAGTCTTCCGGTCATAGGCGACCGTCCCTCCTTGTTGTGGCGGCTTCGCCCGTAGTGTTGCATAATCTGACCCCGACCGCTCCAATCGAGGTGCTTTGGCATGAACGGGTTTGCTGTTGCTTGTCTGCTCCTGACCTCCGTCGCCCACGCGCAGAAAGGCGTCGAAGTTGTCGGTGTGGATGACCTCGGGCGCAAGGTGTCCGGCGAGAAGTGGGCCGTTGTCGTGGGGTGCAACGCGTACGACTCGTCCGTTGGCGCGTTGAAGTACGCCGTGCGCGACGCCCGAGCGTTCCGCGACACCTTGGCCGGTGTGCCCGGCGGCGTGCCGGCTGAGAACATCAGCCTCCTGGTCGATGATGCAGACCCCAAGCACACCCCCACCCGCACCCACATCATCGAGCAACTTACGGCGTGGCTGAAGTTAGCGGAGAACCCCAACGACATGGTGGTGTTCTACTTCTCCGGCCACGGCACGACCAAGGATGGCGCCACCTATCTGCTGCCGGTGGACGCCAGCATGGCGAATCCCACGCTGACGGGTATCCCCCTGAGTTACGTTCTGACCCAGCTCCGCGACTGCCGGGCCAAGCGGAAGGTGGTGTTCCTGGATGCCTGCCACAGCGGCGCCGGCAGGGACTTGGGGGCGATGTCGGCTGCGACCGAGCAGGAGATCCAGGACGCCGAGGGCCTGGCCATCCTGGCTTCCTGCCAGCGGGAGCAGAAGTCGTATGAGTGGGAGGCCAAACAACAAGGTGCGTTCACCTACTTCCTGTAATGAAGCGCTCCGGGGTCAGGCAGAACGCGACGGCGACGGGCTCATCGGTCTGAGCGAGGTGAATCGGTACGTCGACGACGCGGTGAAGCGTTGGGCCGCCTCCGAGGGGATCGAGCAGCGGCCGCGCGCGAACCTGGATGTGTCGGGGGAGATCTTCCTGGCACGGGCAGGGGGTGCATTTGTGCCGCCGCCCAGCGTGCCAACTCGCCCCACACCCCCAGTTACCGAGTTACCCAGTTCCCCAGGTACCATTGGTACGAAGCTCAACCCCGTGGATGGCGCCGAGCTGGTGTTCATCCCCGGCGGCACGTTCCAGATGGGTAGCAACGACGGCGACGATGACGAGAAGCCGGTGCACCAGGTGACGGTGAGTGGTTTCTGGATGTATGCGAAGGAAGTCACCAACGGTCAGTACCGCAAGTTCCTGGCGGCGAACCCGGAGTGGACGCCGGAGCGGATCGACAGCCAGCTGCACGACGGCGGCTACCTGAAGCACTGTAAGGAGCAGAGCGGCGCCTCCAAAGATGATTCCTATCCTGTCGCATACGTCCCCTGGCACGCAGCGAAAGCCTACGCCGAGTGGGCGGGCGGCAGGCTGCCGACGGAGGCCGAATGGGAGTACGCAGCTCGTGGCGGGAGGCAGTTCGAGTACGGCACGGCGACGGGGGAGCTCAGCGAGCAGTTGGCGAACTACGGAGCCGGAACGAAGCCCGTCGGCAGTTATCGTCCGAATCCGTTCGGTCTGTACGACCTGGCCGGCAACGTCTGGGAGTGGTGCCAAGACTGGTATGGTGAGTATCCCGACCGTGCCGTGTCTGATCCGCAAGGCGCAAGCACGGGCGTGGACCGCGTCATCCGCGGCGGCAGTTGGAACAACGACCCGCGGTACTGCCGGTCCACGGATCGCAACAGGGACACGTCGAAGTTCTGCATCATCAACCTCGGCTTCCGCCCGGTCCTCGCTCCGCCAGGTTAACCGAGACCTTCCGTTCCATTCCGTTGAGCAAAGGGGGGAGGCGACGCGACGAGCGGAACCCAGCGGAGCGGGTTCCGGCGAGTTGCGGAGCCGGTGGAGTGCGCGGAGCGGCGGGGTGCAGGGGCGCAGCCCCTGCTCGGTCCTTCGTAGGGTAAAGCTCTGCTTTGCCGCCGTTGACCTTGACCTCGTCCCACCGGTCACCCGACGGACAGAATGAACGGCAAGGGCGGCAAAGCTGGAGCTTTACCCTACGGGGGCGATTCGGCGAGGCTCGGATGAAACGTCACAAGGACCTCTGCCCGCGCATTCACGACTGGGACAACCTCGTGCGCGCCTACCACAAAGCGCGCAAGGGCAAACGGTCGAAGCCGAACGTGGCGACCTTCGAGCTGAACTGGGAGCAACACCTGCTTGGGTTGGAGCAGGAGCTGCGGGAAGGAAGTTGGCAGCCCGGCGCGTACCGCACGTTCTGGATTCACGACCCGAAGACCCGCCCCATCTCCGCCGCCCCCTTCCGCGACCGGGTTGTGCATCACGCCATCTGCAACGTCATCGAGCCGGTCTTCGAGCCGACGTTCATCCACGATTCCTACGCCTGCCGCCCCCGTAGCGTAGGTTTCCAACCTGCGGCCCTTGCTGCCACACCGGCGGCTCCCGGCACGGCCGCAGGTTGGGCAACCTGCGCCACGGGGGATCGTGCACGTAAAAGGCACCCATGCCGCGGTGGACCGGTACACGGAGTTCAGCCGGAAGAACCGCTACGTGCTCAAGTGCGACCTCCGCAAGTTCTTTCCCAGCCTCGACCACGAGATCCTGCTGAGCATTCTGGCGCGGAAGATTGGCTGCCGGCGGACGCTTCATCTGCTGCGGCTGATCGTGGAGTCCAGCAACCCGCAGGAACCGGTGGCGGCGTACTTCCCCGGAGACGACCTGTTCACCCCGCACGAGCGCGCCTACGCCGCCCGCGCGCTGGGCGAGGCGTTCGTCGCGCTGGGCAAGCGGGCAGACGCCGAAGCGGTGCTGACTCAGCTCGGCCAGTGGCCCGCGCCCGGCAGCCGCGAGCCGGCGGTGGCCGATGCTTCCGCCTGGGTGGTGCTGTCGTTGTTGGAGAGCGACCTGGCCGCCGGTGAACTTGGCGACGCATTGAAGCTGCTGCCAAGGCTGAAGGCACTCCAGCCAGACCGCTTCGAGACCGGCTGCCGGAGCGTGCTGTTGGCAGCGGCGGAAGCGGGCGACGCAGCGACCGTGGCCGGCGTGCGAGAGCAGGCGGGCGCCGCCAGCGAGACGTTGGCGCCCTCCGCAGCGGTAGAGGTCGCCCTGCTGCTCAGTAAGGGAAAGGCTGCGGAAGCGGAAGCGGCAATCCGGGGAGTCACCGACCGGGAGCTATCGCTGGCGCTCTGGACCCGCTTGGTGCAGCATGTCACTGCCCATGCCGGAGGCGAAGCTGCCGTGGTCGCCGCCACGGCGGAAGCGTTAGCAGCGTTGCCCGCGAACCCCCCGCCCCGGGCGGACGACACTCCGTTCGGCTTCAACGCCGCCGACACCACGCCCCTGCTGGCCGCTCTCATGGAAGCGCGTCAGTATGGTCGCGCTATCGACGTGGCGTCGCTCTGCGACCGTCCGACCGAGGTGGGCGAAGCACTGCTGACGGCGCTGCGACCGGCCATCTCGGAGAGGAACTGGCAGTGTGGCTGAATGCCGAGTCCGAGTGGACCTGCCATCTCACGGTGATCCCCGTTCAGGGCTGGACCCGTGACCTCTGGTTCGACCAGACCGAGTTGGAATGGGTGGCGCCGTCTCCGAACTTGCCCACACTGACTTCGGCGTTGGTGTTTACCTGCACCGGCGTGCTCGAAGCCACGAACGTCTCGGAAGGTCGGGGGACGACCCGCCCCTTCGAGCTGCTGGGGGCGCCATGGCTGGACGGTTTCGCCTTGGCTGACGCGCTGGACGGCGAAGGGCTTCCCGGCGTCGCCCTCCGGCCGGCCTACTTCGAGCCGACCTTCAGCAAGTGGCAGGGCGAGGTTTGCTGCGGAATCCAGGTGCATGTGCTGGACCGCGAGGCGTTCGACCCCGTGCGCACGTGTCTTCATCTGCTCGCGGCGCTGAAGCGACTCCACGCGGATGAACTCGAGATTCGACCGAGCGCGTTGGATGCCCGATTCGGTGCGTCGTGGGTCCGTGAGGGGCTGGAAGCCGGCGCGCCGGTAGACGAACTGGTGGATCGCTGCCACGAGCAGTCGAACCGCTTTACCGAGACGCGCGCCCCTTTTCTGCTGTACTGAGCGGCGGCATCGGAAAGCAGGAACGCCCGTTGCGCTGGCGAATTCCCGGTCGATCCGCAGTTCGCACGTCCGCTCCACCGTCACCAGGCGTTCCCGTGGGTCGATCAGGGAGGCCAGCGCGTTCAGCACGGTCGTCTTGCCTGAACCAGTACCTCCCGAGACCACGATGTTGAGACGCGCCTCGAGGGCAGTGTTCAGGAAGCCCACCATCTCCTCGCTGAGGCACCCGAGCTGAAGCAGCTCACTCAGGGCGAGACACGAGTCAGGGAGCTTCCGGATAGTGACGAAGGGCCCGTTCACCGCCACCGGCGGCAGCACCACGCAGAAACGTGACCCGTCCGCAAGTCTCCCTTCGACCACCGGGGCTCCCCCTCCGCCATTTGCCGGAGCGGCGCCAGGAGGCGGTCGATGGCTTCCTGCAACTCGGCCCCGTCTGCGAACCCCCCGCCCACTCTCCACAGACAGCCCCGGCGTTCCCCATAGACGTGTTCGGGCCCGTCGATGAGGATCTCGCTCACCTCTGGGTCCCTCAAGAGCGACTTCAGAAGGGACCAACCGTTCGTGCCGTCCCCCTTGGTCTGTGTTCCCGAGGCAGCTTCTGCCTTGGGGCTTGGTTTGCGTGCCATGGCGCGGTTCCTCCGTGGGGTGCACGGCGCACCGGGGCGCGGGAAGGGGCGCTGGCGTGACCCGTTCTATCTGCTGGCGGTGCGGTGCCCCGCGCTGGCTGCAGGCAGTCCGAGCTCGGCAACGGACCCGGCCGTTGCCGCCTTGGCAACAAGCGCCTCCAACTCCTCCACTGATGCCGCCAGCTTGAGCACGATCGGCTTGGGGGGAGCCTGGTCGCCAAAGCGCGCCTGCAGTACCGTGAGCAGAGCCGCGCGCGTCGCAACCGCACGCCCCTCTTGGCGCTTCTCTGCCAGTGCCCCAGCTCGCGCCTCTTGGCGCATCTGCTCGCCCCACGTCGGCTTCGATAGTACTTCGAGCAGATCGGGACGGTCGGCTGTTCTGGCCAGGTGTTCGACCTCCTTCTCCTCTTTGGGACTCAGACTGCTGTATGTTCTGATGCAGTCAATGAGCAACACCTGCGCGGCTTCGTCCGGCGCAGTGTCAACGGCTTCCGCCAAGCTGTGGTACTTGGCCTCCGCCCGGCTCCAATCGCCGGGATCCATCAGCGCCATGGCTGCCGCCGCCAGGGGGGTTCCTGCTCCCGCGAAGTCGGGTGCGCGAAGGTTCGACAGCCCCACGCAGTGGACCTGAAACAGCAGTTGCAGCGCGCCGAATGAACGCTCCTCGCAGCGTTCGGTGCCGAGGCGTGCTTGGCTTCCAGTCAGGTAGAGCGCGATGGGAAGGATCGGCACCTTGTGCCGCAGCCGGATTGCGCTATAGTAGTCGTCCATCCGCCGCGGGAAGTTACGCCGGTATCGTGCCTCGATCTCGACGTGCACCAAGACCACCCGGCGTTCGCCGGTTCTGGTGCGCACCTTGGCCAAGACGTCCACGGCGCGCGTTTCCCCGCCGGGGATATCCGTGAACTGCTCTGTGTCCAGGAATTCAACGTGCGACAGATCCAGGTCGAGTGCTTGGGCAGGAACAAAGAGCGTCAGGAACTCGGGCAGGAACCGGTGGAGCAGGTCCTTCCATAGTCGATCGTGAGAGCGTTGTTCAGCCGCGGTCTGCTTGCGCACAGCTCTTCTCCGCGGTTCGTTGTCTCCCGTCTCCGACGCCCGTAGGCGCCATTTTAGCCGTGACCGTTAGTACCGTCAACATCGTGTTGCGGCGGCGCTCTCCCAAGGCGCGCCGCCTGTGGCCGCGACCAAACTCGCCATGCGATTCCCTGTAATCCCGACCCTACTCGTCTGCTGCGCAGGCTTGGCCCACGCCAATCTCCTCACCAACGGCGACTTCGACACCAAAGCCGAGTCTGACGGCGAAGTGCCGGGCTGGTCGCTCTCGGCGTCGGCCAGGCTTCAGCAAGTCTGGGTGGACGGCGCCAGCGCCCGCACCGGCGCCGGGTGCCTCGCCGTCCGGTCCCTCCGCACGACCAAGGAACCTGCCGTTGTCAGCCAGCGAGCCGCCGTCGAGCCGCATTCGCGGTATGCGCTGAGCCTCTGGGCGAAGCGTGACTCGTTTGTGTACGGCACCGAGTTCCGGGTGGTGTTGCGGGAGGCTGGGCAGCAGGTGGACTTGCAGTCGGCACAGTTCCGCGGCGCGGACTGGGCGCCGGTGACTATGTGCTTCGACTCAGGTGAGGCGGACACAGCCGAAATCCAGCTCGCCACACCCAATACCGGGACGTGGCGCATCACTATCGGGCGCACGTTGTGGGTCGACGACGTGCAGTTGGCGAAGATCGACCCAGCCGACAACCTGGTGCTGACAGCGGCCGCTGCGCCGGTCAAGCAAGGGTGCGAACCCCACCCCGACGAAGGAGCGCTCGGGGGGCAGTGCCTGAGCATCACCGCCGGCGGCACAGGCAGCTTCGGGTTCGAGATCGTTCCCAAGAAGACCGGCCAGTACTACCTCTGGATGCGCGCCACCTGCCCCGGCGAGAACCTTCTCGCCGTGCAGACTGCCGACGGAACGGCGTGGCAGTTCCGCTCTCAGACGCCCGCCACCGAGTGGCGTTGGGTGCGACCCATTCTCCCCGAGTTGCTGCTGAACGAAGGCACGCAGCAGCTCAACTTCGCGGCCGAGGGCGAGGGTCTCGCCGTCGACCAGGTTGTTCTGACGATGGATCCGTTCTGGCAGCCGGAAGGCGCCGCTGACTTCCGGCCTGCCGTGCACGCAATCGCGTCCCAGCGGAAATCAGCCCCCGAGCCCGAACGCCGCGGCGCAGTGGAACTCTCCGTGTTGGGGGCCGGGAGGGCTCGCCCGTGGGCGGAGCTGCACTGGCCGCTCTCGCAGTGCGTGCCGTTCCCGCGCGGCGCGCTGCGGGACGCGGGGCATGTGCGGCTGATCGACGCCAACGGCGTCCCGCTCCTTTGCCAGCCGGCAGCGTTCACGCGGTGGCCGGACGGCAGCGTGAAGTGGCTGCTGCTATCCACCTTCGCGCCGACAGACTCACGGTGCCGACTTGAGTACGGAACCGAGCTTGAGCCCGCGGCGAGCAGCTCGCGGCTACGCGTGTCCGAAGACTCCAAGGGCGTGGCGCTTGACACCGGGGCGTTGCGGCTGCTCCTTGGAAGAGGCGGCTCGCCACTGATCCAGGGAGTCTGGATCGACAGCGACAAGGACGGGACCTACAGCGCCGAGGAGCAGGTGGTCGAGTCCGGCTACCTGCGCGCCAACCGCACCTTCCGTTCCACCGGGCAGCCGCCCGAACTCACCATCGAGGAGCGCGGCCCGGTGCGCGTGACGGTGAAGGTGACGGGAGCCTACGGGTCACCGGTGGGCAAGCTGATGGACTACGTGCTTCGCTTGCACGCGTATGCGGGTGCGGATTTCGTGACCGTGGAGCACACGTTCCTGCGTCGGGACGGGGAGACGAAGATTGCCCTGGACGACGTCTCCCTGGTGCTGACGCTCCCCGAGTCCCGGCCGCTGACGGAGTTGCTCTGGCAGGAAGGCGACCGCACGAATCCCGTGGCACTGGCGGGCGAGACGGCGACGCTGGTGTCGCGGCTCTCCAGCGATCCGCAGAAGCCAAATGACTATCCCTACACGGTCCGCGTTGGGCAGGAGGAAGTCTGGAGGGGCGCGCGCTACCCGGGGATGGTTCGCGCCTTTGGCCCGACGGTGGCTCTCGGCGCCTGCGTCCGCCGCTTCTGGGAGAATTCGCCCAAGAGCTTCTCGGTCAGCCCGCGGCAGTTCGAGGTCGGTCTGATTGCGCCGGGCGAGAGGGTCGAGTTCTTCAAGGGCATGGCGAAGACGCACGAAGTCATGCTCTCCTTCGGCACAGAACTGGCGTCGCTCCAGTGCTTCGCTGAGAAGCCGCTTTTGGTCGCCTCTCCCGAGTGGTACTGCAGTACGAAGGCGTTTGACGCCTTCCCCGAGCCGCGAACAGCGGGCGCCTTCGCCAACTACGAGCGCTGTGTCGACGACACGTTGGCCCGCTGGCTGAAGGCCATTGGCGACTCCGCGCTGAAGCCCGGCGCGGGCGGCATGATCCACGCTGGCGATTACGGCGGCGGCTCCGAATTCATGAACCTCGAATCGGCGCTCGGCGAGGGGCTCATGGTGCAGTTTTTCCGGACGGGGCGGCGCGACCTGTTCGATCAGGCCGACGCGTCCCTCAACCACTTCAGCGATATCGACGTCGACCACAGCGGCGAAAACGCGGGGCTCCTCTACGGCCACGGACCCCACGGCCGCGAGGTGACCGACCTCATGGCGGAGGGAGTCAACGGTCACTCCTGGTTCAATGGCGTCACCTACTACGGTCTGCTCACGGGTTCGCGACGGATCGTCGAGCAAGCTGCCGAGGTGGGCCACTTCTACGCGCGCCACGCAGTTCCACCGCAGCCGTATCTGCACTACTGGCGGCAGGTTGCCTGGAAACTGATGGACCTGATGTGCGCCTACGACCTGACCGGTGACCCGACGTTCCTCGAGGCGGCGCGCAGAGACGTCCTCCTCACCCGCCACCAACGCGACCACGTGGTGACGCTCTGGCCCTACCTGTGCGGCGTGGGCCTCAAGGCGCTGCGCCACTACTACGACGTGACGGGCGACCCCGAGGCGCGCGAGCTGCACCTGCAGATGATGGACAGCTTCCTCCGCTTGCGCGAGCGCCCGGGCGACACTGTCAACGGCGAGAGCCAGAAACTGCCTGGGATGCTGCTTGGCAACTTCCCCAACGACCGCAGTTGCGCCTTCTACAACGAGCTGGCGCAGGCGTACTTCCTAACCGGTGGCCGCGGCTACGCTGAGTTGGGTGCTGGCGATCTCGACTGGCAGGTGAAGTTCGGTGTCAACGACCCGACGCTGCTGTGGGGCTCGGCAGACCTCGTGCGGGCAATGCACGAGCGGAGCTTGTCTGAACCGGTCGTCGTGCAGACGCTTCCACTCGTCTACATGAACCAGCCTTCGGGGGTAACCACGCCGCTCCCGCCGCACACGCGTCCCACAGTCTATCTCCAGGTCGTGGAAGCCTCCGACCAGGACTTCACCATCAGCCTCTTCAAGGGCTGCTACAGTAAGTACACCACCAACTACCACAGCACGGCCACCTTGTACGACCCCGAGGGTCAAGTCGTCGGGAGGCAGCGCGCTGGCACCGAAGGGCTGCGCGAGCTGAAGTTCGCCGTGCCGAAGGACGCCAAGACCGGCGTCTACACGGTGGAGGTCGCCCTCGACTACGTCTGGCGGTGGTCGTTGGAGGACGTCGCCTTCGAGCTGGCGCCTGGCGACCACGTCCTCAAGGTTGCCTCCCGCTACGACCAGCTCTGCCTCGACCAACTCCTGCTCGTGCCCGGTCTCACCTACTTCCCTTCGAGGGGCGGCCGGTTCCCGGAGGGGTCGATTCTGTTTGAGGCAGAGAACGGGCGGTTGGCCGACGGCTACGAAGGCTTCGAGAACCCGGCAGCTTCCGAACGGTTGTACGTGCGCAGCGCCGTCAGCCGGAACGCAGCCGCGATCAGCTACCCGTTCAGCGTGCCTCGCGGCGAGGACCCGACGGGCAAGCGCACCTACCGCCTCTTCGCCCGCCTCTGGAAGCCGGCCCCCGATTTGCTCACCGCCGCGGTCGACGACCAGCCGACGGTCGAGCTGCAGCAGCTCCACGACATGGACGCCAACACCTTCCCCCTCTGGTCGGTCGCTACGAGCCTGGGCGATGGAGCGGTCGGCCGCTACTGGGAGACCGACGAACCAGGCAAGCCGAGCCGGTACAGCGCGAAGTACCTGAAAGCGGAAGGCTTGCTGGGCAAGCGCCGTTGATCCCCTGCACAGGCTGATCGCGGCACCGATCGCAGTGCGCCGACCCGAACGACTCCCTCCGCTGCCGCCTCGAATCCGCAGGGCCACGTGGGTCAGAGGTGCGAATGCGGGCGCTCAGCCCCGCCTTTGCAGCCTCCGCAAGAGCGCGTCCGTGGCAGTCTGGCGTCCTGGGTTGAACTGGGCCTTCGCTGCCGCGAAGTAGGGGCGCAGCGCGTGCGTTGCGTACGTCCGCAGCCCGACCGACAAGATCGTGCGCAGGGACTGGTGGTAGTAGTCGAACAGATGCTCGTGCCCCATTCGTGCCCCGGCTTTGAGCGCCCCCAGCGCGATGAGTGACGAGACCGAGGCGACGGAGCGCCCCTCGCGCTGCGCCGCCTGCTGCAACTGGGCGCAGAGGCCGGCAAGCTGCTTCGCGTCGGGGAGGTCGGCTGCCGCCTTGAGCGCCTCCCACGTCTGCCGCATGTCGGCGACCGTAAGCGGCGGAACGTCGATGGTCTCCGCCATCACCCCGGACGTGCCCTCCAGCGCGCCGAACAGCTCATCCACCGAACCGATGTCGGCGTCCTGGGGCAGCACGCCGGTGCCCTTGAGTTCCTCGACCAGTGCGCGCAGGTACGTCCGCGAGCCGCCTGCCAGGTCGGCCGCCGGCGCCAGCAGCCACAGGGGCGACCAGCCGGTGGCCAGGAAACTGGCCAGCTCAATGGCGTTGCCCGCGGCCTTGCGCACGAACAACTCGCGCACCGCGAGGTCGTCGGCTCGCAGCAGACCCTCGACGCCGCCGACAAGCTCAATGGCGACACGCAGTCCCTTGCCCACAACCGCCTGGTACACGCGCGACCGCCGAAGCCAGTCGGGCAACGCCAGTTCGGCGGTTTCGTAGAACAAGCCGCCCACGCCGGCCGCCGCGGCGCGGACACTGCGCTCGGGCAGCGACAGCAAGTAGCGACTGCCGGCTGCGTATCGGGAGGGGTGTGCCATGCGCTTGCACCACAAACGAAAAGGCGACGCAGAGGGTTCGGTCTCTGCGTCGCCTGACAGGAGCGCCTTGAGTCAGAAGTGGGGCCGTTCTACACCTGCTCGGTCACCGCGTCATAGAAGCTCACGATGCTCTCGCGCTGGTCTTTGGGCTTGTCGAGGTAGGCCATCGCTGCGCGCGGGTGTTGGTTCAGCAGCCCGGTCAGCATGTACGAGAGATCGAAGCCCCACTGCATCGTCTCGCGCAGTGGCTCGATGTACTTCTCGATGCAGTCCAGGATCGGGCGAAGCCGGTACCGCGGGTTGTGCAGGAAGCCGACGAGCAGCTCGAGCGGGCAGTTGCCCGCCCCGCGCCCCAGCCCGGAGAACGTGGCGTCGAGGCGGTTCGCCCCCAACACGATGGACTCGATGGTGTTGGCGTAGGCGAGTTGCTGGTTGTTGTGGGCGTGTATGCCGACTTGCTTGCCGGTTCCCGCGCAGGCGTCCATGTACTTCTTGGTGAGCGATTGGACCTCTTCGGAGTAGAACGCGCCGAAGCTGTCGACCACGTAGATGGTGCTCACCGGCGTCTGCGCCAGTACCTGAAGCCCCTCGTCGAGGTCGCTCTCGTGGACGGTGGACACGGCCATGAGGTTGACCGTGACCTCGTAGCCCTTCTCATGGGCGTCGTTGATCATGTCGATGGCGATGGGGATCTGATGGATGTACGTCGCCACCCGGACCATGTCGAGAACGCTCTCGTCGGCGGGGAGGATGTCTTCCTTGTAGTCGCTCTTCTCCGCGTCTGCCATGACCGACAGCTTGAGGTCCGTCGGGTTATCGCCGACGATCCGGCGCAGGTCTTCTTCGTCGCAGAACTTCCACGGGCCGAAATCATCTTTGGAAAACTGCCGCTTCGAGTTTTTGTAGCCAAGTTCCAGGTAGTCAACACCGGCAGCGACGCAGCAGTCATACACGGCGCGCACAACGGCGTCGTCGAACCGGTGGTCGTTCATCAGACCGCCGTCGCGGATGGTGCAGTCATGGACTTTGATCTCGGGTCGGTAGGTCAACCAGGTGCCCTTCTCTTTCGTGGATTCCTGTTCTGGGTTTGCACTCATCGTGTTGGACACACTCCTGTTGCTTTTTGGTGCGCCACCGCCGCGCCCCGGAGATCGTCCGGTCCGCTGTGTGCCTTCGAGGGAGCCTTCTGCGGAACCGGGCCGAAGATAGTAGCTTACCTCGATTCGGCGCCGGAGGGAAGCCGGCCGCGTGGTGCGGGCAGGAAGGAAAAGCGTTTTCCGAGACGTACTTCTCACCGTTGTCACGCCGGCGGGACGCACCAGGTCCTGCGGTTCCGCGGACCGGGACGCCAGTTCGTAGTCCCGTATCCATGCGGGGCGTGCGCCATCCAGCCGCGGCGGAGACGGCCCGCCTGAAGGCGGAACTACAAGCGCAGTCTCTGGAGAGACGTAACAGCATGAGTGACCAAGTCGCGTACCGAATTGAGGAGCGCCTTGCCTGCGACGTGTTGGTAATCGGCAGTGGGATGGCCGGTCTGTGCGCGGCCATCCAGGCCGGGCGCTCGGGGTGCGACACGATCCTGATCGAGAAGGACCCGCTGCTGGGCGGCAACGCCAGCCCGCTCTTGGGCGTCCACATTTCCGGTGCCCACAGCTTCCATCCCTATGCCAGCGAGACGGGGATCATCGGCGAGATCGAGGAAGAAGCCGCGTGGCTGCGCGCGAAGATTCACACCCACGGCTTCCACTACAACATCGCTCAGCAGTGGGACAGCTTGCTCAAGCGACTGTGCGAGGAGGCAGGGGTGCGCGTCCTGCGCCGCCACCTCGGGAAGCTGCCAGTCATGGGCGGGACGCGGATCGAGGCCGTGGTCGTCGAGGACGTCGCCACCTTCAAGACGAAGCGCGTGGAGGTGGCGGTGGCGGTGATCGAGGCCAGCGGTGATGGACACGTGGCTGCCGAGGCAGGGGCAAGCTTCCGCATGGGGCGGGAGGCGAAGAGCGAGTACGGCGAGCGCAGCGCGCCCGAGGTCACCGATGACATCACCATGGGTACCAGTATCACCGCGCTGGTCCGCAAGGCCCGTGAACCGGTCGAGTTCATCCCCCCGCCCGGCACTCCGCCCTTCGAGCCGGGCTACGGGTTCGCCGGCACGAAGGCGATGACCGACTGCCTCTACAAGCACAGCTCGTGGCATCCCGACGGCGAGTTCTGCTTCCTCTGGCACACCGAGACGGGCGGGCAGCGCCACACCATTGACGACGACCACGAGATCTACGAAGAGACGTTACACCAGCTCTACAGCGCGTGGAACCACATCAAGAACGAGGCGCACATCGAAGAAGCGCGGAACTGGGAGCTGATCTGGGTCAGCCCCAAGGCCGGCAAGCGAGAGAGCCGGCGATTCCTGGGCGACTACCTGCTCACCCAGCAGGATGTCGAGGAAGCCAGGCACTTCGAAGACGCCGTCGGCTACGGCGGCTATGCGGTGGACCTCCACGACCCAACCGGCGAGCGGGTGACCCAGGTCGACATCGTGTTCCACTCCATCCCGCCGTTGTGGAGCCTGCCCTACCGGTGCCTGTACTCGAAGGACCTCGACAACCTCTTCCTCGCCGGCCGGTTGGTCAGCGTGACACATCTCGCGCTGGGCACGGTCCGGCTGATGAAGACGTTGGCCACCGGCGGGCAGGCGGTCGGTCTGGCGGCCGGGCTGTGCAAGCGCTATGGATGCAGCCCGCGCGACGTGTACGCGCAGCACTGCGCCGAGCTTCAGCAGCAGCTTCTTAAGCGGGACGCCACGATCCTCACTGCGCCGAACGGCGACGAGACGGACCTCGCCCGCTCGGCGCGCGTGACCGCCTCGACCGAAGTGCGGCACGGCCGCACCGTCGCCGACGACTGGCTGGCGGTAGACTGCGTCCGCGGCAACGTGCTCTGGGACTGGGCGCCGCGGCTCGACCGCGTCAGCGCGCTGGTGATGAACCGGGCCGACTCGCCCGCCACGCTGCGGATGAAGCTCTCTCGCTATGAGGCTGCCGCGAAGTGGCAGCCCGATCACCTGCCGCACCGGTTCCGCTACGTCAAGGTGGCGAACCGCGCCGAATGGGGCGCGGACCACACCGTCGCCAAGTTCGCGCCGGTCGCCGACAGCGCGGTTGAGGTACCCGCCAACTTCGCTGGCTGGGTGGACTTCCCGCTCGAGATCGAGTTGGCGCCCAAGGACCCGACCTCTGACGACGACCGCTACTGCCTGACGCTGCTGTCGCACCCGCAGGTCTTCTGGGCGCGACAGCAGGGCTACTGCGACTACGCCCGCCGGTGCTGGCTGACTACCGACGCTGTCGAATACGAGATCGACTGCGACGCCCACTGCTTCCAGCTCTCGCCCCATCCGGCATTCGGCGAAGCGGCCAACGTCATCAACGGTTGGAACCGCCGGTTCGCCACCAACCCGGTCAACGCCTGGATCGCCCGGCCCGGCTTCCCCCAGGCGTTGACGCTGAGCTGGGACGAGCCGAAGTCGTTCAACACCGTCCACCTCGTCTTCGACACGTTGACCCGGGCGTACCAGGAGATGCCTTTCAACTGCGACCAGCGCGTGTCGCCCATGTGCGCGCGCGACTACGAACTGGAGGTCCGCGTCGGCGACGAGTGGCGCCCCGTCGCAGCGGCTGCCGACAACTACCGCCGCCGCCGCATACACGCCTTCGAGCGCGTGACAGCCGACGCGCTCCGCCTAACAGTGAAGAGCGTCTGGCACGACGCCCACCCCGCCCGCGTGTACGAAGTCCGCGTGTACGACGAGTGATCCCGGGCTTCCGTAGGATAAAGCTCCAGCTTTGCCGCCCTTGACCGCAGGGGCGCGGCGCCTCACCGCGAAGAGCGGCAAAGCTGGAGCTTTACCCTACGTGGGATTTCGAGCGCGTGACAGCCGACGCGCTCCGCCTAACAGTGAAGAGCGTCTGGCACGACGCCCACCCCGCCCGCGTGTACGAAGTCCGCGTGTACGACGAGTGATCCCGGGCTTCCGTAGGGTAAAGCTCCAGCTTTGCCGCCCTTGACCGCAGGGGCGCGGCGCCTCACCGCGAAGAGCGGCAAAGCTGGAGCTTTACCCTACGTGGGATTTCGAGAGGTCAGCAGATGACACCAGCAGTGGAAAAGCACCTCAGCGGGGCGACCGCCTACGCCACCGACCTCCTCGGCGACTTGGTCGCAATCGCAACCATCAACCCTCCCGGTGAGAACTACCCCGCCCTGTGCGACCGGCTCCGCCAGGAATTCGGCAACTGGGGGATCGCCCACCGAGAGCTGCGGGTCCCCAAAGCGGCGGTCGCCCGCTTCGATCCGGCGTTGGCCGACTACCCGCGGCCGATGGTGCTGGCCAACTGGGCTGTCGACGCCGGCCTGCCCACGGTGCACTTCAACGCTCACTACGACGTGGTCCGTGTCGGCGACGGCTGGAAGGGCGACCCGTTTGCGCTGCGCGTGGAGAAAGGCCGGCTGTTCGGTCGCGGCACCTCCGACATGAAGGCTGCCATTGTGGCGCTGTTCGTCGCCGTGCGGGCGCTGCGGGAGGCGGGCGTTGAGCCGGCGTGCAACGTCGAGTTCTCGTTCACCCCCGACGAGGAGACCGGCGGCGACCTTGGCCCCGGCTGGCTGTGTCGGAGCGGGAAGATCAGGCCCGACTTGGTGATCGTCGGCGAAGGCGCGTGCAAAGGCAACGTGTGCGTCGCGCACCGCGGGGTGCTGTGGCTCGAGGTGGACGTACACGGGAAGGCCGCCCACGCCGCCGACCCCTTCGGCGGCGCGAACTCCTTCGAGGCGCTGTCGCCGATCATCGACGCACTGAGCACTCACCGCGAGCAACTCGGGAAGCGGCAGTCGCGCTTCCTGAGCGACAAAGGCAAGCCGATGACGCCCACGCTGATGATGGGCGGCCGATTCAACGGCCCCACTGCCGGCAACGTCAACACCATCCCCGACTTCGCCCGCTTCACCATCGACCGCCGCGTCCTCCCGGACGAGAAGCTCGACATCGCCGAACGGCGCCTGCGCGAAGCAATCGAGCGCGGCGCGAAGCGGGCGGGGAAGGTGAAGGTCACCTCGCAAACCCTCCTGCGGGTCGAACCAGCATGGACCTCTTCCCGCTGCCCCGAGCTGAAGGAGTTCGCCCGCTGTTTCCGCAGCGCCAAGCGTCGCGATCCCAACTGCGTCATCACTGGCGGCTTCCTCGACATGCGCTGGTTCCGCAACACCTTGGGCGTGCCGACGATCGGCTATGGAGTGGACGGCAAAGGCGGCCACGCCGCCAACGAGTCGGTGCGGCTCAGCGACCTCCTGGCTACGGCGAAGGTGTACGCGGAAGTGATGTTGCAGTACGGGTACCCTGCGTGAAGTCCGAGGCGAGACAGCCGTCGACCAGGAGACGCCGGAAGGTGGTCGGTCAGCAAGCGGGCGGCATGGACCCGCTGTTGTGGGACGGGCAAGCCAGCTCGATCGACTTCTCGCTGAAAACGTCACCCGTTGACCCCGGAAGCGCTATCGATCGGGAGAGCCTCACCTACCAAGTGCGCCTCGAGCGGCTTGGGAACAGCAGCGCCTTCCGAGTCGATCGAGAGCGTCTGGCGAACTACCACCGAGTGGAGGCCGGCGAGAAGGAGGAGCCGTTCAAGCTGATCGAGCGAGACGGACTCCGCGCCAGGGTGTTTGCTGAGGAAGAACACGGTCTGGTTGCACCGGAGGAGTCCCTCTCGGAAGAAGAGACGCTGCTCTCGATGTCGGCCGGTCCGTTTGCCGCCAACAAGCACATCCCGCCCTTTTGAGCGGAGCTTGCTGGTTGGTGTGTGTACCACGACTTGCACGTGAACCAGGATGCCGCCATCCGGCAGGCTGCCGTCGCCCGAACGGAGAAGCGAGTGGCGCCAGACGGGCAGAACCTGACACAGGTGCTGCATACGCTGTACACCAACAACCGCGACTTCAAGAAAGACATCGATCTGGCGATGCGGGCGGCATTCGGCGACGACTACGAGGAACTGGTGTTCCCGCCGGCCGCGGATCAGCGCGTGCAGCTTCGCGTCCGCTGGAAGAGCCTCCGGCGGGAACAGTCGGCGGCCGATCTGTCCGATGGCACACTACGGTTCCTCTTCCTCCTGATCGTCTTGACCTCACCTTGGCCACCTCCGCTCATTTGCCTCGAGGAGCCGGAGACGGGACTGCACTTCTCCATGCTACCCATCGTCGCCGAGCACGCAGTGGACGCGGCGGAACGCGTGCAGGTGATCCTGACGACCCATTCGCCCCAGTTCCTGGATGCGTTTGGCGAGACTCGGCCCGCGACCACAGTGGTGAAGTGGGCGGAAGGTCAGACGGTCCTGGCCCCGTTGGCGGCCAACGAGTTGGAGACTTGGCTTCAGGAGTACTCCCTTGGGGCGCTGTTCGAGTCGGGCGAACTGGAGGACCTGGGATGAAGTTCGGCCTCTTCGTGGAGGGGTACACCGAGAAGTCACTGCCCTCGTTCCTGAAGCGATGGTTGGACAGGGAACTGCCGCAGCCCGTTGGGCTCAAGGTGGTGCGGTTCAACGGCTGGGCGGACCTCCTCCGGGACGCACCTGAAAAAGCTACTGGACGAGATGGTCCTCATGGCGAGGACTGCGCCCACATGCTGAAGGGGTGCATCCCGCGATTACGGGGGGGCGGAATGCTCCCCTCGGTTCACCTCGTAGCGCAGCCCCTTGTGGGCGTCACCGGTGCGCGGGATGACGCCCACAAGATTTCCTAAGTTGTGTCAAGAGCGTTTGCCGGTCGTTCGGCCCGGCGTAGCGGCGTAGTGGCATAGTAGTGG
>Ga0210022_1000642_pt1 | contig 24790 bp, 14 predicted proteins | sample CryGeymeta201520_FD_183984 | JGI IMG/M metagenome (GOLD analysis project Ga0210022, IMG submission 183984) | Groundwater microbial communities from Crystal Geyser aquifers in Utah, USA - Crystal Geyser metaG 2015-20 (SPAdes) (version 2) | ecosystem: Environmental > Aquatic > Deep subsurface >... | reverse complement strand
TTCTGGGTCATGGCCCAATCCACGGGGAAGTCGGCTTCGGTATAGACCCGCAGGGCGGCTTCGTAGCAGGCAATGGCCCGCCGCGGGTTCCCCTCTCGGTCGCCTGTTAGCAGCGCGCAGTAGGCGCCGCCCAGGTTGTTCTGGGTCATGGCCCACTGCATGGGGAAGTCGGCTTCGGTGTAGACTCGCAGCGCGGCTTCGTAGCAGGCGATGGCCCGCCCCAGATTCTGCCCCCGGTCGCCAATCGGCAACTGAAGGTAGGCGCTGCCCAGGTTGTTCTGGGTCCCCGCCCACTGCACGGGGAAGTCGGCTTCGGTGTAGACTCGCAGCGCGGCTTCGTAGCGTGCAATGGCGTGCCGGAGGTTCTGCTCCGGCTCCCCCGTCGGCAACTGTCGGTAGACTGTGCCGAGGTTGTTCTGGGTCAACGCCCACTCAACGGGGAAGTCGGCTTCGGTCACGACCCGGAGGGCGGCTTCGTAGCAGGCGATGGCGCGCAGCAGGTTCTCCCCCCGTTGTCCGGTGGGGAGGTCGCTCAGGACAGCGCCCAAGACGTGTTGCGCCCGGGCCCACTCGCGGGCACTCGTCTCGGGTGAGAGAAGTGCGAGGGCTTCGCGGGCGGCGGCTTCGGCGCGCGTGAGGCGGGCGGCGGTGTCGGCGCCGGCCAGCGCCCACAGCGCCTCCGCCAGCCCGAGGAGCGCTCGGGCGCGCGCGGGCGTCGGCTCGGTCAGTTCGCGCACCTTGTCCTCGTAGAACGCCAGCGCGGCGCGCGAGCCGGCTACATGGCGCTCGATGGCTGAGGCATCCCGCGCCTGGGTCGGCCGCGCCAGCTCCCACCAGCGCGGCGACTCGATCCGGGGCTGGGTGTCGAGGAACGTGAAGAGCCCCGCGTAGCAGTCGAACAGGTCGGGAGCATGCTCCTGGAGCGCCATGTGGGTGAACGGATCGCACCAGAGCAGCAGCGGGCCGTGCAGCCGTTTGCGGAGGGCTTCGCGGTAGTTGTTCAGGAGCGCCAACGCTGGCGGACGCCGCCGCGGCTTGCCCGGTTCGGGGATGATGCCGGGCGTCTCCTCAAGCCCAATGACGGCAAGCGCCTGACCATCGCCGTCCGGCCCGTCAACCTCGATCCAGAGCTTCGGGTCCCACTCGTCTCGGGACAGCTTCACCACGCGCAGTTTCATGCCAGCGGCGCTCAGGTCCCGATTGAGCTGGTCGAAGAGCGCGTCGCGGAGAGAGGGGCGGTAGTCGCTTTCGACCGGGAAGAGCGCGAAGTGCCCGCGGGTCTCGCGAAGCGCGCGAACCAGGCTTCGGTACTCCTGCTCGGTCTGTTCGTCCGCCGGCAATGGGTCAGCCGGTGGCGATTGAACTGTCATGGCCGTAGGCACTGCGGAACTCCTCGGTCTCGACGACCAACGGGTGGACGTCAATCCAGGGCACGTAGTCGGCGTCCCAGTACTCCAAGGCGAATCGCTGGAACAGCAAGCGGCGCGTGAGCGCATCTCTCGGCACTCTGTCTCGGTGAGCAATGGCTGCCAGACGGTCGTAGTCCTCCTGCGCCAGCCGGGTGATGTAGCTGGCTCGCATCCGTCGGATCGCCTTGACGACCGCCTCGGTTGTGATGACTGCGGCGCCGCCGACCTCGTGCCGTGCCAGGGTCACCAGGTGCATCAGATCGCGGATGCAGCCGCCGCTCATCCTCACCAGAAGGTCCGCGTCGTCGGGATGCTCGAACAGCCTGTCCAGGTCCACGCGTGCCGCCAGTGCCTCGCGAAGACCAGCAACCGCCTCCTGTTCGAAGGTGCTGCCGGCCACCGTCTCAGCCCACGACGACGGCTGACGGCGCAAAGGAAGCATGGGCAGCACCAGCAGCACCCCATGGGCGTCCTGGATCGTTCCGCGCGGCTCGTACTCCAGCGCAATGGGGACAGTGAACAGGGCGTGGCAGCCAAGGTGTTGGACCAAGTGGCTGTTGCGGAAAAGCGCGCGGTCGATGCAGTCCGGCTCGTAGCGATCCAGGTTGTCGAACAGAAGGAGCAGACCGTGGGGCCGCCCGGCCTCCGTCAGCAGAGCATTGGCCGTCTCCAGTAGTTGGTTCGTGAGGTCGATGAGCGCGTTGGGGTAGCTGCGAATCTGCGTGCGGACTGTGGTGGCGTGCTGCGTTCCCGCCTTCACCCCGGCGGTGAACTTGGCGAAGAGCTTCCCGAGCCCGAGCGGCAGGCTCCCGCCCACCTGGCCGCCCGCCTCGACCGACAGCTCGGATTGCGCCGTGTCTCTGACCTCGTCAATGCGCTCGGAGAACCACTCGACGACGCCCCGGACCTGTCCATCCGGGAGACGGCTGCCCAAGTCCTCCGCGGCCCTCTCGGCGCCGGTCGCTGCCAGCAGGAACAGATCCGAGAAGTCCAGCTCGATCTGCCCGTAGTGCTCATCCACCTCCATGTGGACCACGGCGAACCCATTCTGGTCCGCCCAGTCCTTCAGCGCCAGCAACTCCGTCGTCTTGCCGCAGCCACGGTGCCCGCAGATGCACCGATGGTGGAACTTCCCGGTGGGTAGCGGGTCGAGCAAGTCGCTCCTGAGACCGCCAAGTCCCTGCCCGTGCCTCAGGGCCGCGAAGTCCACGTAGCGCTCGTCGCCAGGTTCCAGAGGATCGTTCGGCCGGCACGCAAGCACCACGTGCTCCAGCTTCGTGACTGGGAACTGCAGAGGCAGTCCGTTCATCGGGCGACACCATCCATCGTCGTGTCCGTCACCGACTGGAGAGGGGACGGTAAGGGGAAGTATACACCATCGTCCACCCTATCCGCGAGGATGGTGGCGCCCTACGTGTGGCGGAACAGCACCGTGACCGTGACCGGATGTCCGCCGCGTCTCGCCGGGAGGCGCTACAACGGCCTCGGTGGGCAGCCCCCGCCCCGGGCGCTCACCGGGCGGCACTGCTGTTGACCACGGGTCTGGGGTTCCTGCCGTCGGGCGGCTGACCGTCGTGGGACCTCCTCGTCACGTGGACGGCAGTCCGCCCTCACCTCAGCCTCGCCTCGACGATCGCCACGTCGCCGGCTGGAATCCTCAGGTCGATGGCCTTGCTCGGCCGCAGCTTGGTGCTGCTTCGGAGTTCGGTGGCGGAGGCAACCGTGCCGAGGCGCACCGAAAACGTGCCGCGCCAGTCGGCAAACAGGTCGTTGTTGGTCAGCCCGAGCAGCAGTCGCTTCGGATCGTTGTCGTAGCAGCACGTGCGGACGTTGAGGCCCGGCGGGGAGACCTCGACGGGGTTGAGGGAGTCGAAGTACTGCCCAAGCGCGGCTTGGACGCCGCGCAGCAGCCGGTACGGCGGCTCCATGTTCACAATCTCGGGCGTGCGGTAGGTGAGCCGGTCGGTCATCCAGTAGTCGGCGGTGCCGACGATCACACGCCCCTTGCCGACTCGGTTCACGGCGAGCAGCGGGTGACCCTGCTCGTTCACCAGCAGCGGGGAGGCGCCCGACAGCGTGGCGACGGTGTAGGTGTAGGGCTGCTCGTCGAACGTCTCGCCCGTTGGCAGATACCGGGACAGGCAGCCCGTCGCCTCGGCGCCGAGCGTCATGCCGCTGACGTTCGCCGGCAGAGCGCGGGCGTGACGAGCGTCAAGCACCAGATCGCCTCCTGCCTCCACGAACCTGCCGAGGTTCGCCGCCACCTCGGGCGTGAGTTCGACGTCGCCCAGTAGCATGATCGTCCGGTACTGCGCCAGGATCTCGGGGTGGCAGCGGTTGGTGACGACGTCGAACAGGTCCCCGAAGGGCGTCGGGCAGACGAACCCGCGCTCGTTGCGCAGGTAGCTGCAGTCTTCGTAGCCGGGCCAGACCAGGCGGAACAGTGCGTCGGTCAGGTAGTCGCCTTTCTCGTACGGCAGCTTGCCCCACACCTTGTACTTGTCGCTCCGGTACAGGTGGCGCGGCATGTTCCAGCCGTTGTAGAAGTCCAGCATGAAGGCAACGGGCGTGTACAGCACGCCGCGGTCGGGGTGTTGCTTGACCCATTCCCGAATCTGCAGGTGCTGCTTGCCCAACGGGCTCAGCTCGGGCGCGCCGCTCTCCAGGCGGTCGCCGGTGAACTGCCCGGTCTCGGAGCCGACGATGCTGTCGCCGCCGGTGTAGCTGGACAGGAACAGCCGCTTGTGCAGGCTGAGCGAGCACCCCTTGTGGGGGCCGAAGCCGTAGCCGTTGGCGCCGTTGGTCTTCCGGTCGTTGTAGAGGTTGTAGCCGAAGCGGTTCCAGACGGAGGTCGCCTGAGTGGTGAGCCGGCCGTACTGCTTGGAGGCGCCGCGCAGGAAGGCGAACATCAGCGTGTCGCTGGGCAAGCCTTGCGCGGTCTCCAGCCCGAGGGTGCGGGCTCCGCGCTCGCCGTAGTAGTGGGAGTAGTTGAGCGAGCCGGTGGCGTTCATGTAGTCCATGCTGTCGTTGCAGATGCCCTCATCCCACTTGGCGAAGCATGTCCAACCTTCCTTGCGGTTGGTGATCGGGTCGCGGTCGGCGTAACTGCCGATGTACCGGCCATCCTGCTCGCCGTTGTCGTAGCCGAGGAAGCGGTCGCCGCAGACGCGCTTGAGGATCTCGTCATGCTCCGGCGCCACCTTCCACGGGAACTGCGCGTTGTCGGGGACGTACCCCCAGAGGTCCCACAAGAAGAGACCGCGGTCGCGGACGTCCTTCAGGCGCTCCTCCAGTTCCTTCAGCGCGCGCTGGTAGTCCTCGTCGGTCTTGTAGTTTGCGCGGAGCGGCAGAATGCCGATGTGCGGCCAGCAGATATCGCCGAAGTCGTAGGACTTGTGGAAGTCGTCCAGCGTGTTGGCAGCGTCGCCGCGGGCGCCGGTCAAATGCAGGTCGTAGCCCAGCGTCTTGCGGGTGACCGGCTTGGGGTCGGTGGTGGCGAAGAGCGGGTGGTCTTCCGGCACCATCGGCTCCGTCCACGGGCGGAAACCCGACGAGCGGAGCGGTGCAACCTTCTTGGGCAGCTTGGGCAACAGTGCTTTGAGCGCCTGCTTGGCGCGTGCCAGCAGTTGCGCGTAGCCTTCCGGGAGTGCCAGGTCGTCGCGACGTTCGAGCCGTGGGTTGGTGAGCGCAACCGCGAACTGGTTCGCCTGCGCGGCGTGCTGGTTGCCCTCGTCAAGCTCGACGCACACGGCGACGACGTGCGCCGGATTGAAGACGCTGTTGCCCTCGAAGGAAACAGGAACGGCGACATCTTGCGGACCCGGTTCGCTGTCGCGCGTTCGCCAGAGCAGCTTCTCGTCTCCCTTCACATCGACAAGCCAAAGGGACACCACGTGCCCCGTTCCCTGCCCCTCGAAACGGAAGCTCAGGCGACCGAACGGTTCCAGGTCGAACCGTCCGCGGTGCTCGAAGCGGACGCAATCACCGGCGAACAAGTTGGCGGTGTCGGTGTTGGTGAAGGAGGCGGAGAACCGCAGCGCCGGCTCGGCACCGCCGGTGTCCGTTGCAGCCTTGGCGCCTGTCGGTACACCGACGAGCGGCTGAGCATCCCACGCCTTCGCCGCGCACAGGAATCCCGCCTCCGGCACCGCGTATCGATCCCACGGAACCGCGACCGGCTTCGACGCTGCAATCGGCTCCAGCCGCAAAGCAACCACGTCGGGAAGCACATCCTGTAGACGCAGCCAGTGCACGCCGGGCTTAAGGGTGACGGTGCCCTGATACTCCCACAGCGCGTCTGCAGGGCGGCGACCGAGAGAGCGGTTGACAGCGCACATGTCGTATGCGTTCAGGTCGTCGCCGTCGATCACCAGGTCGCACGGGCGCAGGCCCGCGGCGGCGTAGCGAAGATACACTCGGTATGTCGTCTCCGCGGCTTGGCTGAGCCACCACTCCGCATACCCGTCCCCTGCAAGCACGGGAGGGCTGTCGGGATCCTCGCTGTCGAGCTCGAGGTCGCCCCACCTTCGGTCAACCTCCGTCGGCAGCAGAACGATCCGGGCGGGCTTGCTGTGCTCGGCGGCCGCGCCGACCTGAAGCGGCACAAGCACGGGCGGCTGGAAGGTCCGCCGCGACCTCACCTCGCCGGTCCACTGGGCGACCACCTTTTCGCCCACGACCAGCTTGGCCGCAGTGGCTGCCAAGTACGCGCCGGTGTCCTCTGGCTCCAGCGCCAGCACGTAGGGGCCATCGGACTGGTCGGACATGTCGGACTCGTCTGAGACGTCGAGGGATAGCTTGGTCTCCGCTCCGTCCTGCATGTCAGTCAACGCGTACTGCCCCACGATCGCGGCCTTCCTCCCCGGCGGCTTGAGGGAGACCCACCCGGAGGCATTGCCGCCGTACAGCTTCTTCAGCGTCACCTCGAGATGCGCCGCACCCGTCGTCTTCGGCGCGCGGACCTGCTTCACCGGCTTGGGCTTGATTGGCATGTCGAAGACCTCTCCACCTGGACTGAGCGCACGATCAGGGTCGTAGCGAACGCAGTCCGACACCCGCACTTCGTCGATCCGCCCGCTGAACCAGAAGTCAGTTCCTACGTAGCAGCCGACCCAGAAGCCCCGCGAGGCCACGCCGAGCAAGAAGTCCTTCGCGGCCTCCAGCCGAGCCTTGAGCACGCCATCGTGAAAGAAGCTGAGGTACCGGCCGGCATACGTCGCCGCGTTGTGATGCCACTTCCCCGCGCGCACCGACCCAAGCCCGACGCCCAGGTGTTGATGCGGCAATCCGTCGGCGTTCTTCACTCCGCCGCCCTGGTTGTAGATGGACAGCGACATTGCTTGACCGTTGGACAGATCGAAGTGGAACCCCACATCCTGCCCGACCAGGAACTGCCTGCCCGACGGATCATCCTGACTGAACCAGCACTCGACGGTGAACTGTTTCAGACCCCGGATCGCCTCGGTCATTTGCCGGAAGACGCAGTCGTCCTTCCCGTCGAACCGAAGCGCCTTGCCGAACTTCCCCGCCGCCCACTCGGCCCCGCTGATCTCGCCGTCGTAGCCGTGGGGTCCCGCGTCGTGGGCCACAGTGCCCTCGCCCTCGTCGAAGTGATAGAGCAGGAGGGTGTGGGCGTCCGCCGAGAAGGGCCGCAGGGGCGATTGCGGAGCGGGCTCGGCGAGGCAGAAGGAGGCGAGGGCGAGGAGTAGGGGCAACGAGGGGTGGAGTGTCATCGCGAGGGGGCTCCTTCGGGAACGCGTCTCCCCCTGTGGGGCAAGCCGGACAGGGAACCGTTGGCACCAGCGCCGGCCGCGCCCGCGGATCACGGAAAGCAGCAGTCCTCAATCACTGCGCACAACGTTTCGATGTTCGCCAGCGGCACATCTGCGCCCCACACGCTGCCGCTGATCATCAGCCCGCCCTTGGGGTCGGCCATCACGTCGACGACCTCCGTCACCTGGTCGCGAATCTCTTGGGGCGTCAGGAACGCGAAGCTCTGGCGGTCGAGGTCGACGGTGGTGCACACTTTGCCTTTGTACGCCCGGGCGATGCCTGTTAGCGTGTTGGCGCGGAGCTGCGGGTCGTGCATCGAGATGCCGCACTCGATCAGGTCGTCCACGACCTCCAGCAGGTGGCCGTCGGACGACAGGCAGACGTGAGTGCCGGCCTGGCGACACGCCTGGAACAGCGTCGTGAACATCGGCTTGAGGTAGCGGCGGAAGTTCTCGGGGCTAATCATCAGCGCGTTCTGAGTGCCGATGTCGGTGTGGAACCCGATCGTGTCCACGCCGATGTCGAGCCACTTGTTGACCAGGGCCAACTCGTAGTCCGTCAGCATCGCGATCAGCCGCGGCAGGTGCGGGTCTTCGGTGGCGAAGTCCAGCATCAGGTTCTCGAAGCCGCGCAGGAAGTACATCCGGTCGAACAGCCGCTCGCCGTTGCCGCCGGTGAGGTGGCCGTTCTTTCGGCCTTCCTCGATTTGCCGCCGGGTCTCGTCCCAGTTCCGGTCGCCCCGCTCGTCTTTGGTGAGCAGGTCCGGCGGGCTGAAGGTGTCAAGCGCGCTCCAGTCGGCAAGCGGATGCTCCACAACCATGCCCTCCAGCCCTTCCTGCACGTTGTGCCAGAGGCAGCCCCAGTTGTCGCGGAAGTACTCGCCCTCCCGGTAGACCACCGGCATCTCGTCATAGAAGTTGGAGTGCCCCGCCTGGAAGCCGGGGAAGAGTTTGGGGTGATCCAGCAGGATCTTCTCCAGCTCTTCCCGGTAGGTCTTCCAGGTGATCGGCGCGAAGCCGACGCTGGCCGGAATCCACTCCGGGCTGCGGAACTCGATGGCGCGTAGCCAGTTTTCGCGATGGGTCATCGGCGGTCCCTCCATGTTCGCTTCACGTGGTGTCGGGGTCAGCGTCAGCACGGGCTCGCGACGCTGTGGTCCGGTCTCCCGACCGGAACACCCGTCTGACCGAAGGTCTCCAGCCGCTGCAGGCGTGTCGAGGAGACCTCCGGTCCGGTGACGTGCGCGGTCAGGAGACCTGCGCACAGTGGTGCACCTCCGTGGTGGTGGCAAAGCTGAGTGCGGCCCGGGTGGAGTAGGCCCGGCACGACAGCGCTCTACCCGTCGCCCTCAATCGCCGCAGGCGCGCCGAAGTACTGCCGCAGGCGCGCCGCGTCGAACTTGGGTTTCCGGTCGTAGGTGTAGACGCCGTTCTGCTCCTGCTCTACGTCGGTCAACTGGGTGTAGCAGTAGCCGGCAATGTGTGGGTGGCTGGTGAGCACCTTGGTGAGTTCCTCGATTCGGGGGTACACCTCTTCGAGCGATTCGGGCGTCTTCCCGTAGCCCCAGCTCTGGTTGCGTTCGCCGGCGTTGGTGTCGGCGTTCTGGGCTGCCATCTCCTCGTTCCACCACGTGCCGCCATACTCGTCCACCACAAAGGGCTGCCCGGCGTAGCCCACGTCGAGGTCGGGCACGTTGAGGTAGAACCCCTCGCGGGCATCGGGAGCCACAGCGGCGAAGTTCTCGCGGAGCTTCGCCGGGTCCTGCTCGTAGCAGTGAACCGTGTAGAGGTCGGTGTCCACGTGCACGTAGCCGCTGGTGTCGTTGATCGGCCGCGTCGGGTCGAGCGCGCGGGTCAGGTCGACGGTCTCCTGCACGGCCCGTCGGTGCGCTTCGGTGTTGGCTCGGGCGCCGCCCGCCGTCTCATTGAACGGCGTCCACGCAACGATGGACGGGTGGTTGAGGTCGCGCATAACCACCTCGCGCCATTCGCGCTGGTAGTTGTGGATCCCCTGCGGGCTGCCGAAGCTGTGGGAGCCGCCCCAGTCGGCGAACTCGCCCCACGTCAGGTACCCGAGCTTGTCGGCCCAGTAGTGGAAGCGCTCCTCGAAGACCTTCTGGTGCAGTCGCGCGCCGTTGAAGCCGACGGCCAGCGACCGCTCCACATCGGCCCGCAACTCGGCATCGCTGGGCGCCGTCCAGAGGCCGTCCGGGTAGAAGCCCTGGTCCAGCACGAATCGGGCGAAGAACGGCTCGCAATTGAGGAAGAGCCGGTTGCCCTCGACGTGGAACTTGCGCAAACCGGCATAGCTGCTGACGGAGTCGATCACGGTGTCGTCCTCAAGCAACTCGAAGCGCAAGTCGTACAGGAAGGGGTCAGCGGGCGACCACGCCCGCGGGGTATCAAGCGCCAGGCAGAACGCAACGCCGCTTGTCGCGGGTCGCGTGAGGCAGCGCACCTCAGCGCCCTCGGCCAGAACCGTCGCGCGGAACTGCAGCCCCCGACCGCCGCCGCGGATCGTCGGCGTCGCCACGAACCGTTCCCCGTCAAGGTCCGGCACCACGCGGACCGACTCCAGGTGTGTCGCCGGCCGCGCCTCCAGCCACACTGTCTGCCAGATGCCGGTGACGCGGGTATAGAGGCACCCGTGCGAGTTGAGCGCCGGGCACTGCTTGCCGGAGGCTTGCACGCTGGAGCGCACGTCGTCCAGGGCGCAGACCACGAGGTCGTTTGCTCCATCGCGCAGCGCAGGCGTGATGTCGAAGCAGAACGACGAGCTGCCGCCGTAGTGCCGCCCCACGAGCTTGCCGTTGACCCACGCGCGGCAGTCGTAGTCGACCCCGCCGAAGTGCAGAAACACGCGCTGCCCGCCCCATTCGGCCGGCACGCAGAACGCTCGATGGTACCAGACCGCCGGGATGAAGTCGGTGTACTGAACACCCGACAGTTTGCTCTCCGGGCAAAACGGCACGACGATCTCCCGGTCCAGTCCGGTGGGATCAGCCGACCAGCCTTTCTCGACGCCCGACGCGCCGAAGTCGAGCGCGAAGCGCCAAGTGTCGTTGAGGTTCAGCCAGTTCGCGCGCTGGAACTGCGGCTTTGGGTGTTCAGGTCTGGGGGTGTCCGTCATGCTCGTGCCTCCGAAAGAAGCCGCGATGCCTCAATGGCCCGCGGTGCTTCTTCAGTTCCGCACGGCCAGCCGTTTCCCTGCCACTGGCACGAGGCGAGTCCGGCCCGGCCGGCTATGCCCGGTCGCGGCGGCCGGAGTAGAAGTCTGGTCGGACTGCATCGTCTCGCTCACACGTGCGCGCCCGGCATTTCAGTTCGCTGTCGCAACAAAGATCAGCTCCCCCGGATACCTGGCGCCGAAGGGGCTGCGGTCGAAGCCGCCGTACACCGCTTCCACCTCAAAGCCTGTCCGAATCAGCAGGTGCTCCATTTCGTAGCGGAAGGTGTAGCGCATGGGGAAGCACTCGACCAAACGCTCTTCGCGGCCGTCGGGGTAGGTCACTTCGTGGATGATCTCGCAGTAGCGCACCTGGCGGAATAAGTCTTGCGAGGCGATGCGCGCCTTCCGCTGCACGCGGCGACCGTCGGGCAGTTCGAAGGGCCGGCCGTCGCGCTGCTCGGCCAGCAGTGACTCGTCGACAATGTGCTCCAGCCACGGGTTGAACAGGTCGAAAATGAGGCGGCCGCCGTTGTCGAGGTGCTGCCGAACGCACGCGAGGCAGGCAAGCTGCTCCTCGACCTCTTCCAGATGCTGGAACGGCCGGAACGGGAGCGTGATGAGCCTGAAGGTTGCGCCAAGCGAGAAGTCGCGCATGTCCCCTCTGCGCAACGTGACGCGCCGCTGCACCTCTTCCGGCTCGGCGGTCAGAACCTGTCCGCACCGCTCCAGCATCGCTGCTGAGCGATCGAGACCGGTGATCGTGATTCCCGCCCGCGCTGTCGGGATCAGCACCCGGCCGGTGCCGCAACCGACTTCGAGCACCGGCCCGCCGAGCCGCACCGCCTCCTCGACGTAGAATGCCACGTCGGGGCGTTCACCATACGCGGGGAAGCCGTCGTAGAATTCGGCGGAGTAGACGTACCGATATAGCTCCTGATCACTCATGGCGGTCTCCTCAGTTCGGGTGCGTGAGTTTGTTCCTATCGACTGGCGGGCGCCACGTGCTCAACTGCCCTCCGCTCAGCGGCCCAGTCTACGGGGGCGGCGGTTGGTACAATGCCCGGTCGGATGTATCCGCTAACTGCCGGTGACTGCTAACCGGCCGGCACACGTACGCCCTCCTTTGGACCCGCCGCGAGGCTCAGCACCGGAGACTGGCACGTGTCTCCGTGCATGTCCCAGATTCTCCCAATCTGGGCGACAGCCTGCCGAGAGGTGCATGAACACAATGGTCGAATTGGCTGCCCTCATTCTCCCACTGCTCGCGAGCAGCCACGCGTGGAGTGTCGAGATCCAGTTCACCGGCAATCCGCCGTTGCCTGTCGCCAACCTCGTGCGGAACCCGGGCATCGAGAGCGGTCTGGGCGCGACCCCGGAAGGCTGGTCGTTCGCCACGGCGACACCCGACAACTTCGAGACAGGCTGGCGGGACGACGGGCGCTCCGGCAAGTGCCTCTGGCTCAAGGCAAAGACCGGGGCGATGTCGGGGTACTGGGGGCAGGTGGTGCCTGTGGCGCCGGGCAAGTCGTACCTGTTCAAGGGCTACTACCGCCTGGGCGGCGGGAAGATCCTCTGCTATGCGCATAGCAGTGTCGCGCTGCCCGACGGGCGCAAGGCTGGCATCGATGAGCGCTTCTACCGCGGCACCATGCGCGGGCACTGGCTGGTGCCGGTGTTCCTGTCGCCCGATTCGCTGGGCGGCCCGGACCCACAGCAGTGGTACCCGTTTCGGCTGGTGGCGCGCATTCCCGACCCCATGCAGGCCGTCGCGTTGAGCCTGGGCATGTACTTCACCGCGGGAGATTCCGCGTTCGATGACCTGTGGGCGGGGGAGGCGGAGACCGAGTTGGCACTCACGGTGAAGGCGGCCGAGGGCGAGACGCTCCGGCGGGTGGTCGTGACGCAGGTAGGAAGCGCGAAGCCGGTACTCGATTCTCAGCCGCTGGCCGCCGGAAGCGGCGCATATGAGGCCAAGCTTGAGCACCAGCCGACTGACGCCGTGCACGAAGTGGCGGTGACACTGGGGAACGGCGAGATCGTCAAGGCCCGCTACCCCGACGTGCAGGAGGCGAAGTGAATGAACCGGCGCGAAGTGTTCGCCGCGGGCACAGTGACCTTGTTGCTCGCCACAATCGCCGCCCAGGCCCAGCAGACCCTCCGGGCGGGCAGCCTCGAACTGACGGTAAGCGGCGGAGGGGACTTGCAGGCTCGCACTGCCCTATCCCCTCAACTGCTGCAAGCAGCCGAACTCCACGTGTTCGACGGCAAGGCAAAAAGGCCAGTTGCACTGGGTGCGCCGACAGTCGCCGCGCAAGGCGACGGGAGGGGCTTGACCTTCCGGGGCGACTCGCCGTTGACCGTTGTGCTTGCGCTGTCGCTAGTCGGCCGCTGCCTCGTGTGGGACGCGCGGTGCGCGAACACCGGCGGCGAGCAGCTTTGGCTCGAAGTCGGCCCGCGACTTGAGTTCAGGCGCGCCGGGAAGCTGCGCTTCTTCGACGGCTGGGACGAGCTTGACGCGGCCGACAAGCCGCTGACCTCTGATCGGATGGCCGGGAACATGCCCCTCACAGTTGCGTGGACCGACGAGGCGTCGCTGGCTGTCGGGCTGGAGCCCTCGCAGGTTGTGTCGTACTTCCGCAACGAGTACGAACCGACCGGCACCGACACGGCACGGCTGGGGTGTGTCGCCCGGATCGTCGTCGATCCGGGGAAGACGGTACAGGTGAAGTTCGTCACCTGCGCCGCCCCCGGGGAGTGGGGCAAGGGCGAAGCGCTGGAAGCGTACTACGACAGCTTCCCTGAGTGGTTCACCCCGCGTCCCGACGTGGACCCGCGAGTCAGCATGGGCAGCACGCAGTACCGCGCTTGGCCCGCCGGCGGCTGGTCACCGGAGGTCTGCCGACGGCTGTTCGGCGGCTGGGAGTGGTGCTACGCGCCGTTCCGCCGGACCGGCGACATCGCCTGCCGCGCGGACCTCTGGGACTACGAGCCGGCGCGTCCGTTTGGCAATCCGCGCGGCAAGTCCCGCGATGAGTACCTGGCGTGGCGGCGGCAGTCGTTCACCGCCGGTGAGACCCACTGCGACACGGCGATGATGTTCTACATCCCGGCGCAGGTCTGGTGCGAGGAGCGACTGGCGCGTGAACGTTACGCCGACGCGCTGGTTACCGACCGCCGGGTGAAGACCTACTTCGACACCCCGTGGTGCACCGGGCACGACAACGAGTTGATGGTCTTCCCCTACGGCACGACGTTCGAGGCGCAGAGCCACCGGGATCTGCGGCAGGTCGCCGCCGAGCTGGACCTCAGCGGCTTCGCCTTCGACACCGCCGGCGGCGTCGCCCGGTACGCCGGGCCGGCACTGCTGAAGCTGGACGGCCGCGCGTGGGACGAAGACGTCGGGGTCTACTGCTCCGAGCTGGTCTCCACCGCGCGGCTGATGGACTTCGTCCACACGCTGAGCAAGGACGGCCGGAAGCTGGCAGTCGTCGCCAACCCGATGTCGTCCGGCTCATACGCGTCGTGCTTCCACTGCGACAGCGCGATGCTCGAAGCCAACCCGTGGACCAACGAGCGAACCTCCTCGGATCGTCTCCGCTGGAAGATGGGGCACAAGACCCTCGTCTGGTGGGAAGGCTACGACGTCAACGACTTCGTCGATCCGAAAACCGTCAAGCCCGACCAGTTGGCGACGGTGTACGAGGGGCTGGCCGACTTCACCCTCCTCCAGAGCCTGCGCGTGGGCTACATTCCCACCCCCAACTTCACCCAGGGCGTCGCGCGCCTGGTTCGCTGGCTACCCGCAATCGTCGAGTGCGTGCGGACCGGGTGGGAACCCGTTCCTGCCGCTCGGGCGCCGGAGCCGCTGTGGACTTCCCGCTACGGGCGCGGGCTGCAGACACTCATTGCCGTCGCCCACGAAACCGGCACGCCGGTGACCGCCGACGTGTCAGTCGAGAACCAGCGCCTGGCTGAGGGGGCTTTGCTCTTTGCTTCGTACGACGGGGCCGCACTGCGCAACCGACTCGACGCCGGCGAGACGTGCGTGCACGTGAAAGTGCCGGTGCGGATACCCGTCTTGCTCCGGGCGCTGCTGGAAGTGCAGCCGGCGGCCGCTGTGACCGTTGGCGAGGTGCGCGAAGAGATCGGCACGGCAGGTGGGAGACTCCAAGCAACGCTCGACGGCTCTGGCGAGGCAACGGTTGCCCTCCGGGTACCTCCCGGCATGAAACTGACGACGGTCACGTGGAACGGCGCCCCAGCGAAGGCAGCCGGGGCCGCCGGCACCGCAAGGGTGCAGGTGACCGTCGGCAGAGGCAGCCGACTGGTGGCGCAGTTCGCCGCGGAGCTGTTCAAGCTGAGCGACAACCAGCTCCTCGACTTCCCCTTCGTCAAGGACGGCAAGCCCAACTGCGTCATTGCCGTCGAGCCGGGCGCCGACGCGGCAACACAGTTGGCCGCGTTCCGCCTGCAGGAGTACTTCCGCTACGGGTACGGGCGAGCCGTTGAGCCCGGTGCCGAAGGCGTGATTCCCATTGCGGACGCGGCAGCGGCAGCAGGGGGCCCGGTCGTCAGGCTCCGCGCAAAGTCGGGCTTGAGGCCGGCGGTGAGCGCCGACGGTGGGAACTTGATGATCGTGGCGCCCGACGGCAAGCAACTCCATGCGACCGTATTGAAGGTGCTCCGGGCGCTCGACCGGAAGTACTGGACGCCCGACGCATTCCCGATAGCGGCGGTCCGAGACCGACTCGCCAAGTAGAGCGCGGTTGTAGCCCACCGACCACTCACCACTCACCACTCACCACTCACCACTCACCGTCCAGTCTCCGGAGGAACACCACCATGACGATGGCAAGACGAGCTACCTTCGCATTGGCACTGGCAGCCCTGGCGACCTGCGCCCACGCCGAGGAGGGATTGGTTGGCTACTGGCGTTTCGACAGCGAAGGCGGCACGGTGGCCGACCTCTCCGGCAGCGGCCATGCGGCGACGCTGACCGGTGGCGCGGTCGTCACCGAAGAGGGCAAGACGGCCTTGCGGATGGACGGCGAGACGCAGATTGAGGTCCCTTCCGCCGCAGACCTGAACCTGAAGCGCGGCTTCAGCATCGAGGCGAGGGTCAAGCTCACCGACCTCGCCGACGGCCGAACAATCGTCTTCAAGGACAAGGAGTACATGCTCCGCCTCGACTGGCCGGTGGAGACCAGCCGGCTGTCGTTCTTCGTGTACTCGGACAACCAGTGGGAGCCGCGCGTCAGTGCCTTCAAGCCCGTCGCCGGGAGCTGGTACCACTTGGTGGCGGTGTGGAGCGGCAGCCAGTCGTTTCTGTGGGTGAACGGCCAACCCTTCGAGGTCACCCGCCACGGCGAGCTGCCGCCTGCGACCGACAACCCCGTCCAGATCGGCTCGCCCCTTGGCTACGGCGCGGGGTTCGTCGGCAGTGTGGAGTACGTCAAGCTCTACGCGCGGGCGCTGACTTCGGCGGAGATCATGCGGAAGGCGTACGATATTCCCGAGGGCACTCCTGCGGCCGGTTCCGCCTCAACGGTGTTTGAGTTTGGCAAAGGCCCCCAAGGCTGGCAGGCGAAGGAGGGAGCGTCGGTTGCCGCCGACAAGGGTGGGCTCACCGTCCGGAGCGCCTTCCCGCGGTCGCTGATCATGAACACCAACCTGGCCGCCAACGTGGACAAGAGGGACTACCTCAGTCTCCGTATGTCGGTCGACAAAGGCTCGCGGGCATACGCGGTGTTTGCGACCACCTGGGGCGCCGGACGGATTCCGTTCCAGACCTTCGCCGACGGCCGCAAGCATACGTACGTGCTGGAGCCGTGGCAGTGGGTCGGCTGGGGTGGGAACCTGATCGCGTTGGGGTTGGTGCCCGCCGACGCGGAGGGCGCGACGGCGCACGTGGAGTACGTCCGCGTCACCCCGCAGGTGCAGGCGGAGCCGGAGGCTTGCCTCGTCGGCCTCTGGACCGAGTCCACGCTTCCGCGCGCGAAGAGAGCCGAGACGATCATCGCGAAGATCCGCAACGACGGCGGGCCCGCCGCGAAGCTCACCGTCACTCTCACGCCGCCAGAGGGCGTCGCGCTCAAAGGCGCCGCCTCCCAGAAGATAGCGCGTTTGGGCTACCAGGAGGCGAAGGAGCTGTCGTGGCGGGTAGTCGCGACGGGGCCGCTGACGGGGGAGTTCCGGGTCCAGGTCGGCGGCGCCCAGGTCGCTACCATCGCCCGCACGCAACGGCTCACGTTCTCGCCGCCTCTTCAGCTCCCGAAGGCCGACTACGTCCCGGAGCCTGTGCCGGCCAAGACCGGAAAGTACACCGTGTGGACCCACTACTGTCCGCTGTGGAAGCAAGGCACCCACACGGGCTGGAAGGCCATCGAGCCGTGGCCCGAGCGCAAGCCGGTGCTCGGCTGGTACAACGAAGGGACGCCGGCAGTCGCCGACTGGCACATCAAGTATTGGTTGGAGCACGGCATCTCCGCGGCCGTCTACTGCTGGTATCGGTCGAACCTGGACGGGCCGGTGAAGCAGTCGTTAGGTCACGCCATTCACGATGGTCTGCTGAAGGCGCGGTACCTGCCCAAGATCAAGTTCGGCATCATGTGGGAGAACGGGTGCGGCAAAGGCGTGGGCTCCAAGCAGGACTTGATGGACAACGTCCTGCCGTTCTGGATCGACAACTACTTCGGCAATCCCTCCTACCTGAAAGTCGACGGCAAGCCCGTGCTCTACGTGTGGGTGCCGCCCAACGTGACCCGCGACCTGGGCGGCAGCGAGAACGTCCGCCAGACCTTCGACGAGATGCGGGCGACGTGCAAGGCGCGCGGGCTCGGTGGCCTGTACCTGGTGGGATGCGTCGGCACCGCCAACAAGGAAATACTGGGGACCATGGCAAAGGAGGGCTGGGACGCAAGCTCGGCCTACGGGAGCGGGTGGACCCCGCCGCAGGAAGTGAAGACCGTCGGCAGCTTCGTGTGCGCGCCGTACGAGGGGTTCGTCGATCAACAGGAGAAGATCTGGAAGGCCAAGAACGAGCTGAACCTGCTCCCGGACCTCACCGCGGCGATGATGGGCTGGGACTCGCGACCGTGGAACGAGACCAGCTTCTTCTGGTCGGACAACACCCCGGAGAAGTTCCGCGACCTGTGCCTGCGCGCGAAGGCGGTCATGGATGCGAAGCCGACCACGGGACCGGACAAGCGCACTGCGATCCTCTGCTGCTGGAACGAGTTTGGCGAAGGGCACTACATCGAGCCGACCCGCGGCTCTGGCTTCTCCTACCTCGATGCCATCCGCGACGTGTTCACCGACGCCCCCAAGCAACATACCGACCTGGCGCCCGGAGATGTCGGCTTGGGACCCTATGACTCGTGGTATCGCGAGGCCCGCAAGCTCGCGCCCCTCGCGGAAACCACCAGCGACACGCTCTGGACCGGCCCGAAGCTGGCCGCGTGGACCGGCGCCATGGGACTGGAGAAGGTGGAAACGAGAGGCGGCGTGCTGCACGCAGTCTCCAGCACCAGCGATCCGGCGTTTGGCTCACCGGCGCTCAAGGTCCGGGCGAACCGCTTCACCAAAGTGGTTGTGGAGATGCGCGTCAGCCAGTCCGGCGGCGCCCAGCTCTTCTGGTGCACGTCTTCCACAGGAACCAGCGAGGCCTCGAGCGCACGCGTAACCACGGTGGCCGACGGCCAGTTCCACCGGTACACGTTCGCCGTGGGCGAGAACGAGTACTGGGGCGGCTGCGTCACCAGCCTCCGCCTCGACCCGACGGCGCTGGAAGGGGTGACGGTTGAGATCCGGTCGATTGGGTTGGAGTGAGGGTGCGCCCGGGTGCAGCCCCGCTGTCCCCCTCACACCACCGCGTTCCGCGCAATCACCTCGCGGTAGAACTTGGCGCTGAGCTTGGGGAGCCGCTCCTGGGTCGTGTAGTTCACGTACACGATGCCGAACCGCTTGGTGTAGCCGTGGCACCACTCGAAGTTGTCCATGAGGCTCCAGACGAAGTACCCCTTGAGCGGCCAGCCCTCGCTCACTGCCCGGTGGGCAGCGATGAAGTGGTTGCGCAGGTACATGACGCGGTCGGTGTCGTAGGTTTCATTGTCGGGCGTCAGCGTGTCCTGGCTCGCGCAGCCGTTCTCGGTGATCCGCACGTCGTCTACGTCCCAGATCTCCTTGGCCCACCGCGGCCCCCAGTAGGCGATCTGCGGGCCCAGGTAGAGCCAGGGCAGCTCCATGCGCGGGTAGCTCTCCGGGTGGGGCACTACGGCGAATCCCGACGGGCAGTCGGCCGCTCGGATGTACGTCGGCGCGTACATGTTCAAGCCGACGAAGTCGAGCGGACCGCCAATGGCCGCCATGTCGCCCTCGCGTACCTCCGGCGCGTTGGCGCCTTCGGCTTTCAGGTACGCTTCGTGGTAGTGCCCCTCAAGCACGGCGGTGAGAAACGGCGCGTTCAGTTCGCGCATGGCCTTCTTCGTTGCCCGCACCTGCTCGGGGGTCTCGATCACCGGCACGCAGATCTGCGCGTTCTCGGCCAGACCGACCTTCACCTGCTGCCGCGCGTTGGCGCGGATCGCTTGAACGGCCAACCCATGGGCTAACACTACAACCGTACTTAGCTCGGGGCAGGTCTCCGACCGCCCCGAAACGCTTGACCGGAAGGTCTCAAAGGGCTGCGAATCCACGGGATTCGAGGAGACCTGTCGGTCCGGGGAGCGGCGGGGTCAGGAGACCCTCGCCGAGCACATTCGCGCTAAGTACGGTTGTAGTACTAACACGCCGTGGTGGCGAACCTGGTTCCGTTCCTTCGCGGGGAGCTGCTTCCCCGGTGGGAACGTGCCCGAGCCGTAGCCGGCATCGGTGAAGCAGGCGAACTCGTTGATGGTGAAGAAGCGGGTCACCCGGTCGGAGAGGTGCGCCGTCACCTGACCGACGTACTCGCCGAAGTACTCCGCCGTCTCCCGCCCCTCCCAGCCGCCAAATCGATCCTGCAGAACCTGCGGCAGGTCCCAATGGAAGAACGTGAGCCACGGCTCGATCCCGTTGGCCAGCAGCTCGTCGGCCAGCCGGTCATAGTAGGCGAGCCCCTTGCGGTTTAGCTTGCCTCGGCCGTCGGGGAAGACCCGCGGCCAAGATACCGAGAAGCGGTACGCCTTGAGCCCCAACCACTTCATGAGCTGCACATCGTCTTTGTACCGGTGGTACTGGTCCACAGCCACGTCGCCGGTGTGGTCCATGGCGATGCGCCCCGGCGTCTGGCAGAACGTATCCCAGATCGACGGCCCGCGGCCGTCTTCGTGCGCCGCGCCTTCCACCTGGTAGGACGCTGTGGCGCAGCCCCACTCGAAGGCTTTCGGGAACTTGTAGTAGGGTTTCATGACCGGGTCTCCTCAGCGATCAGTACACAGGCCAGCGGCGGCAGCGCAATGGAGTAGCCGCCTGCGGTCGAGGCTGCAGTCGCTCGGCTGACTTCTCGCCCGGACGTGTCAACCGTGACCCGCTCCCCAAGCGTCGCCGCGCACACGACTGCAGCCTGCGCCTTCGTGGTCCAGTTCGCCAGCACCACCCCGTGTCGGCCATCGGGCGCCTGCCAGGCGGCGTGCGCCACTGCCGGCACGGCGTAGTGGCGACCGTTGTGGTCCCACTCAACGGGCTTGATGCCGGTCACCTCGGCGGGGCGCTGCATTCGGCCGTACACGAGGAAATCGCGACCGGGGCCGCGCCGCAACGCGGTGACGGTGCGGATCATCTCCAGCGAGTCGTCGTTGCTGCCGACCTTCGGCTCCCAGTTGGCCCAGTTGAAGGTCTCCCGGTTGAGCAGCGTGCCGTCGCCGGTGAGCACAGCGCCGGGAATCTCGCCGAGGACGCCATTCCAGGCGTTGCGGATGGGCAAGGCGTACGGCTCGCCGCCGGTGCTCATCATCCCGTGCAAGATCGTGCACTCGTGGAACAGGTAGTGATACACGGGCACGAAGCCGCCTTCACCGCTGCCGGGCGGGCTGACGCGCACGTCGCTCTGCTGGAAGAGCGGCAGGCAATACTCATTGCAGGCGCACTCGGTCGACTGGATGACCTCGGTCTCGCCTGCGTCCGCCGCAACCCGACGGAACGCCGCGATCATCTCTTCCATCGCCGCCGCCATCCACTTGCCGGGGATCGGCGGATGCCCGTGGTCCGCAGCAAAGCAGGCGAATGTCGCCGCGTTGCAGTTCTGGTCGAAGTACTGGATCGACTCCATGCCCCAGCCGACAAGCCGCTTCACGAAGTCGACAGCGGTCTCCTTCGTCAACTCCTGCGCCATGCAGCAGATGTAACTGGGCCGCCAGCTTTGGTCCCAGTGCTCGGCCCACAGCTCGCCGTCGTGCCGCCGGCAGACGCTCTGCTCGCCCTGGTTCTCGGCAAAGTAGTCGGTGCCGTCGTAGTCGTTGAACAGGTGCTTCATGACCCAGCGGGTGCCATTGCAGAAGGAGCCCACGCGCCAGCCGCGCTCGCGGCTCAGCCGGCAGAACGTCGTCAACGACTCGTCGCCGCCCACCGGCGGGAAGCAATCGGGATATACCCACGGGCCGCCGCGCTCCCACGACATGAGCACCGCCACCAACGGCGCCTCGACCCGCTCAGCAACTCCCTGCAGCAGCGGCACGCACTTCTCGTACGGCAGGAACTCCTCGATGGCCGGCGCCGGGCCGTCGTCCAGGTAGCCCTGCAACCGAATGGTGATATGCGGCGGCGAGTCCAGCAACCACTCGGGCACATCGGTCCGCTTGGTCAGCGGCGTCGCCCATTTCTGCTGCAAGCTCCACTCCCGGTAGAGGTCCGCCGCCGCGTACCAGTTGCCGGCGAAGCTCCCCAAAACGACCTCGTACTCCAGCGTCCGCTCCCCTTCGCTCGGCCAGTCGCCGACGTGGGCCAGACCGAGTCGAATGGCCGGCTCGCGGCGCACCGGCTTGAGGAGCTTCACATTCCCTTCGGTGTCCTCGCACGCCAGGTACACCCCCGCGCGTTCCCCGTACCACGCCAGGAACTGCGCGAACACGCGGCCCGGGTAGTGCGGCGAGTTGCCGCGTTCCGGCAGAAGCTGCCACTGCCGCGGCTCATCGGTGGGGAGCCCGGCCAGCGCCTCGCCCTCGAGGAGGTGCCCCGCGTGCCCCGCCGGCACGACCACCGTCCCTTCCGTCACCGAGGGAACTACCACGAAGGGGAACTGCACGTCCACGATTCGGAGGCCTGCGCCGTTGCGCACGGTGCAGGTCCAGCGGCTGAACCGTTCCTCCGTGGAAGCGCGGACCGTCAGTTCCACCTCGAGGTCCCTGCCGCCGACCCCGGTGAAGCGGGCCGTCAGCACCTGCTCGCCGGCGGACCCGGCGCACGCAACGGCGATGGCTCCGGCGGAGTGTGAGTCGAGGTGCTGGAACGCGCCGTCGCTGAGGTACTGCATCGCGAACACCGGATGGTCAGGCGCCGAGGCAATCAGCTCCACGTCTGGCGCGTGCTTCGCCCGGAGCGAGACGAGTCGGCCGAAGTCGCGGTCGAAGGTGAGTTGGTCGCAGGAGGTCTGTAGTGTTACCGTATCCATGGTGGGTGTCTGTTCCTTTCGCACCGACTGTTCCGCGCCGCCTACAGCGGATGACGTGAGGCGACGTAGGGGCAGACCGGTGTGTCTGGCCCCGCCGTTGACAGCGGGGCGGGCACGCAGGCGTTGCTCCTACGCCGTGCGACCGGCGTCTTCGCAGGAAGACGGGATTCTGACAGTCAGCAACACGGAGCGCCCCGGCGCTACCTCGCGGACGACTGCGCCGGGTAAGGCGTGTAGCGGTCGGTGAGCGCCCGTACGCGGAGGTTGCGGAACGTGACTGCGCCGCCTTCGGCGAACAGCTTGACGCGCCCGCCACCGGGGCCTCAGAACCGGGTGCACGTCGCTCGGAACCGGGCGATCTCGGCGTCGAGGATGTCGTGGCGGCAGATGAGGTCCAAGGTGAATGGCTTGTCCAGGTTGCGGACGCCGGTGATTGCCGGTCCGGGTTCGACCCGACCGGCGCTGTCGGTTCGTTTCGAGTAGGTGACTGTGCCGCGCGTGAGGTCGCAGGCCAAGTCGCAGCCGTCGGCATCGCCCGGCCCCGCGCGGAGGGTGAGCCCGACGGAGCGAACACCCGGCTCCGGGACGACCTCAAGCTCGAGGCGACAGTCGTTGGGAACATGGGGGATGGTCGCCTCGGCGCGCTCGCCGGCAACAGGTGCGAGGTGGATCGTCTTGCTGTCGACGGGGATCTCCTCGCCGCAGGCCGGGATCATCTCGGGCACGAAGCGCGTACCCAACCAACCGTCCTTGTCCTGCACCAACTCGCGCAGGACTTCATTCCCGCCCCAGCCGCCATCCCGGAGGAAGCCAGCGTAGAGACGGCGAGACTCGCCGAACTTGGCTGTCTTGGGCACGTACAGGTCGCACAGGTGGCGCGGTTCGGGGGGCGTCCACGGGCCGAACTCGTTTCGCGAGCGGAACCACTGCGTGCCGCCGATGAAGTAGTACCAGCCGCCGAACTTGAACAGGTGTGGGCACATGGCGACATTGCGCACGTCGGTCTCGATGAACGGCTCCGGCACCGGCGTCCGGTCGGTCAGGTTGCTGGAGGTCAACCGGCTGAGCGTCGTCACCGAACCGAGGGACCGGAAGTAGCCGTCTTCGTCGACGTGCAGCGAGCCGTTGTCCACGCGCGCGGAGCCGTCGAGGGTGCCCTCCGGGAAGGCGCCGGTCCGGTCGCGCAGGCCGTTGTTGGCGAAGTCGAACCAGACCCCCGGCTTGGGTCCACCCTCGGCGTTAGGAAGCAAGGCGGCCAACTGCTCGCCGGACAGCGGTTCGCCATAGACCCGGGCGTCCAGCACGTCGCCGTGGAAGCGCGAGTTGCCTGCTGACGCCGCCATGTGCCGCAACCCGAGGATGACCGACGAGCCCGACGGGAATACGGCCGGCTGGTTGACTTCCGCCGTCGCGTAGACCGCCCCGTTCCGGTAGAGTGTGACCTGCTTGCCTTGGTAGACCGCCGCGAGCTGGACGACTTCGTCGGGCGAGGCGGCTTCCGCCGGCCAACTCTCCTGCACCTGCGGCGGCGGCGTCCGCTGGAACATGTCGCTGCCGGGCATCCACCGCCGCGGCACCCGCTCGCCGAAGACAATGCCGTCGAACTGCAGCCCTTCGGGTCGCTCCGTACCGCAGGCATCCTGCCTGCCCGCCTGAGCGGTCTCTGCGAACGGCTCAAACATCTGCGGCGCGGTGAAAGCTGCATTCTCCTTGGGGCTGAAGACCGACTCGCCGCCAATGATCCGGTCCAGTTCGCCATCGATCCCTCGATACACGTCGGCGTCGAGGTCGGGGTGCTGCTTGGCAACGAAGCACCCGGCAATCACGGCGGCGCCGAGATGCCCCGACATCGGGTTGACGCGGGGAGCGCGGGCCATGGCGTTCAGACCTGCCGCGAGATAGTGAGAGTCGATCATGGTTTGGCCTCTGGAACGGTTGCTGGTCACAAGACGGCGCAGGCTGCACAGCGTGTCGTGCGTGGGGCCAACGCAGGGACGCGTCTTCCTGATCTCCGACCTCTGCCGAGCAGGGACCGCGGCCTGAAACCGAGGCCCCACCGCGTCAGGGATGGATCGTGTCATTCGCGCGACGCCCGCTCATTGTATTGTCGATGCCGAGCACCGGCAACGGTTCCTGGAGCGCAACTGATGAGGGGCGCGTTCCGCGAGCCCCGCTTCCTCAAGCCAAGCCTCAAAGGCGGGGTCGCCTTGGTATTGGTACGCAGCTCCCCCCAGCGGCTCGAAATACCGGTCCGAGCACACCGTGCCCGCGAAGTCCAAGATCACGACGTTGATCTGTTCTGGGTGGAGCCTCGTTCGCAGGACGGAAAGGCACATGCATGAGCGCCCAGGGCTTCGGGTAGGGCTGCCTGGCCAGCCCAAGGCCAGACCCTTTCACTTTCTCTCGCGGTACCTTCTCAAGACGCACGCCACAGCCCCTCCGCCTGCTCCGCCGGGCACGCCGAAGACCAGGCCCACACTGATTGCGGTGCCCAAGTCTCTGGCCGCTAGCGGGATCAGGACCAGCAAGAACCCACCAAGTGCACCGAGCGCGATGTCCCGGAGGTCTCTCTTCTCGATTCTCAGCCTGCTTCGTTGCATTCTGTGTTCCTCGGTTCAGCGTCTTCCGGGTTTCTGAACGGACTTGATGAAGCGTCCGAAGTCCCTGTCTTTATGCCGCTTTTCGACGTACGAGAGATCGTGGTACTCGGCTTCCTTCTTGAGCTTGAGGTATACCCGCGAAGGTTAAGAACACACCGAAGTGGAAGTTCGCGGAACTTCCCCGGCAGGCGTGCAGCAGACGTAGGACAGAGGGTATTCTCCCAGACGGAGCCGAAGTCGCACCGGGACTTCGGTGT
>Ga0210022_1000641_pt1 | contig 24792 bp, 29 predicted proteins | sample CryGeymeta201520_FD_183984 | JGI IMG/M metagenome (GOLD analysis project Ga0210022, IMG submission 183984) | Groundwater microbial communities from Crystal Geyser aquifers in Utah, USA - Crystal Geyser metaG 2015-20 (SPAdes) (version 2) | ecosystem: Environmental > Aquatic > Deep subsurface >... | reverse complement strand
GGGGGATTTGTTCGTCGAGACGCCGCAGGCTGCGGCTCCTTCGGCGCTGGAAGAAGCGCTGCTCGAGGTTGAGCCCGACGAGCTAAGCCCGAAAGCAGCGTTAGAGTTGATTTACACGTTAAGGAAACTGCTGGGTTAGTGGTGCTGGCCGTGTGGGACGAGTTCCTCGGCGGTAGCGGGACGCACGCCTTCAACGGTGCCCTTGAAGAAAGCGTCAAAGGGGTCGGGGCTTGACATCACGCTTTTGCTGTTTCTATTTGTTCGTTGCAGAACGATAACCATGATGTCAAGACCCGTTCCTTTTGACGCTGCGTGCGGTGACGTGGTAGAGCGCGTCGGGAAACTCTATTCGGATTGGGCGGGACATGACGCGGGAAATATAACTGGAAACATGCTACTTTGCTAGACTTGACCCCGTGCTTCCTCATGCTACCGAGGCGCACGGACAACTCCTCGGACAGGACTTCAACCCGCTAGACTTGCTGCTGTTACTGCGTACGGCCAGGCTCAATTAACTGACTATGAACATGAAAAACAATTCGACCCTGGCCCCTTTCCATTCTCGAAGGATGGCAAATACAGCCTCTACTGCGCGGTCATCGTCAAAAAGGTCGACGCCAAGACCCTGTCAAAGGTCGGCATCAACGAACTGCTGCGCGGCATCTGAGGCATATTCGCGGCCAAGGCCGCTGCTACAAAACCACCGCCCACCATTGTGGGAGCGGGCTTGCCCGCGATGAGCCGCCGCGGTTAGCTACCGGCCTTCGCGGCCAAGGCCGATCCAGAGGCCAAAGCCGCTGCGCGGCCCAATCACTGACCGGCACGCACTAACCGCACCGCATCGGTACCGAAGCGGCCGTAGCCGTCGACGTAGCCACCGTTGAAAAGGACGTCCCAGGCGCCGTCGGAGTAGCCAACGTTGGACGAGGCCGACCAAAACCAACTTGATGGCGTGGCCGGGAAAGCCGTGGGGTCAATCGCCGGGTCGCTGCGGCTTTTGTCGACAATGCTGGAAAGCTCCTTCACGTTCGGCAGGCGCCAGGCCTTGCCGCTGCTGGTAGCCTGGGCGGTGGCGCGCTGCAAGGCGGCCTCGTGGGTAAATGGTGTGGCGGCACCCGCGCAGGTTGACCCATCCCAGTTCATGCCCTCGGCGCAGCGCCGCCAGATCAGGCCGGTTTGGCTGTCCGTCACCTCTTGCCCGTCGGCGGACGCGGTGTAGCGGGGGGGTTGGGCTTGGGCGCTCGTTGCCGCCATGACCCACAAGGCCAGGCAAAAGATCAAGACAGGTTTCATTCGTTTTCTCCCATAGGTGACAAGCAATCGTTTCAGTTTGGCGCCGCCTCGGCGGGGCTGAACCACTCCCGCACTTCGCGCCGGCGCGTGCCGTGGCGCAGCCAGCCGGTCTGGTTGGCGCAGACGTAGGCAATCCGCTGGCGGCGAAGGCTGGCTTTCAGCCGATCTGCAGCCTGCGCGTTGAACTCCAATCCCGGCTGCGCCAGCAACAACCAGCGGTTGCCTTTCTGGATCAGGCATTGCGCCTGCGGCCATTCGGCCCGCAAGGCCGCCACCTGGCCGGCGAAGGTGGTGGCTTGCAATATCCAGCGCGGGCTGAGCTGGCCGTCCGGGCGCAAAACAAACAGCATCTTGAGCCAAGCGAATTGCTCGAACAGGGCGCGGCGCAGCCGCACGCTTTGGGCATGGGCGAAGTGGCCCCAATAGCTGCCGAGCATGGCCTGTAGATGCGCCAGCGCATCATGCCCAAGGGGTGATGTAGGCCGGGATTCAGCCCGACATGACAATGGCGGCGTCAAGATGAATCCCGACCTACGAAAATCTGCGTTGAAAAGCGTGCCCACCCTACCGGAATGCACGTAGCGCGCCGCCCAAGATTCAAGCTTGGAACGGCAATGCGCCACCACTCTCGGGCGCACTCGCCGATGGTCGGCAAATACGCGGTAACCCAGAAAATCGATGCCCTGGCACAAGGGCTGCATCACTGCCGCTTCCTTGCACTTGAGCGAGAGCGTGTTGGCCAGGAATTCGTCTATTTGCGCCTGCCAGCGGCGCAGTTGAGCCGCATCGTCGGCAAGCAGAATGAAGTCATCCACATAGCGCACATAGTGGCGGCACTTGAGCGTGTGCTTGACAAACTGGTCGAGCGCATTCAAATACACGTTGGCAAAAAACTGGCTGGTCAGGTTGCCGACCGGCAAGCCGCAACCGGGCGCCGCGTTGGCCAGGCGCTTGTGCGGCGGCACCTGGGCTGCTGCCTCGGGGTCGCGCACCCATTCCGTCACTTTGTGGGCCAGCAGCTTGTGGCACAGGCTGCGCAGGGCCAGGAAGGCAGGGTGCGCCTGCGCAGCATCGTATTCTGGTGTGCAGCGAAAGGTGGATGCGCTGCGCGTATCCATCCTACAAGTCTCCACAATTCCGTCATTCCGGCAAAAGCCGGAATGACGGGTTATTGAATTTACCGGGTTATATCCGCGCAGCTCGCACTGCTCCAGGCGATGGCACAACATCCGGTACAGGGTGTGACGGTTGATGCTGTTGAAATAGTTGTGGATGTCGAGCTGCAAGTACCAGCCCTGCCCGTTGCGGCTCCGCATGAACTGTTGCAGGCGGTCTACCGCCGCATGGCTGCCCTTGCCCTGGCGGTTGGCGTAACTGTCGTGAATGAAGATGGGTTCGAAGAGTTTTTCCAGGCGTTCGACCAGAAGATGATGCACCACCCTGTCAGCGAAATCCGGCGCATGGATTTCGCGGGTTTTGGGGTGGGTTACCACAAAGGAAACAGTGCGGGCGGGCTGCCAACAACCTGCGCGCAGTGCGGTTTTTAGCGCTAGCAGGCGGTCCAGCCAGCGGGCTTCAAAAGCCATCTGGTTTGCGCTGGGCCGCTTGCCACGCCGCGCCTTGAGCCAGGCGGCATGGCACGCCGCAAGGCTCACCGGCACCGCGATGGCCGGGCTGGCGGCTTGTTGACACCCGGCCTTCACCATACAAAATCCATTTGAAAATTCAACCTGCTTCCCCCCTTATCAAAGGGGGATTGAGGTGGATTTTGTATCCGCACAACGCTCCACTCACCGGCACGCACTAACCGCACCGCATTGGTATTGTTGCGGTTGTTGTTGTTGACGTTGCCATTGTTGAAATTGACGTTCCAGGCGTTGTTGGAGTTGCCAACGTTGGACGAGGCCGACCAAAACGTCAGCCTGCACACTTGCAACGCGGCCACGCAACCGAACAGGTAGCATGGCTTTATCATGGTGTAGCCTCTGACTGCAAAGAGGCGGTGCAGGCACTCAGTGAAGCGGGGTGGGTCTGCGGGGTTGCCGCAGGCTTTGACCCGGGGGCCGCCGGGGGCGTGCCTTGGCTCGCCTCCGGCTGACCCACTTGCGCGCGCAGACGGCTGGCAGTTTTCTGTTGCCAGCCGCCGCACTGTTTCCCGATTTTGGCGGCCAGATTGGCCGCCTCTTCAAATTGTTGAAAATGCGCCTGGCCTTTGGCGGCGCAGCTAAAGGCACCCACCTCCATGGCCAGTTGCAGGGTGAGCTTGTAGTCGTCCACCAGCCACACCAGCGCCTGCACATGCCGGGCTTGTTGCCCGGCATCGAAACAGGCGCGGTTCACGCCGCGCATCATTTGCATGGCCTGGGTGCGCAAATCGGTGCCCACGGTATATTTGTGGTAGCGGGCAAAGCGCCGCACCACCTCTTCGGTTAACACCAGCAAACGGCGGATGTCGCGGTAAATGGGAGGGAGCGGGGTACTCATCGCAATGCCCAATAACCCATCACTGACCGGCACGCACTAACCGCACCGCATCGGGATGGTCGCGGTCGTGGCTGTAGACGCCGCCATTGCTGAAATCGACGCCCCAGGCGTTGCCGGAGCTGCCAACGTAGGACGAGGCCGACCAAAACCAACCGCCCTGCGTATTGGGGAACCAGCTTGCGTCTATGGTGGGGCCGGGATAAGCGACGCCGTAGTCCACGATACTTTGCAGTTCGTCGGCGCTGGGCAGGCGCCAGTCGTTGTGGCCGCACAGGCTGGTGGCGTTGACAGCGGTCACGTAGCCGCTGGCGTCGGTAGCCGCACCGTATTGGTTGTTTGGATTGTAAGCTGCGCTGTAGTTGGTGTAGGTTTTGTGCCAGTCGCGCAGACCGCCGTCCGCAGTTTTCACTTCCCACATCAGGCCGGTGACGTTGTCCTGGACGCAACCGCCCGCAACGGCGCTAAAGCTGAAACCCAGCTTGCCGTCGATATTACTATTGCTGGCCGGGTCCGCATCGCGCCCGGTCATGCCATCTTGCGCGTTGTTCAGCGCGAGGGCTCCCGCGCTGCCGCAATCCACCAGCGTGTCGCTGCCTGCCTGGTAGCACTGGCTGGCGGTGATGCCGGTGTCGTTGAGTTTGCTGGTGGTGGTTGGCGCGGCGCACACGCCAGCCTGGTTCAGCACCTGCGGCGGGGTACAGGTCAACTGGCCGATGGTAATGCTTTGCGCATAATTTGCGCCGATCCCGAGCGCCGCGCTCGATATGCTGACCTGTAGCAAACCCTGGCTGGCGGGCGTGCAAGTGAACTGCCGCTGGGTCGTGCTCATTATTGTATCGGCAACAGACTGGATGTTGGCGCAGCCGGTGGCAGTGAGGGCAAGATCGCTCGGCAGATTGGTGCCGCTGACGGTGCAGGTCATGAGCTGGCCTGCGGCAGGGCTGCCGCAATCGATGCCGCTGTAGAGTGGTGTCGCAGTATAGTTTAATTGGTTAGCAACTGCCCTCAAATCAATGTTTCCCGCCTTCTGCGAACTCAGGTTGTAAACCAGGCCGGTCGCGGTAGCCCCTATCTGGCAGGTAAAACTTACCGAGGTGACGCTGGCGGCGCTCTTTTGCAATCCGGTGCAATTTGCAGCGGGTGATACACCCAGTAGCAAATCATCGGGCAAGTTTGTGCCACTGACGGTGATGGTTACAGAACGTGTAAGCGCATCCTGCGTGGTAATAATCTTACTTGCCACAGGGGCTGGGAAACAGTTACTGGACGTGTTGGAGGTATACCAGGTCAGGTTACCTATACCATGCCAGCCGGGAATCAATCTTTCCTCATCAGTTGGCCATATGCCCCCATAGGTCAAATTTCCGTCGACTTTTCCCATCCACGTATCGATTTCAGCCCCAATATTAGCCGTAGCAGAGAATATCGCCCCTGCGCCTATGGAGGACTGCAAACAGGCCTGCCCATCCCAAGTCCATGGGTCGCCCAACTTGGTCGTGCCGTAACTTATGGGAGTGACGGTTTTTAGAGTCGCGTTGGCCTGCCCACCGACAAATGCGGAAGCATTGCCGATACGCACACCAAGAGTGAAAAAATCGGCGTCAATGGCCGTGCCAAGACGCAGCGTGGCGCCCGCCTCACCATCGAAATAGGGCGCTTCTATTAAACGCCCCGTTCCCGTATTGCTTAATTCATGAACGACATCTAACTGCCCGCCTTCAGGTTTTTGCAAACCCAAATTCAAGTGGGCGGAATTCAATTTTGCCCCGACTTCTCCGTCTAAAGTTATTTTGCCGTCGGCAGTGAGATAGACCCAGACAATAACCCCGCCAGCTTCAGCCTCTCGGAGTGGAGTTTGTGTTTGTCCGGCCAATACCGGACAACCCGCTGAGCACGGTACCGAAAACACCAAACCCGCTATCGGATATTTACCCACTTTGTCTTTGCTATCCAAACCCGTCAGCTTGGCTGAAACGCCCAACATCTTGAATTGTTCACTTTCAACCTCTTTCCATGCCTGGCTGTAGTAACCAAGATCAGCATCGACCCCACCATGCAAATCGACCTTAACATCAATGTCCCCTGTCACGCGCATGTCCATTGATTTAAGGCCGGTAACCACACCTGCAGTTGAATCAAAATCATGGTTCTCAGTTAACTTCAAATTCTTGATACTTCCGACAATATCAAAACTTGCTTTACCACTTTTACCGTAGGGTTTTAAACGGCTTGCGTCGAGACCCATGTCCGCAAGCTTGACGCCCAAAGTCAAATTTATTTTTCCGGCATCAACGGTTCCGTTTCCGCCTAAAAAACTAAGCCCGCTCTGGACTTTATTTGCAATCCGGCCTAACGAATTGGGCTCGCTTACCACCAGTCCGCCGTTTAATACGGTTATTCCTTGCTGTAAAACAGATAGGGTTTGTGGCGGTATCGTTGCTGACACTTGCACCGCTTTGGGGGAAATGACCCCAATGAAGTTGGTGCTGTCTAGCGCCACTTCGTTTGCCTGAGAACTCGACTTTTGCACGACATCGGCCAAGGTCGCATTGGTGAGCACTGCGGTGGTGACGCCATTGCTACCCGTAGTCACACTGGTTACCTTGCCGACCAAACCCAGTGGAAATCGAGCATCCGTACCCCCAGATGCCTGCACCACACTACCCACCGTCAACGCGGCACCAAGGGTACTGTTAGGAGTGGTTACCAGTTGGGTTGATCCATCGGCATTCGCGGTGGCGCTTGCGATCTGCGCGGTCTGCGCAACCCCCATAACCAGGGTGTTGGTATTGGCGGTGGCCGAGCCGCTGGTTGTTGCTGCGGTGCTTGGCGTACTACCGCCACCGCCACCCCCACAAGCCGTTAACCCCAGCAGGGCAAACAGGGCAATTGCCGCTTTCAGTCGATTGATCCAGGGGATGCTCACGGTGCGCTCCTTGATTTTAAGAATGGTGTGATCGGAAGAATTTAGTAGCGCCAGCCTAAGCCGATGCCGAAGGTGGTTTGCAGGGTGTGGCCGGAAGGTTCGACCATGCCGGCCTGTTCGGCGGACTGCCCATAGCCGAAGCGCCGGACAATGGCGCCGGCGCTGATGCACCATTGTGGCGCAAGGTCGTAACCCAGCGTGGCGCCGAGTTGCCATAGTCCGCGTTTGCCGAGCGTCTGGTCGAAGCCCAGGCTGGCGGCGTCCATATTGGCTGACAGCATTTGACCAACCGCGCCTTCGAGCTCGAATGACCACGGGCCGGCGGCTTCCGAATCGGCGCGCTGCCGCCACTGCGCCTGCAAACCGGCCAGGCCGGCGGTGTGGCTGAAGTTTTCGGTGTATTGGGCTAAACCGCGCTGCCAGCGGTGCTGCTGGAATTCGACGAAGGGCACCCACTGCCAGCTTGCGCCTTGCGCAATCGGCAACCCGGCACGCACGGCATAATCGAGCATGACGTTGCCGGTGGTGGCGCTGTAGGGGGTGAGCAGATTGCCCGATTGCAGGTAGCCGCCGTAGTGGGTGCCTCCATTGCTGCGGCGGGCGGTGGCTTGCAACAACAGGGGAAGCGATTCGGCTTGCCAGCGTGCGCCGAATTCGACGCTGTTGAGAGTGCCGCGCTCGGTGTCCAGCGTGCCGTCGGGGGTGAGACCGGTGGGATCGTTCTCGGTGTAATCCTGCCGCAGTGCGCCGAGATTGACCGTGATCGTGCGGTTATGGGCGGCCCATACGTTGTGGTTCGGCTGCGCGGCTAACGGGGTTGCGAGAAGAAGAAGCGAACCCAGGATCGCAACCCTGGGTCCGATAAATTGTTTGAATTTTTGCGCGGAAGCGCTGTCAGTTAGCGGCTTGCGGCTTGCGGCTTGCGGCTTGCGGCTTGCGGCTTGCGGTGGCGTAGGCATTGTGCATGAGTGGTTCAACGTGCTGTTGTTTTTAGAATTCAGGCGTCTGCAACTAATGCCAGCAGATTTGTTTCGGAGTATGACGGATAAAAATCTGAAACACAATACCCATTGTGACGGAATGGTTGACTTTCCGATCAAATGCGATCAAAGAAGGCGATCGGATGGCGATCAAAGGGGCCAGGCTCACATTCTTTTCCCCGAATGGTATTTAATGTGACCCTGGCCCCTTATGATTTTTAATGTGACCCTGGCCCCTTATGATTTTATTGCTGGCCCCTTATGATTTTATTGCGGCCACTTCTGTGCAACGTGCTTAACCCTTAAAATCTCCACCACTCCGCTGGTTACACGATAAATCACCAAGTAATTTTCATGGGCCACCATCTCACGGGTTCCACGCTTGCGACCGACCCGGAAGAGGTTGGGGTGTGTTCTCAATTTATCGGTCTTCGCCTCGATCTCGTCAGCCAGCTTTTCTGCCGCATCCGGATTGTCCTGGGAGATATGAGTCACGATCGCCAGCAAATCCGCCCGAGCCTGTTTCTTCCATTCCAGCTTATGCACGCTTGCCGGCCCTCGCCGTAGCGATAACCGCCCTCACGTCCTTCATTACATCGGCGTGAGGGATGGTCGGGCTGGCGTCGTCGATGGCCTCCTGCACTTCCGCTTTAAGCCACTTGGTATACGCTGCGGCTTCGTGGGCGCTCTTCATTGCCTCGGAACGATCGGGCCGCGTCCTGGTGGCCAGGGTGTCGGCATCGTAATTCACAGCATCCACGTCGAAGCGGGCAATGCCCACACCCTTGAGGTAACTGACCAGCGTTTCAAATTTGCGGAAAATTCGTACCTGGTGGCTGCGCTGTGCCGCCAGCGCACGCTCGGTCATGCCGTACTTCACTAGGATGCCCCAGCCGCCCTTTTGCCCAACGACGTGCGCGCTGCGAACTGCGCCGGCTTCGGCAAGCCGGGAAAGGGTCGTGTGGTCTATGGTTTCGGTGCTCATACATTTCTCCATGAACTCGCGGTGTGAGTAATGGTTACATTGTCCGCGAACTATAGAAAATTGCAAGATGTGCCGTTAAATACCGCGCTCTCTATTGGGCCCGCAACGTGACACTCTCGATCAAAGGCACGATCAAAGGGGCCAGTCTCACATTCTTTTCCCCGAATGGTATTTAAAGTGACCCTGGCCCCTTTGATCGCGATGATGTCAAGACCCGCCCCTTTTGACGCTGCGTGCGGTGACGTGGTAGAGCGCGTCGGGAAACTCTATTCGGATTGGGCGGGACATGACGCGGGAAATATAACTGGAAACATGCTACTTTGCTAGACTTGACCCCGTGCTTCTCGTGCTTCGTGCTTCTGTCCTGCGTTCTTGGTTCGACGGTGAGCAGCGGTATTGTTTTCTCCCTGCCCAGTGGGGAAAACATGGCGTCCATCCAGTTCACCCCGCGAACTCTGCGGCAAAGACGTATTGAATTAAAATACGTTACAATTAGACCATTCTCAATTACTTGAATTCTGGAGCACAGCATGTCTATGTCCGACCGCGATGGCCTGATCTGGTACGACGGCAAGATGGTGAACTGGCGCGACGCCACCACCCACGTCCTCACCCACACTCTGCACTACGGCATGGGCGTGTTCGAAGGCGTACGCGCCTACAAGACCGACAAGGGCACGGCGATCTTCCGTCTCAAGGAGCACACCGACCGGCTGTTCCGCTCGGCACATATCCTCGGCATGAAAATGCCGTTCGACAAGGAAACCATCAGCCAGGCGCAAAAAGACGCGGTACGGATGAATAACCTGGAATCCGGCTACATCCGCCCGATGGCGTTCTACGGCTCGGAAGCCATGGGCATCTCGGCCAAATCCTTGAGCACCCATATTATCGTTGCCGCTTGGCCCTGGGGCGCCTATCTCGGTGCCGAGGCGCTGGAAAACGGCATCCGCGTCAAGACTTCATCCTTCGCCCGCCACCACGTCAACATCACCATGTGCAAGGCCAAGGCCAACGGCAATTACATGAACTCGATCATGGCTCACCGCGAGGCCGAGCAAGACGGCTACCAGGAAGCTCTGCTGCTGGATGTGGACGGTTTTGTGGCGGAAGGATCGGGCGAAAACGTCTTTATCGTCCGCAACGACAAGCTCTACACGCCGGACCTGACTTCCGCGCTGGAAGGCATCACCCGCGACACCATCATCCATCTGGCCGACGAAATCGGCCTGCCGGTGGTGGAAAAACGCATCACCCGCGACGAGGTCTACAGCGCGGACGAAGCCTTCTTCACCGGCACCGCAGCGGAAGTCACACCGATCCGGGAACTGGACAACCGCACCATCGGCGCAGGCACACGCGGCCCGGTCACGGCCAGACTGCAAGCCATGTATTTCGACTGCGTCACCGGCAAGACAGCCAACCATCAGGACTGGCTGGCCCTGGTTTAAGGAGCGAGCGATGCAACCCGAATTCAAGGCACGTTATTACGAAGTTTCGGCGAAGGATTTGCCGCTGCATTGCCCAACCCCCGCGATGCCTGCTTGGAGCAGCCACCCGAGGGTGTTCCTGCCGATAGAAAAGACCGGCGAAGCGCTGTGCCCCTACTGCGGCACGCTGTACAAACTGAAGGGCGACTTGCCGAAAGGGCATCGCTAAAAACTGGTTTACCGCTTATTTGTTGGGCACAGAGTGTCCAACCTACGTCCCCTGCAGTGAAAAGATTCATGCCGAAAATCCTCATCATCGCCCCCTCCTGGGTCGGCGACGCCGTGATGGCGCAGCCCCTGTTACGGCGTCTGCGGGAACGCTATCCCGATGCCGTGATCGACGCCTTCGCGCCGGCATGGGTAGCGCCGGTGCTGGAGCGTATGCCGGAAATCCGGCGTGTTGTCATCAATCCGCTGGCCCATGGCGAGTTCAGCCTCAAGCTGCGCTGGAAGCTGGGGCGCGCGTTGCGGCTGGATCACTATGACCACGCCATCATCCTGCCCAATTCGCTTAAATCGGCACTGATCCCTTTTTTTGCAGGCATACCGCTACGCACCGGCTTCAAAGGCGAGATGCGCTTTGGCCTGGTCAATGACCTGCGGCATCTGGACAAACAGGCGCTGCCCCTGATGGTGGAGCGCTTCGCCGCCCTGGCCGAAAATCCCGGCGCCCCGCTGCGCCGTCCGGTGGAGAACCCGCGCCTGACGGCGGATAAAGACCGGGTACAAACCACCCTTGCCAAACTGGGCCTGTTCCCGAAAAAAACGGTGATCGCGTTCTGCGTCGGCGCCGAATACGGCCCGGCCAAACGCTGGCCGGCACCGCACTTCGCCGAACTGGCGCGGATGCTAGTGAACGCGGGCCATGAAATCTGGCTGCTGGGCTCGCACAAGGATGCGGAAATTGGTGCGGAAATCGAGAGGTCAAGTAATGGGGCGGCCCGCAACCTGTGCGGCCAAACCGAACTGGACGAAGCCATCGACCTGCTTGCCGCCGCGAGCCTCGCCGTAGTCAACGATTCCGGCTTGATGCACATTGCCGCCGCGCTAAACAAGCCGATGATCGCGCTGTTCGGGTCGTCCAGCCACGGCTTCACCCCACCGCTGTCGGATCTGGCCCGAATCGTCAGCCTGAACCTGCCCTGCAGCCCCTGCTTCAAGCGGGTCTGCCCGCTCGGTCACTTTGACTGCATGATGAAGCTCACGCCGCAACGGGTGTTCGAGGAGGTCGTGGCGGCCATGGCCGGATTGTCCTACGCGTTTCGTGAAAATTCGTAGGAGCGGCCTTGGCCACGATTGGCGACTATCGCGGCCATGGCCGCTCTACAGGGAAATCCATTGGCTTGAGGCCAATGGACAATTGGGGATAAAAACTACAGGGTCTTGGAGAAGCGCGGCTTTTCCGCCGATTGCTGCTTGAGGTAGGCGTCGAAAGGCATTGCGATGTTGCGCAGGAAAAAACGGCCAGGTTGGGTTACCGTGACCTTTTCCGGCGACAAGATAACCAGTCCGTCCGCTTCCATCTCCTTCAACTCCACCAAGGCATCGGCGAAATAACTGTCGAAAGCTATCCCCCAGGTACGCCCGAACGAAGTCTTGTCGAGTTCCAGGTCGCACATGATGCGGGTAATGGCATCGCGGCGCAGCTTGTCCTCATTCGTCACGCGCAGGCCGCGCTCCGTCGGCAGCCGTCCCTCACCCACCAACCGGTAATAGTCGGGCAGCTTTTTCACGTTCTGCACGAACACGTCATCGGTCTGGCTGATGGAGGAAGCGCCGAAAGCATAGATATCGCAGTTCTTATGGGTGGTGTAGCCCTGGAAGTTGCGGTACAGAGTCTTGCTTTGCTGCGCCCTGATGATTTCATCGTCGGCTTTCGCGAAATGGTCGAGGCCGATGTAGACGTAGCCTGCCGCGCTGAGCTTGTCCAATATCAGCTGCTGTAGCGCGAGACGGGTTTGCAGGCTGGGCAGATCGGATTCGATAATCAGCTTCTGGTGCTTCATCATCCATGGCACATGGGCGTAATTGAACACCGCCAGCCGGTCCGGCCCCATGTCGATAATCTTGTCCAGCGTATTGCTATAGGTTTCCACGGTCTGGTGCGGCAGGCCCACCATCAGGTCCATGTTGACGCTATCGAAACCTTCCTCGCGCATCCAGCCGTACACTTGGCGGATCAGGCTTTCCGGCTGCACCCGGTTGACCGCCTGCTGCACGCTGGCGTTCAGGTCCTGTATGCCCAGGCTGATACGATTGAAGCCGGATTCCTTCAGGGCTTTGACGTGTTCGCGGGTCAGCTCGCGCGGATCGACCTCGCAGCCGGCCTCAGCATCGGCGGCGAGGGTAAAGCGGCTGGTGATATGGGCGAACAGGCGGCGGATGTCGTCAGGATTCAGATAGGTCGGCGTGCCGCCGCCCCAGTGCAACTGGCGCGCCACCCGGACGGGATTGGCTAGCGCCGCGACACGGTCGATTTCCTGGAACAGGTAGCCCAGGTATTCGGTCGCCTTCTCGTATTTCTTTGTCGCCACCATGTTGCAGCCGCAGTAGTAGCACAGCGTGTCGCAGAACGGGATGTGGACATACAGCGACAGGTCGCGCCCCCTATCCTGAGTCTGCTTGATTTCTTCCAGCCACTCCTTCTCGCCGAAGGCCTCGGTGAAATAGGGTGCGGTCGGATAAGAAGTGTAACGCGGCCCGGCCTTGCTGTATTTTTCCAGTAGAGATTTGGCGAGTTGCATGGTGGTGTGCTTTTCAGAATATAGTCAGAGGCTAAAGATTATACTCTGGCTTGGTGGAAGATGGAAAAATCGGTCGAAAACCCGCATAATCAAGCCAAACCCCACCCATCACGGAGCCCCACCATGAATCTGCCCAAGGAGATTTTCAAAGCCTACGACATCCGAGGGATTATCGGGAAAACCCTGACCCCGGAAATCGTCGAGGCCATCGGCCACGCCATCGGCTCGGAAGCCGTAGCGCGCAAGCAGACCGCCATCGCTATCGGCCGCGACGGCCGCCTGTCCGGGCCGGATTTGGCCGCAGCACTGGCGCGCGGCATCCAGAAAGCCGGCATCAACGTGATCGACTTGGGGCTGGTCGCCACCCCGATGACCTACTTCGCCGCCTACCAGCTCAAGACGGACTCTGCGGTAATGGTCACCGGCAGCCACAACCCGCCCGACTACAACGGCCTGAAGATGGTGCTGTCTGGCGACACCCTGTCCGGCGACGCGATCCAGGCGCTGCGGATACGCCTGGAACAGGGCGACCTGTCCAACGGTAGCGGCAGCTACAGCACTCACGACATCGCCGACGAATACCTCACCCGCATCACCTCCGACGTGAAACTGGCGAGAAAGATGAAAATCATCGTCGACTGCGGCAACGGCGTGCCTGGCGCCTTCGCGCCCAAGCTCTACCGCGACATGGGCTGCGAAGTGGAAGAAATGTTCTGCGAAGTGGACGGCAATTTTCCCAACCACCACCCCGACCCCTCGATCCCCGAGAACCTGCGCGACCTGATCGCCCGCCTCAAGACCAGCGACGCCGAAATCGGCTTCGCCTTCGACGGCGACGGAGATCGCCTGGGCGTGGTCACCAAGGATGGCCGAATTATCTACCCCGACCGCCAGCTGATGCTGTTCGCGCAGGACGTGCTCGCGCGCAACCCCGGCGCAGAAATCATCTTCGACGTCAAATCCACCCGTAACCTGTTTTCCTGGATCCGCGAACGCGGCGGCAAGCCGCTGCTGTGGAAGACCGGCCACTCCTTCATCAAGGCCAAGATGAAGGAAACCGGCGCCCTGCTGGCCGGCGAGATGAGCGGCCACATCTTCTTCAAGGAGCGCTGGTACGGCTTCGACGACGGCCTTTACGCCGGCGCGCGGATGCTCGAATTCCTTTCGCAACAGGCCGACATCAACGCCACTCTGCATGGCCTGCCGGACACCGTGAACACGCCGGAACTTCAGATCAAAATGGAAGAAGGCGCGCACTACGCCCTGATCGACCAGCTGCAAAAGACCGCCAAATTCCCCAACGCCCAGGAAGTCATCACCCTCGACGGCCTGCGCGTGGAATACGCCGACGGCTTCGGCCTGATGCGACCGTCCAACACTACGCCGGTGATCGTGCTGCGCTTCGAGGGGGACAACGAGGTGGCGCTGAAGCGGATTCAGGAGGAATTTCGGGCGGTGTTACTGGCATCGACGCCGGACTTGACGTTGCCGTTTTAGAAAGCATAACCGGGGTTAGCCGCAGGGCGGCGCAACCCGGGGCTTTCCCTCATTGCGCCAACCCCCACCCTTAAATAGCAGAATCTTGTCAGGCAGAACGCACTCATCGTAACATTACGCTGAACCTGCACCCATTTTCACGCTCCTACATAACGGATATACTACACGGATTTTTGAATTCATGAATCTGTCGAGGTCACGTACCATGCCAGTCGTCTTGTCTCGCCGCCGCTTCATCACCATCGCCGCCGCCGCTGTCGGCCTGCCGCTGCTGTTGCTGAAAGCAGGGACTTCCCAGGCTAGGCCAGTGCGCTGGGAAGGCACCGCGCTGGGCGCGCCGGCCTCGATCCAGCTTTACCACACCGACGAGGCGCAAGCGCGCGCGGCTATCGCTGCCGGGCTGAACGAACTGAAGCGGCTAGAGGCCATTTTCAGCGTCTATCGCGCCGACAGCGCCATCTCTGCGCTCAACCACGACGGCGTGCTGGAGAATGCGCCGGCCGACTTCATCGCCCTGCTGACGCACGCCCTGTCGCTGGCCAGGATCAGCGACGGCGTCTACGACCCCACCGTGCAACCGCTGTGGCAAACCTATTTCCGTCATTTCACCGGTGCAAACCCCGACCCCGCCGGGCCGGCTCCGCGCGAACTTGAGGCTGCGCTCGCGCTGGTAGACTGGCGCGCCGTCGAGGTGGACACGGATCGCCGACGCATCGCCTTCGCGCGCCCCGGCATGGGCCTGACGCTCAACAGCGGCGCCCAGGGTTACATCACCGACCGGGTCACCGACGTGCTGCGCGCCCACGGCTTCGACCGCATGCTGGTGGACATGGGCGAGCCGCGCGCCCTGTCGACCAAGCCTGACGGCTCGGCCTGGCGCATCGGCATCGCCAATCCCGCCGACCCCGACCGCACTGTAGCCACGCTGGACGTGGTGGATCAGTGCGTATCCACTTCGGGCGGCTATGGCACCCTGTTCGACCCCGCCGGCGCCTTCACCCACCTGATGGATACCCGCACCGGCCGCACCGCGCCCGCGCTGCTGGGAGTCTCGGTGGTGGCCAACACCGGCACCGTCGCCGACGGCCTCTCCACCGCCATGCTGATGGCGCCGGTGACGCGCCGACTGGCTATCCTCCGGGCTGCCGGCGGCATCAAGGCCCTCTACGTCACGCCCGAGGGCGTAGTGTCCACCGTGGAAGCCTGAGCGTGACCGCCACCGAAGAAAACCCAATAGACTTCAGCGCGCCCGCCATGGTCGAGGGCATCGCCCACGTCGTCGCGGTGGAAGGCAACCTGGCCTGGCTGGAGCCCGAGCAGACCAGCACTTGCGGCAGTTGCGCCTCGTCGTCGGCCTGCGGCGCCAAGGGCATCGGCACCACGGCCAACCGGCTCGAAGCCCGCCGTTTCTCGCTCGAAAACCAGGCCGGACTCGCCGTCGGCGAACGCGTGGTGGTCGGCATACGCGAGAACGCGCTGGTCAAGGCATCGCTCACCGCCTATGCCATTCCGCTGGCGACCGCGCTGATCGCCGGCGCGCTGGCGCAATGGGCCGATGGCCGCGACGGCATCACCCTGGCCGCCATGGTTGGCGGCCTGTTGCTTGGCTTGGGGCTGGCGCGGTTGATCGCCAGCCACCTGTCCGCACGGGGCGAACTCGCGCCCCGTTTTTTGCGCCGCGCCGATGCGGCCGTTGTTTGTCACCCCATCACATTAAATATGCCAAAGGCCGGAAAATGAAGGAATACATTTTATTGATGGTCAGCGCGGCGCTGGTCAACAACGTCATCTTGGCCCGCTTCCTCGGCCTGTGCTCGTTCATGGGCGTCACCACGCGCATCGACACCGCTGTCGGCATGGGCTTGGCCACCACCTTCGTCATCACCGTTTCGTCGATGGCAGACTGGGCGGTCGCAACCTATCTGCTGGAACCCTATAACCTGTGGTATCTGCGCACAGTGACCTTCATCCTGGTGATCGCCGCCGCCGTGCAGTTCACCGAGCTGACGGTGAAGAAAGTGTCGCCGCCGCTGTTCCAGATGCTGGGCATCTATCTGCCGCTGATCACCACCAACTGCGCCGTGCTGGGTATCGCCATACTGCTGGTAGAGGGCCGGATGACCTTCATCGGCGCCACGCTTTTCGCCTTCGCCTCGTCGATCGGCTACAGCCTGGTAATGGTGATTTTCGCCGGATTGCGCGAACGACTGGCACTGGCGGATGTCCCACGTTTGTTCGCTGGCCCGCCGATCGGATTCATCGTCGCCGGCCTGCTGGCACTGGCGTTCATGGGTTTTTCCGGCATGAGTACGACTTGAGGATCAGATTATGTTAATCGCTGTAGGCAGTCTCACAGTAATGGGCGTCGCCCTGGGCGGCATACTCGGCGCGGCGGCGCGTTTTCTCGCGGTGGAGGAAAACCCGCTGGAAGAAGAACTGAAGGCCATGCTGCCGGGTTCGCAATGCGGCCAGTGCGGCTATGTCGGCTGCGGCCAGTACGCGGCGGCGCTGGCGAAAGGCGAAGCACCGGTGACCCTGTGCACGCCCGGTGGAAAGACAGTGATCGAAACGCTTGCCAAGAAACTGGGCGTCACCGCCGACTTCTCGGAACACGAGGAAAAAGGGCCGGAATACGCCGTCATCATCGAGGATCTATGCATCGGCTGCACGCGCTGCATCAAGGAATGCTCGGTGGACGCCATCATGGGCGCCAACAAGCTGATGCATTCGGTGATCGCGGAGGCCTGCCACGGCTGCGCCAAGTGCGTCAAGGTCTGCCCCACCGACGCGATTGTGATGCGCCCGATCCCGGAAACGCTGGGCACCTGGCACTGGCCCAAGCCTGAAGCCCCGCATCAGCACGTCGTGCATTAAAGGAGCAGGTTGCAAATGAAGCTTTTCCCCATCCGCGGCGGCATCCATCCCGACTACCGCAAGGAACTGAGCAGCGAAAAATCCATCGTCACCCTGCCCATGCCGGTCGCGCTGTATATCCCCTTGCAGCAGCACATCGGCGCACCGGCAGAAGTGCTGGTGAACGAGGGCGATCTGGTCAAGAAAGGGCAGATGATCGCGCGTAGCGGCGGCGCGGTGTCGGCTCCCCAGCACGCGCCCACCTCGGGCCGCATCCAGGCCATTTCCGCAATCGCCGCGCCTCATCCTTCCGGACTGGCGCAGACCACCATCATCCTCGAACCTGACGGCAAGGACGAGTGGGCCAACCTGCCCGAGCCCATCGCTGACCCGCTGAACGCCGACCCGCAACTGATCCGCGAGCGTGTTGCCCAGTCGGGCATCGTCGGCATGGGCGGCGCGGCCTTCCCCTCGGCGGTCAAGCTCGATCTCGGTATGCGCTACAAGCTCGAAATCCTGCTGCTCAACGGTGCCGAATGCGAGCCCTACCTGACTTGCGACGACCGGGTGATGCGCGAACACGCCGACGAGGTGATCGACGGCGCACGCATCATGGCGCACGCGCTAGGCACACCCAGAGTGGTGATCGCCATCGAGGACAACAAGCCGCAGGCCCTCGCCGCCATGACCCAGGCCGCATCCGTTTTTACCGGGATCGAGGTGGTAGGCGTGCCGGTGCAGTACCCGATGGGCTCCGAGCGCCACCTGGTGCAGGCCATTACCGGGCGCGAAACCCCGGCGAAGAAGCTTACCGCCGACATCGGCGTGGTGGTGCATAACGTCGCCACCGCCCGCGCCGTGCATCATGCCGTGCGCTTCGGTCGCCCGCTGGTTTCCCGCGTGGTGACAGTGAGCGGCGGGGCGATACGCGAACCGAACAACATCGAGGCGCCGATCGGTGCCAGGGTGGCGGACCTGGTCGCCTTCTGCGGCGGCTTCGCGGTCGTTCCCGAGCGCCTGGTCAACGGCGGACCGATGATGGGCCAGCCGCTGCCCGGCCTGGACGTGCCGGTGGTCAAAGGCATGTCGGGCATACTGGCGCTCACCGCCGGAGAGATCGACCCGCAGCCGGCCAGCGCCTGCATCCGTTGCGGCAGCTGCGTGACGATTTGCCCGTGCGGCCTGGTGCCGGTAGAAATGGCCGCCTTCATCCGCAAGGACAATTTCGAGGTCGCCGCAAAGCTGGGCGTGATGGACTGCGTCTCGTGCGGCAGCTGCTCGTGGGTGTGCCCGTCGCACATCCCGCTGGTGCACTATTTCAACTACGCCAAGGGCATGATCAACGCCCAGGGGCGCGAACAGCGCAAGAACGACCAGACACGGATTCTGTCCGAGGCCCACACCCTGCGCGTGGAAAAAGCCGCCGCAGACAAAGCTGCCGCCCTGGCCGCCAAGAAAGCCCAGGCTGCTGCCGCTGCCGCCGCCAAAGAAGCTGCCGCCAAAGAAAAAGAAAAGGATGAGACACCCGCATGAGCCTCCTATCCATCAACCAAAGTGGGCCGTTTACCCATCAGGTCAGCAGCGTTCAAAAAACCATGTTCACAGTGTTGCTGGCGCTCATGCCGGCCACCGCCTTCAACCTTTACCTGTTCGGCTGGCCGGCAATCCTGCTGTTCACCATCACTGTCGGTTCCTGCGTGGTGGCCGAGGCCCTCTGCCTCGCATTAGCCGGCCAGCCGATTAAAGCGGCGCTTTCCGACTACTCGGCCGCCCTCACTGGCTGGCTGCTTGCGATGAGCCTGCCGCCCTGGGCGCCATGGTGGGTCGGCGTGCTCGGCGCGGTGTTCGCTATCGGCCTCGCCAAGCACACCTTCGGAGGCATCGGCCAGAATATGTTCAACCCCGCCATGGTGGGGCGTACTGTCCTACTAATATCATTCCCTGTAGTAATGACCGCCTGGGTAATGCCGCATCCGCTGTTCTCAGCCGGCGCGCCTGGCCTTTTCGAAGCCATCGGCATCACCATCGGCGGCCAGATGCCCGATGCGGTGAGTGCGGCATCGGCGCTCGGCCATGTCAAGACCGAGCTGTCGCGCGGCATCCCGGTGACGCAATCGATGGCGCAGGTTCCCGACCTGATGGACATGATGCTGGGCTACCGCGCCGGCAGCCTGGGTGAGACCTCGGCGGTGCTGATATTGGCCGGTGGCCTGTTCCTGATGGCGCGGCGCATCATTTCGTGGCACATTCCGTTGAGCGTAATGGGCGGACTGTTCCTGATAGCTGCGACATTCCACGCCGTCGATCCAGCGCGCTTTTCCTCAGGCACCTTCCATCTGGTATCCGGCGCCACCTTCCTGGGCGCGTTCTTCATCGCTACCGACTACGTCACCTCGCCGGTCTCCAAGAAGGGCCAACTGGTGTTCGGCGTTGGCTGCGGCGTGCTGATCTGGCTCATCCGCACCTTCGCCGGCTACCCCGAGGGCGTAGCTTTTGCGGTACTGCTGATGAATGCATTGACCCCCATCATCGACCAATACACCCGCCCGCGCGCGTTCGGGCGCAACAGAAAGGGTGAACCGCTGCCGCTGGGGAAGGGAAAACCATGAAAAAACAGCGCACACTGGGTCACGGGCTGATTCTGGGCGCATTTTGCCTGGGTTTCGGAATCGTGCTCGCCATTAGCGACAGCATTACTGTGGATGATATTGCCGCGCGCGCCCTGGAAGACCGGCTGAACTCGCTCAGCCAGGTGATCCCGGACAACATCCACGACAACAATCCGGTCTCGGATGCCTTCACCATGAAGAACGAGCGCAACAAGGAAATCACCGTCTATCGCGCCACCAAGGAAGGTAAGGTAACCGGTGTAGCCTATGAGATATTCGGCACCGGCTATGCCGGCGAAATGAAGCTTATGCTAGGCGTGGATGCTCAGGGCAACGTCCTCGGCGTGCGCGTCCTCGCCCATAAAGAAACCGCCGGCCTAGGCGACAAGATGGAAGTCAAGAAAAGCGACTGGATACTGCGCTTCACCGGACTTTCTCTCGGCAACCCGCAGCCCGATAAATGGAAGGTAAAGAAGGACGGAGGCCAGTTCGACCAGTTCGCCGGTGCCACCATTACGCCCCGTGGCGTGGTTGACGCCGTCCGCAAAGGGCTTCAATTGTTCGCCGCCAACAAGATGCAAATGATGGACATCAACGCCAGCAAGACACCCATGAAGGAGGCACATTAAATGTCGTCGCAATACAAAACCATCATCCGCGATGGCCTGTGGGAAAACAACGGCGTGTTCGCCATGTTGCTGGGCCTATGCCCGTCCATGGCCATGACTACCAGCGCCACCAACGGTCTGGGCATGGGACTGGCGACGGCGGTGGTGATGGCCGCATCCAGCATGCTGGTGGGCATGTTCCGCAACCGTATCACCCAGGAGGTACGCATCCCGGTATTCATCCTGGTCATTGCCTCCATGGTAACACTGGTGGATCTCTTCATGAATGCGTGGATGCACGAGCTGTACAAGGTTCTGGGCATGTTTATTCCCCTGATTGTGTCCAATTGCTTACCACTTGCCCGCCTTGAGTCTTTCGCGGGCAAAAATCCGACCTTGCCCTCGCTGGTGGACGGACTGTTCATGGGTCTTGGCTTCACCATCGCGCTCACCATCATCGGCGCGGTGCGCGAGATCATTGGCGTAGGCACCCTGTTCGCCGACGCATCGCTGTTGTTTGGTCCCGCCTTCAAGTTCATGGAAATGCGCTTGTTGCCCACTGATACTGGCATTTTGATGATGATCCTGCCACCCGGCGGCTTTCTGACCCTCGGCTTTCTGGTGGTAGGCAAACGCATGCTGGACGTGCGTGCAGGTAAAGCAATCCAGATGGGCGGCGCCCACAGCGCCGCGTAAGGGAGAAACCATGAAAATCGGAATCGCCTACGCCAGCCCCAGCCGCCAAGTCTGGCTCAACACCGAAGTGCCCGATGGCGCCACCGTCAAGGACGCCATCGAACGCTCCGGCATCCTCAAACAGTTCCCCGAAATCGACCTGGAGCAGCAGAAAGTCGGCATCTTCAGCAAACTCGCCAAACTCGACGCCGCGCTCGCCGACGGCGACCGGGTCGAAATCTACCGCCCCATTACCTGCGACCCGAAAACGGTGAAGCGCAAGGCCAAGGGCGAAGGTGAGGAAGAAGCGGCGGAAGGGTGAAACCCAAGTCAGACGTAGGGCGGCAATAAAGGGGCATCGGAAAAAACATGAGTCAAACGCCACATCCCTTGCAGGTGTATTGCAACGACAAAGAGACGGTTGGAGTCTGCCGAGTCGAGTTCTACACAACGGGAGGCGCTTTTCTCCAAGGAATGAAAATGTTTGTACTGATACTGTTTGTGGCAATTCTTTCGATCGTTCTTCCGGGTCTGCACTTCATCACTGTTCCCTTGGGGATTCTGGCATCCCCATTCGTCTGGATTTACGTCTTCCTTACCCGCAAAGGTGCGGTGAAGCGGATGAATGGGAATTTCTTCTGTCCGGAATGTGGGGCGAACAATAATGTGGCTTTTCGAGGCATCCCTCCCTACTCCAACAAGTGTGTTCAATGCCAGCATGACTTTACATGTAGCCCCGTTGCACCACCACCGGGATCCAACCCGAGAATCAATGGGGTCAAACTTGATTGATTTTAATGTAAATTTCGACGCAGGCTTTATGTCTTTCACCCCCCTTCCGGTTAGTAAATCCGCGCCGGCAGTTCGATAATGAAGCTATGCAACGCAGCCTGATAATGCAACGACGCGGAATAACCAGAGAACGTAGCTGACCACGTGGGCACAAAAACGACCCACCCTACCACTACACCGCCTGAGTTTACAGTTCCGGCGGTTTTGGCGAGCATCCGGGCTGGGCCTGGAACTCCGGGTTATCTATGCCATTAACGACAATCCTTGATTCCCAGGGAGAAACCGTAAAACTGATAGACCGCTTCCCGTCCTTGATCCCAAAGCCATATGAACTTGACCGTTCCATGCCGTAACGACCGGCAATCTTTTGCTGAAGCTCCTTGACGCCATCCGCCGAAAGAAACGGGTCGAATTTCACGGTAATACTGCTGATGCGGAAATATTTTTCGGGTCGGGCATTCAGATTGCCGGGGTCGGCAAGCAGGTAGATGATCCCTTGCGTGCCATTCCTGAATTTTACATCCCGCAAATACACCGAGGCATCCGAAATATTGCAAATGGGAACCTTCTTGTAGCGGGCAGCTTTACTTAATGCCTCGCCTATTTTCAACTCAGGATGGTCTGCGTCAGATTCGCCAAGACAAACCTCTCCCAGACAATATTTTTTCGATAAACCAAAACCCAGCGGTTCGCCTGCCGGGGCGGCGGTTGTCCAACCAAGGGCAAAAGCGATAATAATGAGGGTGTTAAGCGGTTTCATATTTAATTCAGTCATAGTGATAACGGCAGGCAATGACGACCAGATCGTCTCCGTCGGCCCGATAGACCAGGCGGTTGGCTTCATCGATGCGGCGCGACCAAAAACCGGAGAGGTTTTCTTTGAGTGGCTCGGGCTTGCCAATGCCGTCGAAGGGTTCGCGCAGGCAATCCTGGATCAGGTTGTTGATCCGCTTCAGGGTCTTGCGATCTTGCCCCTGCCAGTACTGGTGGTCCTCCCAAGACGCCTGCGTCCAGGTAATGCGCCTAGGCATCGACCAGCCCCTGCGGAATCAACTTTCCTTGGCGGTATTGCTCGATGGAGCGGGCCAGATGGGCTGCATTGGCAGGCGACTTCAGCAGGTGGACGGTCTCCATCAGGCTGTTGAAGGTGTCGAGCGACATCACGACCGCATCAGGCGCATCGCGCCGGGCGATCACCGTGTAGTCGGCATCGTCGATCACCTGATCGATAACGGTTTTGAGGCTGTTGCGAGCCTCGGAGAAATTTACGATGCGCATGATATTTTACCTGTGCTATTTATTGAACAAGTATAGGCCGTAAAGCCTTTCTTTTCAATGAGGTCGAAATAATAATAGGGTAGGAGGTAAAATACTCGCATGTACTCATTCATCCGTTCCATCTTTTTCAGCCTCGACGCTGAAACGGCCCACGGCCTCGGCATGCGCGCCATCAAGGACGCCTACCGGCTGGGTCTGCTGTGCCTGCTCGCGCCGCGCATCAAAACAACACCGAAGATCGTGATGGGCCTGACCTTTCCCAACCCGGTCGGCCTGGCAGCCGGACTGGACAAGAACGGCGACTACATCGATGCGCTCGGTGCGCTCGGCTTCGGCTTCATCGAAATCGGCACGGTCACGCCCCGCTCCCAGCCCGGCAACCCCAAGCCGCGCCTGTTCCGGCTGCCGAAGGCGGAGGCGATCATCAACCGCATGGGTTTCAACAACAAAGGGGTCGACTATCTGGTCGACAGCGTCAAACGCAGCCGCTACCAGGGCATCCTCGGCATCAACATCGGCAAGAATTTCGACACGCCAATAGAAAAGGCCGTCGACGATTACCTGATCTGCTTGCGCAAGGTCTACCCCTACGCCAGCTATGTCGCCGTCAACATTTCCTCGCCCAACACCAAGAACCTGCGCCAGTTGCAGCAGTCGGACGAGCTGGAAAACCTGCTTGCCGCGCTCAAGGCCGAACAGAAAGCGCTCGCCGAACAGCACGGCAAATACGTGCCGCTGGCGCTCAAAATCGCGCCCGACCTCGACACCGGGCAGATCATCGCGATTGCCGACTTGCTGCTCAAATATCAGATCGACGGCGTGATCGCCACCAACACCACCATCGGTCGCGAAGGCGTGGAAGGCCTGCCGAACGCCGAGGAAACCGGCGGTCTTTCCGGCGCGCCGGTGCGCCAGAAATCCAACGCAGTAATCAAGCAGCTCTCCATTGCCTTGCAGGGAAAAATCCCAATCATCGGAGTGGGCGGAATCATGAACGGGCTCGATGCCGCAGAAAAGATTCAGCTTGGCGCCAGCCTGGTGCAGTTTTACTCCGGCCTGATCTACTGTGGGCCAGCACTGATTGCGGAAGCCGTGCGCGAGATCGAAAGCGCCGAATGCCCGTCCTGCAAAGGGATGTAACTCTGCCATGCTGATCGGCGTCCCCAGGGAAATCAAGGACCATGAATACCGCGTCGGCATCACCCCGGCCGGGGTGCGCGCCCTGACCGACGCCGGTCACGAGGTGTGGGTGGAAACCCGCGCTGGCGAGCGTATCGGTTTTAGCGACGAACTCTATCTGGCTGCGGGCGCGAAGATAGCCGACACGCCCTCTGACGCCTACGCCTGCCCGCTGATCGTCAAGGTCAAGGAGCCCCAACCCGGCGAGATTCCTCTGCTGCGGGAAGAGCAGGTGCTGTTCACCTATTTGCATCTGGCCGCCGACCCGGCACTCACCAGACGCCTGCTGGAAAGAAAAGGCTCTTTTCGCAAATCATGTTGTTAAGCCGCCCCGCCAAGCGCCATAGCGAGCCACTGAGCGGGTTTCGGGCCGATTCCGTGTTCGCGTTCGAGCGCGCG